>Ga0187861_10000194_pt1 | contig 80557 bp, 75 predicted proteins | sample June2016WEW_10_1_3_FD_132986 | JGI IMG/M metagenome (GOLD analysis project Ga0187861, IMG submission 132986) | Peatland microbial communities from SPRUCE experiment site at the Marcell Experimental Forest, Minnesota, USA - June2016WEW_10_100 | ecosystem: Environmental > Terrestrial > Soil >...
CTGCCGAGTATCGATTGCAGGATGGCATCAACATTGACCGGGGCGTTGTCCTCCTCGGATGAACCCGGAGGTCTCAATAGATCGGATTTTGACGCTTCAATCATGTTTTATCGCGGTCGGATCGGACTCAGAACCGGGACTGCATCAATCAATCTCTTGGATTCCAGCAGGAGAATGTGGTCAATCCACCAGCCCACAAATTGTTCGAACCGCTGGTTTCATTTTACCGGAATCAGGCTGCGAAGCAATAAGACAGTGACTTGGCACCTGAAACCAGACGTGCTCCGTCAGGCGCATACATTTCATCTACACAGGACTTTATGGCGAAGATTCCGCAATTCGCGGGCAAAAAGGCGAATTTGGTCATCCTGAGAGACGGCGCGACTCAGACAATTCCCGTTCAGATGAACGAAGTGAATTGAAGGCTCGGCGTGTTCTTCTGGCAACAGCGCACCGTCTCGACCAGGTTCTCCAAATAATCGCCGCGTGAGGGCACGCGGCCTACAACTTCCCAAGGAAGAACAGTGGTGGTACGGGGCCACTGACCGCGTCGCTTTCATTTGCCACGACGCCGTGACCCACCCCTTAATCCCCTCCGGTGGAGGGGAGATAGGCGAATGGCGCGGCGGTCGCAGGCCGCCGGTACAGCCCGGATGGGCTGGTGACAGCTCCGAAAAGGATTCGCGAGCGGGCCCACGCTACACCGGATTGGACGCGGAATGCGCTGGTGCGCAAAATCCTTGCAGCGGAAAGCGGCACTCCGCATGATGATCGCACAATGAGCCGAGCAGTGCGGCGGACGATTCGCCAAGTGAAAGGGCGGTTTGCGGCCTACAACTTCCCAGGGAAATCCAGCGGTAGTACAGGGCCGCGGTCGGGACGGGTCTACCGGTACACGTCACGGCGGTGGCCGACAGCGACGATCTCCACCGTTTGCGCGCGGTCATCAATGATGTAGAGCACGCGATAGTCGCCGATGCGGATGCGGTAGCGATCCTGGCCGTGAAGTTTCTGGACGCCGTGTGGTCGGGGATCATCTTCCAGTTCCAGCAACTTGCGGGTGATGCGGTCGTGAAGTTGGGCGGGCAATCGGTCGAGTTCCCGCTCCGCCGAGCGTTTGAGGATGACCGTGTAGGCCATGCGCTACTTCGGTTTGCGCGCGGCCAGATACTCGCGTAGCGGACGGCCCGGTTCTTTGCGGCGTTGCTCGATGGTGGCGATATCGAGCAGGTCTTCCCGGAATCGCCGGTCCTCCAGCAGACGCACAAATACCGCATCCCGCTCCTTGGGCTTGAGGCGTCGGATCGTGTTGTACACGGTGTCTGCCGTTTCTCGCGCGACGTTTATCACATAGACAGTCTATTGCCAGCGTGAGTGGATTTCAACCGAATTTGTCATCTACCTTACCGTCGCTGAGTCGTTTGAGCGCTGCCAGTCACTCCAAATAAACGCCGCGTGAGGGTTGCAAGCACGGCACGACGGGCTTGCGTCTCGAGGACTCGGCTTGCGGCCTACAACTTCCCGGGGAAATCCAGCGATGGTACAGGGCCACTGACCGGGCCGCTTTCGTTTGCCACGCCGCCGTTACCCACCCCTTAATCCCCTCCGGTGGAGGGGACCGGGTGGCGATGGCGTTCACACGGTACACCCCGGATGGGCTGGTGACAGCTCCGAAAAGGATTCGCGAGCGGGCCCAAGCTACACCGGATTGGACGCGGAATGCGTTGGCGCGCAAAATCCTTGCAACGGAAAGCGGCGCTCCGCATGATGACCGCGAAATGAACCGTTCCGAAATCGTCGGGTTGTTTGATCGGTACGTGGTGCCGAGCTACGCGCGGTATCCGCTGGTGTTTGTGCGCGGCAAGGGGGCGCGGGTGTGGGACGCGGACGGCAAGGAGTATCTGGATTTTGGCGGCGGCATCGCGGTCAATTTGCTGGGCCACTCGGCGATGGCGGAGATTCTGGCGAAACAGGCGAGCGTGCTCGTGCACGCGTCGAACCTGTATTACACCGAGCCGCAGGGACGGCTGGCGAAGCGGCTTGTCGAGTTGGTGGGCGTCGAGGGCAAATGTTTTTTTTGCAACAGCGGCGGCGAGGCGAATGAGGCGTTGTTCAAGGTGGCGCGGAAATATGGGAACGAATATGGAGGACGCTACGAGATTTTGACGTTCCAGGATAGTTTTCACGGTCGGACGCTGGCGGGCATCAGCGCGACGGGGCAGGAAAAAGTGAAACACGGGTTCGAGCCGCCCGTCGAAGGCTTCCGTCACGTGCCGTTCAACGATCTCGACGCGGTGGCGAAGGCCATCACGCCGAAGACGGTGGCGGTCCTGCTCGAAGCGATCCAGGGCGAGAGCGGGATTCGGCCTGCCACGCCGGAGTTTTTGCGCGGGTTGCGGCGGCTGTGTGATGAGCGGCATCTGTTGCTGATGTTTGACGAGGTTCAATGCGGCATGGGACGGACAGGAGAGTTTCTGGGATTTCGCGCAATCGCGCCGGACGTTCAGGCCGATGCGATTTCGTGGGCGAAGGGACTCGGCGGCGGTTTTCCGATCGCCGCGATCTGGGTGCGCGGGCCGTACGCGGACGTGTTGGGGCCGGGCACGCACGGCACGACGTTTGGCGGCACGCCGCTGGCTTGTTCGGTGGCATTGGCGGTGCTCGACGCGCTGGAGCGCGACGGGTTGCTGCGGAACGCGCGCGAGGTGGGCGAGTATTTTATTGGCAAGTTGCGGGCATTAACGGCAAAATGCACTGCTATTCGCGAGGTGCGCGGCATCGGATTGATGATCGGCGTCGAAGTGGCGATGGAGGCGCGTCCGGCGGTGCTACAACTGGCCGAGTACGGATTGATCGGCATCGCGGCGGGAAAGAATGTTGTGCGCTTTCTGCCGCCGTTGAATATCACGCGGGCGGACGTGGATGAGGCGGTCGAGAAAATGGGCCGCGCGTTGAATGACAAACGTGGAAGCAATTAACATGGACGGCAAAGTCGGCAAATGTGTGGAGACGGTGGATGTCGAGCGGGTACTGCCCGTCGGGACATCCCAGGAGAAGCGGTTGCGCTTCGAGTGGGAACAAAAGCCCAGCGAGCAGTTTTTGATGACATGGAACCACAATATGGAGCCGAACAGCTTGTTCGTCGAGGACGTCGGCGACGAAGGCATCACGGTGACCGTGCGCTGGGCGTTGATGAAGGAGACGCCCGAGCAGATCGCGGCGCGGCTCAACCGATGGTTGGAGCAGGTGGAGGAGGGGAAGTATCGTCACAGCGGGATCAGCGGACGACATTTGTGACAGAGGAATGCGGGCCAGCGAATCATGAAACATTTAATTAGCATCGAGCAACTCGCCAGCGGCGAGATTGCGGAGATCCTGAAGCTAGCCGGACAGTTCAAGAAGGGCCGGGGCAACGCGAAACAGCCGCAGCCGCTTACCGGGCAAGTCTGGGCATTGATTTTCAACAAGGCCAGCACGCGCACGCGAGTCAGCTTTGAGGTGGGCATCCGCGAACTCGGTGGCACGTCGCTGTATCTATCCACCAACGATATCCAAATGGGGCGCGGCGAGACAGTGGCCGACACAGCGCGCACGCTATCGCGATACATCCACGGTGTCATCGTTCGCACATACGCGCAGCGTGATCTCGAACAATTCGCGGAGGCGGGGACGATTCCCGTCATCAACGCGCTCACGGATGACGAGCATCCGTGTCAGATCCTCGCGGACCTGTTCACCGTGTGGGAGAAACTCGGCGCGTTGAAGGGCAAGAAGGTGGTGTTCTTTGGTGACGGCGCGTGCAACGTCTGCAATTCATGGTTGTTTGGCGCCACGAAGATGGAAATGGAGTTGTGGGTGGCGGCTCCCAGGCAGTTTCAGCCGCGCGTAAGCTGGGTGAAGCGCGCCGGCGGCAACATTCATGTGACCGAAGACGTTGGTGAGGCGGCGAAGAACGCGGACGTGCTTTATACCGACGTATGGGTTTCGATGGGTAAGGAGGCTGAAGCCGCGGAGCGGCTGAAGGTTCTGGCGCCGTACCAGGTGAATGCTTCGGTGCTCCAACAAGCCAAGCGGGGCGCGCTCGTGATGCATTGTCTCCCCGCGTATGTTGGCAAAGAGATCACGGCCGATGTATTTGAAGCGCACCGTAAGACGATCTTCGACCAGGCGGAAAATCGATTGCATGCGCAGAAGGCGATCATGAAGCTATTGGCGAAGAAGCCGTAGCCGCGAGCCTGGTTCGCGGCCCGGCGGCTGCGCGAAGACCCTTCGCGACTGCAAAGAGGCAAATTCACCAGTATGGACCATACCCGCCTTCAGCGCAGCGTTCGGGCGACCGTCGTCGGACTATCCGTGAATGTCGTGCTCGCGGTCGTCAAGCTGCTGGCCGGAATCTTTGGCAGATCCTACGCCCTGATCGCGGACGCGATTGAATCCATGGCGGACGCGGTCAGTTCGATCATCGTCTGGCGCGGCGTCGTGATTGCCGAGAAACCAGCGGATCGAGAACACCCGTACGGGCACGGAAAGGCCGAGACCCTCGCCACGGCGGCGGTGTCGACCATGCTGTTGGGGGCGGCGCTGATGATTTTCGCGCAGTCCGTGAAAGAGATTCGCGCGCCGCATCATGCGCCGGCGCCCTACACTTTGTTCGTGCTGCTCGGCGTGGTTCTTATCAAGGAAGGGCTCTTTCGCTTTGTAGGCCGCATTGGCGAAGAGGTCGAGAGCGGCGCGGTGAAAGCCGATGCGTGGCATCACCGCAGCGACGCCATCACGTCAGCGGCGGCAGCCCTTGGCATCAGTATCGCGTTGGTGGGCGGAGACGCCTACAAATCGGCGGACGATTGGGCGGCGATTTTTGCGGCGGTCATCATCGGGTTCAACGGATTCCGGCTGTTGCGACCGGCGTTGGATGAGTTGATGGACGCGGCGCCGAAGGAGAACATCGTCGACATGGCGCGCACGGTGGCGCAACAGGTGAAAGGCGTGAAAGGCGTGGAGAAATGCTTCGCCCGCAAAATGGGACACGGGTACTGGCTCGATATGCACATCGAAGTAGACGGCGGGCTGACGGTGGCGGTGGCGCACGAGTTGTCGCACACGGTGAAGGACGCGATTCGCGCGAAACTGCCGCGCGTCCTGGACGTGACGATCCATATTGAACCGCACTCGGGGCATAGAGTGTCAAAGTAACCGGTTCGCAACTCGTGGCTATGAGATTCTGTCGATTACATCTCCCGGCTAACTTTGGCCTGGCATCGTTGTTGGCTGTAGTTCTGGCGCCCAGTGTGGGCTGGGCTTGCGCCTGTGGATGCGGGGTTTTCGACGTAGGCACAAGCTCGATGTTTCCCGAGAGCCAAGGCGGCATGGTGTTTCTTGAATACGACTATCAGGATCAGAGCCACAATTGGCACGGAACATCATCAGCACCCGATGCGAATAATGATGACAAGGAGATCCGGACGCACTTCGTCACGCTCGGGGTTCAGTACATGTTCGACCGCAGTTGGGGAATTCAGGTCGAAGTGCCTTATGACGAGCGATACTTCAAGACGACCGGCGGCGCCTCCGGCAATAACATCGTCGCGCAAAACTGGGCCAGTCTCGGCGACATTCGAGTCAAGGGCGTCTACACCGGGTTTTCAGAGGATCTCTCCAGCGGTGTGACCTTCGGTTTCAAGCTGCCGACTGGCAGCTATACTCACAATGATGCGTTTGGTGACATCGATCGGGACACCGAACTCGGGACGGGGAGCACGGACATTCTTCTCGGCGGCTTCCATCGCCAAGAACTGCGAAGTATCGATGGCTTCACCTGGTTTACCCAGGCAGAGTTGGACTTGCCGGTAGCCACGCGAGAGGAATACCGCCCGGGCATCGAAGTCGATGCGGCCGCCGGAATCTACTACAAAGGTTGGTCCCTCGGCAGGATGACGATCTCGCCGGTGGCGCAGGTAATCGGTTCCGAACGGACCAGTGACGGCGGAGCCAACGCGGACACGCCCAATAGTGGCTACCAGCGGATTCTGCTTTCTCCGGGAGTCGAGGTTGATATGCATCCGGTGAGCGTGTACGCAGACGTTGAAGTGCCCGTGTTCCAAGACTTCCGTGGCAATCAGGTGGTGGCGCCGTGGCTTCTCAAGGTGGTCATGAGCTATCATTTTTAGACGGGCGACATCCTGTCCCGAATGTTTTCGAGGCGAGAGCAATCTTGCGTCCGATTCGGTCGGTTGCCATAATCTGCGGCGATGAGCGTGAGTCTGGAGGAGTCGTACGCGGTATGCGAACGGATTGCGCGAAGGACGGGAAAGAATTTCTATTATTCGTTCCTGGTCATGCCGCGCGAGAAACGGGCCGCCATGTGCGCCATCTACGCGTTCATGCGGCGCAGTGACGACATCGCGGACAGTGCGGTCAATCCGGCGGTCGCGCTGGAAGGTCTCCGTCTGTGGCGCGCACAGGTGGCCGCCGCGTTGAACGGTGGCGCTGTGGACGATCCGATCCTGCCGGCGCTCGCGGATACCGTGCGCCGCTATCGGATTCCTCTCCGCCATTTCCACGAACTGCTCGACGGCACGGAGATGGACCAGACGACCACGCGGTATGCGACGTTTGACGAGCTGTACAGGTATTGTTATCGCGTCGCGTCGGCGGTCGGGTTGGTCGTGTTGCCGGTTTTTGGCTACAAAGACGAGGCCGCGCTGGTGCCCGCCGAAGCCTGCGGGATCGCGTTTCAGCTTACCAATATCCTCCGCGACGTGAAGGAGGACGCGCAGATGGGGCGGATTTATCTGCCGCTTGAAGATTTGCGTCGGTTCGGCGTCTCAGAAGATGACATTATGGACTCGCGCGCCACGCCACAGTTTCTGGAGTTGATGAAGTTCGAGGCGGCACGAGCCCGTGACTTTTATGACAAGGCGCGTCCACTGCTCAAGATGATCGACGCTGATAGTCGCGGCACGCTGGCGGTGATGATTACCATCTATGGAGGCATCCTACGCAAGATCGAGGAGAGCAACTTCGCCGTGTTCGATAGGCGGATTCGGCTTTCCACCGTCGAGAAACTGTGGATTGTTGGCAAGAACTGGTTGGGATGTCGAGGATGAGAACAACGGCGCAGTTATTCGCAGTGGTGTTGTGCGTTGCATCGGCAGGCCGGGCTGACGGTCCGCGGCCATTCCTGTTTCTGAAGACGGGCGAGAAATTTGCCACACAGGAAGCGGCGGGGCCGACGGTTGTGGGGCTGACGGCGTATGTCGGCGAGAAAGTTGCGGGGACGACCAATGCATTCGAGCCGTATGTGATGAACGATCCCGTGAAGGCGGCGGAGTTCAGCGGCAAGAACAAGCCCGCGCTGGGCATTGTCACGGCGGGATTCTACCTGACGTACGCGAAAGCGCTCGGTATGGAGCCGTTGTTGGAAACGAAACGCACGGGCGTGAAGGCGGAGCGTTACGTGCTCGTCACGCGGAAGGACGCGAGTGACGACGTGGCGAAGCTCGAAGGCAGGACCGTTGCGACTCCGCTGGCGACCGAACAGCGATACGTCATCGGCGTGGTTCTCCAAGGAAAACTCGGCGAAGAGATTCGGCTCAAGCCGACCCTGGACGTGGAAGGCGCGGTGTTCGATCTGGCCGAGGGCGGCAAGAACGCGGCGGACGCGGTGCTGCTGGAAGCGGGCGCGTGGGATATGTTCAAGGACGACCCGGATTCGGGTGGGAAGCTCAAGGTGGTTTATCAATCGGACGAATTGCCGCGCGATCTGGTGGTGCTGTTTGGTCCGAAGAATGGCGCGTGGAGTGTCGACAAGGTGAAGCAGGTTTTGAGGGACATGAGCGGCAGCGAAGACGGGCAAAAGATTTTGCGGAGCATCCGAGTCGAGTCGTTCACGGACATCGAACAAACTAGGCTGACGAACGCGGAGAAACTTTTCCATGGGAAGTAGGGGTGCGGTGGTGTTGCTGGGCGCGTTGGTCGTGGTAGCGTGCGGTTGCCGATCGATCCGAAACGTGCGGGTCGATCCGAGGCAATCGCAGGAGTTGACGGCGGCGGAAGCGCAAGAGCTGCGTGTGGAAGGATTGGCGCTGTACAATCAGCAGCCGCGAACGCTGGGAACCATAACCGACGCGGCGCGCCAACTCGAACAAGCGGCGCACACGTTGCGCGACGATTACGGGGCGCAGTGGCAGGCGGCGCAAGCGCTGGCGTTTCTGGCCGAGAATGAGACGCGCCCGGAATCCCGCCGCGAATCGGCCCGACGCGGGATTATCTTCGCGCGGCGCGCGCGCGAGTTGAAGCCTGACGGTGCGGAGGGTCATTACTGGTACGCGCTCAATGTCGGACTGTTGGCCGACGTGGATCGTTCGTATGGGCTGGATGCCGTCGGCGAGATGGAGGCGGCGCTGAAGCGGGCCATCGAGTTGGACGAGCGCTATGATCTGGGAGGACCGTTGCGGGTGCTGGGAATCCTGCATCTGCGGACGCCGTTGCCGCCGGCGAGCATCGGCAGCCCGCGCAAAGGGCTGAAGTTACTGCAGCGCGCGGTGGAACTGTTTCCCGATTACCCGGAAAATTATCTGTATCTGGCCGAGGCGCTTCGCGACAATGGCCGGGCGGAAGAGGCAAAGACGGCTCTTCGCAAAGTCCTGGAGGCAGAGCCGTGGCCAGACCAGCAATTCGAGAGCGGCCAGTGGAAGGCCGAAGCGCAAAAGCTTCTCCAGACCCTCCCGCCGTCATAACCACATCCTCGGCTGAAGCGGCGGTTTGCCGCCCTGACCCATCGGCCTCTCCCACGTCGAGTACGGTCGTCGGCAGTTCGAATCGCGAACAGGCCCGGTATTGGCTTCCAGACCAAGGGGCGTTTTTGCTTGTATTTGGAGCGGGCGCGGGACTACCATGGCCACGCGCTAGGAACTGATTTCACCGCGTAGGAAGTCTGCCCGTCAACGGATTGAGGGAAGCTCATGCATCACAAGCTGCACGGTTCTCTAATCGGGGGAATTTTTGCCATAATCGTTCTCGGACCCCAACCAATCCAGGCGCAGTACACCGCCGACTATCAAGCCAACATCATCAGCGGCGTGGCCAGCAACTGGTCGGGCGACTACCTTGTCGGCTCCAACACGTTCGCCGACGTACTCCTGATTTTTGACGGCGGCGTGCTATCCAACGGGTACGGCTATGTGGGCTACGAGGTTAGCAGCAGTAACAACGACGTTTTGGTCATCGGTCCCGGCTCGGTCTGGAAGAATTTCACCGATCTCTCGATCCCGGTCGACGGTAATGATTTGGTCGTTGGCAATCTAGGGGCGGGCAACAGCTTGGTGATCGGCGATGGCGGCAAAATTGTCAGCGGCGACGGTTACCTGGGCTATTCCTCCGGCAGCAGCAACAACAGCGTGCTGGTCACCGGCCCCGGCTCGGTCTGGAGCAACAGCTTCGCCATGTACTTCGGCTACTCTGGTGCGGGCAACAGCTTGGTGATCAGCAACGGTGGGCACGTGATCAACATGCCTTACGATTTGTACTACCGCGCTGGCAGCGCCGTGGGCTATGACGTCAGCAGCAGCAACAACAGCGTGCTGGTCACCGGCCCCGGCTCGGTCTGGATGAACGTCTCCGACGTGTCTGTCGGCTGGGACGGCTCGCGCAACAGCCTCGTGGTCAGCGATGGTGCCTTTGTGTCCGGCTATTCCTCTGAATTGGGCGTGGACTCCAACAGCGGCAACAACAGCGCACTGGTCACCGGTTCAGGTTCGGCATGGAGCAACACCTTCGCCATGTACGTCGGCAGTTCTGGCGCGGGCAACAGCCTTGTGATCAGTAACGGCGGGAAGATGAGTTCGGCTTACTTCGTTATTGGGGGCTGGTCTGACAGCAGCAGCAACAACAGCGTGCTGGTCACCGGCCCGGGGTCGGTCGTGAGTTATACAACCATCGGCGACGCCGTCGGCGAAATCTACGTCGGCAGTTCTGGCGCGGGTAACAGCCTGGTGATCAGCGATGGAGGACAGGTATTCAATACCTTCGCTAGCGTCGGTTACTACCCCGGCAGCAGCAACAACAACGTGGTGGTTGCCGATACGAACTCCCTCTGGAGCAGCGACCGGGACTTGTTTATCGGCGGCTCGGAATGGAGCTACGACGAAGATGCTGGTGCCGGCAACACGATGGTGATCCGTAACGGTGGCGAAGTGGTGGACAGTTCCGGCTTCATCGGCGGCTCCCCCAGCAGCAGCGGCAACAGCGTGTTGGTCACGGGAAGCGGTTCCGTCTGGAGCAATAACAACAATCTGTACGTCGGCTCCCTTGGCGCGGGCAACGGCTTGGTGATCAGCGAGGGCGGGCAGGTGGCCAGCGGCGGCGCTACTGTGGGCGACGACGGCAACAGCAGCGGCAACAGCGTGCTGATTACCGATCCCGGCTCGGTGTGGGATGCCGGCTACTGGCTGGACATCGGCAGTTCTGGCGCGGGCAACAGTTTGGTGATCAGCAACGGCGGCGAGTTGATCGATGTCATCGGCAGGATGGGCGGCGGTTCCAGCAGCAGCAACAACTGTGTGTTGGTCACCGACACGAGTTCGGTTTGGAGCAATCGCGGGGGCCTGACTGTGGGTTGGGACGGCGGGGGCAACAGCGTGGTGATCAGCAATGGCGGCCAAATGTTTAGTTTCCCCGGCGGCGACTACTATGATTATCTGGGTGGCGAGTCCAGTGGCAACCGCGTCCTCGTCACCGGTCCCGGCTCCGTGTGGACCAGTAGCGGTGGCATGGTGTTCATCGGCTACGGCGGCGGGAGCAACAGCGTGGTGATCAATAACGCCGGTGAATTGATCAGCAGTGGCATCTGGGTCGGCGCGTGGGACGGCAGCACCAGCAATAGCCTGCTGGTCACGGACACCGGCTCGGTCTGGAGCAATAGCGGCGCTGTGTACGTCGGGTGGAATGGCACGGCGAACAGTTTGGTGATCAGCAACGGCGCCCAGGGGGTCAACAGAAATGCTTACGTGGGCGGTTGGGGGGCCGACAACAATAGCGTGGTGGTGACGGGGCCGGGCTCAACGTGGAACAACAGTGCGGACCTTTATGTCGGCTGGTATGGCGTGGGCGACAGCCTGGCGATCGACGATGGAGGCCAGGTAGCCGACGATTTCGGTTACGTGGGCTACGACTCCGGCAGCAGCGAGAACAGCGTGTGGGTGGGCGCTGGCGCCGTATGGTGGAACAATGTCCTGCACATCGGCGAAATGGGATCAGCCAACTCGCTCGTCGTCGACGGCGGATCTGTTCTCGCCACAGATGTTGTCATTGGTGTTCAGCAGGCCAGTTCCGTCGAAGTGGCTCAATCCGTTTCCCGCCAACCGTCAGCCTCCTTGGGGGATAACTCACCCGGTTGCGACAATCTGGTTCAATTGAACAGCGGCAGCGTGATCGTCACCAACGCGACGCACGACGCCGTGCTGGAGGTGCGGAACGGACAATTGATTCTCAACGGTGGTGTGCTGCAAGTGGACAGGCTGGTGATGACGAACGCCTGCGGCCTGTTTATTCGCAATGGCGGCACGTTAATTGTCGGCAGCGTCGTTCTCGACCCGAATCTGAGCGCGGTCGGCGATGGAATCCCGAATGGATGGAAACAGCAGTACGGCCTCGATCCACTTGATCCGAACGTCGCCAGTGAGGACCCCGACGGAGATGGTATGAGCAATTTGCAGGAATTCCTGGCAGGCAGCAACCCGGTTGCCGACATCAAGACGATCACGAGAGAAGGCAACGACATCCGCGTCACGTGGCAGGCGGCTGCAGCCAAAACCAACGCCCTACAGCGCTTTGTGGGGGGCAATGGCGGCAGTTATTCCAATAACTTCGTCGACATCTTCGTTGTCACCGACGCGGTTGGCGGCCTCAGGAACTATCTCGACATGGGCGCGGTGACCAATTTCCCGGCCGGTTACTACCGAGTGCGTTTGGCGCCGTAGGAGTCTTGCCTGGCCCAGTTGTCCAAGCCCTACCACCGACTCGCCACACGAACATCGCGGGCGAGAGAATTGCATTTGTATGTCGGCACGCGGAAGGCGGCGACGGCGGACAGATGTGACGAGGCAGACATTTATGTTGGCACGATCAGCGGTAAAATCTTCTATTCGCGCAATGGTGGTGACGCGTGGGAACGGCTCGCCGCACACCTGCCACCCGTGCTTTCGCTCGAAGCCAGCGTGGTGTAAGGGGCGATCGGGGTTTAGCGCTTCAGTCTGAACCAATGAAACGTAGAGTTCTGGGTGTCACCATTACGTTCGTAGCGAGTGGAGAAAGTGATTCCCTTATCGTTCGGACATCCGACTGCCGGAGAACGCAGCGCGGTGATCTACACGTTGCTGGGCAGTTGTCGGCGGCAGGGAGTCAACCCATTTGATTACCTGAAGGATTTGTTCACGCGTTTGCCCTCCGCGAAGATCACGGAGATCAAGCTGTTCACGCCCTCAGAGTGGGCCGGGTCATGTAAGAGGCGACCAGCGCAAGCCGCGTAACGTGTTTGATTCAAAAAGGCGGGACTTCAGTTCGAGCACCCACAGACTGCTTATTAACCGGCTATCAACTGAGACCGTGCTTGGGCAGGAGCGCAGCCGGGGATTACTCACCGAGTCGTGAGCGCGGCTTCAGTTGTTGTCTTGGTGCCGTTCAGTTCTCACGGCTGCGCTCCTCGATTTCAGACAACAGGCCGAACGGACCCTCAGCAGGGGCCGGTCGCAGACCCGTCCCTCCACCACGTGGCACAACTGACGGCGACTACGGAACAAGTGCTTGGACGCGGAAGAACCGCTTCGTTTCGGTTGTATCCGGCACATCCCGGGTGGTCGTTGCGCCCCCATCGGGCGAGACCAACCCCGGCGGCGCGTTCGTCGCCCAAGAGCCGGCAGTCAGGTCAACCCGGCTTTCCACCTGATACAACCGCGTGGGATGGCTCGTCCAGGTAACCTTGGACGTCGACCCGCCCGAGTTGACCTTGAGCGCGGTGATCCGCAGGAAGTCGCTGGCGTCGAAGGGATCGGTGTCGGCGACGTACTCGTTCGCGTCCTTCGCGCCGTCGCCATCGTTGTCGGTGATGGCGTTCATGGTCGTCAAGTCGCCGGCATGCAGATACTCCCAAGCATCCGGTATTCCGTCACCGTCGGTGTCCGGGCCGGCGTCAAACGCGTCGGTTTGCACGAACGCGAACGCGTTGCTCAAGCTAATCCAGCCGATGTTGGCGCCATAGACGTAGCCGCTGAACTTGCCGGTCAGCAGGTTAATCTTGGGCGCGCCTTGGGCTTCAAAGTTCAGCCAGCCGATGTTGGCGGCGTACGCGTAGCCGCTGAGATTGCCGGCGCCGTCGTGGTTGACGCCGTAGTCATTGGTGGCGAGGTTGCTGTAGGCGAATCCGTTTGTCGGGCTGCCACTGCCGAGGTGGATCCAGCCGATGTTGGCCCCGTAGAGGTAGCCCGAGCAAACAAACTCGCCGATGACCGCGCCGTTGATGCCGTCATCGCCGCGCCAATCAATCCAGCCCACGTTCGCGCCGTAGGCGTACCGGTTGGCCGCGTTGATGGTGGAACTGGCGCGGGCCGCGTTCGCCAAACACAACGCGGCCATTATGAGAACCAGCGTTTTCATGACGCCTCAGTATGTGAAGTTGGCCAAAGGATCAGTACTGATAAATCCTCCGGCGGCAATTGCAATGATTTGGGCGTTGAACGTTCCCGCGGCAAGGCCGTAGTTGACCAGGTTGCCGTGCGCGGTATTGCGGACGATGAAGCAATTGTTGTTCACAGGCCCAGTAAAGATGCCGGGGCCGTTGTTCAGCATCACCGAGTTCCCGTCAATCCGGCAGAACGAGCCCGTGACCCGGATGCCGGCCCAGCCCATCCCGCCCTGTCCGTTGCTGTCGCAGGAATTCAGCAGGATGAAGCAGCGCGAACCGACGTAGATACCATCCAATGTGTTCCGGGAGGCGACACAATTCTCCACGATGCTGCCGGTGGCGGTCACGACGATTCCATTTTGCTGGTTCCAGGCAGCCGTGCAACCACTAATCTTACAGCCCGGCACCTCTCCCCCGGCGATGCTCGCATCGAACCCATTCCCTTGGTTCCACATTGCGGTGCAGTTGGCGAGCCGGCACGCCGGTGTGACCACAAATCCGTTCGAGCCGTTCCAGCCGGCCGAGCAGCCGTTGAGAGTGGAAGCGCCGCCCGTAAAGAAACCGATCTGGCCGTTATTTCCAGCGGTGCAGTTGGCTAGGCTGCAGTCCATTGCGGTGGAGAATCCCAGCATGTTCGTTACTGCGGCACACCCCGTGAGGACGCAGTAGCCTCCCATACTGAATCCAGCGCCCCCTGCGTTATACGCCGCCGTGCAATCTTTGATCGTGCAATAACCCTGTGTGTATAATCCCACAGTAGCGTTTGAAAGACACTGGCAGGCGGCCACGGTCCACCCCATGCCGACGGAGATGCCACTCGCCCCGTTGTTGGATACGCGCAAGTCCGTCAGTTGACCGTTGTCGGCGTTTTGCGACGAGATGCCGTTCGACGTCCAGTTGCGAATAACGCCGTTGAAGACTTTCAGGTTCTTGACGCCACCAGACACGTTGATTCCGTTGCCGCCGCCGGCACCGCCCTGCAAGGTGAAGCCCTTCAAGTCAATCGTCACGTCACTCGCCTGGACGATGATCCCGTCCGGTAGGACCGGATCGCCCACCAGATTTGTTACGACGTAATACGAGCCCGGTGCGGTAACCGTCCACGGCAGGTTGGTGATCGGGATGCGTGGCTCGATTTGATCCAGCGTTCTCATCATCGGCGCCGGCGGCCCCGGCGGCGTGAGTGGGCCTTGTCCAAACGCCAGCGGGCCGGCCAGTGCAAGGGCAATGACGGCGGGCAGTTTATGGAGGATGCGATTCATGGTGGTTCTCCTATTTTATCTGGTTTGATTCTCGAAAGAGTCCGGGAGCGCAGCCGGGGTGTGTTTCATCAAGTCCTGAACGCGGGTTGTTGGTTGTCCGCTGTTCATTGTGGCGGGGCTGAAAGCGGATGGCTTGGTCTTCATGACGGGGCTTCTCCTGGTGTTTGGCTGGGACGCCGCAGAAGCGCCCAGGCAAGAGTCTCGCGTACTCATGGCTGGTTCGCACTGAATGGAAGCGTTTATCGCCCTCACCAGAATCTCCCACCCTCGGCAATTTATAGCGCATGGCGCCACGGGTTGTCTGTAGGGGGAAACCCCGTTTTTTCTGTCCGGGAAACCCCCTACACGCGGCGGGGCACGAACCGGCAGGAATAGGGGACGTGAGTCGGCGCTCCGCTTCCGATGCCGAATCGGGCGATGAACAATTCGTCCGAACTAAGCTTGCGGACCTGAACCGGGTCGTGGACGCCGCGGTGGCGGAGGAGGATGCACCGAGGGCGCCGAGGGCACGGTATCTTCCAGTTTGGCGTACTCAATCGCGCGCTGGTGCAACTCTCGGGCGTCGCTCAGTCCCAGCTTCTGCTTGATGCGTTCCATGTAGCCTTCCACCGTTCTGACGCTTAGATGCAGTTCCGATGCGATTTGGCTGGGCCCGTGTCCGCGGCCGAGGAACTGAAACACCTCCAATTCGCGGTCGCTAAACAGTCCCAAGACGGACGGCGATCGAGTTGCTCGGCGGCTGGCCGTCTGGTTCAAGATTTCCCCGCCAACCTTCTCGCTCATGTAAATCCCGCCATCCAAAACACAGCGGATGGCTTTCTTGACATTTTCTCCGCCTTCCCGCTTGCTGATGTAGCCGCGAGCGCCGGCCCGGAGGGCGCGCTCGGCGTACAGCGATTCGTCATGCATCGAGAGCACCAACACCGGCAGGTTTTGGTGGCACGCCCGGATGTCCCGGACCAGATCGGTGCCGCGATTGCCGTCCATGGACAGATCGACGATGGCCATGTCGGGATGCAGGGAGTGGATGGCCTGCAACGTTTGCGGGGCATCGGCGGCCTGACCGCACACGATGAGGTCGGCTTGCTGGTTGATCAGGCGCGCCAGCCATTCGCGCACCATGGGGTGATCATCGGCAATGAGAATGCGATGCTTGGCCGCTGGTTTCATGCTCCCTCACACGTGGCGGCTCGGTTGTTTTTCGGGATCGAGAGGGCCACGCGCGTTCCTCCATTCGGACGACGGTGCATCTCGAGCGTTGCGCCGATCAGGCGCGCGCGGTAGTTCATCGTTCGAATCCCCATGCCCTTGCTGGCGCCCGGTTCAGAGGGCAAGCCCACGCCGTTGTCTTCCACGATCAACACAATTTGGTCACCCAGGTCGGAGAATTCAATCACCACCTCCGACGCTTTGCCGTGTTTGATCGCATTGGTGACGGCTTCCTGGGCAATCCGATACAGGTGAGTGACTTGCGCCTGGTCAAGCAGCGCGGTCGATCCGTTCGCTTTCACGATGCAATGAACGTGGAATAATGTTTGCACCATGGTTGACATTTCGCTGAGCGCCGGCCCCAAGCCACCCGGCGCAGTTCCGAGCGGTTCGAGTCCGCGGGCAATCGCATGTGCCTGAGTGATGGCCTGACTGATATAAGTCGAGATCCGTTTCACTTCAGCGGCTTGCGGGAGTGATTGCTCCGTCAGTTCTTCCACCAACACCTGACTGGCAAATTCAGTGGCCGTCAGATGCTGGCAAAGCCCGTCATGTAGGTCCTGCGCAATGCGCCGCCGCTCTTGATCGGAAATTTCCAGTACTTCCTTCTCAAGTTGTCTGCGCCGAGTGATGTCGCGAACGGTGCCGGTAAACAGCCGCCGGTTGCCCAACTGGACTTCGCCGACGGCGAGTTCCATCGGGAAAAGGGAGCCGTCCTTGCGCTGCGCGAAGACCTGCCGACTACTGCCGATCACCTTGCGTTGGCCCGTTCTCAAGTAGTCGCAGATGTAGCGGTCGTGTTGGTCCCGGTAAGGAGGAGGCACGAGCAGGCGCATGTTCTGCCCGATGATTTCGTGTGCGTGGTAGCCGAAGATGCGCTCAGCGGCCGGGTTGAACGTGTCAATGATGCCGTGATCGTCGACGGTGACAATCCCATCCACGGCGGTATCAACGTAGGCGCCGAGTTTGGTGCGGGTAGTTTGGGCGATGTCGGTTGCGTTCTGGCATTCTTCGATTGCCTTGATAAGTTCTCGGACTTTTCCCTTGAGTTGGTCCTGTAGAGATCGTGTTCGAGCTGCCAAGAGAGCAAGAATCAGAAACACGGCCAATCCCATGACTGCACTCCAGGCGCCACTCCAAACCTGAGAAGCAGTAACGGGGAACCGCAAGCTGGCGAGGGAGACTGCCGCCGTTCCAATGACTGCGATGGATACCCCGGCGGCTCTGCCGGCATGCCACGCGACGATGACGACCACCAACACGTAAAGGATGGGAACTTCGTTTCCGGGACCCGCCAAAAAGTCGATCACGCCGACGATTGTCATGGCCATCAGTCCCGCTCCAACCACCCAAAGCTTGGATCGGCTCTTGAGCCACGTCACGCTCTCCTGCACGGTGCGCCTCCGTGATCCGGGAACAGATGCCCTCGTGACATGCGTTCCTGATAGTTGATGATCCCCGGCGCTCGGGCGTACGAGGATAAGACGAATTGCAGGCGGCCGAAGGCAATGAACGAAACGCGCCGCTTCTTCGCGAGGGTGTTTTCCTCGCGTGCGAAGGGCTCGCCGTTGAATTGCGAGGACGGACAACTGGGTGACGAGCGCTGACGGCGCACTCGTTGCGAGCTTGGGTCAGGTAAGAGGCTACAGGACTTCGGGAAGCGTTCGGTACCGGACACGCCCGTGATGACGGAACCATGATTCGAGTCCATTCTCGCGCCGACTCGAACCCGAAACTGGGCTGGCGAGCGTCTTGGCTACCTCCCCCTCACCACTGTGAATAACTATCACTAAGTCAATCCTCCTGTCCAACAAATTCGGGGCTTCCCGGGTTGGCTCAAGATGAATGGGTTTCGTAAACCGTGTTCGGGGGCGTTCAGGTTTCACAACAGGAGCGGCGGTACGTGTGCGACGCGAAGTTGACCGTATGGCGGTCGCGGAACGGGGGCCGGTCATGGCAGGCGCTGACGCGGGGCCTGCCGCAAAAGAATTGCTATACGCAGACCCTTCGTCAGGCCGCGACCGCGGACAGATGTGACGAGGCAGGCATTTACGTGGGCACGATCAGCGGTGAGATTTTCTATTCACGCAACGGCGGCGACAAGTGGGAGCTACTCGCCGCGCACCTGCCACCCGTGCTTTCGCTGGAAGCGGCGGTAGTATAGCTCAGCCTAGAATTGCGCGACCAGATGGAGAAGCCAAGACACGAAGCGTAGCCACAGATCCACACGGATGGACGCGGATGGCAGGGGCGCAGAGGTTGGAATCCGTCTGTGCTGCATCGCTGAGAGGCCGATGCAGCACGAGGTTGCCTCGTGAGGACGGGGTGCGGAGGGTTGCCACAAAGGCACGAAGAACACGAAGCGGGCAAGAGTTTTGCCACAAAAAGGCACAAGCGACGCAAGGGACGCAAAGGCGGGGCGGAGGTTCACCACGAAGGCACGAAGAGGAAGGATTGCCTCACGCAGCCCCGATAAGGAATCGGGGTAAAAGGCACAGAGGACGCAGAGGGTGGAGGCTGTGTTGAATCGTTGAGGGGACGATTCAACACAAACTCGCTGTCCGTTTTCGCGGTGACGCCGATTGCTACAGGCGGTCGCGACAATCCCCGAAAGCAGAGATGTGAGCCCGGGCGTTCTGTAAGTTTATGGATAGCACTATTTGCCGTGAAAACAACATCGCGGGTTTGCCGCGGGAGTACGACGTGCGGCGTCTCGTCTGACTCGGCTTACGCAGCTTGTGCCGCGTTCGGCTATAACCGCTGCAGGGTGTGGCGGGTGGAGAGTTGATCTCAGAGAAGTGTAAGGGGTAAAGCGTTGCCCCGCAGATGATACTCTCCACTGGAGCATATCATGGCAAGCGACGGGTCGTCGTGTGACAAGAGGCTGCCGCGAACGTGGCGCACGCTCGACTCAGTATGATAACGAAAAACGAACTGACCCCTTCTTCAGGGTGGTGGAGCGTTGGAGCAAGAGCAGGAGCAAGAGACAGGAGGCGGAAGGCGAGGGGGCAGATTGGAAAAGAGTGGCAAGTGGCGCTGCGAAGCACGAAACACGAATCTCGAAATCCGAAACAAATCCGAAGTGCGAAACTCGGAGCGAGGGCAGATTGGAAAAGAGTGGCCGCGCAGGCAGTTGGAAAGTGGAGGGCGGTGACTGCTTAGATAATTGTTACAATGATTAGACGCGCCCCCAATTCCAATTCATTCCGTCAATTGCAAAATGCAAAGATGTGACCCCGATTCCTCGCGCGAAGGATCGCCACAGTAGGTGTATTGGAGGGCATTATTGACAGGTTCGGGGGCAAATTGGGGATGCTCAGGATAGCTGGGACTATAGTGTTCAATTCCGCGAAGAACTGATCTAGATCGTACTTAAGCTTAAGGGTAGTTTTTTCCTTTACAGCCTCGCGCCAATTTGCACTGGCTTTGACAAAGTCTCTAAAGATTTGCTCTTTGGCTTGGTAGATGTCGCGTTGCCTCGCTTGTCGCAGTTGGTACATCATCCCAAAAAAGGAAACGACGAAGGAAATGATCCCGGCGATTACCACCGTGGAAATGGCAAGGAGAATATCCTGCTTGAAAGTCCGTTTGCCACGGTCATCAAAGTGCCTATCGCCTTTCTTGGGACTTAGCATGTTCTCGGGCGGATTGTCTGGCGTTGTCACATCGTGCAAGCATAACAACCTGGCCAGTGAATCGCAAGGTTTGCAGATCATCCAAAGCGAGGACACAGGCTAAACAGTTTGAGTGGTAGTTCTTGGTCGTGGCGTGAAGCGCAGTTGGAGAGTGTGGGTGAAATGCGGCGGGCGAACCGCGGGGTTACTACGAGTAGCGGAGTTCAACGCGTGCAGCCCAAGACGATCCATCTGCGCAGCTGTGTCTCGGTTGGCAGGTGAACACGCCGACAGAGCTCCGTAAACGCCACGTAGAACGTGGTAAACCACGCGAGCAGGCGGCGTGGCTACAAGAGCGGGAGCGCGTACCTGCGACAGCGACAACGGGTCCCGTTGTCCCGCCAAAGGCGGGCGAGCCTACAATTCGGAGACAGCGCGGAGCGGAGCGGACGACGCGTGCGGCGGGCCGCCGCGCCCTACCGACGACACGGGTTACGCCGCGTGAGGGCACGCGGCCTACAAAGCAGAGCGGCGGGCTGAGCCAGCCCGCCCTACCCCGATTAGGAATCGCGGGCAGGCCAACGACGAGGAGACGGAGCGGAGGCGGCCAGGGACGGCCGCTACTACACCGACGATCCGGATGGGCTGGGGACAGCTCCGTAAACGACACGCGAGCAGGCCCACGTTACACCGAACCCGGCACGGCTCGCAGAGCCGTGGCTACACCACTTCGGCACGGCGACAGAGCGCCGTGGCTACAACATGAGGGACGAGGACCGCGGTCAGCGCCCGCGGCAACAGGGGGAAACGGCAGGCGAACACGGCGCGGTGGGCCACCGCGCCCTACCGGGGAAATGACGGCAGGCCGGGGCGCTTACCCTACAAATCAAGAAAGACTGATTATCGAGAATCGATATTTGTGCTGGACACGGTGTTGCGGCGGTGGTATAGGGGCGATAGTTGTTTGACATAGGACGGACGGCGTACAGAGACGGGGGGAATTGCAGATCGGAGATTTGAGACCTCAGAGAGACAGAGAATCGTGGGTCGGCGGATCGGCTGGGGACAGCCGACGCTGCACCGGAGGACGGTTGGCATGGAACTTTCCAAAAAGAGGTGGTTTTTACCAAACGAACCCAACTGAAAAATGTGGAAGTATTTTGAAATGAAGATGTTGGGGAAAAATACGAGTTGGGTTCGTTTTGCAAAAAGAGGAAAAAAACAGGGAATAAATGGTGGAAAACAGCGCCGGGAGGGGTGGTTTTGCGGAGGAATGAAGACAAAAGGGGGACGGAATTCAGCCCCGAAAAGCCACGTAAAACGTGGTGAAGATTCGGGGGAGGCGCGACGCCTCGAGACGGAAGGCAGGCGGCGGACACGCCTCGCAGAGGCGTGGCTACACCGGGGAGGCAAGGCGGCTGGGACAGCCGCTACTACACGAGGGCAGGAGGGAAAACTGGATTGGAGATTGGAGATTGGAAATCATTGACCTGAGTCTAATCCGACACGCCCCGGTGCATCGTTTGCGAATGCGGCTTGGCGCCGGCGTTGTCCACCATCAGATGAAAGGCGGTACCGCCGTGAAGGGCGAAGCGCTTCGCAAACAGAGACTCGATGCGGTCCGAAATCGGCCCGGTCAATTCCTCAATCTCGTCGGCACGGATGCGGATGGTTGGATTGAAACCGCGTTTGGGCGGAAGCAAGTCAGCGAGCATGTCAGCTTGCGCGAGGCCGGCATCGCCGTTCGCCTGGTCGGCGAGATAGCGGCGCACATCGAAATTCAAGGGTGCGTCGGATGGATAGCTGGCGAACGTCGCAGCTCGTTCGCGCGTGCAATGCGGCGCGTCATCAAATTGCACGATGCAATGGAGCGGGGCGGGGAAGTAGAGATCGGCCAGGATCGTCGCATCGCCCCAGACGAACTGCTTGTCGCGTTCGGCTACAACATTGAAACGCCGCCGCATCAAGGATGCGACGGCGTCGAGCACGGCTTTCTTCGTGATCTTCACAACGACTTCAAGCAATCATCGAGCATCGCGTGCAGTTGCGAGACGGTGTCGAGGGTCTCATCGCCCATATGAGCGAGACGGAAACTCTTGCCTTTGATCGGGCCGTAGCCGCCATCGATGAGGACCTTGTATTTGTCCTTGAGCGTCTTTTGCAACTTGGCGACGTCGATATTCTTGTTGTTCTTCACGCACGTGAGCGTGACGGATTCGTAGCCGGATTTCGGGAACAACTCGAACCCGCGCGATTTGGCCCATTCGCGGGTCTTCTGTGCCATCTTGAGGTGGCGCGCGTAGCGATTCTCCAGCCCTTCCTTCTCGAACTGGTCGAGCTTGAACTTGAGTCCGTAAATGTGCGGAATGCTCGGTGTGGATGGCGTCATGTTCTTGTCGTGGTTCGCCTTGAACTCGAGGAAATCGAAATAGTAGCCGCGGCCGGGAATCGTCCCGGCCAGCTTCAGAGCGCGCTCGCTCACGGCGAACACGGCGGTTCCCGGCGGCAGCGCCCAGGCTTTCTGCGTGCCGGCGAGGATGACGTCGATCCCGAGCGCATCGGTGTCGATCTTCAGGGCGGTCATCGAACTGACCGTGTCGACGACGAACATCACATCGGGATACTTCTTCATCACCTGGGCGATTTCCGGCAACGGATTCATCAGGCCCGTCGAGGTTTCATTGTGCACGACGGTGACGACATCGAACTGCCCGGTCTTCAGTTTGGCGTCGATCATTTCGGGAAGGATGGGTTGACCCCATTCGACTTTGAGCGCCTCGGCCTGCTTCCCGCAACGTTGGCTCACGTCGAACCACTTATCGGAGAACGCCCCGCAGCAACAGTTGAGCACCTTCTTGGCGACGAGATTGCGCACGGATGCTTCCATCACGCCCCAAGCCGACGACGTGGAAATGAAAACGGGATTCTTCGTGTAGAGGATTTTTTGCAGCTTGGGCTGAATTGCCGCATACAGGTCTTGGAATCCCGATCCACGGTGCCCAATCATGGGCTGGCTCATTGCTTGGAACGTGTCATCGCTAACCTCCACGGGGCCAGGGATAAACAACTTTATATGGGGCATGCTCATGGGCCTATTCCTCTCTTTTCTCGTGACAAACGGGTTGGGCCAATGAATATAATGTTTCGCGCGAAATCTCAACCTTTTTTGCAGGCGAGAGGCGAGCCTATGCCAAAGACCCTGAACATCGGGATGATCGGCTACAAATTCATGGGCCGCGCCCACTCCAACGCGTGGCTGAAAGCGGACAAATTCTTCGACCTCAAAGCCCGGCCCGTGTTGAAGGTCATCTGTGGCCGACAAAAGGCGGGCGTGACGAACGCCTGCACTCGTTGGGGCTGGAACCAGTTCGTGACCGATTGGCGTGAGGTGGTTGACGACTCGACCATCGACGTCATCGACATCAACACGCCCAACGACATGCACGCCGAGATTGCCATTGCCGCCGCCAAAGCGGGCAAGGCGATCCTGTGCGAAAAGCCCCTCGCGCTCGATGTGAAACAGGCCCGACAGATGGTGGATGCGGTGAAGAAAGCCGGGGTCGTCAACATGGTCTGCCACAACTACCGACGCATCCCCGCCATCGTACTGGCGAAGAAGATGATCGAGGCGGGCGAGTTGGGCGCCATCTATCACTATCGCGCCCGGTACGCGCAGGACTGGATTGTCGACCCGAACTTCCCGCTCGTCTGGCGGTTGCAGAGCAAGATCTCCGGTTCGGGTGCGCATGGCGACATCAACGCGCACATCATCGATCTTGGTCGCTACCTTATCGGCGAGTTCAGCGAAGTATGCGGTCAGATGGAAACATTCGTCAAGGAACGTCCGCTACCGGGCGAGTCGAGCAAGAAAGGCAAAGTCACCGTCGATGACGCGGTCATGTTTATTGGGCGTTTTCAGAACGGGGCGCTGGCCAATCTCGAAGCCACGCGCTTCGCGCTTGGTCGCAAGAACGGCATCGAGATCGAGATCAACGGCAGCAAAGGTTCACTGGTGTTTGATTTCGAGGACATGAACCGGCTGAAGTACTACAATGAAGCGGATCCGGCCGACCGCCGTGGGTTCCGCGACATCCTGGTCACGCAAGGCGGCGGCGTGCATCCCTATGTCGGCAACTGGTGGCCGCCGGGCCACATTATCGGCTACGAGCACACCTTCGTGCACACGGTTGCCGACTTCATTAATGCGGTCGTAGACAAACAGCCCGTGCAACCGACCTTCGAAGACGGTTTGGCGAACCAGATCGTGCTCGACGCTGTCGAAAAATCCGCCAAAGCGCGCCGGTGGATCACGCTGGGAAAGTAATCCGATGACATGGAGCGAGATATTCGGGGTTTTCACCAAGCCACTGTTTCAGTTGGGGCAAACGCCGGTTTCACTGGCGACCATGGTCGAGTTTGTCGTGGTCATCACGATTGTGGTGCTGTTGTCGCGGGTGATTCGCCGCTTGTTGCGCACGCGCGTTCTGGCGCGCACGAAGCTCGACGTCGGTCAGCAATACGCCATCGCCCGCATCGCGAGCTACGTGGTGCTGGTGATTGGGTTGCTGATCAGTGTGGAAACGTTCGGCGTGAAGCTCAGTTCGCTGGCGGTGATTGCGGGCGCGCTCGGCGTCGGGATCGGCTTCGGCCTGCAGAACATCGTCAGCAACTTCGTCAGCGGCCTGGTCATTCTCGCGGAGCGGCCGATTCAGATCGGCGACCGCATTGATCTCGGCAACAACACGGTGGGGAAGGTGATGCGCATCGGCGCGCGCGCCACGCACGTATTGACCAACGACAACATCATGGTCATCGTGCCGAACTCCGAATTCATATCCAGCCGGGTCGTCAACTGGACGCACGTCGATCCGCGCGTGCGTCTTCGTATCAACGTGGGCGTCAGCTACGGCAGTGATCCGCATCTCGTTGAAAAACTTCTTTTGGAAATTGCCGAGGGCAATCCAAGTGTGCTCAAGAATCCAGTGCCCACCGTGGTCTTCAAGGAGTTCGGTGAGAGCTCGCTTAATTTCGAGCTTCGGGTGTGGGCGGATGACATGGCGCACCGTCCCGGGACACTTGAGAGCCAGTTGAACTTCGCCATCTGGGACAAGTTCAAGGAGCACGGCATCGAGATCCCATTCCCGCAGCGCGATCTTCACGTCAAGGAGCCCATCCGCGTCGAAGTGAAGTCGTCCTAGCTTGCGTGGTGACCCACGATCGCGCTCCCGCAGTTCGCGCGAGAATGGAGCTGGAGAAAGTGCGAGCCCAACTTGATTCCGCGTTGGTTGTATGGTAGAGGAAAAGGGTCGCAGTTTTTGCCTCGTGGCGAGGCAATATGAACAAACAATCCATCCAACCTATGGGGTGATATGAAGAAATTCTTCGCATTAGCAACAACACTTCTCCTGGTGGCCACTGTTTACGCGGGTGAGGTGCAGGACATTACCATTCCGGAACTCAAGGCGGCGATCGAAGCCAAGAAGGTCACGCTCCTTGACGCCAATGGAAGCAAGTCATGGAAGGCGGGGCACATCCCCGGCGCGATTGACTTCAAAGCCAACCCGGATAAGCTGGCCAGCGTCCTTCCGAGCGACAAGGGAGCATTGGTGGTGGCCTATTGCGGCGGTCCGCAGTGCCAGGCCTACAAGGCAGCTGTCGAGGCAGCCCAAAAACTTGGATATACCAATATCAAGCATCTTCCCGCGGGCATCTCTGGCTGGACGAAAGCCGGCGAAGCGACTGACAAGGGAAGCTAGGACGTTTACGCTCTAAAGAATCGGGCGCCTCGAGCGGCAAGCAAGAGGCACCCGTCTTCTTTTCCGATGCGACGACAGCTCGCAGTTGCTCAGGGTTTTCCGCCGAAGCTCACAAAGTCGTCGAGGTCGAGCAAGTCGAACCACCCGACAACATCGTCGCGCTTCTTGCTGAGTTTGGCCAGCAGCCCGGTGAAATACTCACGCGTCTCCACGTCCGTCGGGCCGCGCTGGTCGGCCAGCGCGCTCCACTGTGCGATCTCCCACGGTTGCCGCTTCGTCGACGAATGTTTGGCGATCCATTCCAGGATTTCTCCGTCGCCATCCCCCGCGGCCAACCGGTTCTTCAAGTCGCCCGCCTTGATGCCCGCAAATTCGAGGAATCGCTGGTCGAGCGGGCAAGCGAAGTCGTACTCGCCATTTTTGCCCGCCAGCGTGGCGCGGCCCTTGTCGAGACAGCGGGCGAGGATGGCATAACCGCCGAGCCGCACACGCGGACTGCGCGGCGGCCGTTGTGTCAGATCAGGTGCCCTTATAGTTTTGGATTTCATCGTTCCTCCACGGGGTTCGATGCTGTCAGGCTGCAAATCGTTTCACTTCGGCTTACCGATGCGGTGGCAAAGGCAGCCAACCGAGTCTTTCGAAACGCAGGTACAATTCCCGGCAAACCCAGGCGTCCGTGGCGGCGTAGCAAAGCTGGCTCGGCGCGAGGTTGGGCCTTGCCCAATTCGATGTTTGCGGGCCCTTGGTGACGCGCCCGCTGAGAAACAGACCAGTCAGGTTGCGCAAGCCGGTTTGTTCCATTCCGCGGTGCTTGGCAATGTCGCCCAGATCCACAACATTCGCCGCCGTAAACGGAAACAGCTTCTGCAGTTCGGCGAGATCACGGGCGAGCGCCACGCCGGCTTTGACGATCTGCGCATCGCCGAGAACTTCGGCCAACGCCCGCGAGCAGTCGAGTCGCGCGAGGGGAAACAGATGCACCGCATGGCTCGTGGCGATCTGCACGAGGCTGGGCGCGTGCGATTGGCCCTTGCGAAACGTCGGGCGCGTCTCCGTGTCGAAGCCCACCACGCGCTCCGATCGGATGTCATGCACGGCACGGTGCAAGTCTGCCTCGGTGGCCGCCAGCCGGATCGTACCGCGATACCGCACCACGGGAAGCTTCATCAGTTCCTCGTGGGGAATGGTCCGGCGCGCGTCGGCGTCATCCGTAGCTTGACGCTGACGCACCGTGGAACGGATTGGCCCGTCAGTTGCCATCTTACTGCATCAGTTTGGCGAGGGTCTCGCCGATTTCGGCAGGAGTTTTGGCAACCGCGATGCCGCAGGATTCGAGCGCCTTGATCTTATCGACCGCGGCGCCGCTGCCGCCGCTGATGATCGCGCCTGCGTGACCCATGCGGCGGCCCTTCGGCGCGGTCGCGCCCGCGATGAACGCGGCCACCGGCTTGGTGAAATTGTCTTTGATCCAGTGCGCAGCCTCTTCCTCCGCGTTCCCACCAATTTCGCCAATGACGATCACGCCCTCCGTTTGCGGGTCGGTCTCGAACATTTCCAGCAGGTCAATGAAGTCGAGACCCTTGACGGGATCGCCGCCGATGCCGATGCAAGTGGACTGGCCGATGCCACGCGAACTGAGTTGCCACACGGCCTCATAGGTGAGCGTGCCGCTGCGGGAGATGACGCCGGCGGGACCCGGTTTGTGGATGTAACCGGGCATGATCCCGATCTTGCACGCGCCGGGCGTGATGATGCCGGGACAGTTCGGGCCGATGAGTTTGACGCTCGTGCCCTGAAGCGCGCGTTTCACGCGCACCATGTCGACCACAGGGATGCCTTCGGTGATCGCGACGATCAATTCGATGCCCGCGTCCGCCGCCTCGAGAATCGCATCGGCGGCAAATGGTGCGGGCACGAAGATGCAGGAAACGTTCGCGGCGGTTTCGCGCACGGCTTCGCTGACGGTGTTAAAGACCGGGACCTTCTGTGAGTTGAGTTCAACGACTTCGCCGCCGCGGCCCGGTGTGACACCGCCCACGAGCTTCGTGCCGTAGTTGAGACATTGCTCGGCGTGGAACTGGCCGGCGGAGCCGGTGATGCCTTGAACGATCAACCGCGTGTTGGCGTCGACCAGGATGCTCATGGACGTACCGGGGTGTGCTTCTCGTGCACGATGGCCATCAGACCCGCGATGCGGAAGCTGGAGTTCTTCCACTGGAATGTCTCGACCGACGTGTCGTGCAGCGCTTCTTCATATTCCTGCAAAAACCCATCAACTTCGTTGTCGGGAATATCGACCACCAGCGGACGGTCCACGTTTTCGTAGTAGAGATAGAGTTTCATGTTGTTTATTTCGCGGCGTGGACGATCTTTTGCGCGGCATCCGCCATGGAGTCCGCCGCGATGACGGCCAAGCCGCTTTGTTTCAGGATTTTCTTGCCCAGTTCGACGTTGGTGCCTTCGAGTCGGACGACGATCGGCACGCGGGCATTCACTTGCTTGACGGCGGTAAGAATGCCGTTGGCAATCACATCGCACTTCATGATGCCGCCGAAGATGTTCACAAGGATGCCTTTGACGTTCCTGTCGGCGCAAAGAATCTTGAACGCCTCGGTGACCTGCTCGGTGCTCGCGCCGCCGCCTACGTCGAGAAAATTCGCGGGCAAGCCGCCGTAGTACTTGATGACGTCCATCGTGGCCATGGCCAGGCCTGCGCCGTTGACCATGCAGGCAATGTTACCGTCGAGTCCGATGTAGTTGAGGCCGAACTTGCTCGCTTCGACCTCGCGCGGGTCTTCTTCGCTGAGATCGCGCATGGCGAGGATGTCCTTGTGACGGAACAGGGCATTGTCGTCGAAGTTCATCTTCGCGTCGAGTGCCATCACGCGGTCCTGCTGGTCGATGATGAGCGGATTGATTTCGATGAGCGAGGCGTCGGTTTCGACAAACGCGCGATAGACGCTGAGGATGAGATTGACGGCGGGCTGCAACTGGGTGCCGCCGAGACCGAGCGCATAGGCGATCTTTCGCGCCTGGTATGGTTGCGCTCCAATCGCGGGATCGACAGGCTCTTTCAGGATCTTCTCGGGCGTTTTCGCGGCAACCGCCTCGATGTCCACGCCACCCTCGGTGCTGGCCAGAAACGACGGACGCGCAATCGAGCGGTCAATCAAAACGCTCAGGCACAGTTCACGCTTGGGAACGCAGCCAGCCTCGATCAACACTTTGCGCACCTGTTTGCCCTGCGGGCCGGTCTGGTGGGTGACGAGCACTTTGCCGATCAGCTCGCGTGTGGCTTTCGCGGCGTCTGCGGGTGTTTTGACAATCCTGATGCCGCCCGCCTTGCCGCGTCCGCCGGCGTGAATCTGCGACTTGACGGCGATGGCGTCGGTTTTCAACGAGCGCGCAACCGTTTCCGCTTCTTCGGGCGTGGACGCGACCCCGCCGTCGGCGACGGGCACGCCGAAGCGGCGAAGGATTTCCTTGGCTTGGTATTCGTGGATATTCATGAACTGATCAACTTCGGCTCAACGGTGGTCGATGGGTACGACGTTGAGGCCTTCCGGTCTCGCGCGGATTGACAGCCGCACAAGCTAATCTATGGACGCGCGCCCGTAGCGTCAACGGAAAAGTCGAATTCAATCCACCCCGGTGCAAAACATTCCTAGCGAGTCCATTTCCCTTGAAATCGAGCGCCATTTCATGCGATTTTGGGTGTGGAACAAGGAGGAATTGTGTTGTGCCCGGCAGTCAGGTCGCTCCCATTGGTCGCGTTCGCTCTCGGCCTCGCTTTCACGGGCGTGGGGTTTGCCCAGCCGACGGCTCTCAAGGCCTATCGCTATGGCAACACGTATTACGTCGCAGTCGGCGACGTGGCGAACTATTACGGGCTCGGCCCTGACACGCGCGGCGTTATCAATCGCGCCGAGTACAAGACGAGTTTTGCCCAACTGGAGGTGGAAGCCGACCGCCGTGATGTTCTGCTGAATGGCGTGAATCATTGGCTCTCGGCGCCCATCCTTGCGGTGCGCGGCAAGCTCTGGGTGGCCGAGCTAGATGTCCTGAAGACGCTGGATCCCGTGTTGCAGCCCCAGCGATTGCGGAAGCCAGGCGCGTCGGTCCGCACCGTGGTCATCGATCCCGGCCATGGCGGCAGTGATCGCGGTACCCGCGGTCGATCAAGCTTCGAGAAGGTATTGACGCTGGATGTGGCGAAGCGTGTGGAGCGGAATTTGGCGGGAAGCGGCGTGCGGGTCATCCTGACGCGCACGGCGGACAAGACCGTCGCGTTGGAAGACCGCGTGGAGTTTGCCCACGCGAATGGCGCGGATTTGTTTGTGAGCATCCATTTCAATTCAGGGGGCTCGGCGGACGGGATCGAAACGTATTGCACGCCGCCCGCCGGTGTAAGTTCAACGGCGAATTTCGGCGGAACCGGCGGCGACCGCGACACGGGCAGTGGCGACCGCGGTGCAGTGACGAACAATCGTTTTGACGCGCAGAACGTGTGGCTGGCGCATTGTGCGCAGAAGTCATTGCTGCGGGCGACGGGGGCCATGGATCGAGGCGTGCGGCGGGCGCGCTTCTGGGTGCTGCGCTACACGAACTGCCCCGCGATTTTGATCGAAGCTGGTTTTTTGTCGAGTTCTTCCGAGGAACAGCGCATTCTGCGAAGTGACTACCGCGAGACGTTGGCAAAAGCCGTCGCCGACGGCATCGTGGCGTACAAGAAGACGGTGGAGACACAGTGATCTTGCGAATAAGCATCATTGCAGTTGCGGCCGCCCTGACAACGTTTATCCTGGCCTGTAATTACAGTCACGTCGGGCCGGCGGCGGCGACGTTCAGCCAGCCGCCTCCGCCGCTCGGCGCGGGTTCTTTGCAAGCGCAAGCCGGCCCGCTGGTGTTGCGGGTTCGCCGCCATCTCGATACAGTCCTGCGCGGTCCCGACAACGAGGAGGATCAGTTGCTCGTCGTGGAAGTGCGCAACTTCCAACTCAACCACAAACTGCAGATTCCTTCCGACAGCGTGACGCCCGAGTTTGTGGCGACGCGCTTCGGCCCGAGTTCGAAAGGCCAGGCCTACACGGGGTATCTCATCGTGAAGAAAATCACTCCTCGTAAAGTGGACGCGTATCTACACATCAATGTCATGGCCAGCACCGCCTCGGGTTCCTATACCCAAACCGAAGAATTCCACGGCAATTTCACGTTCGTGCAAGGACTTGAGGAAGCCCCTGGGCGATGAATGAATTGATCGTCAAGACGAACCGGCACACAGAATTTGTCGAGATTACTGGCGACGTGCAGCGCCTCGTCGATAAGTCGGGTGTGAAGGAGGGCGTCTGCATCTGCTTTGTGCCGCATACAACGGCGGGCATTACGATCAATGAGAATGCCGACCCGGACGTGGTGGCGGACATGATTTACGCGCTCGACAAGGCAGTGCCGTGGAAGGATGCGCAGTATCGGCACGGCGAAGGCAACACGGCGGCGCACGTGAAGTCGAGCATGATGGGGCACACGGTGCAGGTGCTCGTGCGCAGCGGCAAGCTGCAGTTCGGCACGTGGCAGGGCATTTACTTGTGTGAATTTGACGGCCCACGGACCCGCAAAGTGTGGTTGTCGATTACTGGTTAGTCACCCCGCCTAATTGTCCTCCGCAGTTCAGGAAACCTTATCGACCACGAGTGCATCGAACCACGAGAGACGCGTGCAGGGCATTCAATTGGAATAAGATCCTGACGAAAAACATAACCACATTCAATTCGATCGGAAGCCATGAACACCACCATCCACCGCGAACAACTTATCAACCAACTCAACTGGCGTTACGCCACGAAGCAATTCGATCCGCAACGCAAGATCAGTCCCGAAGATTGGGCGGCGCTCGAAGAAGCGCTGGTGCTCTCGCCGTCCTCCTTCGGCCTTCAGCCGTGGAGATTCATTGTGGTCACCGACCAGGCGACGAAGGAACGGCTCGTCGCTGCGTCGTGGGGACAACGGCAACCGGCGGATTGTTCCCATCTGGTGGTTTTCGCCATCAAGAAGGACATCAACGAACGGGACCTAGACGTTTATGTCGACCGGATTGCCGAAGTTCGCGGGACACCGCGTAAATCACTTGCCGGACTGCACGACATGATGACCGGCAGCCTTCTCAAGGGCATGGACGCCACTGCCCGCAACACTTGGGCCGCGCATCAGGTGTACATTGCGTTGGGGAATTTCCTGACCAGCGCGGCGCTGTTGGGCATCGACGCCTGTCCGATGGAAGGCATTGAGCCGGCGAAATACGATGAAATCCTTGGCTTGGATAAACAGGGTTTGGGCACCGTCGTTGTTGCCGCGGCCGGTTATCGGGCAACGGGTGACAAATATGCAGCGCTTAAGAAGGTGCGCTTTCCGAAAGAAGAAGTCCTCGTGAAGGTCTGACGCAAACTTACTTGCTGACCGCGGCAGCAAGTTGCGCGGCCTCGGCTGTCAGGCTGCGGATGGTCGACCAATTCTTCGCGGCGATCAACGTGCGCTCGACCATCCATGAGCCGCCGATTGCCGCCACGATCGGCAGTGCGAGATAGTCGCGGGCGTTGTCGGCGTTGACGCCCCCGAGAGGGATGAACTTCACGCCGGTGTGGGCATACGGTCCGGCCAGTGCTTTGAGCATCTTCACGCCGCCCGCGGGCTCGGCGGGAAAGAACTTTTGGAGTTTGCAACCGAGAGCCAGCCCGTGCTCCACCTCGGAGGCGGTCATCACGCCGGGAACAAACGGCAATTTCAACGCAAGCGATTTCGCCACGACCGCCTCGCTCAAGCCCGGTGCGACACCGAATTGCGCGCCGGCATCGATGGCGCGCTGAAGTTGGTCCACGTCGAGGATGGTGCCGGCGCCGACCAGCATGGCCGGGCACGCCTTGCGAACATTGCGGATGGATTGTTCGGCCGCCGGCGTGCGGAAGGTGATTTCGATGACGTCGACACCGGCCGCGACGAGGGCTTCGGCGAGAGGAACGGCGTCTTCGGCGTGGTCGATGACGACGACCGGCACGACACGTTTTTGAAAAATGCGCTGCATGGTAGGGTCCTCGGGATTGTTCTTGGGCATCACGACGATTTCTGGCCATAGCAGGCTTGCGGGCCGTGCTTGCGGAGGAAGTGTTTGTCGAGCAAGACGCGTGGCATCGATTTGACCGACGACTTGACGCGCAGGGTTTCGCTGGCCAAAAGAGCCAGATGTTCGAGCACGACCGCATTTTCCACCGCCGTAACAAGCGTCGCGCCCCACGCAAACGGCGCGTGGCTGGCCACCAGCACGCCGGGGAAACGCAGGGGATCGAGCCTCTCAAATCTCTCCACGATCACGTGCCCAGTGTTCGCCTCGTAGTCATGTTTGATTTCCTTCGCAGTCAGCAATCGCGTGCACGGGACCGGTCCGTGAAAATAATCGGCGTGCGTCGTGCCGAGCGGCGGGATTTCACGTCGCGCCTGCGCCCAGGCGGTGGCATACAGGCTGTGCGTGTGAACGATTCCGCCGATTCCCTTGAAGGCGCGGTACAGAACCAGGTGAGTTGGCGTGTCGGAGCTGGGACGGAGATCGCTGTCCACAACCCTGCCGGTCGCCAGCGATACGACGACCATATGTTCGGGTTTCATCGCATCGTACGGGACACCGGACGGCTTGATGACCAGGTTGCCGCTGGCGCGATCCACGCCGCTGGCGTTGCCCCAAGTTTGGATGACCAATCCTTCGCGAACCAGTTGCAGGTTCGCCTCGCACACTTTCTGTTTCAGTTTCTCAAGCATGATGACGGCTGATTCTAGCCTCGAGAGAGGCTCGGGGCCACAACCTTATTTCCTCGCGCGCCCGCGGATTTCCAGCAGTTTCTTCATCACGTCGTGCAGATTGCCGTTCCACTCGCGAGTTCCGAACGCATCGTGCAGCGTGCGATACAATGGGTACAACTCACGGTACACCGCGTGCGCCTGCGGATTCGGCATATACGCGCGTTTCTTTACGCCGGTCATCGCCTTCTGGGCGTCAGCGTAGGTCCGGTGCGCCCGGGCGACGACCGCGCCGGCGATGGCGGCGCCGAGCGCGCACGTCTGCGCCGAGCGCGAAACTTTCATCGGGCGACCCGTCACGTCGGCGTATATCTGCATGACGACGGGATTCTTTTCGGCGATGCCACCGCAGTTGATGATCTGTTCAACCTTCACGCCGTATTCCTCGAATCGATTGATGATCGTCAGCGCCCCAAAGGCGGTCGCCTCGATCAACGCGCGATAAATCTCCGCGGGCGTCGTGTAAAGCGTCTGGCCCAGCAACAGTCCCGTGAGCCGCTGATCCACGAGGATCGTGCGGTTGCCGTTGTTCCAATCCAGCGCGAGCAGGCCCGACTCGCCGGGTTTGAGCTTTGCCGCGGCGGCCGTCAGCGTCTCGTGCGAGCCGGTTTTCCGGCCGCCGGGTTCGATGTAATTCACAAACCAATTGAAGATGTCGCCGACAGCGGACTGGCCCGCTTCCAGTCCGTAATGACCCGGCAGGATGCTGCCGTTGACGATACCGCACAATCCCGGGATGTCCGCGAGTGTTTGGCCGACAGGCGCCACCATCATGTCGCACGTGCTCGTGCCGATGATTTTGACCAATGTGCCCGGCGCGATGCCGCTGGCGACGCCGCCGAGATGCGCGTCGAACGCACCGACCGCCACGGGTGTGCCCGCCCGCAAGCCGGTGCGTTTGGCCCAGTCGGAAGTCAGCCCGCCAACGGCGCGTTCGATGGTGTGAGCTTTTGCGCGGAGCCGCGAGCGTAATTGACCGAGCTTGGGGTGAAACGAGGCAAGGAACTCGGCATCGGGATAACCGCCCCACGCATCGTTGTACATCGCCTTGTGACCCGCGGCGCAGACACCGACAGTGAGTTTGTCGGGCGCTTCCGTCCCGGTGAGCGTCGCGGGAATCCAATCGGCAATCTCGACCCACGTGTGCGCCGCGTCGAACACCTCGGGCGACGTGCGCAGGCAGCGGAGGATCTTGCTGAAGAACCATTCGCTCGAATACGTTCCGCCGCACTTGGCGAGGTATTGCGGACGCACCGCCCGCGCTCTCGCGGTAATCTCCGCGGCTTCGGCCACGCTGGTGTGGTCCTTCCAGAGCCAGGCCATCGCGGCGGGGTCCCGGGCGAATCGTTTGTCGAATGCGAGGGCTCGGCCATTGGCATCCACCGGCATAGGCGTGCTGCCGGTTGTGTCCACGCCGATGCCGACGACCTGCTCGGGTTTGAATCCATTGACCGTGCGTCGGGTTTGTGCAAGCGCCTTCTTGATGGTGATCTCCGCGCCCGTGACGTAATCGGAAGGGTGCTGTCGAGCGAGGTTTGGGTCGCGCGATAGAATCACGCCCTGCGTGCCGTGCGCGTATTCCCACACCGCCGTGCCGACTTCACGACCATTGCGCACATCCGCAATCAAGCAGCGGACGGAGTTGGTGCCGTAATCCAAGCCGATGGAGTATTGCGCGCCCACGTGCAAGATCCCCGTCTATCGCGTGATGATGATTTTCACAACGTTGTCCTTGTAGGCGGCGTTCAACGCAAACGCCGCGGCGGTCTTCTCCAACGGGACGCGGTGCGAAATCAGGCTGCGCACATCGATACGGCCGTTCGCCACGAGATCGATGGCGCGCGGGTACGTGTGCTTCATGCGACGGCTGAAAACGACAGTCAGACCTTTGCGGCGCGCGGTGGAATGTTGGAACGCACAACGATCTTCCGACGGGATGCCGACCAGCACGACGCGCCCGCCGGGGCGCGCGAGTTCGATGACCTGTTCGATGGCATTGCCGCCCCACGCGGCTTCGATGGCCACGTCCACTTCCGCGCGAACGGGCAGGGGCCTCGCCCCGAACTTGATGGCGAGCGCCACGCGCCATGGAAGCGGATCCCTGACGAGGATTTCGCCTGCCCCAGCCAGTTTGGCGGCTTGGACAAGCAGCAGTCCAATGGGCCCTGTGCCGAGAATGGCCACGCGATCACCCAGCCGTATTTTCGCAAGATCGACGGCATGGAGGGCGACGCCGAGCGGTTCGAGCATCGCGGCGGCTTCGTCATTGATGGAGTCCGGCACCGGAAAACAGGTGTCGGCCGGTACGATCATGAACTCGCGCAGGCTGCCGTGGTCGGGATACAGGCCGCAGAAGTGGAGGCGTCGGCAGAGATTGGGATGTCCACGCTCACACAGGTCGCAGCGGTGGCACGGATGAGCGGGATCAACCGCCACGCGCGTGCCGGGACGCGACTCAGTTACGTTCGAGCCGACTTGTTCGACGACGCCGGCAAACTCGTGTCCGAGGACGAGAGGCGCTTTCAGGACAGTGTCGCCAATGCGAGCATCGGCGAACGTGTGCAGGTCGCTGCCGCAAATTCCGGTGGCGGTGACGCGCAGGAGTACGTCGCCGGGGCCGGGTTTGCCGGGGTGGGCGACGCGCTCCACCCGGATGTCGCGCGGACCGTGGAGCCGCGCAGCCAAGATGGAACGGGGGGTTGAACCCATCTTCGCCGGGGCGGCGGCTACTGACTGACGGATGAGGGGTGAAGATCGCGGCGTGGGAGCCGCTTTCACAATCGTTTTGGTGCGTTTAGCCATCGGACCCTTTCACCATTGGTTACTTGTCATAGCCGTCCCAGTCCCGGAGCGAGATGATAATAGATCTCGTTGTGACGGAGTTGCTGTTTGAAGGCGCGCAGATCTGTCTTCGCGTCGATCGCGACCAATTCGAGACCGGCGATTTCGGCGAAGTCTTCCATGTGTTCGGTGGTGACCGCGTAGCTGAACCCGGTATGGTGCGCCCCGCCGGCCTGAAGCCACGCGGCGCAGGCGGTTTTGAAATCGGGCCGGCATTTCCAAATGGCGCGGGCCACGGGAAGTCTTGGCAACGGCTTCGGGGGCTTGACGACGTCCACTTCGTTGACGAGCAAGCGGAAGCGGTTGCCGAGGTCGATCATGGAAGCGTTGATCGCGGGGCCGGCCGGCGCGTTGAACACGAGGCGCACGGGGTCTTCTTTGCCGCCGATGCCGAGCGGGTGGATTTCCAGCGAGGGTTTGCCGGCGGCGATGGATTCGCAAATCTCGAGCATGTGCGCGCCGAGCACGAGATGGCCGTCGGGATGGAGATGGTAGGTGTAATCCTCCATGAACGACGTGCCGCCGGTGAGGTCGGCGGCCATGACCTTCATGGCGCGGAGCAACGCGCAGGTTTTCCAATCGCCTTCCGCGCCGAACCCGTAGCCGTCGGCCATCAGGCGTTGGACGGCGAGGCCGGGCAATTGTTTCAGGCCATGCAAATCCTCGAACGTAGTGGTAAAGCCTCTGAAACCGCCCGCCTTGAGGAAGGCGCGCAGGCCGAGTTCGGTGCGCGCGCCGTAGCGGAGGGATTCGTGGCGCGCGCCGGCTTTGCGGAGTTCCGGGGCCACGTCGTAGCGTTGCTCGTATTCGTCACAGAGACGGTTGATGGCCGCGTCGCCGACATCGTTGACGAACTTCACGAGGTCGCCGACGCCGTAACCGTTGACCGCATAGCCCAGCTTCGCCTCGGCGGCGACTTTGTCACCTTCGGTGACGCCGACCTGGCGCATATTGTCGCCGAAACGGCAGAACTTGGCGCCCTGCCAATCGTGCCACGCGCGGGCGGCACGCATCCAGGCGGCGACGCGGTCCTGCACTTCGGCATCCGACCAGTGGCCGACGACGACTTTGCGATTCAGCCGCAACCGCGTGTGCATGAACCCCGCCTCGCGGTCGCCGTGGGCGGACTGGTTGAGGTTCATGAAATCCATGTCGATCTCGGCCCATGGGAGATCGCGATTGAACTGCGTGTGCAAGTGCAAGAACGGCTTCTTCAGGGAGGAGAGCCCGCCGATCCACATTTTGGAAGGTGAGAAGGTGTGCATCCAGAGGATCAACCCGGCGCACTTCGGTGCGTGGTTGGCTTCGAGGCAGAGATGGCGGATTTCGTCCGGCCCGGTGAGCACGGGCTTGAACACGATCTTCAGCGGCAGGCGTTTCGAGCCGTTGAGTTCCTCGACGATCTTGCGCGAGTTTGACGCCACCTTTTTCAGCGCCGCTTCTCCGTAGAGATGTTGACTACCGGTGACGTACCAGATTTCGAGAGAATCGAGATTCTTCATAATATATGCGGTGAGCTACGGTTCAGATGAATTCGTTAACGATGTTCTCCAGCATTTCCTGCCGCCCGCTCGTGTTCGTGTCGGCTTCGCCCTTTTGGAGCATGTAGGCTTCGAGTTCCTTCAGGCCAACCTTGCCCTTCTCGATGTCATGTCCGATGCCCTTGTCCCAGGAGGTATAGCGCTCTTTCACGAACTTGGCGAGCCGTCCGTCCTTGCGAATGGCGGCGGCAATCTTCAGCCCGCGCGCAAAGGCGTCCATGCCGCCAATGTGCGCGTGGAACAAATCCACGGGTTCAAAACTTTCGCGGCGCACCTTGGCATCGAAGTTGAGGCCGCCCGACTTGAAGCCGCCCATGCCGAGGACGACGAGCATGATCTGCGTCGTGAGATAGACGTCGGTCGGGAACTGGTCGGTGTCCCAGCCCAGCAACTCATCGCCGCGATTGGCGTCGATCGAGCCGAGCCGGCCCGCGGCGGCGGCGACGGTGAGTTCATGCAGCATCGTATGGCCGGCCAGCGTGGCGTGGTTGGTTTCGATGTTGAGTTGGAAGTGGTCAAGCAGGTCGAACTCGCGCAGGAAATTCAGGCAAGCGGCCACATCGGAATCGTATTGGTGCTTCGTCGGCTCCTTCGGTTTCGGCTCGATAAAAAACTGGCCCTTGAATCCGATGGCTTTCTTGTAGTCCACCGCCATGTGCAGGAACCGGGCGAGATGCTCTTGTTCCCGCTTGAGGTCGGTGTTGAGCAGGGTCGAGTACCCTTCGCGTCCGCCCCAGAAGACGTAGCCTGCGCTGCCGAGTTCGTGCGTGACTTCGAGCGCCTTCTTCACCTGCGCCGCGGCGAACGCGAACACGTCGGCGTTGCAGCTTGTCGCGGCGCCGTGCACGTAACGCGGGTTGGAAAAGAGGTTGGCCGTGCCCCAGAGCAGCTTGACGCCCGTGCGGGCTTGTTCTTCCTTCAAGACCTTCGCGACGGCGTCGAGGTTCCGGTTCGTCTCGCGGAGGTCTTTGCCTTCGGGGGCGAGATCGCGGTCGTGGAAACAATAGAACGGCGCGCCGAGTTTTTCGATAAACTCGAACGCGGCGCGCGCGCGGCGCTGGGCGTTGGCGACGGAATTCGAGCCGTCATCCCAAGGACGGACGGCGGTGCCGACGCCGAATGGGTCGCTCAGCGGGTTGCGAAACGTGTGCCAGTAGCACACGGCGAACCGCAGATGGTCGCGCATCGATTTGCCGTCGATTTTCTCGTCGGCACGGTAATGCTTGAACGCGAGGGGATTCTTCGACTTCGGTCCTTCATACTTGATCTCGGCGATGTCGGGGAAAGCTTGTGCTGTCATGATCAACTCCGCCTGCCTTCGGATGCCGTGGCCGGTGCGTGCGACGGCCCGATGTTGTTTGTGCCACAGCCTTGCGGCACAGAGCAACAGGTATTTTGGAGGCTCTACGGGTTGCGCTAAAGGGAATGTGTTGAGGTGAGTGAGTGGGGAAAAGGTGATTGTGCAGGAATGACTCTTCTAATTTTATGGATAGCACTATCCATAACCGCCGCAGGCTGTGACGGTCCAGCCGTCGCCGAGGGTTGCCGCAAACGACAGCGGCGTTTGCGCCGACGGCAAACATTCGGCGCGTTTGCCGCGACGGCGTCTCGAGGACTCGGCTCCAGACGGCTAGTGCCGCTTTCGGCTCCGTCCGACTCGGCTTGGCGGACAGGGTGGAGAGTTGATCTCAGAGAAGTGTAAAGAGTAGAGCGTTGATCCCCCAGACCTTTTGGCTGCCGATTGGGCACAGCATTCTATGGCCAAGGCAGCTCGTACGGCGCCTCAATATATCCCAACGGAATTGGAGAACCGTTCTGCGGGCTCCAATTTGGAATAAAGTTGTAAAATTGGCGGTCGCCACCTACTGCTTTATAATACAGCCCGCCGAAGCTGAGTTTGCGGTAGTAACAAAAAAACGGAACTGTGAGTTTACGGTATTTTTGCAGCTCTTCTACAATCGTGTTCAGGCGCTGCGTGTTGCCGTTCAAGCCGCTTATGTCAGCATAACATTCTCCAAGGTTGCATAAGCAAAAGGCGATGGCGACGTCGCTTTTGGATTTGCGCGCGAGCTTCAATGCTTCCTCAAAATGTGGCATCGCTTCGTTTGCCTTATCGTTATTGGCTTCGATTACACCCAAATTGCACAGGTCTATCGCGGTCTCTTCATTCATCTTCAATCTCTTATGTGTCTCAAGCGCTAGCTGCACCTCGTTACGTGCGGCCTCAAGGTTATTCTGGCATTCATAAACCATCGCAAGTTTGCCGTGAGCAACTGCTTCCGCTTCGACGTAGCCAGACGCCGAGGCGTACTTGATGGCGTCAGATAAATATCGGCTCTGAACTGTTGCATCGGGTGCGCTCGATCGGGTGAACGCCATGGTTGCGAGAGTCAATAGAATCGATGCTTTGCGCTTTGGATTGGTCGTCACGTTTAGGCTGGTCTCCAATCCCTTCTGTAGAAGTTCAATCGGCTTGGCCTCCTGAGGGCGAGTATAGATAAGATCTTGGGTGTACGTACGTCGAATGTCCTCAAGTTTGACCTGAAAGGATGACAGCGATGTGTCCACAGGCTTGAAATTTGCAGGCGATACTGCGGTCGACTCGCCTGATGATTTTTTATTACAGCCTCCCACGAATGAAATGCAGACGATGATAGCTGTAAGAGTAAGGAAGAATTTGGTGTGTTGCATTTTCATAAAGGGTGTAGTGCCCGCCGTGAATCAAGCGGCGAATTTGAGAGTGTTTGGGGTTGATGGTTGTGGTGTACAACGACGCTTCGAATTGCTGCAGGGTCGGCGGTGCGCTGTTGCCACCGGCGGGTGGAAAGGTGTTCAGCCGGAATTGGTCGCGGAGGCCGGCGTTGCCGGGGTCGGTCGCCGGCCATTGCAGGTCGGCGGGGTCCGCATTCTTCGCGGTGGTGGTCACTTTCGCCCCGCCTTTGGCGGCTGATTGCGCCTGCTCGACGGTGCCGAAATTCCCGCGCGCGGCGACAAAGGCCGTGGTCTCGGCCGCCGTCCAGCCTTTGAGTTGGAGCGTTGGCTGGCGCGGCGCACCAGCCGCCGTCATGCGTACTCCGAATCTGTCGCCGCGTTGCGTTCCGTTCCGCATCGCGGACGCAATGGTAGGGTTTCCCCACGCACAGTCAATGCCGATTCTGCTTCGCCATGGCGTTCGGCAAATCAGTCGTGCGAGGCGGTCGGGAAATCGGCGGGCGGCGTCTCATTGCTCGGCGTAGCGGGGCAGGGTTGGCACGGCGACAGAGGAGACCTTCGGTCGGCCGGAGTGCGCGGTCGGGCCCCGAAAAGGATTCGCGAGCAGGCGCGCCATGCCAACGACAGCGGCGGGATACCTAAACGACAGGCATCCCGCCCTACAACGACTACCCGGATGGGCTGGGGATTGCCGCGGGAAAGGAGTTGCGGCGTCTCGAGGACTCGGCTTCCCACGCTACATCAGAAACGGCCCGCGGTTGGCGAGCGCGGCTGCAACAGGCTCGACGGTCGTAGACCGCCGCTACAGGGGGGGGACGACGGCAGGCAAACACGCCGACAGAGCTCCGTAAACGGCACGCGAGCAGGCGGCGTGGCTACAAGGTACCGAGGGTAACGAATGCGGGCGCACCCACCCCTTGTTCCCCTCCGAGGAGGGGATGGCGGCGATTGCCGCGGGAGTACGGCGTGCGGCGTCTGGTCGGACTCGGCTATCGAAAATTGATATTTTTGCTGGACACGGTGTTGCCAGGCGGGTATAATGACTGACAGTTCTTTGAAAAAGGACGGGTTGGGCGTGTCGTCGGCTACGAAGGCTGGACGGCCGGTTCGGTTGCGGTCGCTCGCGCCCGCTCGGCTTCCCACGCTATGACGACTTGCCGGTGAACCCAGCACGGCTCGCAGAGCCGTGGCTACACCAGGCACCGGACTCGGCTCACAGAAGCGCGTCTGCAGGGCGGCCGAGACGGCTCCGTACACAACACGCGAGCAGGCCGCTACTACATCTTTGGGGTCGGTTGGCAGGGGAGTTCTCTATATAAAGTACTTTTTTACCAAACGAACCCAACTGAAAAATGCGTATGTGTCGCGACATGAAACAGTTATGAAAAAAACAGAGTTGGGTTCGTTTTGCAAAAAAGAGGAAAAAATGGGGAAAAAAGTACCAAAATACCGCTCCGGGAGGGTGGTTTTATGTACAAAGGAAGCCAAAAAGGGCAGAAGACAGGGGGGAGTGTTGGAGTGCTGGAGCCACGTAAAACGTGGTGAATGTTGGAGCGTTGGGGGGAAGGCGGGGCAAGCCGTGGCTACATGGTGGGGCGACGGATGGGTTCGAAACGGCGCGATACCTACACGACAGGCATCGCGCCCTACAATCACGGACGGAAGCAAACGGCGGACGAACACGCCGGCAGAGCTCCGTAAACGGCACGCGAGCAGGCGGCGTGGCTACAACATCAATTGGCGTGCCGTTGACACCCCCGGGCATGCGTGATACTTTTGCCCGCTTTTTGACAAGGCAATCATGTCGGAACCGCAGGCCAATTACAAAGAGACGCTGAATCTTCCGCAGACGGACTTCCCGATGAAGGCCAACCTGCCGCAGCGGGAGCCGGAGATGCTGGCGCGTTGGGAGCAGGCCAAGCTTTACGAAAAGATCCAGACGTTACGGCACGAAGGGCCGCTTTTCGTCCTGCACGATGGCCCGCCGTTCGCCAACGGCGACGTGCACATCGGCACGGCGCTCAACAAAATCCTCAAGGACGTGGTCGTCAAATACAAGACGATGCGCGGGTTTCGCGCGCCGTACGTGCCGGGGTGGGACTGCCACGGCCAGCCCATCGAGTACAAGGTGAAGAAGGACCTCGGCGACAAAGCGAAAACAATTTCGCAGTCGGAGCTTCGCAGAATCTGCCGGGCGACTGCCGAGAAATACGTCGGCATCCAACGCCAGCAATTCAAGCGGCTCGGCGTGTTTGGCGACTGGGAGCATCCCTACCTCACGATGAGCCCGACGTATGAAGCGGAAATCATCGGGGCGCTGGCCGACATGGTGGGCGACGGCTTCGTCTACCGCGGCAAGAAGCCTGTGTACTGGTGCGCGACGTGCCGCACGGCGCTGGCGGAGGCGGAGGTCGAATACGCCGACCATGCTTCACCCAGCGTGTACGTGAAGTTTCCCGTGAAAGGCCGCGACAGGGAATTCGCGGTCATCTGGACCACGACGCCGTGGACGCTGCCCGCGAACCTCGCGATCGCGGTCAAGCCCGATTTGACGTATGTGCGCGCGAAGACAACGACTGGTGAGACGTGGATTCTCGCCGAGGGACTCGTCGGGCAGGTCGCGCAGGCGTGCGGCGTCGAGTTGGCCGTGCAACAGAAGCTTCCCGGCAGCGAACTGGAAGGGCTGATTACCCGGCATCCGTTTATGGACCGTGATTCCCCCGTTGTGTTGTCGCCCTACGTGACGTTGGAGCAGGGCACGGGGTTGGTTCACACGGCACCCGGCCACGGCGCAGAAGACTACGAGATCGGCCAGAAGTACGGACTCGAAACGCTCGCGCCGGTGGATGACGGGGGAGTGTTCACGAAAGACGCGGGCCAGTTCGCGGGGCAATACGTTTTCAAGGCGAACAAGTCCATCGTCGAGCACTTGCGGGCGATTGACGCGCTGGCGGGACACGCCGAGGTGAAGCATTCGTATCCGCATTGCTGGCGGTGCAAGAACCCGATCATCTTCCGGGCGATGGAGCAGTGGTTCATCGCGCTCGACCATCGCGACCTGCGGAAGAACGCGCTCGACGAAGTGCGCAAGGTGAAGTGGGTGCCGAAGTGGGGTGAGAACCGCATCACGGGCACGATCGAACAGCGGCGCGATTGGTGCATTTCGCGGCAACGGGCCTGGGGCGTGCCGTTGCCCTTTCTGGAATGCCGCGATTGTGAGAAGTCGATACTCGACCGCTCGCTCATCTTAAAGTTCCGCGAGAAGGTGGTGAAGGAGGGCGTCGATATCTGGTTTGAGCGCGACGTGGCGGAGTTGTTTGGCGACGTGAAATGCCCGTCGTGCGGCTCGAAGAATCTGGAGAAAAGCCCCGATATCGTGGACGTGTGGTTTGAGTCGGGCGTGAGCCATCGGGCCGTGTTGAGAACGCGGCCGGAACTGGCGTATCCCGCGGACGTTTATTTTGAGGGGAGCGACCAGCATCGCGGCTGGTTTCAATCATCCCTGCTCACGGCGATGGCGACGGAGAAGCGCGCGCCGTATAGAAGCGTGGCGACGCACGGGTTCCTTGTGATGCAGGCCGAGGAGACCGGCAAGAAACAGAAGATTTCGAAGTCGGCGGGCAAGCCGGCGAATTCCGAGGACTACGTGAAGCGTTTCGGGGCGGACGTGCTGCGGTTGTGGGTCATCTCGGAAGACTATCAGGCCGACGTGCCGCTCTCGGAGGAGATTTTCGAACGCATCTCGGAGACGTATCGCAAGATTCGCAACACATTGCGCATCCTGCTGGCGAACCTCCATGATTTTGACCCGGCGAAGCACGGCGTGCCGCACGAGAAACTGGCGGAGATCGACCGCTGGTTGCTGTCGCGTTTGCAGGCGCTGGTGGCGGATTTGACGGAGGCGTACGAGAACCTGGAGTTCCATCGCGTGTACCATTTGGTGAACGCGTTTTGCGCGGTGGAAATCTCGTCATTTTACGTTGACGTAATGAAAGACCCGTTGTATACGCTTGCGGCCAATTCGGCGGAACGGCGCTCGGCGCAGACGGCGATTTTCGACACGGTGGCGACTTTGGCGAAGTTGATCGCGCCCGTGATGCCGTTTACGGCGGACGAAGTGTGGAGCTTCCTGCCGGGCCGCGAGACGGAGTCGGTGCATCTGGCGAAGTTTCCCGTGGCCGACGCGAAGCGGCGCGAGATGGAACTGGAAAAGCGCTGGGAGCGTTTGTTGGACGTGCGCCGCGTGGCGTCGCTGGAGCTGGAGAAGGCGCGGCAGGCCAAGACGATTGGCAAATCGCTGGAAGCGCAGGTGGAAATTGAGCCGGACAACGAGGCGACGCGCGAGTTGCTTGAGAAGCTCGGGCCGACACTGGAAACGGTGTTGATTGTGTCGCAGGTTCGGGTCGCGCGACCGACAGGGAGTGAGTTGCGCGTCCGAGTAAGCCCGGCGGCGGGGAAGAAGTGCGTACGTTGTTGGCGCTGGACGGAGGATGTGGGCAGGGATCCGGCGCATCCGGGGTTGTGCGGGCGGTGCGCGGAAGTGGTCAGAGCTTTGGCGTAGAATATGCGGTAGGGATGGACGTATTTATGAAGAAGCAGGTCAAGAAAGCCAGATTGGATAAGCCGAAAGCCGTTTCAGGGAAGGGGACCATGGGGACAGCCAAGACGGCCGGTAAGGCCAAAGCCGCGCTGAAACTGAAGGCGCCGCGACTGGAAGTGAAGAAGAAGCATGTGAAGACGGTGGTGGAAGCACAGCCGGACCGCCCCCCGAAGACCCTGAAACTTTCCAAAGAGGACGTAACCAAGTACAAGAAGCTGCTACTCGATTTGCGCGATCATCTCATTGACGGCGTGAATTTCCTGGCGACCGACAATCTCAAGCGGTCGCAACGGGATGCCTCGGGTGAATTGAGCGGCTACGGCCTGCACATGGCGGACGCGGGAACTGACAGTTTCGACCGTGAGTTCGCGCTGAGTCTTGTTTCGAACGAGCAGGAAGCGCTGTACGAGATTGAGGAGGCGTTGAAGCGGATCGACCAGAGCACCTACGGCATCTGCGGCAACTGCGAGAAGTCGATCGTGAAGGCGCGGCTGGACGCCGTGCCGTTTGCACGGCTGTGCGTGAACTGTCAGTCCACAATCGAGAAGGACCGCCGTCGTCCCGTGCCCCAGGGACCAACGTTCACCGAGACTGCGGACGAAGAAGGCGGCGAAGCGGAGGAGGCGGAGGAGTAGCCGGCGAGGCGCCCGATGCAATGGGTCGCACTCATCGCCGTCACGATTGTTGCGCTCGATCAGTTCAGCAAATGGCTTGTCGTGTGCTCCATTCGTCCGGAAGAAACCCACGTGGTCATCAGCGGCTTCTTCAGTCTCGTGAACTGGCGCAACACCGGCGCCGCCTGGGGGATCTTTCGCGATTATAATTTTGTGCTGACGGCGGTCTCGCTGCTGACCGTGCTCGCGCTCTATCTGTTCCGGCATTCCTTCCAGTTAAACCGTCCGGGTCCGCGGCTGGCGTTGGGTCTTATCGCGGGCGGAATCATCGGCAACCTCATCGATCGCATCCGCATCGGTTCCGTGATCGACTTTCTCTCGTTTTACGTGGGCGAACACCACTGGCCTGCGTTCAACGTGGCCGACAGCGCGATTTGCATCGGCGTGGGGTTGTACATCCTCCTGTCGTGGCGCAATACCAGCGCCGCGGAAAAGAATCGCGCCGCAATCTCGTCGTAGGGGCGCTCCTCGCGTCCTACAAGTTGTACATTTCCCGCTTTCGCCGGTCGAACTGCGCCAACTGGCGGCAGCCCTTCCGCTTCAGAAACTGTTCGATCTCCGCGAACTTCAACCCGACTTGATCGGGCGTGTGCGCGTCGGAGTTCACGGTGAGCGGGATGCCGAGCGTCAAGGCCTGCTCCGCCACCAGCAATGTCGGGTACGGTTGCGGCTCGGAAAGTTCGGGATGGCGGTAGCCCGAGGTGTTGATTTCCATGCTGATGCCCGCCGTCTTGATTTCCTGCAACGTGCGGGTGACGTCCTCGGCTTCGCGCTCGCCGGGCATGAACCCCGAGCGTTTCGCCACATCAAAGTGCGCGACGATGTCGCACAGGCCGCTACGCACCATCCGTCGCATCAAATCGAAGTAGCGGGTGTAAAGTGTGTGCGGGTCGCCGTCGTAGTTTCGCGGCCAGGAGGGTGTGCGGCAATCCTTGTCGAGGAAGTGGATGGAGCCGATGACGTAATCCCACGGATACCGGGCAAGCTGCTGCGTCAGGTAATCTTCGAGGCCTTCGACGTAATCCATCTCCAGGCCGAGCATCACGTCGATCTTGCCGCGATAGCGAAAGCGCAGTTCGGTGACACGCTCGACGTAGTAGTCGAGTTCGGTTTCGTCCATGCGCACGTTGGCGCTGCGGCCGCCGGGCAGTGGATTGTGGTCGGCGAACCCGATCTCGCGCAGTCCGAGATCAATCCCGCGCTGAACGTAGTCCTCCATCGGTCCCGCCGCGTGTTTGCACAACGGCGTGTGCATGTGATAGTCGCACTGAATGGACATGGCGGCTCACTGTACCGGTGGAGCGCCGCGTTGACAACGACTTTGGCGGCTTCTACTATGCGCGCCGCATGGAAACACCCATCGTCTTTGATTCCAAGGGCCAGCAGGTCGTCGGCATGCTGCATTTGCCTGAGGGTCCGGGACGTTTTCCCGCCGCGCTGTTGCTGCACGGCTTCGTGGCCAACAAGACCGAAAACCATCGCATGTTTGTCAAACTGTCGCGACAACTTGCCGACCACGGCATCGCCAGTTTGCGGTTTGACTTCCGTGGTTCAGGCGATAGCGCGGGGGAGTCCGAGGAGTTGACAATCCGCTCCGAGGTGGCCGACGCGCTGGAGGCGATCAAGTTCCTAGCGAATCACAAACGCATCAACTCGCGCTGTCTGGCCCTGATCGGCATGAGCATGGGCGGCACGATCGCGGCGCACGTCGTGGCGCGCGAGAAGTCCCGCGTCAAATCGCTGGTGCTCTGGGCGCCAGTCGCCGAAGGCGCGGGCATCCTCGATGACTTGTCCACACCCGACGCGGTTTCCTCGCTGGCGGAGACGGGCCTCACCGACCATGAAGGCAATCTGGTGGGCGTGGCGTTCGTGCGGCAATTCGCCGACATGAAACCGCTGCGCGAAGTGGTGAAGTCAAATTGCCCCGTGCTGATCGTTCACGGTTCGAAAGACGAGACCGTTCCAGCCGATCACGCCGATGCCTACGAACGCACTCTGCAGGCCCATAAACGCGTGGTCAAGAAAGTGATCATCCCCGGCGCCGACCACACCTTCAACAAGCACATCTGGGAAATGCGCGTTCTCACCGAGACGGTGGATTGGTTGGGCGAGACGATGTGATTTGCGACTCCAACATGTGTCTGGAGATTCAAAAGATGTAGGGAATCATGCGCCATGTCGTAGAAGCATATTGCCGGTACTCGGGATAGCGCGCTGCAATCAGAATCTCTTCGCAGGAAATCCGTATCACGGCGCAGCCCAAAACCAGCGCACCACAGAGGTTGGTCTTCCAAGATTGGTGCGCGATTACTCCCGGGAGGGTGAAGAGACAGAGCGCTGTATAGATCGGGTGACGGACGTATCGATACGGACCGCCGGTGACCAAGCCCCCTTCGGTCGGATTGGCCGCCACATGAAAACTGCGCCGGCCGAACGCAGCCCGCGCCCAGAGAAGAAGCAGAAGTGCAACGGCCTGCACCGAAACGACAAACGGAGAAGTTGAGAAAAGATTCCGCGTAAGCAACAGGGCGGCAAACCCGCCGACCATCCCGAAGTAACCGACAATGGACAGGGCGTTTAGCATGCCGAACTCTTTGACGTCAGCCTAATGTTGGGGCATCGCCCGGTCAACGGGATTCGTTCTCGCCGCGGTTAGGTGCATGGCAAGAGACTAGCCCCGAACGAAGTTCGGGGCTACAATGCAGGCCGTATGTCGTTTCAACTTGTCAGCAAATACAAGCCGCGGGGGGACCAGCCGCAGGCGATCAAGGCGTTGACTGAATCGCTCTTGGCCGGCAATCGCTATCAGACGTTGCTGGGCGTGACCGGCAGCGGCAAGACGTTCACGATGGCGAACGTCATCCAACAGTTGGATCGACCAACGTTGGTCATTTCGCATAACAAGACGCTCGCCGCGCAATTGTTCAGCGAGTTCAAGCAGTTCTTTCCCAAGAACGCCGTCGAGTATTTTGTCAGCTACTACGACTATTACCAGCCCGAGGCGTACATTCCCCAGACCGACACGTACATCGAGAAGGACGCGAGCATCAACGAGCAGATCGAAAAACTGCGGCTCTCGGCCACGAGTTCGCTGTTGTCGCGCCGAGACGTGCTCGTTGTCGCCAGCGTCTCGTGCATCTACGGGTTGGGTTCGCCCGAAGATTACTTTGAAATGATGGCACTCGTGACGGTTGGCAACGAAATGTCGCGCGACGATCTCCTGCGCAAGCTCGTGGACATGCAGTACAACCGCAACGACGTCGAATTCACCCGCGGCAACTTCCGCGTGCGCGGCGACACGGTGGAAATATGTCCCAGCTACACCGAGGAGGCGGTGCGCATCGAATTTCTGGGCGACCATATCGAGCAAATCACGCGGTTCGAACCGTTGACGGGCCACAAGATCGAGACGGTCGGCACATTTTCCATCTATCCGGCCAAGCACTGGGTCATGCCGTACTCGAAGATTGCGCGGGCGCTCGATGCCATCAAGGCAGAGATGAAGGAGCGCGTGGCGTGGCTCGAATCGCAGAACAAACTCGTCGAGGCGCAGCGGATGTATTCGCGGACGACGTATGACCTCGAGATGCTCAAGGAGATGGGGTTCTGCGGCGGCATCGAGAATTACTCGCGACACCTCAGCAACCGAGCCCCGGGCGAGCGACCGTTCACATTGATGGATTTCTTCCCAAAGGATTACCTATTGCTCGTTGACGAGTCGCATGTCACGGTGCCGCAAATCGGAGGAATGTACGCGGGCGACCGCTCGCGCAAGACCACGCTCGTCGAACACGGCTTCCGTCTGCCATCGGCATTGGACAATCGACCGCTCAACGTCACGGAGTTTGAGAGCCTGATCAACCAGTGCGTCTATATGTCCGCGACCCCAGGACCGAACGAACTCGGGCGCAGCGCTGTCGTCGCCGAGCAAATTATCCGGCCTACGGGCTTGGTCGATCCGCCCGTGACGATCAAGCCGCTCAAGGGCCAGATCGACGATCTCATCGAACAATCCCGCGTCCGCGCCGAGAAACACGAGCGCGTGCTGGTGACCACGTTGACGAAGCGCACGGCGGAAGACCTTGCCGACTACCTGCGCGAAATCGGGATCCGCGTCAAGTATCTGCACAGCGAAATCGATACCATCGAGCGCGTCGAGGTGTTGCGCGGCTTGCGCGCCGCGGATTTCGACGTACTGGTCGGCATCAACCTGTTGCGCGAAGGGCTCGACCTGCCCGAGGTATCGCTCGTGGCCATCCTTGATGCGGACAAGGAAGGGTTTTTACGCAGCGCGACTTCACTCATACAAACCGCAGGCCGCGCCGCGCGCCACATCAATGCCGAAGTCATTCTGTACGCCGACGTGATGACCAACTCGATCAAGAAGTTCATCGAAACCACGGAGTATCGGCGTTCCAAGCAACTCGCCTACAATAAGGAACACAACATCACGCCGAAATCTACGAAGCGCGAATTGCAGCTCAGCATCGGCGAACTTACGAAGGCGCGCGAAATCGAGGCGTCTGTGATCCGCGAATCGGGCGGCAGCTACCGTACCGCCGAGTTGGTCCGCGAGTTGGAGGCGGAAATGATTGAAGCCGCCGAGAACCTGCAGTTTGAGAAGGCCGCCATCCTGCGTGACCAGATTGCCGAGTTGAAGCAGAAGGGAAAACCCGACCGTGAGGGGGCGCCCCCTGTGAAACGACAAGTGAAGTATGACCGCAAATTGAAGGTCAACGTGGTAAAAAGGAGTCGCACCGCAAAGACCCGATGAACGCTCTGCCGCAAGAACTCGTCGGCAACCTTGTCCGCGCCGCGCTGGCTGAGGACATCGGGGCCGGCGATATCACCGCCGAAACGGCGATTCCGTCCGGCCAACGAGCCGAAGCGTGTATCATCGCGAAAGAGCCGTGCGTCGTGGCGGGGCTGCCACTGGTCAAGGAAGTTTTTGTGCAGATTGATCGCGCCATCGTCGTGAAACCATTGATTGACGAAGGCGATGTCGTGGAGAAAGGGGCGCGGGTGTGTGTTCTGAGCGGCCCAGCGCGCGGGATCCTGACTGGCGAGCGGACAGCGCTGAATTTTCTGCAGCGACTCTCGGGAATTGCGACGCTGACACGGCGGTTCGTTGACGAGATCGCAGATTCGAAGGCCAGGATTCTGGACACGCGCAAGACCACGCCGACGCTTCGCATCCTGGAGAAATACGCAGTCGCAGTCGGTGGTGGGACCAATCATCGCATGGGCCTCTACGATGCCGTAATGATCAAGGACAATCACCGTGCGATCCTTGCCCGGCTCGGCCCGAAAGCGCTGGGCGATGCAGTCGCGGCGGCTCGGAAGAAGCACCCGAACGCACCGATCATTGTCGAAGCCGACACGCTGGAACAGGTAGAGGAAGCGTTGGCAGCGGGAGCCAATCACATCCTGCTGGACAACATGACGCCTGACGAATTGCGAGAAGCCGTTACGCTCGTTGCCGGTCGCGCCAAAACCGAAGCCAGCGGCGGCGTCGCGCTCAACACCGTCCGCGCCATCGCCGCCACGGGCGTGGACTACATCTCCGTCGGCGCGCTCACGCACTCGGCCCGGGCGGTGGATCTTTCGCTTGAGCTGGCGCAAGAAGAGGAGAGCTGATGAAGCGGCGCACCCGACTGCGCCGGGTGGCGATCATTCAGGCGGGCTCCGCCCACTTGAGGCAACTCGCCCCACTCTTTGACGCTTATCGACAGTTCTACAAACAACGATCCGACAGGGCAGGCGTGCGAAAGTTTTTGCGGAAGAGGTTGGCGCGGGAGGAGTCGGTGGTGTTTCTGGCGATGGACGGAAAGGAGGCGGTCGGATTTGTTCAGCTTTATCCGTCGTTTGATTCCGTGACGATGCAGAGCGTGTGGATTCTTTACGATTTATTTGTGGTGCCGACGGCGCGAAAGCGCGGAGTGGCAAAGTTGTTGATGGAGCGGGCGCGGCAATTCGCAGTCGGCACGAAAGCCAAAGGTCTCATACTGGAGACGGCCATCGGTAATCATCCCGCAAAGAAGCTGTACGGGCAGTTGGGGTGGAAGCGCGACACGGCGTTTCATCGCTATTATCTGGACGTCTAACAGGCTGCATCGCTACAGTTGCGAGGCGATGAAGGCGGGCACGGCAATCTTGGAGGCGTTTTATCAAGCGGCGGGGCAATTTGTGCGCGCCGACGATCTGGGGCGGCGTCTGAAATTGTCCGCGGCAACGGTGTCTACTGAGGTTGCGGAACTGGAGAGGCTCGGGTACACCATCGAATCGCATCCGCATCTGGGGTATCGGTTGCTGGGCACTCCTGATCGATTGACCGCCGATGATATCAAGGCGCGGCTCAGGTCGAAGGTGATTGGCGCGGAGGTTCTCTTGTTCGAGGAAACGGCCTCGACCAATGATGTAGTCGAGCAACTCGCGAAATCCGGGGCGTGCGAGGGATTGGTCGTGTTTGCGGAATCGCAGACACGCGGGCGGGGGCGACGCGGACGCACCTGGGTGTCGCCGCGGGGGAAGGGGTTGTGGTTTTCCGTGTTGCTGCGGCCCAAGCTGCCGCCGACCGCAGCGAGCCGCATCACCGTGGCGGCGAGCGTGGCGGTGGCACGCGCGATTCGGGAAAGCTGCGGCGTGGACGCGCGCATCAAATGGCCGAACGACGTGGTGGTGAATGACCGAAAGCTGGCGGGTATCCTGACCGAGTTGCGGGCCGAGGCCGACGAGATTCTACTGGCGATCCTCGGCATCGGGATCGACGTGAACTGCAGTCGGGAGGATTTTCAGGGCGATCTGTCCCGTGTCGCCACGTCGTTGGAATTGGAAACGGGGCGGTCACACGATCGGGTGGCGTTGGCGGCGCGCGTGCTGGCCGCGCTGGATGAGTGTTATCGGATGGCCCTCACGAACTTCGAGGCAGTTGCGGATGAGTGGGCGAAACTGTGTACGACGCTCGGCCGGCAAATTGTGGTCACGATGGGACAACGCCGCATCGAGGGTTTCGCGCAGGCGTTGGATGGCGACGGGGCGCTGCTGTTGCGGCGTGACAGTGGACAAGTCGAGCGAATCTTGGGCGGCGATGTGGTCGTGGAGCGCGCATGAAGACGGAACGACCGTTCTTGTTGGTCAACATCAACAACACGAACACGAGTTTTGCGTTGGCGAATTCAAAATGCATTGTCCGCGTCGTCAAGGTGCCGACGGCGTCGGTTGGGAAGGTGCCGTTTGCGGATGCCGCGGTTTCGGGAGTCGTGCTGGCCTCGGTCGTGCCGGCCGTGGCGAAACGCGTACGACGCAGGCTGCCAATGCGGCCGCTGATCGTGAGCGCCGGCATCGATCTGGGGGTTGGCGTGCGGTATCCGAACAAGAAACAGATTGGCGCGGATCGCCTGGCGAATGCCGCCGGGGTCGCGAAGCTCTACGGCACGCCGGCCATCGTCGTGGATTTCGGCACGGCGGTCACCTTCGACATTGTGAACGCGCGAAGCGAGTATATCGGCGGCGTCATCGCGCCAGGCCTAGCATCGGTCACCGATTACCTCTATCAGCGCACGGCGTTGTTGCCACGCATCACGCTCGCCGAGCCGCGCTCGGTGATCGGCAAGAGCACGGTTGACGCGATGCGGGTGGGTGCGGTCATCGGCTATCGAGGACTCGTGAAGGAGATCCTCCGCGCCCTGAAGCGCGAACGCGGCATGAAGCGGGCGGTGGTCGTGGCGACCGGCGGCTACGGCGACCTGATCGCCGGGAAGATTCCCGAAATCGAGCATGTAAATCCGTTGTTGACCCTTGAGGGTCTGCGGTTTATCTACCTGCGCAACCGTGCCGCCTGAGATTCGGGTGGCCGACCATCACAATGAATCGGATCGATGCCAGATTTCACGCTCTGCGCGCGGCGGGCCGGAAAGGTTTCGTCGCGTACATCTGTGCCGGCGATCCGAATCTGCGGGCGACGGCGGAGTTGGCGCGGGCGTTCGAACGCGCGGGTGTGGACGTGGTCGAATTGGGCGTCCCGTTCAGCGATCCGCTGGCCGACGGGGTGGTGAACCAGCTTGCGGCCGAGCGCGCCCTGGATGGTGGTACAACGCTGGCCGGCGTGTTGAAAACGGTGGCGGGTTTGCGGCGGAGCGGGTGCAGGGTTCCGATTGTTCTGTACGTGTACTACAACGTGCTGCACCACTACGGGTTGAAGGCGTTTGTGCGTGACGCCGCGGCGGCGGGTGTGGACGGCGTGCTGGCGCTGGACTTGCCGCCTGAAGAGGCGGAGCCGTACGAAGGGCCAATGAAGCGCGCGGGCCTGCATCCGATTTATCTGGTGGCGCCGACGACGCCGGCAGCACGCGTCCGTAAGATCGCCAGACACGCCAGCGGCTTCATTTACTACGTATCGCGTGAAGGTGTGACGGGAATGCAGAAGAAACTTGCGCCGGCAGTGGCAGGGCACGTGGCAACCATCCGCAAGCATTCGAAGTTGCCGGTCGCGATTGGCTTTGGGATTTCCAATCCGTCGCAGGCCCGGGCGGCGGCGACGACGGCGGACGCAGTGGTGGTGGGCAGCGCGATTGTGAATCAGATTGCGAAATCGGGCCACGACCGCAGGGCTGCCGAAAAAGTCGGGCGGTTTGTCGCGGCGATGGTGAACGCAGTGAAATCGGTCTGAACCATGAAACGGATTATTGCAACAATTCTAATGATCGGTGTCCTGATGGGCGGAGGCTGTCAACGCAAGGAATTGGCCAAGTCCGACCTGCAACCGGGCGTTTCTCCGCCTTCCTGGCCGCGCGAGTTTTTTCAACCAACCGGTGCCAAGGCGCTGGTGTGGTACCAGGTATACGGCCATTTTTCCGACACGATTGAGATCAGCCGCGGCAAGTATCGGTGCAACGGCGTTCCGGTGGGCATTGAGGTTAGGAATCATGCGCGCACGGATCGCGAAGAGGACTGGACAAGTTTTGTGAAGCAGCCACTCCTGGCAGCGCGTCTGCATGGTGAATTGCCGGAACTCGCCTCAGCGGTCGAAACCGCTCCCGATTGCACGATCATCCGCGGTGAAGTGCCGGATTCGGCGACCCTCGATTATCTACGGGACGTTGTCGGGTTGGTCACCTGGTTTCTGGACAACGGCGCCGTGGCGGTGTTGGACCCGCAAACTTTCACCTGGTACGATCGCGAGAAATGGCGCAGCCGGGTGTTTGAGCCGAACGGTTCTGTTCCCACGCATCATGCAACGGTTCTCTATTCTGACGAAAAGGACGGCACTGGCGGGAACCGTTTCTGGTTTCACACCCGGGGCATGAGAAAGTTTGCCCGGCCCGACTTGAGCGTTCATCAAGTGCCCGCACAGTATCGGGACGCAGTGATTGACCTGTTGAATCGGCTCGTAGAGGCCCAAGCGTTTGGCCAGGTGATTGCCGAGGGGCAATCGATCACGGCGCCATCGCTTCCGCCGGGGATGACTTGTCATCACGCGGGCAATCTGAACGACCCGGATTTCAACAACACGCATATCGACATACAGTGGCCAAAATGAACTGGGCAGTGATCATGGCGGGTGGATACGGCGAGCGGTTCTGGCCGAGGAGCCGGCGCAAACAGCCGAAACAATTGCTGCCGATCGTCGGCGACAAGACGATGATTCAACAGACGGTCGAGCGCGTGCGTCCATTGGTGGGCGACTCGCGGATTGTGGTGGTGACGAACCACGAGCAGGCCCCGCTGGTGCGCCAGCAACTTCCCCGGGTGAAACACATCATCGCCGAGCCGCTGGGGCGCAACACCGCGCCGTGCATCGGGCTGGCCGCGGCGATCATCGGCAAGCAGGATCCCGACGCCGTGATGGCGGTTCTGCCTGCCGACTCGTACATTCGCGATACCGAAGGCTATCGACGAGTCGCCGGCGATGCGTTGAAGCTGGCGGCAGCGCAGAATGTTCTCCTGACCATTGGGATCATGCCGACGTCGCCGGAGACCGGCTACGGTTACATCCAGGTCGGCGAGGGGTTGTCGACGAAGTCCACGACGAGATTTTGGAAGGCGCGACGCTTTGTGGAAAAGCCGGACCGCAAGACCGCCGAGGGATTTCTCGCTGGCGGCGATTATCGCTGGAACGCGGGGATGTTCGTCTGGTCGTTTCGCGCGGTGGCGGACGCCTATCGCCGGCATCAACCCGCGCTCTGGGATGCGTGCCTGCGGATTCAGGCGAGCGTCGGGACGAAATCGTTTGCGCGGGTACTGGCGCGCGAGTATCCGACGATGGAGAAAATTTCGGTCGACTACGCGATCATGGAGAAGGCCGACAACGTTGTGGTTGCCAATGGAGAATTCGACTGGGACGACGTTGGTGACTGGCCGGCCATCGGTCGGCACTACGAAAAGGACGGCCACGGCAACGTGGCGCGCGGCGGGTTCGTCGGGCTGGATGCCTCGGATTGCATCGTCGTGGGAGACCCGAAACACCTCGTTGCGGCGGTGGGCGTGCGGGACCTCGTGATCGTCCACACGACCGATGCCACGCTGGTGTGCCACAAGAACGAGGCGCAGAAGGTGCGCGAGGTTGTGAAGAAACTCGCGACCGAGAAAAAGTACAAACGATTGTTGTGATGGAATGCGTGTTCTCGGCGTCGATTTTGGCCGCAAACGCATCGGGCTGGCGCTCAGCGACGAGGGCGGCACAATCGCGCAACCGCTGAATTACATCAACGGCGGCGGAATCGCTGTCGTCAGTCGCGAAGTCGCGCGCATCGGCGACGAACGCAAGGTCGGCAAGATCGTCGTGGGGGTTCCGTTGCGGCTGGATGGCACGCCGAGCGAGCAAACTGAGCGCACACTGGCGTTCATCGCGGAATTGCAGCGCGCGACGACGCTCCCGGTGTTGAAATGGGACGAGCGGCTGACGAGCGTGCAAGCCGAGCGCGTGTTGCTGGAAGGAAACGTGCGGCGGAGCAAGCGGAAGCAGAACATCGACAAGCTCGCCGCGCAAATCATGCTCCAGAGTTACCTCGATGCCACGAACCCGCCTCCAGCCGAAGGCTAGACACTTCAAATTGACCGTCACCTACGACGGAACGCACTATGCAGGCTGGCAGTTGCAGCCGAATGGGAAGACTGTCCAGGAAATCGTTGAGGGCGCCGTGGGCAAGATTGCCGGACGCGCTGTGCGAATCCACGGTTCGGGCCGCACGGATGCGGGAGTGCACGCGAAAGGACAGGTGGCGAATTGTTCGTTCGACACACAACTCAGTTCCGCAACATTGCTGCGGGCGCTGAATGCGAATCTTCCCGAAGACGTTCGGGTGCTGAGGGTGCAGGAGTTAGGCCCGAAGTTTCACGCGCGGTTCTCCGCGAAAGGCAAGGAATACCGCTACCAGATCGACTGTGGTACGGTCGCCGATCCTTTTCTGCGTGCGTATGCGTGGCACCACCCGAGGCCACTGAACGTCGCGGCGATGCGCAAGGCGGCCAGATTGCTGAAAGGACGGCATGATTTTTCTGCGCTCTCAGCGAATCCGATGCGACCTGTCGAGAGTCCGGTGCGGACGATCTCGAAACTGACCCTGACGAAGCAAGACAACCTCCTGACGATTTCCGTGCGCGCGAATGGATTTCTTTACAAGATGGTCCGGTCCATCGTCGGCGCGCTCATGAAAGTGGGCGAGGGACGGTTGACCGCCGCGCAATTGCGGCAACTGGTGAACGCGAAGAAGCGCACGGCACTGGTCGAAACCGCGCCCGCGCACGGATTGTTTTTGTGGCGAGTGTTCTATTGACATGAACGTTGTCCTCGTTGAGCCGGAGATTCCGCCGAACACGGGAAACGTGGCGCGATTGTGCACAGCGACGGGGGCGACGTTGCATTTGGTCGGGCCACTCGGGTTCCGGCTCGATGACAAAACGTTGAAACGCGCGGGGATGGATTACTGGGAACACGTGACGTGGAAGTATTGGGAGTCATTGGAGGACTTGAAGAAAGCGGTCGTGACGGAGCGTGACCCTCCAAGCTTCTATTACGTGACGACGAAATCGAAGCGGCCATACACGCAACCGCACTATCAGTTGGGAGACTATCTTGTTTTCGGGCGGGAGACGGCTGGATTGCCGAAGGCGTTGCTCGACGCGAATGCTGAAACGACGATCACGATTCCGATGTTCAATCCACAAGCCCGGAGTCTTAACTTGGCCACGGCAGTCGCCATTGTGCTCTATGAGGCGGTGCGGCAGGTGAAGGCATTCTGAGTCGGACCCGTCGCCTGCGCTTACGGCCTTCGGGGCAAGCTCAGGACGAAGCCGCCGGGGTCACTTCTTATTTGGCTGCTCAACGCTCTTCTTAATACCGTCGAGCAAACCTCCAACAGCACTAGCCGCGCCTTGGAGCGCTTGTCCCGCCTGGTTCGTGACGTCCCCGAGGTTTTTCTTCAAATCCTCAGTATTGATGCCGATGTCGGGCAGGTGGACCTGGCTCATGACGGTCAGGAGCACGAGACGGGTGATGTCGGTGGAATCGCTGATGTTCTTGTAGGTGGCGTCGATGTTCAAAGTGACATTGCGCTCGGTCGGCTTGGGGCGGCTGAAATCCTTGATGGTGACGGTGCCGACGCGGATGCGCAGGCTGTCCACATAATACTTGCTGGAGCTTTTGCCGGAAGAAACGACGCTCTTGAGCTTCTGCGCGTTCGTCTCTCCCTTGTCGTTCTTGACGACAATGAGCTGCTTGATATTGATGCGCATTTCATTGACATGGGGCGCGCCGCTCATCATCGAGCCAAGGCGGTAATCGATAAAAAGTTCCGGCATATCCACGAATGTTTTCTCGGAAAACTCTGACGGATTCATCAACTTGAGATCGTGCACGTCCACTTTGCTGGAGAACAGGCCCAAATCGATGGAGCCAATGGTCAGCGGGAAGCCCGTGATTTTCTTCGCGCCGTACTCAACGGAGAGGCGGGCGATAAAGTTGCGGGCGAGGAACAGAACCACCAGAAGGCCGACCAAGACGGCGAGAATCTTCCACAGCAGCTTTTTCATATGCCGTATTTAGCGTGAACCATCCGCACAATCAAGCCGGTCGTAGGGGCGAAAGAACGAGCGCTCAATTTGCGACGGCGTGGATGTCGCGCAACGTTCGCAGTAGAGCTTTCACATCGCGAAGCGGCAACTGAGTCGCGGCATCGCTGAGAGCGCGGTCGGGGTTCGGATGCGTTTCCAAGAAAATGCCGTCGCAGCCGGCGGCAACGGCGGCCCGCGCGAGCACGACGGCCATGCGGCGGTCGCCGCCGGTGACGTTGCCGCCCTGTCCGCCACCGGGCATTTGGACGCTGTGTGTGGCGTCGAACACGACCGGCCAGCCAAACTCGCGCATGATTGCCAACGACCGCATGTCGGCGACGAGGTTGTTATACCCGAACGACGAGCCGCGCTCGGTGAGCAGGATGTCGCGCCCCCCGGCGGCAGCGATCTTTTCGATCACGTTACGCATGTCCCACGGCGCGAGGAATTGTCCTTTCTTTGCGTTTACGCAGCGCTTCGTGCGCGCGGCGGCCTGGATCAGATCCGTCTGGCGGCAGAGGAACGCGGGGATTTGCAGCACGTCCACAACTTCGGCGACGGGTTGGCAGTGCAAAACTTCATGCACGTCTGTGAGAATCGGCAGGCCGAACTTGTGCTTCACCTTTGCCAGAACGGCGAGGCCGCGGGCGAGGCCCGGCCCGCGAAAACTGGCACCCGCCGTGCGATTGGCCTTGTCATAACTGGCCTTGAAGATGAGCGGGAGTCGCAATTCGGAACAGATCTCGCCCAACGTCTCAGCGGTTTGCAGTGTCATCTTTTCGTTTTCGATAACGCACGGCCCGGCGATGACGAAGAGCGGCGCCCGTTTGCCACCGAGAGTGAGTTTGCCGATGCGGATGGTGTTCATGATGATTGTTGCTTCCTTGCCGCAGCGATAAAGCCGCGGAAGAGCGGGTGGGCTTTGTTGGGTTTGGAAAGGAATTCGGGATGGAACTGGCAGGCGATGAACCAGGGATGGTCGCGCAGTTCGATCAGCTCGACGAGATCGTGCTTGGCATAGCGGCCCGCAAAGATCAGGCCCGATTTCATCAACTGGTCGCGGTAGGCGTTGTTGAACTCATAGCGGTGCCGGTGTCGCTCGGAGACTTCCTCGGCGCCGTAGAGTTCGCGGGATTTGGTTCCCGCCACGAGCTTGCACGGCTGCGCGCCGAGCCGCATCGTGCCGCCCTTCGCCTCGACGCCTTTTTGTTCTTCGAGGAGACAGATGACCGGATGGGGTGATTTCTGGTCGAACTCGGTCGAGTTGGCACCGGTCAACCCGCAAACGTTGCGGGCGAACTCGATGACGGCGATTTGCATGCCGAGACAGAGGCCGAGGTAGGGGATCTTGTTTTCGCGCGCGTATTGTGCGGCGAGAATCTTGCCTTCGATGCCGCGATTGCCGAACCCCCCGGGCACGAGGATGCCCGAGAGGCCCTTCAGATATTTCTCCGCGCCGTCTTTTTCGATGTTCTCGGCATCGACGCGGGTGATTTCGACCGCGCAATCGTTGGCGGCGCCCGCGTGTTTCAGCGCCTCGTACATGCTCTTGTAAGCGTCGATGAGCTGGATGTACTTGCCGACCACGGCGATCTGCACCTTGTGCGACGGGCTGATCATCCGTTGGAGCATCTTCTCCCAGTCGGTCAACGGCTTGGCCGGCGCTTGCAGGCCGAGATAACGGCAGACGAGTTCATCGACATTTTCCGCGCGCAGATCGATGGGGACTTCGTAAATCGAATGGGCGACATCGAGTTCTTCAATCACGCATTCGACAGAGACGTTGCAGAACATGGATATTTTCTGACGGACTTCCTTGCCGAGAATTTTCTCGCTGCGGCAGATCAGGATTTGCGGCACGATGCCGATTTCGCGCAGCTTGGCCACGCTTTGCTGTGTCGGCTTGGTCTTGATCTCGCCCGCGACGCGGATGAACGGCACGAGCGTGACGTGGATGAACAATGAATTCTGCGGACCGGCTTCGAGGGCGAACTGCCGGATCGCTTCGAGGAACGGGAGCCCCTCGATGTCGCCAATCGTGCCGCCGATCTCGATGATCACGACGTCCGCGCCGCTCTTCTTGCCGACGTCGCGGATGCGTTCCTTGATCTCGTTGGTCACATGCGGGATCACCTGCACGGTTTTGCCGAGGTAGTCGCCGCGGCGCTCCTTCTCGATGATGCGGGCGTACACCTGGCCGCTCGTGAGGTTATTGAGGCGGGAAAGCTTGGCGTGGGTGAACCGCTCGTAATGGCCGAGATCGAGATCGGTCTCCGCGCCGTCATCCGTCACGTACACCTCCCCGTGTTGAAAAGGATTCATGGTGCCGGGGTCGACGTTGAGATACGGGTCGAATTTCGCGAGCGTGACCTTCAATCCGCGGTTTTCCAACAGCGTGCCCAGGGAAGCCGCCGTAAGGCCCTTGCCGAGCGAGCTGATCACGCCGCCGGTGACGAAGATGTATTTCATGACTGGGCTTTCAGGATTTCCTCCACCAACGCGATGTCCTCGGGACGATCCACCCCGATCGAATCATGGGGCGTAATCAGCACCTTGATCGGGAAACCATTTTCCAGCGCCCGCAACTGTTCGAGTTTTTCGGTGGTTTCCAGCACGCCGTGCGGGAGTTGCACGAACGTCAACAGAAACCCGCGGCGAAACGCGTAAATCCCGAGGTGCTTGTAAAACTTCGCCAGCTTCAACCACTCCAACGGGTCGCCCGTCCTGGCATCGCGCACCCACGGAACCCGGCTGCGGGAAAAATACAGGGCATTGCCGTTGCGACCGAGCGCAACCTTCACGACGTTGGGATTGTCGAGATTGGCGGCGGATTCCAGTTTGCGCGCCAACGTGCCCATCACGCACTGCGGGTCGGATTGCATGCCTTCGACGAGCTGGTCGATCATCTCCGGCCGCAGCAACGGCTCATCCCCCTGGATGTTGAGCACGAGGTCACAGTCGTACGTGCGGGCGACCTCGGCCACGCGGTCGGTTCCCGTAGCGCACTCGGGCGACGTGAGCATGGCATCGCCGCCGAACGCTTCGACGGCTTCGAGGATGCGCGTGTCTTCGGTGGCGACGATGACTTTGTCGAGTCGGGTGGCCTTGGCCGCCTGTTCATATACTCGCTGCACGAGTGACTTGCCGTCGATCATCGCAAGCGGTTTGCCGGGAAAGCGTTGCGCCCCGTATCGCGCGGGAATGACCCCCAACGAGCGAATCTTCATGCCGGTTTACCTCGACGCATCAAGGCGCAGTGTAGCAGACCGGCGGTGGGTGACAAGTGTTGCCGCTGGCGTGTGTGGAATGGATATGTGGTTTGTGTTTGCCGGCGCTAAGAAACAGGCTGGAATTGGGCTTGTCCCCAGTCGTTATTGAGTATAAAATGACGCCGTCTTGCCATGAAGGGTACGAAGGGAAAATGGAAGGGGTGGGCGGGGCTTCTGCTCGTGCTTGTAGTTGTTCCCTCCGTGCGCGCGGTGCTATTTGAAGCGACCGGCGATCCCACGTATAACACGAATGCCCCGACCGGCTCCCTGACCAACAGCGGGTGGGAATACGAAGGACAATGGGGCGTCTATCTCGGGACGCCGATCGCGCCGACGTTTTTTCTCGCGGCCCAGCACATCGGCGGTTCACCCGGCCAGCCATTTGTCTTCAACGGATTCACCTACACGACGGTAACAAACTTTGACGATCCGAGTACCGATCTGCGCATCTGGCAGGTGGGCGAGACGTTTCCCTATTACGCTCCTGTATATACGGGGTCGAGCGAAGTGGGCAAGCTGTGCGTTGTAATCGGGCGCGGCACGCAGCGGGGCGAACCGTTTGTTGAGAGTGGTGTGACCAACGGCTGGCTGTGGGGTACTACTGACAACGTCGAGCGTTGGGGAGAAAACACGATTTACAATGTCGCCGCTGACCAGAATGGCAGACAGTACTTGATGGCGCAGTTTAATCGCCCTGGAATCGCCAACGAGTGTGATTTGTCGGTCGGCGATTCCAGCGGCGGGATGTTCATCGAGGTCGGCACAACGTGGGAACTGGCCGGGATCCACTACGCGGTCGATGGACCGTACAGCGTCGACGGTTCCACCACCGACGATTTTGACGTGGCACTTTTCGATGTGGATGGTCTGTATGACTGCGGAGGCGGGAATTGCGTGCTGCAGACGAACAGCGTGCCCAGCGCGTTTTACAGCACCCGCGTCTCGGTGCGCGTATCGTGGATCAACGGCATTCTCAACGCTTCGCCCACGGCCGTCTTCAGCGCCAGTTCCACCAATGGGACCGCACCCTTGACCGTGACTTTTGCCGACAGTTCCACGGGCCCGATTACCAATCGGTTCTGGCGTTTTGGAGATGGCAGCACAACGAACTTTGCCGTGGCGACCAACCCGACGCACACCTATACGGCCGGCGTGTACAATGTAACGCTGGCCGTCAGCGGCCATGGTGGGTCCAGCACCGGCACCCTAGCGAACTTGATCGGCGTCTATGCCCCGTTCGCGTGGTGGCAACAGTACTACTTCGGCTGCACCAACTGTGCGCCGGCGCAGCCAAACGCCGATCCGTACGGCACCGGGATGAGCAACACCAACAAATTCCTCGTGGGCTTCAATCCCACCAACGCGGCGGCGTACCTGCACGTCATCAGCATCGCCACCACGAACACCACGGACATGAACGTGATTTATCTGGGCGCCAATGGCGACAGCACCTGGTCGCCGGGCATCGCGTCGCGCACCAACGTGCTGGAGTTCACGGCGGGCTGGGCCAGCGGCGGCTACTCGAATAACTTCGCGAGCACCGGCCAGACGAACATCCTCAGTGGCGGGACCGGAACCGGCATCGTGACCAACATGGTCGATGCCGGCGGCGCGACCAATACACCGTCGCGGTACTATCGCGTGCGCGTGCTGTTGCCGTAACACCGCTGGGGGGAGTGCCGCCGCGAGGGCTGAACAGCGACACCGAAGCCGCGTTCGAAGCTCACGATGCACGGTTGACGGGTCGCGGCTCAGCGCCCTTGGAGTTCGCGGTGGCGAAAGCACGTCAGGAGATGGTCGTTGACCAATCCGGCGGCTTGCATGAAGGCGTAGCAGATGGTCGAGCCGCAGAAGGTGAAGCCGCGCTGTTTCATGTCCTTGCTCATCGCGTCGGACTCTTTTGACGTGGCGGGGATTTGCTTCATGGACTGGAAGCGATTGATGTGCGGTTGGCCGCCAACAAATTGCCAGAGGTAACGGTCAAGCGAAGAAAACTCGTCCCGCACTTTCAACATCGCCCGCGCATTCGTCACCGCCGACCGCACCTTCAATCGATTCCGAATGATGCCGGGGTTTTGCAGCAGTTTCGCCACGCGCTTTTCGGTGTAACGCGCCACTTTCTCCGCGTCGAAATTGTCAAACGCCTTCCGATAATTCTCCCGCTTCAGCAGGACTGTCCGCCAACTCAATCCCGCCTGCGCTGCGTCGAGCACGAGGAACTCGAAGAGCTTGCGGTCGTCATGCACCGGCACGCCCCATTCCGTATCGTGATACGCGATCATCGACGGATGCCCCAGAGACCAGTCGCAGCGGATTTGATTGCCCATATCAAACACCAGTGCAGGGCGAATCTTGTACCGTGCTCCCCGGTGTTCTCAAGGCTTTTATCGGCGGGGAATTCGGTGCCAACGAAACGGGCGGCTGCGAATGCGATTTCTGCTCGACAAAGCACTGGTTTCCAGCTAAATACGGCGGTCATAAGGAGGTGGGCTTCCACCATGACAAAGAAGGCGTTGGGCCGGGGACTGGATGCACTCATTAGCGGCGGGGTCGTTCGCAGTGTTGCGGTCGAGCCGCCTCACATCGAAGTGGCGATTGCGCCTTCCGCACCCACCCCGACGACGGTTCAGCCGCTGGGCGCGCAGCCGCCAGCCGGCAGCGGCGACACCAATGGAAACACTGTCCGCCACATCGGCATCGACACCATCGAGCGCAGCCCGTTTCAGCCGCGCACGGATTTTGATCCCGAGCAACTCCGCGAGTTGGCCGATTCCATCAAACAACGCGGCGTCATCCAGCCGCTGCTGGTGCGGCCGATACAGACGGCGGCAAGCGGGCCGCTTGCCCTGCAAAGCGACGGCGCGCGCCGGTATGAGCTGATCGCGGGGGAACGCCGTTGGCGCGCGGCGCGCGAAGCGGGGCTGACAACGATTCCCGTTTTTGTGCGGGAAGCGAGCGACCAGGAAGTGTTGGAGATCGCGCTCATCGAAAACCTGCAGCGCGAAGATCTCAACGCGATCGAAGAGGCGCGGGCGTACGACCAACTGGCCACGCAGTTCACGCTGACGCAGGAGCAGATCGCCCAGAAAGTGGGACGCAGCCGCGCGGCGGTGGCGAACTCGATGCGTCTGCTCGGTTTGCCCACCGAAGTGCAGTCGTGGATTGCCGACAACCGGCTGAGTGTCGGACACGCCAAGGCCATCCTGGGCCTGCCCAGTTCAGCGGAGCAACGGTTGGTGGCGGAACGCGTGTTGAAGCGCAGCCTGACGGTGCGCGAGACGGAGCAACTCGTCGAGCAACTCAAGGGCGAGGCGAAAGTGCGCTCGCGGACGATGACGACGACGGTGAAATCGACGCACGTCCTGGCTATCGAAGAGCGGTTGCAGCAAAAGTTCGGCACGCACGTCAGCGTTCACCATGGCAAGAAGAAGGGCCGCATCGAGATCGAGTACTACGGCAACGACGATCTGGCGCGTCTGCTCGGCATCCTCGGCATTGACAATCTCTAGCAGGCTGGGCGACGGTAATGGCGCTCGGTAAGCCGGGATGGACGAACGCGACCAACAGCAGCGCGCCAAGCGCTATGAAGCCATCCACAACGTTCTCTTCGTTGTGGAGACCGTCTACACCCTCGTGCTGCTCGTGGCGTTCCTGTACTCGGAAGGTTCGGACGTGCTGGCCGATTGGTCCCGGTTTATCTCGCGAAACCCATGGATTTATGTGGCGGTTTACGGCGCGGTCGTCACCGTCGGGATCAAGTTGCTGTTCCTGCCGCTGAACTACTTCGGCGATTATTACCTCGAACACAGGTTTGGACTTTCCAACGAGGGCCTCGGTGCGTGGATGCTCGATGAGTTGAAGTCGCTCGCCTTGAATCTGCTGCTCGGGGTGGCGGTGCTGGACGTGTTGTACTTTCTGCTGCGGCGCGCCGGGCCGTGGTGGTGGATTGGCGCGGGGTTCTTCTTCCTGCTGTTCGGGGTGGTCATGTCGGCGCTGTTTCCCGTGGTGATTCTGCCGCTGTTCTACAAGCTGCAGCCGTTGGAGAATGAATCTCTCCGGCAAAAACTCACGGCCTTGGCGCAACGGGTCGGCGCGAAAGTGCTTGGGGTGTATCGGATGGGCATGAGCAAGAAGACGAAGAAGGCGAACGCGGCGTTTGCGGGACTCGGCCGCACGAAACGGATCATTCTGGGCGACACATTGCTGGACAAGTTCGCGGAAGACGAGATCGAGGTGGTCATGGCGCACGAGATGGCGCACTACCAGCACGGCGACATCACGAGAATGATTGCCTGGGGGACGATGACGACTTTCATCGGGTTGAAGCTGGCCGATCTGGGATTGCATTGGGGCATGGCCCACGTATTCCGCTTCGATGCCGTGTCGGATATCGCGGCGTTTCCGCTGCTGGCGCTGTGCCTGGTTGTGTTCGGGCTGGTGGTGATGCCACTGAACAACGCCTTTTCCCGCTCGCGCGAATGGAAAGCCGACGCCACGGCGCTGGAGCTGACGGCGAACCGCGACGCGTTCATCCGCGCCATGCGCAAACTTGCCGACCAAAACCTCGCGGATCTTTCCCCGCACCCGCTTATCGAATTCCTCCTGCACGATCACCCGTCGCTGGCGCGACGCATCGCCTGGGCTGAACGATGGCAAGGAAACTGAGCTTTGCCATCCTGGTTCTGTTCCTCGGCGGTTGTGGCGCGTCGCAGACCCCGCCGGGGGTTGCCTGGCAACAGTGTAACGGGGCGCGGGCCTACGAACACGTCGCCACACTCGTCGGATATGGGCCGCACCCGACCGACAGTGAGGCGCTCGGACGCGCCGCCACGTATATCAAGACGCAGTTGCAGGGTTACGGGCTGACGGTGGAGGAGCAAGTATTCATGGCGCCGACGCCGTTTGGCCCGAAGCAGTTTCGCAACATCGTCGCCAGAACGCGCGTGCAGCAGGGCGGACCGAATCAGGCCATCATCATCGGTTCGCACTACGACACGAAGCTGTTTACCAACCTGACGTTCGTGGGCGCGAACGACGGCGGTTCGAGTACGGGCACCCTGCTGGAGATCGCGCGGGTGGCCGCCGGGCAGCCGAATCTTTGGTTTGTGTTCTTCGATGGTGAGGAGGCGATGGTGCAGTACAGCAACGAGGACGGATTATGGGGGAGCAAGTTTTTCGTCGAGGATCTCAAGGGCAAGGACGCCGTGAAGCAAGTCAAGGCGATGATCCTGCTCGACATGATTGGCGACAAGAACTTGAACGTCACCGTCACTGGCTCCCTCGTGCACGAAGTGTTCGACGCCTCGCGGGCGGCGGGCTTCCGCGACTACTTCAGCTACGGCGGGAATGGGATACTCGACGATCACGTGCCGTTTCTGCGCGCGGGCATCCCCGCCGTCGATCTGATTGACTTCAATTTTGGCAGCGCGCCCGGGCTTAATGATTATTGGCATACGGAGAAGGACACGCTCGACAAGATCAGCCCGCACAGCATGGAAATCGTCGGCCAGACCACGCTGCGGCTCATCGAACTCCTTGAGAATCAAGCGGCTGGGCATTGATTCGGCCCACCGCTTGCTTTACCTTTACATGGTGACGAAAGTGGGCCGGGCGCCCACCTGAAACTGACGGGTCAACGAAAAGGATTGCGACGTGGAGGACAAGCTCCAAGTACTTGAGAGAGTGCCGGTTCTGGCCAGTCTCGGCGAAGAGCTGATGAAGGGCTTGGCGGAACGGGCGGAGTTTGTCGCGGTCAAGAAGGGTGACCTCGTGGTGCGCGAAAATGACCCAGGCGACGCGCTGTACGTAGTGGTTTCGGGTCGTCTTCAGGCTTATACGCGGCTCAAGAGCGGACGGGAACGGGTCTTCGCCACGTACTGCGACGGTGATTGTTTTGGCGAGATGCCGTTGCTTAGCGGCGAGACGCATTGGGCAAACGTCCGGGCCCTCAACGATTCGATGCTGTTGAAAATCCCGCGGGCGGATTTCGAGGCAATCGTCAATCGCGATCCGCGCGTGGCGGTCAGTTTCAGCCAGCGACTGGGCCATCGCATCAAGGAACTTCGCGAGGAGAAGCATCGCGCGAAATGGAGTACGATCATTTCGCTGTACGGCTCGCAGCCGGGCACCGGGAAGACCACGCTGGCCCGCAATCTCGTGGCGAGCTTGGCGCGCGAAACGCGCGAACCCATCCTGCTGCTCGACCTGAGCGGCAAGCAACGCGGCGTGGCGCTGCTGAGGTGCGAACGGCTCGATTTTCGCAGCGGCCTCGGGCTGCAGGATCTCGTGGTGCACTCCCCCCTGGGGTATGACCGCTTGGTTCTCGATCTCGTGGGTGACGAACGCGAGATCGCGCTCATCGCCCCGATTTTCGGACACCTCGTGAAGCAGTACGACTACGTCATTTGCGATCTTCCCGACGAGGTATCCGCGTCCGTGTTCGCCTGCCTCGTGCAGTCGGACCAGGTGTTCGTCATCGCCAAATACAACGATGAACACCTGTACCGCACCCGGCTGTTGCTGGAGGATTTCCGGTCCCGGGCGGCGGCGCGCGAGCCGGAGGTGCGCGTGATCCTGACGGCGGTCGGTGACACGAGCGCGCCGCACGTCGAGGAAGCCGGGCGCAAGGTGGGGCAGCCGGTCTCGCATCTGTTGCGCTGGATTCCCGAGACCGAGGTGGTCGAGGCGGTGGACGGCACGCCGTATGTACTGCGGCAGCCGATGGCGCCCTACAGTCTCGTGGTGCGGCGTATCGCGCGCGAGTTGGGCAACGTGCTGGTCGGGCTGGCGCTGGGGACGGGCGGCGCCCGCGGGTTGGCCCATATCGGCGTCATCCGCGTGTTGGAACGCGAGGGCATCGCCATCGACGTGGTCGCCGGCAGCTCGATGGGCGCGCTGATTGCGGCGGCGTGGGCGGTCGGCAAGTCCGCCGACGAAATGGAAGAGATCGCCAAACGGATCCGCGACAAGCGGGCGTTTTTGAAATTGCTCGACCCGATGTTTCCCGGCGCGGGCATCCTTCGCGGCATCAAGGTATACAACTTTTTGCATTCGATCGTGAACGGGTTGACGTTTGCCGACACGCTGATTCCGCTCAAGATCGTCGCCAGCGACTTCAACACGCTCGAAGAAGTTGTTTTTGAAGAAGGCAAGCTGATCGACGCGATCCGCGCCAGCATCACGATTCCCGGCGTCTTTCGTCCCGTGGTCAATGACGGGCACACGCTGATCGATGGCGGCATCACGGATCCCGTGCCCGTGCAGGTGCTGGCGCGCGCGGGTGTTTCCAAGATCATCGCCGTCAATACCATCCCCAATCCCGAAGAAATGAAGCAGCGCTACCTGCAGCGCAATGTGTTTTCGGGCGTACCCACGGAGGAACGAAAGGGTGTGTTGCACGAGACGGGTCCGGTGGTGGAGACGCCGACCAGCATCATCAATGTCTATATGCGCTCGATGCACGCCATGCAGTCGCGCATGGCGGAAGCGGCCTGCAACAACGCCGACGTGGTGATTCGCCCGGTTCTGGCGGGCGCGGTGTGGTACGATTTTTATCATCCGGAACGGCACATTCGCTGCGGGGAGGAGGCGGCGGAGACGGCGTTGCCGCTGTTGAAAGAGCTGGTGCGCGCATGAAATGGGACCGCCTGACCATCGCGGAGCAGCGCCGCATCCAGGACGAAAAGCTCCATCACTACCTGACGGAGGTGATCGCGCCGTTCAGTCCCTACTACAAAAAACTGTTCGCCGAGCACAAGGTCGACCCGCGTCGCATCAAGACGGTCGGGGACCTGTGCCAGCTTCCGTTCACGAGCAAGGCGGATCTGCTGGCGACGTCGGAACAGCCGGAGAAATTCCGCGAGTTCATCATCACGCCGGACATCTCGGTGCTCAAACATCGTCCGCGCGTCGTTGCCGAGGCGTTGCTGCGCGGGCGCAGCGCGATCGAACGCCGTTTTGAGCGGGAGTATCGCCCGATTTTCCTGACGGCGACGACGGGCCGCAGTTCGTCACCCGTGGCGTTTACGTACACCGACCATGACATGCGCAACCTGCGCACGGCCGGCGCGCGGCTGATCCAGACGTTTGCGGCGACGACGAAGATGCGCGGCGTGAACATGTTTCCGTATGCGCCGCATCTGGCGTTCTGGCAGGTCGTGTTCGCGGGATTGGAGTTTGGCATGTTGCTGGTGAGTTCGGGCGGCGGCAAAGTGATGGGCACCGAAGGCAACATCAATCTGATTGAGAAGGTCAGGCCCGAGGCGCTCATCGGCATCCCGACGTTTGTGTATCACGTGATTCGCGAGGCGCACGCGCGGGGACGGAAGTGGCCGCAGGTGTGCAGGATCGTGCTCGGCGGCGAGAAGACTCCGCAGGGCATCCGCCGCAAGATGGTTTCGCTGTTGCAGGAGATGGGCGCGGGCGAGGTGCGCGTCTGCAGCACCTACGGGTTCACCGAGGCGCGACTGGCGTGGGGTGAATGCCCGACACCGCCGGGTGAATGGAGCGGCTACCACTTGTTCACTGATCTGGGCGTGTTCGAGGTCGTCGATCCCGAGACCGGCGAGGTGAAGGGCGAAGGCGAGCCGGGCGAGCTGGTGTACACGCCGGTCGACGCGCGTGGCACGGTGGTGCTGCGGTATCGCACGGGGGATTGCGTGGATGGGGGAATCACGTGGGAACCGTGTCCCTACTGCGGGCGGACGGTGCCGCGGATCGTCGGCAAGATCGGGCGCCAGTCCAGCACGAAGGAACTTCAGTTTGGGAAACTCAAGGGCACGCTCGTCAATTTCGACACGTTGCAACAGCTTCTCGACGACACGACCGAGATCGGCGAATGGCAGTTGGAGATTCGCAAGGCGCACGATGATCCGCACGACGTGGATGAGTTGGTTTTGCACATCGCGCCCGACAACGGCACCGATGTCGAACGACTCAAGGAGAAGATTCGGACGCGCTTCCTGACCGAGATCGAGATGACGCCCAATCGCATCGAGATTCATTCACTCGACGACATGCTCAAACGCATCAAGCTGGAAAGCTCGTTGAAGGAAGTGCGCGTGCTGGATGCCAGGCCGAAGGAGTGAGGCTGTCGCAACTGCGTTGCGTGAACGTCATCGGCGTGGTAGCCTGCGGTTGAAATAGGAGGAGGTCGCGATGAGAATACGTTTTTGCGCGGCGGTCGTGGCCGCGTTACTTTCAGGCATGAACACGTACGCCGCATTGCACACGGAGGCCATCGAATACAAGCAGGGCGATACGACGTGTGAAGGATATCTGGCCTACGATGACGCGGTGAAGGGGCCACGGCCGGGTGTGCTCGTGGTGCACGATTGGTTGGGCTGCGACAGCTACGCGAAGATGCGCGCGGATATGCTGGCGAAGCTGGGTTACGTCGCTTTTGCCGCCGATATTTATGGCAAGGGCGTGCGCCCGAACGGGCCGCAGGAAGCGATGGCGCAGGCGACGAAGTACAAGGGCGACCGGGCGTTGCTTCGGGCGCGGGTCAATGCGGCGCTCGACGTATTGAAGAAGCAGGCGCAGTGCGACCCGAAACGGGTTGCGGCGATTGGTTATTGTTTTGGCGGCACGACCGTACTTGAACTGGCGCGTAGCGGCGCGGACATCGCGGGCATCGTGACGTTCCACGGCGGACTCGATACGCCGACACGTGATGCGAAAAATATCAAATGCAAAGTGCTCATCTGCCACGGCGCGGATGATCCGTACGTGCCGGCGGCGGACATCACCGCGTTGGAAGACGAACTCCGCGCGGCGGGTGTGGACTGGCAGTTGATCAAGTACAGCGGGGCGGTGCACAGTTTCACGCGACCCAGTTCCGGTAATGACAATTCGAAGGGGGCGGCGTACAACGAGAAGGCCGACAAACGGTCGTGGGAGGCGATGAAGCAGTTTTTCGCGGAGATATTTCGATAACGGACCCAGGGAATGACTCGCCTGGCCATCATTGATGGGATACGGACGCCGTTCAGCAAGGCGGGGACGGAGTTGAAGTCGTTGCCGGCGCAGGAACTGGGACGCATCGTGGTGAGCGAGTTGTTGGAGCGCACAGGTTTCGACGCGCACAAGATTTCGCAGGTGATTTTCGGCTGTGTCGCCCAGCCGGCGGAGGCGGCCAACGTGGCGCGGGTCATCGCGCTGAACGCCGGCATTCCGCAGGAAGTTCCCGCCTACACGGTGCATCGGAATTGCGCGAGCGGTTTCGAAGCGATCACGAGCGCGTACGAGAAGATGGTCGCGGAGCAGGGCGATGCGTTCATCGTTGGCGGCACGGAGAGCATGTCGAACATCCCGTTGCTGTTTTCGACGCGGGCGGCGGACAAATTCGCGGCGGTGGCGCGGGCGAAGTCGTTGCCGCGAAGGCTTGCCGCCACGCTGGCGTTTCGCCCCGGCGATTTCAAACCCCGCATCGGGGTGATGCTGGGACTGACGGATTCGGCGTGCGGGCTCAACATGGGCCAGACCGCAGAGGTGTTGTACCGTGACTACGGCATCCCGCGCGAGCAACAGGACGCGTTCGCGCTCGAATCGCACCAGAAGGCGACGAAGGCGCGCCCGAAACTGCGCGAGGAAACCATGACCGTGTACCTGCCGAACGGGAAGTATGTCGAGCAGGACAACGGCGTGCGCGAGAACCAGACGATGGAGGCGCTGACCAAGTTGCGGCCCATCTTCGACAAGCACAACGGGACGGTGACGGCCGGCAACGCCTCGCAGGTTACCGATGGCGCGGTGGCGTTGCTGGTGATGGATGAAGAGAAGGCGCGGCGGCAGAACTTCAAACCGCTCGGATATCTGCGGGGCTACGCGTTTACGGGCGTCGACCCGCGGCGCATGGGGTTGGGGCCGGCGTACGCGATCCCGAAGGTGTTGGAGGAATCGCGGGTGAAGTGGACCGACATTCAACTGATCGAAATCAACGAAGCGTTTGCGGTGCAGGTGCTGGCGGTGGAGTCGGTGTTGCGCAAGGAATTCAGCATGATGATCAACCACGACCTGCTGAACGTCAACGGCGGCGCGGTTGCGCTCGGCCATCCGGTGGGCGCGAGCGGGGCGCGGCTGGTGCTGACGCTCTTGAAAGAAATGAAACGCCGCAACCTCAACACGGGAATCGCGTCCGCCTGCGTTGGGGGCGGGCAAGGCGCGGCGTTAATCCTGGAGTGTGATTGATGCGGTTCCACAAGCCATGAAGACTGCAACACCAGAATCGCCACGAGTGGAATACGATGCCGAGGGGATCGCGTGGGTGGTGTTCGATGACCCGGACTCGAAGGTGAACGTTCTCGGTTTCGGGCAGATGCAGCGGCTCGACGCGGCGGTCGATGACCTCTCGAAGCGCAAGCCCAAGGCGGTCATTTTCATCAGTGCCAAGCCGAACATCTTTATCGCGGGCGCGGACATCAAGGAACTGGAAAAGATCCGCGATGGCAGCCACGGGGAACAACTGTCGCGGGAGGGGCAACGGGTGTTCGCGAAGATTGAAGAACTGGGTGTGCCGACAGTCGCGGCCATCGATGGCGCCTGCTTGGGCGGCGGGTGCGAGTTGGCGCTGGCATGCCGTTATCGCGTGGCGACGGACAGTCCAAAAACACAGATTGGGTTGCCCGAGACGCAACTGGGCATCATTCCGGGCTGGGGCGGCTCGCAACGGCTGCCGCGGTTAATTGGATTGCCGGCAGCACTGGACATTATTTGCGCCGGCAAACGTTTGAGCGCGGACAAAGCGCGGCGAATCGGCTTGGTGGACGCGGCGGTGCCGACGGTGGTGTTGCGCGAGACGGCGGTAAGATTTGCGGCCAAGACCGGTCGCGTTCGGAAGGGCACTCTGAAGGTACGGCTGCAGAACATGTGGCCGCTGCGCCCGATTACCTGTCGGATGGCGCGGAAGCACGTGTTGGCGCGTACCAAGGGCCAGTATCCGGCGCCGATGCGGGCGATTGAAGCGATGGAAGAAGGGCTCGCGGGCTCGCTGAGCGACGGGTTGGATAACGAAGCGACAATCTTTGGCGAAGTCAGCGTCACCGCACCGTGCAAGAACCTGCTGCGCGTGTTCTTCCTGCGCGAGAAATACTCGAAGCTGGTATTCGACGTTGAACAAGCAGGACGTACCACGCCGGTCTCGACGCGGGTGGTGACGGCGCCGATTCAGAAGGTGGGCGTGCTCGGGGCGGGCGTGATGGGAGCGGGCATCGCGCAGTGGTGCAGCGCCCGGGGGTTGACGGTGCGGTTGAAGGACATCAAGCCCGACTTCGTCGCGGCGGGCATCAAGCGCATCGCGGCGGTGTATCGCGAGGGCGTGAAACGGCGGAAGATGTCCGAGCTGGACGCGCAGCATGGCTTTGCGCGGGTGCACCCGACGACGGAGTACAGTGGCTTTGGCGATTGCGACATGGTGATCGAGGCCGTGCTGGAGAAGATCGAGGTGAAACGGCAGGCGTTCAGTGAACTGATGCCGCAATTGCGGAATGATTGCATCATCGCCTCCAATACATCGGCGATTCCGATTGACGAATTGGCGGAAGCGAGTGAGCGACCGAAGCGATTCGTGGGGATTCATTTTTTCAATCCCGTGCACAAGATGCCGCTGGTGGAAATTGTGCGCGGGACCAAGACCGCGCCGGAAGTCGTCGCGGCGGCGGTGGAATTTGCCAAGCAACTCAAGAAGATTCCGATTGTGGTCAAGGGCGCGCCCGGTTTTCTGGTGAATCGGCTGTTGCTGCCGTATTTGAACGAGGCGGGCAAGCTGTTGGGCGAAGGCGTGGGCGTGGAATCAATTGACGGAGCGATGCTGGAGTTTGGAATGCCGATGGGGCCGTTGCGGCTGCTCGATGAGGTGGGGATCGACGTCGCGTATGATGTGGCGCACGAACTTGCCGAGGCGTTCAAGGAGCGGATGACGGTCGCGCCGGCGCTGCGGCAGGTTCACGAGCAAGGTTTGAAAGGTCGGAAGGGCGGGGCGGGATTCTACCTCTACAAGGGAAAGCGTGAGCGGGTGAATCGGCGCGTCGCCAAGACCTGGCGAAAGCCCCGGGGCGAACGGGTCGAGCCACCCCCGGCCCAGGACATCCAGCGGCGGCTGATGCGCGTCATGATCGAGGAAGCGAAGCTGTGCCTCATTGAAAGGGTAGTGGCCTCCGAGGACGACATCGATACCGGCATGATTTTCGGCACGGGATTTCCGCCGTTCCGTGGCGGGTTGGTAAAATACGCGCGCGACACGGGAATGTGGTAAGGTCCGGCGGATGGCATTTGAACTTCCAAAAGGTGAATCGCTGGCGGGGCTGGTGTTGGCGGCCTCGACGGAACTGCTGGACCCGAATTTTCATCGGACGCTGGTGTACATTGCCGAGCACAGCCCCGAGGGTGCGCTGGGGTTGGTGATGAACCGGCCGATCCACAAGAAACTTGGCGAAGTGGCCGAGTCGCCTGATTTGCCGGAGGCGTTGCGGGACACGCCGGTGTTTCGGGGCGGGCCGGTGAAGCCGACGGGGTTGGTGCTGGCGCGGTTTCGACGCGGGAAGAGCGATGAGGAATTGCATTGCCAGATCGTCGCCGACCCGCAGGAACTTATCGAATTGCCGAAGCGGGGCTGGATCCGCGCGTTTGCGGGCTATGCCGGGTGGAGCGAGGGGCAACTGGAGGCGGAACTGAGCCAGCGAGCGTGGGTGGTGTGCCGTCCGCACACGGCGTTGCTGGAGGTACCGACGCCGCCGGCGATTTGGGAGGCATTTGTTGGTGAAGACCAGCGGTGGCGGAAACTGCTGCCGCTGTTGCCGAAGAACACAGGGTTGAATTAGCTGCTGGCGTGTCAACCGGCATTTGACGTGGGGGTCGAGAACGTGCGCGCGCCCTCGACTCAGTATGATAACGAAAAATGAACTCGTCCCCTTTTTTGACTCGGCTTACTAGCGAGCTTGCAGTCGCTTGAGCGCGGTTCGCGCCTCGGTGAAATCGGGGTTGATCCGCTCCGCGTGCTCGTAGTGTGTGATGGCTTCGCGCACCTTGCCCATTTGCTCCAAGGCAACCCCCAGATTGTAGTGCGCCGTGGCAAAATCGGGTTTGATCCGCAGTGCCTGTTCGAAATGACCGATGGCCTCTTGGATTCTGTCGAGTTGGCGGAGAGCAATTCCCAGATTGTTGTGCGCCGTGGCATAATCGGGTTTGATCCGCAGTGCCTGTTCGAAGTGCCCGATCGCGTCCTGGAATCTGCCGGCTTGCTCCAAGACAGTCCCCAGATTGTAGTGCGCGTCGGCGTAATCGGGCTTGAGCCGCAGCGCGTGTTCGTACCGTTCGATCGCCTCCTGCACCCTGCCGCTCTGCTGGAAGGCAATCCCCGCGCCGTTATCTACCTCGGCGTAATGCACGACGCCCGCCAGCAGGTTGAACGCCACCGAGAAGCCCAGCAACAGACCCCAACCCCAGCACGCCGTACGCCGCCAGACCGGCCGGTCGGCCAGCGCACGTTCCAATCCGAGGATGCCAACCACGGACAGCAACACCAGTGCCGGCAGAAAGTCCACCTCATAGCGGAGGATCGCGCTCCCGAAGAACCCAAGGGTCAATGCGCAAATCCCAGAAAGCAGGGCCGACGCCGTCACAAACCAGCGCAGCATCGATGCCTCCTGCCTCGACCGGCCCCGCCACGCCAGTGGTGCCGTCAGTGCAAGCCACACCAGCGGTATGTTGGTGAGAACACCGTAAGGAGTCTCCACCTGATCATAACCCGCCGGCAATGGCGGCAGGGCGATCTCATGCACGAAGGGGAAACAAGTGCTCCAGCGCACCGGCTCCAGAAAATACACCCGGAAATTGAACCAGAGATATCTTGGACAGAAGTATTGCCACCCAACCGATCGTACCGAAGCCAATTCGTAGTGTTGCCCGAATTCGAGTGGACTATCGAATCGCATCGCGTTGTAAAGCATCAACCCCAATCCGATGAGCGTAATGGGAGTAGTGGCCGCGATCAGCAGCGTCCAAACGCGCCGCTGTTCGCGCCACGCCTGCGCCACCGGTACCAACAGGATCACGGCACCGAATAGCAAGGACGCCCGCGCTCCCACCGCCAGCCCGTACGCCACGCTCGCCGCCGACAGCCAGCGCCATCTCCGTTCCGGATTGTGTAACGCATACCATATTGCCCCCAGCGTCAACATCGTCAGCATGTATCCGCAACCGATCGCCACTTCGTTATAGGCGGATCGCGGTAACATCGCCGGCACCAATGTCGCCAAACCGAGGGCGAGCGCGCATGCCGCCACGACTCCGACACTCACTTCAGGAAAGTAGCGCCGCCACAACGCGCGCAACAGGCCCACGCTGGCCAGAAAGCCTATGGCGCAAAAAATCACCGCGGCCTGCCGTTGGAACAGGTAGCGGCCGGTCAGCGCGACATACGGCCAGAACAATATCAAGGCGGGCGTGACGCCGAAGTAGAGGTAGAGCCTGCCGTTGTAGTAGCTCAGGTCGTGCAAACCGTAAGGCAGATCTCGATAGAGAACATTCGCGGACGGATCGTAGGGGTCGGCGAGTTGCGTAAGCCCAAGCGGCACCTCTTTTTTCAGGCTGAGCTGACCGTCGCTAAACCCCTGCACCAATAAATTGTAGTACGCGTCAGCCGCATTCGGAGTCAACGATTCCCACGCGCCCGGCTGGGCGATGTACGCGTATACCCCGATGACTAGGGCGCACGCTGTGGCAAGTGGGAACCACGTGTTCTTCATGGCACCGGCGATCTTTTCGTCACGATCCTTGCTTCCCTTCGGAGGGGAACCTTTACCTAACTGTCAAATGTCAGCTCAAAAACACGCCAGTGAGCTTCGCTCCAAAATTATACCAAATGCGCCACCAATAGCAGGCGAGATGCCGGCTACGACAGTAAATAGTTCCCGGATGCAGCTTCTCGCGATTTGGGAGGCATTCGTCGGTGAAGATCAGCGGTGGCGAAAGCTGCTGCCGTTGTTGCCGAAGAACACAGGGTTGAATTAGTGGGGGCAGGAGACAGAATTCAGAAGACAGGAGACAGGAGGCGGCAAAGGCAAGGATGAAAGGGTAGGGGCCGGAATTCGAATTCACCACAAAGGACGCAAGGGCCGCAAGGGACGCAGGGGGGCGTCAGAGCGTGAGAGCGTCGGGCCGAGAACGTGGCGCACCCTCAATTCATTATGATAACAAAAAACGAACTGACCCCGTTTTCGTCCGACTATGGCACGGGGTGGATGCGATAGAACTGCTGTGACTGACCGAAGGCATTGCTGACGGTGGTGCTGGCAACGCCGCCGTTGCCGGAAGTGCTGCCGGGCAGGGAAGCCCACGAGCCAATCGTCATGTCCGACCGGCTCTGGACTTCATAGTTGGTGCCGAGCCAAGTGGTGAAATCCAGCCGAAAATGATTACCAGTCTTCTGTGCGGCGGTGATGCGCAATTTACTGGCTTCGTAGGCGCCGATGTCGGCACCGTCACCGCCCGGTGGCAAGGTGCTGTCGGGGTTGATGTATATGCGAGGCTCACCGCGTTGGTCGGTGGTCACGCCGAGGCTCTGGCCCTGATCAATCGCAGGACTACCAACGCGCAACGCCATTGTCTCGGTGGGCCCGCCATTGTCAGCCAGCGGACCGAGCGTCGGATCCGTATTAATCTGATCGCTGGTAGCAGTCAAGAAGCCGCCGCCGTCATCACTGCTCAGGTTGAAACCGTCTGAGATAACCGTGCCTGCGAGATTCGCGATGTTCTCGCCCGCAGCGCCGGCGTTCAGGATGGTGTCGCCAATCTCCAGCGTCGCGCCGGTCGCGGAACCGTCAGGCGTATGGATGCCGCCGCCAGCGTTGCCGGCAGTGACCGCTGAGTTGCCGCTGAAAGTGGTGCGGATGTTCGGGCAACTGTAAGCGTCGTTTACGATGCCGCCGCCGTGGCTGGCCGAGTTGCCGCTGAAAGTGCTGGCGACGACCGTCAGCGTCGCGCTGCCGGGCGCACACGTGTGGCTGTAGATGCCGCCGCCCGCATAGTCGGCCGAGTTGCTGCTGAAAGTGCTGGTGATGACCGTCACGGTCGCGCTGCCAGACTGGCCGTTGTTGTAGATGCCGCCGCCCGCATAGTCGGCCGAGTTGCCGCTGAAAGTGCTGGTGATGACCGTCACGGTCGCGCTGCCTGCATAACCGTTGTTGCAGATGCCGCCGCCATCACCGGCCGAGTTGCCGCTGAAAGTACTGGCGACGACCGTTAGGGTCGCGCTGCCTCCAGCGCCCTGGTTGCAGATGCCGCCGCCCTCATAGCTGCCCGAGTTGCCGCTAAGGGTGCAATTGCTCACCGTCAAAGTGGAATAGTCGTTCAGTATGCCGCTACCCCAGGAGCCGGACGCGCTGCCGTTGGTGATGGTCAAACCGGAAATTGCGGTCGTGACGCCATTGTTGATATGGAACACGGAGCCGGCGGCGTTGCCGTCGACGGCGAGCACATTCGCACCGGGCCCGAGGATCGTCACGTTGTTGGTGATCAAGAGTTCCCCGTTCGTCAGTGTAATCGTGCCGGTAACGACGTTGGAGAAAATGATCGCGCTGTCGCCCCCCAGCGCCGCGTTGTCAGCGATACACTGCCGTAACGACCCCGCCCCGCTGTCGTTGGTGTTGTAAACGAGTAGATTGACTGCCGGCGCCCGGCCGGCCAGCGCGAGGCTTAGTACGATGCCAGTAAGGAACGCAGGTTTCATGTTTGTTTCCCCTGAGTGGCCAGATCAACGGCGAATGAACTCAAATCCACACGAAGAGGAGTGCTTGGCGCGCACAACTACGATATTACGTATTGATGGATCTTTAACTGTGATGGGTCTGCTCGAATGCCACAACATCCTCGTCAAATCACTTCTTAACAAATCCCTTTTCCCGAAGTTGGTTGCCGATGCTCGACCATTCGTATCTCCATGTGATTTAGTGTGACTGCACGTGGAGGTAGCCTCATCGCCTGGGTATTATTGGACAGTAGCGTGGTACTGTCAAGTTGCGATCAGTCTAAGGGGTCGGAAAAGGTGTCAGTTCGTTTTTCGTAATCAGTCGAAGGTGCGGCAGATGCGCTGCGACGTTTTGCCCCTCGTTAATGGCTGACCGATGGGTCGCCAGCCCCAAATCCTGCAACAATTCGCGATCGACGTCCGCTTCCGGATTTTGCGCGGTGAGAAGGGGGCGGAAGTGCACGGCGACAGAGCGCCGTGGCTACAAGAGCGGCGGAGCGGCTGGATACCTTCGTCGGACTCAGGGATGCCGCATACGACAGCGGCGTCTCGTCCGACTCGGCTCCCAGCCCTACAAATCCGGAGATTTCGGTTATCGAAAAGCGATATTTTTTGCTGGACGCGGCGGGGCGGGGCGTGTATAATGGCGACAGTTGTTTGACAGAGGACGGACGGCGTACAGAAGCAAGGGGAATTGCAGATCGGAGATTGGAGATCTCAGAGAGACGGCGAAGGAACGTCGGTTGGCACGGGACTTTCCAAAAAA
>Ga0187861_10000198_pt1 | contig 79706 bp, 53 predicted proteins | sample June2016WEW_10_1_3_FD_132986 | JGI IMG/M metagenome (GOLD analysis project Ga0187861, IMG submission 132986) | Peatland microbial communities from SPRUCE experiment site at the Marcell Experimental Forest, Minnesota, USA - June2016WEW_10_100 | ecosystem: Environmental > Terrestrial > Soil >...
CAAGGTCGCGGTCGTCGTCCCGTCATAGGTCTTGTCGCTCGCGCTCAGCCCGCTCACGAACAACTTCTTGGCCGTGATGGTCGCCGTGATCCCGCTCTGCTCGGTCGTCTGCCCGGCAAGAGTATAGTCGCTGGCCTGCGCACCCCCCAGCGAGTTACCCGTCACGTTCACCGTAATCCCGCTGGCCGCGTCCTTGCTCGTAAAGTTCCCGGTGAACGACGACGACGCTGTACTCGTAAGACTCACTGTGTCGCCCGTGTAAGGGTGCCCGTCGGTCGTGCTGCTGCCCGTCGCTTCCAGCGACAGCAATGCGGCCGTTCCGCTCAAGGTCGCGGTCGTCGTCCCGTCGTAGGTCTTGTCGCTCGCGCTCAGCCCGCTCACGAACAATTTCTTGGCCGTGATGGTGGCCGTGATCCCGCTCTGCTCGGTCGTCTGCCCGGCAAGAGTGTAGTCGCTGGCCTGCGCACCCCCCAGCGTGTTGCCCGTCACGTTCACGGTAATGCCACCGGCCGCGTCCTTGCTGACAAACGTCCCGGTGAACGCCGACGCCGCCGTGCTGCTCAGACTCACCGTGTCGCCCGTGTAAGGGTGGCCGTCGGTCGTGCTGCTGCCCGTCGCCTCCAGCGACAGCAACGCTCCCGTTCCCGTCAAGGTCGCGGTCGTCGTCCCGTCGTAGGTCCTGTCGCTCGCGCTCAGCCCGCTCACGAACAATTTCTTGACCGTGATGGCCGCGCTCAAGCTCGGCGCGGTCAGAGTGTAGTTGCCGTAGCCCGTGCCGGTCAGCGACAGCCCGCTCTCATTCACCGCGCTGGCGGTGGCCACGTCCTTGCTGTTGTAGGCATAACTGGCCGTCCCGGTCAGGCTCACCGTGTCGCCATTGCCGGTGTAAGGCTTGCCATCCGTGGTGGTGCTGCCGCCGCCGGTCGCTTCCGCCCCCTGCAACGCCGCCGCACCCGACACCGACGCGCTGGTCGTGCCGTCATACACCTTGCTCGCCGGCACCGACAACGTTCCAACCGCCGTCAGCGCCTTTTGCGTGACCTGCTGCGTCAGACCCGTCTGCTGCGTCACCGTATAATTGCCGTAGCCCGTGCCCGTCACCGTGTTTCCAGTGATCGTCACGTTCTGCGTGCCCACCTCCTTCGCCGCCAGCGTGCCCGCCGCCGTCCCGCCAATTGAAACCGCGTCCCCATTGCCCGTGTAAGGCGCGCCGTCCCCGCCGGTCCCGACGGCCGCCGCCTCCGCCGCCGGGAACGCCGCCGTCCCGCCCAGCTTCGCCGTCGCCGTGCCATCATAAATCGTGGACGCCGCCGTGATGCCCGACACCGTCAACGCCTTGGCCGTGACGGTCTGCGACAAACCGGCTTGCGGCGTCACGGTATAATTGCCATTGCCCGTGCCCGTCACCGCCACGCTGGTCGTCACCGCTTCGCTGCCCACATCCTTGGCCGCCAGCGTGCCCGTCACCGTGCCCGGTGAAACCGCGTCCACACTGTAAGGCTTGCCATCGCTGGTCGTACCCGCGCCCGGCGCCTCCGTCCCTAAAAACGCCGCCGTCCCGCCCAGCTTCGCCGTCGTCGTGCCGTCATAAGTCGTGGATGGGGCCGTGATGCCCGATACCGTCAATGCCTTGGCCGTGACGCTCACGGAGCCGCTCAAGCCGGTCAGTGTGTAGTTGGCCGCCGCCGTGCCCGCCAGCGCCAGTGGTGTCGTCTTGAAAGTCGCAATCGCCCCGGACCATAGTGACGACGTGCTCACGGTTCCGCCGGAATTGGCTGTCCCGGTCGTCGTCACGATTTTCTCAAGGGCATAAACCAGGGCATTGTTGCCTGCGGTTACATTAGTTGAGGCCACGTTTGCAACCGAGGCGAATGAGTTAAGGATGCTCGTTAGCGTGTACGTGCTGTTGACCAGGCCAATTCCACCGATCCACAATTCATTTCCCTGTGCGGTCGTCCCCGTCGTGCCGGTGACGGCGGAGGCGCTGTTGCCGGTGGAGGTGTTTGTCACATCCACTGGGCTGGCAGACAAGACGCCGCTGTACTCCGCGACGACGGCGGCGGCGAAAAGGGAGGCGCCCAGATTGACGGTCACGGTGGTTCCGGCGCTGGAGACATTGGGGGCATACCAGATTTCTGTCGTCGTGCCCGCCGTGCCGGTTGTCGAGGCGACTCTTGACCATGTAGCTCCGGTTTGGCTGATCGAGCTTACCGCGTTGGCACTAGTGCTGCGGGTCGAGATCACGGCGATCAAGGTGTTCCCGGAAGTCGGCGCGGTCACAGTCACAGTGAAAGAGGTCGCGGCACTGCCGCCAACGGCCCCGGTGGCGCTGTTCACCCGCGTCACCGTCCGCGTCGAAAGTGCCGGCGACCCAACATTCTTGCTCGCCAGCGTGGCGCTGCCCGACAGCGTCAGATTCGCACCGTCAAGATTGTTCCCAATCGTCAGAATCCCGGACGCCGCTTCCGTGGTCCCGTCATAGGTCCGCGTGCCCGACAACTGAACGGCCAGCGCATTCACCACCTGCGAAGGCGAAAGGGCAATGGAAGTGCTGCTGTCGTTATTGGCATCGCCAGCGTAAACGGCCACGATGTTGGCGTGCGTACCGGCTGTGACAGCGGTGGTCGCGGTCGTGATCATGCAGGATCCGCCGGAAAGAGTGCCGCTGCCGATGTTCGTCCCTCCGTCCGTAAGCGTCACGCCACCGCTGGGGTTCGAGCCGGTGACGGACACGTCGAACGACAGGGCAGTGCCGTAGGTCGAAGGGGTGACGGTGCCCGAATGACGGGCCAGCGTTGTGGTAGTTGACGGCCCGGAAGAGACGTTCAGCGTGCCCGTCGTCGCAGCAAAGTCCGTGTTGTCTTGGTGGGTTGCACTGGAGGTGGTCGAGCCCCAGGTGCCTAACGCTTTGTTCACCCCCCCGATATAAAGGCTCGTTACGGGGAACGAAACGCCGGTAGCGAGACTCAGTTGCGTGCCGCTGTTGATGATCGCGAGGGCGTAGAACGTCGTCGTCACCGAACCGCCGACGGTCTGAATGCCGGAGCCGTTGAAGGTCACGGTTCCGCTGCGCTGCGTGAACGTTTGGCCGTTGGACCAATTGCCGCCCAACGAAAGGCTGTAGTTGCTGGCGCTGACGTCGAGCGTCGTTCCGGAGCCGATCGTCACGTTGCCGCTGACCGCCAAGCCCACCACCAAGGTGGCCGTCGCGGTCCCGCTGAGGGCCAGGCTGCCGCTGATCGTTGTCGTGCCCGTCTGCAACGTCTTTGCGCCGCTGCCGCTCAAGGTGAGATTGTAATAATTGACGTTCTTTAGCGTCTGAGCGGCGCCGGTGTAGTTGACCGTGTTGACGTTGGCCGAAGCACTCAGCGTTGTGATCGTGATCGCTGTGGTAGTGGGGCCGCCGATGTTAAGTGTGGCACTGGTGCCCTGCGTCAAGCCGCCCGAGCCGGCGAACGCCGTGTTCACGGTCAGGGTGCCGTTGTTCTGATAGGTCCCGTTGACCGTGACGCTGGGGATGACAATTGCGTTGGCCCCGCTGAAGGTCTTCGTGGCGCCCGTAAAGGTGTGGACACCCGTGTTGGCCGTCAACGTCCCGCCATTCTGCAAACTCCCGCCAAAGGAATAGGCCGCGACCGCAGTCTCATTCCAGAGCCCGCCGGTGTTGATGGTGACATCACTCGTGAAGGTCATGGCCCCCGTCCCGGCCAGCGTGAACGTGCCGCTCGCTCCCCCACCCACCGTCGTCGTGCCGGTCACGCCCAGAGTATAGGTGCTGGCGCTGGCAAAGGTCGTCCCGTCGCCAATGCTCAGATTCCCGCCGATGGTCAGATTGCCCCCCATGGTCGCCGTCGCCGACCCGCTCAAGGTTAGGTTGCCGCTGATCGTCGCGATCACCCCAAAGGTCTCGGCTCCCCCGCTTAACGTGAGGTGGTAATAAGCGACCACTTTCAGCGTTTGGCTGGTGCCCGTGTAATTGACCGTGTTGCCGGAAGCTGTTGCGGTCAGCGCCGTGATCCCCGAAGTCCCGCCAATGTTCAGTGTGGCACTGGCGCCCTGCGTCAGCCCGCCCGTGCCGCTCAACGCCGTGGTGGCGGTGATGGTCCCGTTGTTGGTCAGCACCCCCGGTGAAGTAACCGTGAGCAAGGTCCCCACGGTCAGGGCGCCGCTATTCGCATAGGTTCCGGTCACCGTCAGGCTGGGAATAGAAATCGTCCCGCTGATGGTTTTGCTCGAACCACTCAGCGTGTAGGTTCCGCTGCCCGCCGTGAACGTGCCGCTGTTGGCAAGATTCCCGCCGATAGCCACCGCCGCGTTGGCCGAATTGGTCCAGGTGGCGCCACTGCTGACGGTCACATCGGCAAACGATTTCGCCCCGGTGGCAGAGCTGATGCTCAGGGTGCCACTCGTCCCCCCACCAACCGTTGTCGTGCCCGTCACGGTCAGAGCGAAGGCGGCGGCAGTAAAGGTGGTGCCGTCTTGAACGTTGAGGTTGCCACCGACGGTAACAGCCCCTGCGGTGGTCGCCGACGCACTGCCACCCAGGCTCAAGTTGTAGAAGTTGGCCGCGCCGATTTGCGGCGCTGCCCCCGTGAAGAGGGCCGTGCCCGTGGCCGTGAACGTGCCGGCCGAGAGCACCCACGTGCTCGCGCCGGTGCCCGTCACGGTGATCGTGTTGCCGTTGTCAGCCAGCGTCCCCCCGGTACCACTCTGGCTGAACGTGCCGATCGAGATCGGGGTTGCCGCGGTCAGTGTCGTCGTCCCGCTGGTAGAGCTGTAATTCAGGGCGCCTGTGACCGTGAACCCGGCGTTGCCCGTCATCGTGGCCGTGCCCGAAATCGTCAGGTTGCCGCCAATGGTGGTGACCCCCGTCATCGTCTTGGCGCCGCTGCCCGAAAGCGTGAGGTTATTGTAAGTGGTTGCCACCACCGTCTGCACCCCGCTGGCATTGTAATTCACCGTGTTGGGGCTGGCCGTGGCCGTCAAAGTCGCCAGCGTAAGATTCGCCGCGCTGGCGCCAATGTTGAGCGTGGCGCTCGCGCCTTGCGTCAGCCCGCCCGTGCCGGCGAGCGCGGTGCTCACGGTGAGCGTCCCGTTGTTGTTCAACGTCACACCCGTGACCGTCACGCTCGGAATTGTAAACGTCCCGGTCAGCGTCTGCGTGTTGGTGTCAAAGGTATTGACTCCGGTACCGGCATTGAATGCGCCGGTGCCGTTCAAGGTAATCCCGCCCCTGAACGTTACGGGCGAATTGGCCGAAGTGTTGGCCCATGTGCCGCCCGAATTGACCGTAACCAACCCCGTGAAGATCTTCGTGCCGGAAGCAGAGCTTATTGTCAAATTGCCACTTGTCCCTGCACCCACGGTCGTAGTCCCGCTCACGGTGAGAGCGAAGGCGCCCGCCGTGAAGGTCGTGCCATCACCGACGGAAAGGTTTCCGGTAATGGTTAATCCCGCCCCGGTGGTTAAGGTGGAAGTTCCGCTCAGAGCTACGTTGCCGCCAACGGTCATTGTGGTTGCTGTCGTTGCCGTCGCCGATCCACTCATGGTCAAATTGCCGTTGATCGTGCTTACCGAGGTGAGCGTCTTTGCGAGGGAACCGCTTAAGGCAAGGTGATAATAACTTACGGCTTTTACTGTTTGGGCGCCACCGGAGTAGTTAACCGTATTGGGCGTGTAACTTGTCGCATCCAGGCCGCTAATGCCTGCCGTTCCGCCAATACTCAGAGTTGCATTGGCAGGTTGTGTAAGTGTTCCGCTGCCGCTGAGCGCGGTCGAAACCGTCAGTGTGCCAGGGTTATTGTTGGTGTAAGTACCATTGACGGTTAGGGTAAGAAAGGTAAGTCCTGAAGCTCCGGTGATCTGCATTCCAGTGCCTGTCAAGGTAACGCCACCGGTGCCGGCGGTGAAGGTTCCTGTATTGAGCCAATTGCCTCCCACGGTAATTAGCGCCGTATCTGCACCAATGCTTCCAGTTCCGGTAAGGTCGCCGGTAACAGTCACAATAGGATTACTGGTCAGCGTCGCTGTCCCGCCGGTCACGCTCCAATTACCACCCACCGTGAGCGTGCCTGCCGCCGGTGTTTTTGCGCCCGCCCCGGAAAAAGTGAGGTTCGGATAGCTCGGTGTCGTGGAGACTGCCTGGGCAAGAGCGCTGACATATCCAACCGTCGTTCCGGCCGTGATGTTGCGCGTCGCCCAGGCGGGCCAGGCGGTTCCCACCGTGGCGGAACCGAGATTGTAGGTTCCCGAGGTGAGATTCAACACACTGGAAGCGCCGGGCGTTATGACAAAACCGCCATCGTTAAAAATGCTGCTGGCCGTGACGTCGCCGATGGTCAGGGTGGTGATGGTGGCGGCCGCCGCAAGCGTCACTCCGGTGGCATTGTTTACTTTAAGGGTTGTGTAGGTTCCCCCCACCGCCGTTTGGGCCCCGGCTCCATTGTATTCCACCGTGCCGCCCCACGTTAAGCTAGCAGGTATGGGTGCGGCGCTGGTGGCGGTAAGCACGGCTGTTTGAATCTTGCCGCCATTGGTCAGGCTGGTTAAAGTGCCGCCCAGCACCAGCCCACTGCCCAGATTAAGCGTATCACTGGAAGTCGTAGTTAACACGTCGTTTACGGTCAGGATATTGCCGGTGGCAGCGGCAGTGAAATTCAACGTAACACCGCCGGAAATGAGCAACTGCCCAATCGTCTGAGCAGGGATATCGGTTACCGTGCTGCCTACGGTATTGAAGATAAGAACGTCAGCGGCGGAGGGCGAGGTTCTGGTGGGTGTCCAATTGGCGGCCGTCTGCCAGTCGCCCGAACCACTTACATTCCACGTATAACGCCCCCCTTCACTCCCAAGCGCATAAAAAGTGGACGGTGAGTTCTGGTTGTTGAACTCGGTGTTGATCCAGTCGGGGGAACGGATGGTGCTGGAAACGCGGACCTCGTCGAGGGTTCCGCCGAAATGACGGTTCTCACCCGCCGAACCAGTGTAGCCGCCAATGTGGTTTGTGGCCACAGGAGAAAACGGTGCTCCAACCGCATCAGTAAACAACTGTGCCCCATCATAATAAACGTAGGGATAGCCAGATGCGTTAACCATCAGAACAAAGTGATGCCATCCTGGTATGGTGCCGGTAAAGGCGCCTGCGTCAATCCATCTGGCCCGTTCATAAAGCGCCAATACATGATTCCCGTTGGTTTCATACGCGCCACTGCCTACCCCGATCGCATAGCCATCGCCTGGCGCAGTGCTTCCCAATGCGGCCTCTCCTGCACCGCCGATTTTTAGAAATGCCCCGTGAACAGAACTTGAGGACAAGTATGCCCAGCATTCCATCGTGACATTGGCAGTGCCAAGACCAAATGCGGAAGAAACATCGTCTTCCATCCCGGAGGCCGAGCCGTTAAAGGTCAATCCGCCGTCAATCTTGGCGGCTCCCTGGGTGGGTGAGTTGAGCGGGGTGGCGTTATAGCCGTTCGCAGTGGAATCCGCTGAAGTTGCACCGGTGGCTTCTTTCAAGTGCCAGACGGCTTTGAAACTGGAATCCCAGACGGCGTGGGTTGCATCCTGTTGGTCGCTCGCACTGGAGTTGCCGTAGTACAGGTAGATCACGGTGTCGGTGGTGTGGCTGAGGGTGGCAACCTTCACCCAAGCCACCAGCGTCCCGCTCGCATACGACTCTCGCTCGTAAGGTATCTTGGTAGTACCGGTCGAGTCGGTGAAAAGAATGTCGTAGCCGGTGCTTAGGGCGTGAGCCGACAAGCCGGCGTCGGAGGTCAAACTTACCAGCACGGGAAAGTTTGACTGGTCGGTACTGCCCACGGTACCGACCTTGGTGTGATCGATCGTTATCTTTTTACGGTAGAGCCAGCTTGTGTTATACCAGCTCTGCGCCAACACGCTGGAGGTGCAAGCGAGCAAGAGCACGAGCCACAGGGCCGCTCTGAGTGTTCCCAGGATACCTTTCCGCATGTTGCCTGCTGTTTCCATTCGTGCCCTTAACTTCGGCTTCGACGCCGGTTCAATGTCGCAACGCGGCGGGAGGTTGAGCCGGTCAGGGCCTGCCGGAGAGCAAGGGCGGTGGTCAGCCGGCTGGTCAAGGAAGGCCCGGTCAGCCGGGCGGGCGTCCGCTCGGGGGCCGGAGGCCGGTGAAGCTGCGCCCCCGGCCGTCCGGCCAGTTCCCGCGAGGTAATTGGCCGATTCAGGCCCATCGTCTTCCCGGCACGCTGCGGCAGGAGGGCACGGCGCACCTTCGGCCTAACCCCTTCCAAGATGGACCTTGACCCCCAAGGCCACCAACAGTTTCGGCTGGGACAGGGCACGTTCACCGGGGCATGAATAACGATACCCCCACCGGCGTCATAACCACATGGACTAACACCAATCGCAATCACAATTTCTGAAACCGAGTTGCTGTTCTTACCGTACAGTAATGGCAAGATCAAGCTATTTCTACGGAATTGGATTCACAGGGTTGGGTTGGCAGGCTTAAATGCATAAATTAATGTAATTACTTGATTCGGGAGCTGGCGGCCCTTCACCTCGCCTTCCCGGCCCAACCACCGCCAGACGGCGTGGGCACTTCCCAGACTCTCGCCAGATGCAGATGTTTTGTTGATTATCAACAGGTTGCGCAGACGGTTCATGGAAAGCCGCAGGTCTGGACGTTCGCCGCGGGGGCGCGGCGAACAGCAGGCGGGCCTGTCTGCCACCTGTCTGCCACAGGCAGGTGGCACAGGCAGGCGCCCGTGCTCCCCCAGACTCTCGCAGATGCAGAGCTTTTGTTGATTATCAACAGGTTGCGCAGACGGTTCATAAAAAGCCGCTGGTCTGGACGTTCGCCGCGGGGGTGCGGCGAACAGCAGGTGGGGCGTCCGCGCTTCCCAGACAAGAATGACGCTCCGGGGAGAACACGCGCCTCGCGTGTCCCCGGCCGGCGCCCCCGCCGGGCGGTTCTTCGAGTTGTAGTCACTGATGTGGCGGGCGAGCTGCCCGCCACGGCACCCGGGCCGGGTGCGCTCCCCACCCGCCCTCTGTCCGCGGCTAATCCCGAACGACCGGATGGGCCTCGTGCAGGAACAGCGAAATCCATTCGCCAGCCTTTTGCCGGTCTTCCGCGGTGCCACCGCGCAACTCATAACGGCCCGCGAGCGTGCGCACCAGTTCCGCCTGCCCGAAGGCGGCCACCAACTCCTCCTGCGGGCGCAGGAGTTCCAGCATCCGATTCCATTTCATGCCGCCAGTCTGTCAGTGGGGCTGGGACAAATACGGTCCAGCCCTGACAGAAAAAATGGCGCCTTCCCGAAGACAGAGGACAGAGGGCAGAGGGCAGACCTGCCTGCCGCGCCGACCGCGGCGCAGGCAGGGGGCGGAGGGCGCGGCAAGCCCTCTCGCCACCATTGCGGCCGTTCAGGCGGGTTTGTGCCAGACGGTGTCGCGTTGCGCCCAGGCCGGGTCGGCCTCCGGGTGGTCCAGGTTGTAATGCAGGCCGCGGCTCTCGGGCCGCTGCATCGCACAGCGCACGATCAATTCGGCCACAAGGGCAATGTTCCGCAATTCGAGCAGGTCGGCGGTGACGGTGAAATCCCAGTAATACTCCTGAATTTCCGCCTGGAGGTTTTGAATGCGGTTGAACGCGCGTTGCAGCCGCTTGTCGGTGCGCACGATGCCCACATAGTCCCACATGAGCCGGCGGATCTCGTTCCAAAGGTGGGCCACGACGACCAGTTCGTCCGGGTTGGACGCTTTGCCGGACTGCCAGGGCGGGATGGCGATGACCGGCGCCGCCGCCTTTTCCGCGATGGACGATTGCGCGGCGCGATGGGCGCAGACGACCGCTTCGAGGAGCGAGTTGCTCGCCAGGCGGTTGGCGCCGTGCAACCCGGTGCAGGCCACTTCACCGATGGCGAACAGGCCGGGAATCTCCGTCTGCCCGTTCACGTCGGTCGCCACACCGCCGCACTGGAAATGGGCGGCCGGCGCCACCGGGATTGGCTCCTTGGTCATGTCAATCCCGTATTGCAGGCAGGTTTGGTAAATGTTGGGAAACCGCCGCATGATGAACGGCGCCGGCTTGTGGGTGATGTCGAGCAGAACATACTCGCTGCCGGTGCGCTTCATTTCGCTGTCAATGGCCCGCGCCACGACATCGCGCGGCGCCAGCGATTTGAGCGGATGACAGGCGTCCATGAATTCGCGACCGGCGAGCGTCCGCAGCACGGCGCCCTCGCCGCGCACCGCTTCGCTGATCAGAAACGACTTCGCCTTGGGATGGTAGAGGCAGGTGGGATGGAACTGGATGAATTCCATGTTCGCCACGGTGGCACCGGCACGATAGGCCATCGCCACCCCGTCGCCGGTCGCAATGTCGGGGTTCGTCGTGATCAAATAGACCTTGCCGCAACCGCCGGTGGCCAGCACGACGCTGCCGGCGGCAAAGGCCGTCACGGTCGCCGCGGCCTTGTCGAGCACGTAGGCGCCCAGGCAGCGGTCGGGACCCGGCCGGCCCAGTTTCCGCGACGTGATGAGGTCAATGGCGATGTGATTCTCGTAGATCGTGATGTTGGGCTGCCGGGCGGCGGCGTTGAGGAGCGCCCGCTCGATCTCCCGGCCCGTGACGTCCTTGGCGTGCAGGATGCGCCGCATCGAGTGGCCGCCCTCCCGACCCAGATCCAGTTCGCGCCCGCCGGGGACGTGAGCGTCTTCGCGTTCGGAGAACTTCATCCCCAGTTCCATCAGTTCGGCGACCCGCGCCGGCCCCTCCTGCACGATCTGTCGCACTACCGCCTTGCGACAAAGACCCGCGCCGGCGGTCAGCGTGTCGCGCACGTGGAGTTCGAACGAGTCCTCCTTGCTGGTCACCGCCGCGATGCCGCCCTGGGCGTAGTTCGTGTTCGAGTCGGCGCTGCTCTTTTTCGTGACGATGGCCACGCGCCCGTGGGGCGCGACCTTGAGCGCGTAGAACAGCCCGGCAATCCCGCTGCCGAGGACGAGAAAATCGAAGTTGAGCGTGTTGGTTTGCATGTTCAGGTCAGTTCAGCCGTGCGTTATCAATCAACCGCGTTTTTCCCACCCACACCGCCAGCGCCAGGTGGGTCCCCTGCTCCACCGTCCGGACGGGCCGCAGCGTCGCCGGATCGAAGCACTCGAGGTAATCCACCCGCGCCGCTGGCTCGCGGGCAATGAACGCCGCGAGCCGCGCTTTCAGTCGGGCCGCCGGCAACGGCCGACGGGCCTTGCGGACGGCCGCCCGCGCCTGCCGGATCGCCCGGGACAACACCGTCGCCTGCCGCCGTTCGTCGGCCGAGAGGTACTTGTTGCGCGAGCTGCGCGCCAGACCGTCGGGCTCGCGCACCGTGGGAGCAACGATGATTTTCAGCGGGAAATTCAGGTCGCGCACCATGCGCCGGACAATGGCCGCCTGCTGAAAATCCTTGGCGCCAAACACGGCCACATCCGGCAGCACGAGGTTGAACAGCTTGGCGACCACGGTGGTGACGCCGCGAAAATGCGTCGGGCGCGCCACGGACTCCAGGCCACGCGCGAGGGACTCCTCGACGACGTACGTGCTGAACTCTCCGCCCATCGGTTGCGGATACATCGCGGACGCGGCCGGCACGAACAGCACGTCCACGCCCGCACCGCGGCAAAGGCGGCGGTCCCGCGCGAGGCCACGCGGGTAGCGGGCCAGGTCCTCGTTGGGGGCGAACTGCGTGGGATTGACGAAGAGGCTGACGACGACGATCCCGGAGGGGCCAACCTGCCGGCGCGCGACACGGACGAGGCTTAGATGGCCCTCGTGCAAATAACCCATCGTCGGCACCAAGCCGACCCGCACCCCGGCCCGCCGCCAGCCCCGGGCACGCCGCTGCATGGCTGCCACCGAAACCACCATTCGCATGGCGGTAACTTGGGAGCGTCGTCGGCGCGAATCAATCCTATTGTCAAGGCCACCCGGATGGGCTACAAAGCGGCCATGACACCACTGATGTTCAAACGCATTCTCGCCGGCGCCGCGGGCGTCGGCCTCCTGCTCACGGCTGCGCAAGCCCTCGCCCAAGCTCCGGCCACGGCCTCCGTCCTGATGGAGCCCGACGCGCACGGCTGGTACCAGCTCTTCGATGGCAAGACACTCAGCGGTTGGACCGCACCCACCCCGGGCCACTGGGAGGTGAAGGACGGGGTCGTCGCCGGCACCGGACCAACGACCCACCTGTTAAGTCCGCTCACCTATCACAACCTCGAGTTCCGGGCGACGGTCCGCCTGAACCACAGCGGCAACAGCGGCATGTACATCCGCGCCGCCTATGGCCCCGGCTGGCCGAAGGGCTACGAGGCCCAGGTCGAAAACACCAGCCCGGACACCCAGCGAACGGGCAGCCTCTACAATTTTCATCCCGTGCGCGAGCAGTTGATCGCCGATGACACCTGGTGGACCCAGACGGTCGTCGCGGTCGGCAACCGGATCATCATCAAGGTCAATGACAAGATCGTGACCGATTACGTGGATGCCAAAAACACCTACACCACCGGCCACCTCGCCCTGCAGCAGCACAACGACGGCAGCGTGGTCGAGTTCAAGGATCTGATGGTCAAACCGCTGCCCGCCGACGAGGCCGCCGCGCTGGCGGAGGCCCGGAAGGACGTGCCGGACATCAAGTAGCCCATCATGCGCTCCCCCGCCCTGCTCGCGCTGGTCCTTGCGGGCGCGCTCGCGACGCACGCCCAGGCGCCCGCGACCCACGCCGGGGCGCTGCCCGTGCGCGGCCTGCACCTGTCGGCGCCCGCCAAGGCCGAGCTGCCCAGGGCGCTCACGTTCATCCAGCAGACGCTGCCGAAGCTCGGGGTGAACACGCTGATCCTCGAGTTCGATTACAACTTCGATTTCAAGTCGCGGCCCGAGTTTGCCGCGCCCGCGGCGCTGGGTGCGGAGGAGGCCGGCCAGTTGGCCAAGGCCTGCCGCGCCGCCGGCATCGAACTGATCCCCCAGATCAACTGCCTCGGCCACCAGTCCTGGGCGGCGCACACCGACCGGCTGCTCGCCCTGCATCCGGAGTTCGACGAAACCCCCGGCAAATATCCCGACAACAAGGGAATCTACTGCCGGAGTTACTGTCCGCTCCATCCGGACGTGCACCCGGTTCTGTTCGCGCTGATGGATGAACTGGCGAAGGCGTGCGCGGCAAAGTCATTCCATGTCGGCATGGACGAGGTGTTCATCCTCGCCGACGCGGACTGTCCGCGATGCAAGGGCAAATCCACCGCCGAGGTGTTCGCCGGCGAGGTGACCCGGCTCGACGAGCACCTGCGAAAAATCGGCTGTCGGATGTGGATGTGGGGCGACCGGTTTCTCGACGGCAAGGCCACCGGCACCGGCGAGTGGGAAGGCAGCCAGAACGGCACCTTCGCGGCGGTGGACCGAGTGCCGAAGGACCTGGTCATCTGCGACTGGCATTACGACAAAGCGCCGGAGACAGTCCGGTTCTTTGTGAGCAAGGGGTTCCCCGTCGTGGCCTCTCCCTGGCGCAAATCCAACGTGGCGCTCGACCAACTGGCACAGGTCCGCTCGCTTCGCCAGGCGCCGGCATCGCCGGGCGCCGGCCAGGCCCTCGGCGTGGTGCAGACGACGTGGTGCGGCTTTGCGCCGTTCTTGCGTGCGTTTGAGGCGAAGGCCGGCGGCGCGGCGCCCACCAAGAATGAGGCGGGCGAATCGGCCCAGTGCTTCCGCACCCTGTTCCAGGCGCTCGAAGTGAAGCCATAGCGCGGCACAGCTCGGCCGACTTCCCGGAGCAACGGCCGGTCGCTGAACTGTCCAAGAATGATGCCGCCGGCCCCCTACCTGACCCAACCGGTGGACACCGCGAAGATGCCACCGGGCATTCCGTTCATCGTGGTCAACGAGGCGGCCGAACGGTTCTGTTACTACGGCGTCAACGGGATTCTCGTCGTGTTCATGACGCATCACCTGCGGGACGCCCAGGACCAGCTCGCCGTCATGCACCAGGAACAGGCCGAGGCGGCGTACCATTGGTTTGTTTCGTGCGTCTATTTTCTGCCGGTGCTCGGCGCCTTCCTCGCCGACGCCGTGCTCGGGAAGTACCGCACGATTCTGCTGCTGTCGCTGGTCTATTGCCTCGGCAACCTTGCCCTGTCGCTGGATGTGACCCGGTCGGGACTCGCCGTCGGACTGGCATTGATCGCGCTCGGTTCGGGCGGCATCAAGCCCTGCGTTTCCGCGAACGTCGGCGACCAGTTTGGCGCCGCGAATGAGCACCTGCTGCCGCGGGTGTTCACCTGGTTCTATTTCGCGATCAACATCGGCTCCGCGCTGGCGACCATCGCCATCCCCGAAGTGCTGGAACGGTGGGGGGCCCGTTGGGCTTTTGGTCTGCCGGGAATCTTCATGGCGCTGGCCACGCTCGTCTTCTGGCTGGGGCGCCGTCGCTACGCCCACGTGCCACCAGTCGGACTGGGCCCCCTTTTTGCAGAACTCGCGCGGTGCGAAAACTTGAAGGCGCTGGCCCGGTTGCTGGTCCTGGTGCCGTTTGCCGCGATGTTCTGGGCGCTGTGGCAGCAGAACTTCTCCTCCTGGGTGCTGCAATCGGAGAAGATGAACCGCGTCGTCGGGGGCCACGAATGGCTGCCCGCCCAAATCCAGACCGTCAATCCCGTCTTTGTGCTGCTGATGCTGCCGCTCATGGCCTATGTGATCTACCCCGCGGTGGGCCGGGTCGTGCGCCTGACGCCACTGCGAAAGTTTGGCGCCGGTTTGTTCGCCGTCATCCTGGCCTTCCTCATCGTCGGCTGGATCCAGACGCGCATTGACGCGGGCGAACGGCCGCCCATCGGCTGGCAGGTCCTGGCGTTTGTGGTGCTGACGGCCGGCGAAGTGCTGGTGTCGGTCACGCACCTTGAGTTCTCCTACACGCAGGCGCCGAAGGCCCTCAAATCGCTCGTCATGTGCCTCTATCTCGGCTCGATCGCGCTCGGCAACGTGTTCACCGCCACGGTGAATGTGTTCATCCAGAATCCCGACGGCACCGCGAAGCTGACCGGCGCCAGTTATTTTTTCTTTTTCGTCTGGGTCATGCTCGGGACCGCCCTGCTCTTCCTGGTCATCTCGCCGTTTTATCGCCGCCGGACCCCCGCTGTCGCCAACTGAGTAAGTTTGAATTCCAGCGGGACCTGGCGCACGCTGCGCGAAGGATGAAACCCGAGCCGCTTCCACGACTGCGACTGCGCGTCACCGCGACCGCGGAAACCGTCATCCGCTCAGGTCATCCGTGGCTGTTTGCCGACAGCATCCGCGCGGCAAACCGCGCGGGCGAACTCGGCGAACTGGCGGTCATCTTCGATCATCACGACCGGTTCCTTGCCCTCGGCCTGTTTGATCCTGAGTCACCCATCCGCGTCCGGGTGCTGCACACGGGCAAACCGGTGACGCTTGACGCCGCCTGGTGGCAGGCGCGGTGGCAGCAAACGCTGGCGCGCCGCGAGGGATTATTCGACGCGCAAACCAACGGTTACCGTTGCATCAACGGCGAAAGCGACGGCTGGCCGGCGCTGGTGCTCGATCGTTACGACACAACATTCGTGCTCAAGCTCTACACCGCCGCGTGGCTGCCGCGCCTGGATGAAGTCGTGGGCGGCATTCGGGTCGCACTGCATCCGCAGCGGCTCGTTCTCCGTCTCAGCCGGAATATTCAATCCCTCGCCACCGGGCATTTCCACCATGCCGACGGTCAGCCTCTGCTTGGGGAAAAGCCGGACGGCCCGGTGACGTTTCTCGAATCCGGCCTGCGCTTCGAAGCGGACGTGCTGCGGGGCCAGAAGACCGGCTTCTTCCTCGATCAACGCGAGAACCGCCGGCGTGTCGAGTCGTTGGCGCGCGACCGCGACGTGCTGAACGCCTTCAGCTTTTCCGGCGGGTTTTCGCTTTACGCGGCCCGCGGCGGGGCAAAGTCGGTCACCGATCTGGACATCAGCGAGCACGCGCTCGCCGGGGCGCGGCGCAATTTCGCCTTGAATCAAGCCGCTCCCGGCGTCGCCGCCTGCCGCCATGACTGTGTCCAGGCGGACGCCTTTGCGTGGCTGGCGGCCAAGCCGGCGCGAAAGTTCGACCTGATCGTGCTCGATCCTCCCTCGCTCGCCAAACGTGAAGCCGAGCGCGCCCGTGCGATCGGCGCCTATCGGCAACTCAGCGCCGACGCACTCCGCTGGCTCGCCCCGGGGGGCGTGCTCGTGGCGGCGTCCTGTTCAGCGCACGTTTCGACGGAGGAGTTCTTCGGCGCGGTGCGCCAGGCAGCGCGCGAGACCTCGCGGCCGTTCACCGAATGGCAAACGACCGGCCACGCCCCCGATCACCCGGCGACGTTCCCCGAAGCCTGGTATTTGAAGGCGATCTATTTGCGGTTCACGTAGCGGCGTCTCGGCCGAGCGCCGCCAATCTGGAAGAAGAGGGAAGTATGCGGCGGTCGGCCGACCCGCCGCTACGGCTAAACTGCCTGTCCCGCGGCGTGGCCGCTGGCCCAGGCCCACTGGAAGTTGTAGCCGCCCAGCCAGCCGGTCACGTCCACCACTTCGCCAATGAAGAACAGGCCCGGCACCTGCCGGCATTCGAGCGTCTTCGAGGACAATTCACCGGTGTTCACGCCGCCGACAGTGACCTCGGCCTTCGCATACCCCTCGTCGCCCGCCGGGGTGATCGCCCATGCGTGAAGGTTCCGCGACACGGCTTCGAGTTCGGCGCGGGTGAGCTGGGCAATGGGTTTGGCTGGCGCATGTCGCGCGCACCACGCCTGCACAAAGCGTTCCGGCAGCACCTGACGGAGGGCTGTTTTCACTCCGCGTCCGCCGGACCGGTTCGCCGCGAGCAGCTCGGCCGCGGAATGGTCGGGCAGCAGATTCAGCCGCACCGTCTCACCTGCGCGCCAGTAGCTCGCAATCTGGAGAATCGCCGGGCCGCTCAGTCCTCGGTGCGTGAAGAGCACCGCCTCGCGAAACGAAGGCGCGTCCGGCCGGAGGCTGGTCACACAGTCAAACGCGATGCCGCTGAGTCCGGCGAACTGTTCGCGATCCGCCGGTGACCAGGTGAACGGCACCAGGCCGGGCCGCACGGGAACGAGCTTCACGCCGAACTGCCGGGCGATCTCATAGCCAAACGGCGTCGCGCCGAGCTTGGGAAAGGACAGACCGCCCGTGGCGATGACAAGCGAGCGGGCGGTAAGGGTGCCGGCCGTGGTGGAAAGTCGATAACGGCTGGAAGCGGGGTTCGTTTGATCGCCAATTCGATCCACCGCCCACGATTCGCCGTCCTCGCGCCGCAAGACCCGGCAGTTCAACCGCACCTCCACGCCGGCGTCCGCGCATTCTGCTTCGAGCAGTTGGAGAATCTGCTTCGAACTGTGGTCGCAAAAGAGTTGCCGGTGTGCCCGCTCGTGCCAGGCGATGCCGTGTCGCTCGACCAGCGCCAGGAAATCCGGCGGCGGGTAGCGCGCGAGGGCGGACTTCGGGAAGTGCGGGCTGCCGCGGGTGACGTAGTTCGCGGCCGTGGCGCCGAGGTTGGTGAAATTGCAGCGTCCGCCGCCGGAGATGAGAATTTTACTGCCGGGCCGCGCGTTGTGTTCGAGCACGAGCACGCGCCGGCCGCGCCGGCCGGCCACCTGGGCACAGAAAAGCCCGGCGGCGCCCCCGCCAATGATGATGACATCGTAGTCCAACCAGCGCGACGGTTCCGCAAAAACCTCGGAAACGCCAGCCATGAATGCGTGGAGCGCGATCCGCGCTGAACCCGAAAAACGATCCGGCGAAACCAGTTTCCCTCGAGCGTTCCTGGCGTTCAGGCGGTGTTACAACTGGTTTTTCGCGGTAACGCTTCGCTCGCTTGCCCGCCACCCGGCGCGAACAAGAACCGCTTGCCTGACCCGTTCCCGGACCATTACGCTCGCGCGCCATGAAGCTCGCGCGTTACCCCGGGAACCCGATCCTTGCCCCGCACCCGGATCATCCGTGGGAGGACCTGGCGGTCTTCAATCCCGCCGCCTGGCAGGACGACACCACAGGCGAGATCTTCCTGCTCTACCGCGCCGCCGAGTCCGGTCCCGAATACAAGTGCTGGTTCGGCCTGGCGAAAAGCCAGGATGGCTTCCGCTTCGAGCGCGTCTCGGATCAACCGGCCCTCAGCCCCAGCCTCGAGGGGTTTGACGGCGCGACCCTCCAGGATCCGCGCGTCGTCAAAATCGGCGACTGGTTCTACGTCACCTACGCGGCGCGCCATTATCCCTTCGGCCAGTTCTGGGTGCCCGGCGGCCGCGACCGGTTCCTCACGCCCGACTGCCCGCCGGAGTTTCCGCGCTATTTGCGGATCAATGCCACGCTCACCGGCCTTGCGCTGACGCGCGATTTCAAGACGTGGATCCGCGCCGGCTGGCTCACCGATCCGAACCTCGACGACCGCGACGTGGTTCTTTTCCCGGAGAAAATCGGCGGCAAATTCGTCATGATTCACCGTCCGCTGGAATGGGTTGGACCGGCTTATGACACCGAGCAGGCCTGCGCCTGGATCAAAACGGCCGACGACCTCCTGGGCTTTCCGCAAGCGCCCAGCCGCCTGCTCATCAAAAACCGGCAGCCGTGGGAAGCCTTCAAACTCGGCGTCAACACGCCGCCCATCCGCACCCCGCACGGCTGGTTCACCCTGTATCACGCGGTGGGACCAGACAAATTCTACCGGCTCGGCGCGCTGCTGCTCGACCTGGACGATCCCAGCCAGGTCCGTCACCGCACGCCGGACTGGCTGATGCAACCGGAAGCCGACTACGAGGTCGAAGGCTTCTATCGCGGTGCGTGCTTTCCGTGCGGGACGGTGGTGAAGGACGGCACGCTGTTCGTCTATTACGGCGCCGGCGACCAGTTCTGCGCCGTGGCGACCTGCGATTTCGGTGAACTCCTCGACCACCTGCGCGCCTGCCCGCCTTGAACGGCACCCTCGACGACCGCGCTGAAAGCGCCACCATGCATCCGCTCGATCTGACAATCATTGCCCTCTACCTGCTGCTGATGGCGCTGGTGGGCGCGTGGGTGGCCAAGCGCGCCTCGCGCAACGCGGAGTCCTATTTCCTCGCCGGCAAGAGCTTTCCCTGGTGGGTCATCGGCGTCGCCCACGGGTCCAGCGGCGTGGACATCACCGGCACGATGTGGTTTGTGATGATGTTTTTCATCTACGGCGTGAAAGGCATCTGGCTGCTGTGGGTGTGGCCGCTGTTCAATGTCATTTTCCGCATGATGTACCTCGGCACCTGGGTGCGCCGCTCGAACGTCCTCACCGGCGCGGAGTGGATGCGGACGCGTTTCGGCGACAGCCCGGGCGCGAAGCTCGCCTACCTGAGCGTGGTCGTTTATGCGCTGGTGCACGTGGTGGGCTTTCTCAGTTACGCCTTCCGTGGCATCGCCGAATTCACCAAACCGTTTTTCCCCTGGGACTACCCGGTCGAGTTCTATGGCACGGCCATGCTGCTGGTCACCGGCATCTACTGCGTGGTCGGCGGCATGTACAGCGTGGTGATGAACGACTTGATCCAGTTTGTCCTGAAAGTGATTGCCGCCGTCGGCGTCGCGGTCATCGCCATCACGCTGATCACGCCGGCCCAAATCGCGGCGGCGGTGCCGGCGGGCTGGGACCAGTTGTTCTCCGGCTGGAAGCTCACCCTGGACTGGTCGGCGCATATTCCGCAGTTGAACGACCGGATTTACGGTCCCGGCGGCGATGGCTATTCGCTGTTCCTGTTCTTCACCGGCATGCTGTTGCTGAAGGGCATCGCGGTCAGCATGGCCGGTCCCACCCCCAACTACGCGATCCAGCACATCCTCTCGACGCGCAGCCCGCGGGAAGCGGCGTTGGAAAACATGGTGATGGCGGTGGTTTCGCTCGCGCCGCGTTTCCTGCTCATCGGCGGCATCACGGTGCTCGGGATCGTGTTTTTCAGCGGTGATCTCGCACAACTCGTCGCCCGCGAAGGCAAGAGCGCCCGGTTCGAGGAAATCCTGCCCAATGTCCTGAACCACCATGTGCCTATCGGGTTGAAGGGCATCCTCATCGCCGCCCTGCTGGCTTCGTTCATGAGCACGTTCGTTTCGACGGTGAACTCGGGCGCCGCGTACGTCGTGAACGACATCTACAAGCGCTATGTCAATCCCCAGGCGCCGCCGCGGCGCTACGTGGCGCTGGGCTGGATCACCTCCAGCGCGGTCATCCTGCTGGGCATCGTGTTCGGCTTCGTGATGACCAGCAACGTCCATGCGGTGACCAAGTGGATCACGTCGGCGCTGGTGCCGGCGTTCGTGGCGCCGAATGTGCTCAAGTGGCACTGGTGGCGGTTCAACGGCCACGGCTTTTTCGCGGGGATGGTGGCGGGCACGGCGGGCGCCCTGGCCATTCCATTTTTCCTGCCCCACCTGCATGAGGTCTTCACCTTCCTGATCATCCTGCTCCTGAGCACGGTGGCGTCCGTCGTGGTCTGCCTGCTCACCAAGCCGGAGAGCGACGAGGTGTTGAAAGGTTTCTACCGCAACGTCCGGCCGTGGGGCTGGTGGCAGCCGATTTTCGAGAAATGCCGCGCCGAAAGCCCGGACTTCCAGCCGAACCGCGATTTCTCCCGCGACGTCGCCAATCTCGCGATCGGCCTGGTCTGGCAGACCAGCCTGGTCACGGCGCCCATCTACCTCGTCATTCAGCACTGGACCGAGTTCGGGATTTCCGTCGCAGTCTGCGCCGTGACCTCGCTCATCCTGAAATTCACCTGGTACGACCGGCTCGGCCCCGGCGAAATGTACCTCTCGCCGGAGCGCTGATCGGCGGGCGACGAGCGGACCGCGGCTCTGCGAGCCGCAGCACTTCCGGATGTCCCCGTGCCGCAGCTCACTCTGACGGTGTCCTGCCTGGCGAAACTGCTACGGGTCACAGACCCGCGCGCCGCATGATTCAGCCGCGGAAGAACGCACCTCGCAAATCGCATTACTCACTTCGGACCTCGGATTTCGCACCTCGCACTTCGTACAACACAACCTTCAACCAATCGCCACACACCAGCCCGCCGCAGACTTGCGGCAGCGAATCCATCGAATCCGTCGTTGCCAGTGGCGGCGGGCAAGGGCAGGCTGACGCCGTGAGCTTCCGCGACAAGATTCTCACTTTCGAGCGCCTGCCGGCCTGGCGGGAGCGACTGCGTGCCGCCGGCAAGCGGTTGGTGGTCACCAACGGATGCTTTGACATCCTGCACGTCGGCCACATCACCTACCTCGACGCCGCGCGCCAGCAGGGGGACGCTTTGCTCGTTGGGTTGAACAGTGACGCCTCGGTCCGGGGCATCAAGGGTGCGGGCCGCCCGGTGAATTCGGAACAGGACCGGGCCACCGTGCTGGCCGCGCTCGAAGCCGTGGACGCCGTGTGCGTTTTCTCCGAGCCCGACGCCCAGCGGTTGCTCACGGCGGCGCAACCGGACATTTACGCGAAGGGCGGCGACTACACGATTGACACGATCAACCAGGCGGAGCGCCGGTTGGTCGAGGGCTTGGGTGGTCGGGTGGTGGTGCTCGGCGGGGTGTCCGGCTATTCGACGACGGCAGTGCTGCGGAAGCTGGGAGCGGGGGCGGGGCGAAATAGTTGAGAGGCAAAGTGAGTTGAGAGTTGAGGAAGGACGACTGCCCGCCCAGCGGTCGGGCAGCCACCCATGCGAAGGGCGAATGACGAAGGGCGAATGACGAGTGATAAACGGTGGGTCGTGGACCGCTGGGCCGGGAGATGAGCGAACGCGGTTGAGAGGCGAAGTGAGTTGAGAGTTGAGGGACGCGGCCCGGCCGGCATCGGGCAGCCACCCATACTGGAGTTTCGCCGCGGCAGCTCAGCGGGCGGGCGGTGCGTTGGTGTCCGCAGGCGCGGTGGGCGCTTCCGGCGTGACCGGCGGCGCATTCGTGCCGGTGGCGGCCGGGTTGCGTTTGATCAGGGCCTCGGCTCGCGCCACCAGCGCCGGCAGCTTGGTGCGCAGGATTGCCGCCGGCTCCGGCGCCAGGCGCAGGTCGCTTTGCGGATCAAGGAATTCCTTGACCACTTCCGTCCGCATGTCGTCCAGAGGCGGCAACGGCACGCGTTTCTCGGACGGCCCGCCCACCATCTTGCCCATGTAGCGGCGCCAGATGTTGCGCGCCAGGGCGTCATAGCCCACGGCCTCCTCGTCGCGATCATCCACCAGGGCGGTGTAGGACCGGACCAGCATGCCGCGGACGATCTTGATGGTCGTGTCCTGGCTGGTGTCGCCGACGTCCTCCTCCACGCGTTTGATGGCATATTCGTCGAGGGTCATCGCCGGCGGATAGTCCTGGGGGAATTTCTGTTTGACGACCTTGAGCCACTCCTCAGCCTGGGTGCGCCGGTTGTGGACGTAGAGCGAATACACGGCATTGAGCAGGAAATTCTTGTGGGCGCGGGCGATGACCGGGGCCTGCTCGGGGTCGTCCGCGATCATCTCCTCATAAGCGGCGTTGGTTTTCGGGATGATGTCCAGGTCCTCGCTGAAGGTGACGGTGTGGTTGCGCTGGTTTTCGATCAAATGCCCATGTTCGAACAACTGGAGCATGGACTGGTAGATGATGCGGCGGAGCTTGATGAGGTCCTCCTTGGAGCGGGCCAGTTTTTTGCCGACGTAGCCCCAGTAAATCGCACTGGCCTCGGGCAGCCGCCATTCCAGCGGGCCATAGCGCTCGTCCACCTCCTGCATCAACGCCGGGTCCATCTTGTAATGCTCGCGGAGGACCCGGGCCCGGGCGCGCTCCGCATTGGTCTTGGGATTGATCAAAGCGGCAAAATCCGGCCGGCCGCCGCCGAGCAGGTCCTGCATCTGGGTGGCCCAAACACTTTTGTAATAGAGGTGCGCGTCGTCAAGGAACGAGCCCATCTTGTGCTGGAAATGCCAGGCGAGTTCGCGGTAGATGTTCACGTCATGCGGGTTGTACCGGAGCGCCTCGTCCCGCAACAATTCGATGCCCCGCGACACCCAGTTCCACCGGTCCGCCGGCTCGCTGAATTTGATCGAGATGTTGTAGGACATGTTCCAGGCCTGCACGATCCAGACCGTGCTGATGTGTGGCTGGAGCTTGGTGATCCAGTCGGCGAGCTGGACCATCTCGAAATACTTGTCGTCCTCCTGCAGGTCCATCGCGCGCACCCAGAGGGCGTTCGCGATCAAGCCACGGAAGCCCCCCAGGGCCACCGTCGTGAGGGAGAGGATGGGCGGCGCGTTTTCCAGCGGTTCGACGCGGGTGAGGCCAAGGTCGCCGCGCAGGCGGTTGAGCCGCTGCTGGGAGGACGCGGCCAGGCCGAGCAGGGCCAGCGCGAGCAGGACCAGGAGCGGTTTGTAGAATTTGGAACCCGCGAGTGTCATCACGTCGTCCCCTGGGCGGTGGCCAGCTCACGGCGCTGGAAAATGAAAATGCCGACCAGGGCGAGCAGGCCGCCCATCAGCAGCACGATCTGGCCAAAGGCCCGGGCCAGCGTCGTCCAGGCAATGTACCGCCCCGTGCTCAACGCATCCACCGGGGAGAAGTCGCGCACGAGGTTGACGGTGGCGAGCAGGGCTTTGAAAAACGCCACCGAGGCGTTGTCGAACGCGTTCGGCGTGTCCACGCGGCCGGTTTGGTGGTTCACCTCCCGCACGCTGCCCTGCTCGATCACCTGCTTCATCGTGGTGGTCGAGGTGGCGACGAGGAGAAAACTCAGCGCACAGAACGTGGCCACTGGAAAGGACAGGAAGCTGGCGGCGGCCAGTCCCAGCGCGGCCAGCAACGCCAGCCAGCAGAAGAGGATCGCCACCCCCCGGGCGTAGTTGGGTCCGAAGCCGCCCTCGCGGTAGAGCACTTCCATCCCCTCGTCCAGCGGGAACAGCAACGCCGCGTCATTGGGGTTCATGCATTCGATGTTCAACACGCCGTGTTCGTCCAGCAGGTTCGGCAGCACCGGAATCTCGTAAAAGGTCTCCGGCGCCAGGCTCTTCTCGAAGTGCATCTGCCGCGGGGACTGCGGCGGACCGACATTCCACATCGTGATGAACGTGCCGGAAGGCGATCGCTGCGACGCAAAGAACTTGAGCCGGAGGAACAGGTAGCGGTCGCGCACCTGGTTCTGGACGGAACTGAGATCAATCTGCCAGCGGCGCGCGAACCCCCCGCCCGGCGGGACGAGCTGCAATTCGGCATTGATCTGTTCGCGGACGACCCGGCGCAATTCGGCGCGGTTCATGGCGGCAACCTGCGGGCTCTTCAGGCGCTCCTGAACCCGGCGCTCAACCAGGCGCTCGATGGGAAACGGTTTTTCGTGAAAGGCCCCGCGAGCAATAAACACCTCGTTGCGCAGGATTTCCTGCTGCTCCGGAGGCAACCGGTGGGCCCGCCACGTCATCTGCCCATAAACAATGCCGGCCGTCAGACTCAGCAGCAGGGCGTTGAGCAGCAGGATGCCGAGCCACTTGCCCAGCCAGATTTGCCAGCGCGCCACCGGCTTCGTGGCCACGACCTGGATCTGGCACTCCTCGATGTCCCGCGCCAGGGTGCCGCACGACAGCCAGAGCGTGGTCATGCCGAGCACCACCGTGATGAGGCCGAGGGTGTACGTCAGCACAATCTGCGTCAACCCGCGCGCCGTGCCGTCGTCCTTGATCACCGCTGGCAGCAGCAGCACGCCGCCGATCAAAACCGCCGCCAGCAACGGCACCAAGCGGAACCGGAAGGCGGCCTTGAACGTGAGCCGGGCAATCGCCAGGAGAGACTGCATGGTCGTTCAGCCTTTGCCTCCGAGCAGGTCGGCTAGTTTTTCGTCCGCCTGCGCGAGATCGGCGGGTTTGGGCGGTGCGGGCTTGGGTGTTTCCGGCGCGGTGGCCGCGCCCGCCAGAGCGGCCAGCCGGGTTTCGTCCACCGCTTCAAGCGGCGGCGCCACAGTCACGTGCGGCTCGGGGCCGGCCAGCGGCATCGTCAACCGCTCCAGCATCCGGTCCGGCGCCGGCGCAGCCGCCTCCGCTCCGCCGCGAAGATAAGCGGCCACGCGATGGCCGGAGGTGGCGCCCGAAGTTTCGCCTTGCTTGGCCCGCTCAACCACGCCGAGGAAATAACTTTCAAGATTCTGGGTGGGCGTTTCGATGCGGACCTGGTCGGGGCCGGTTTCCTGCCGGAGCAACTCGAGGACGCGTTCGAGCAGGGGCCGCGTCAGCACCGGCGTCGTGATGCGCAGCGAATCCGGCGTCGCCAGCAATTCCTTGAGCGTGCCCATGGCCTGGATGCGGCCGCCGTAGTAGATCACCACCCGGTCGCACACGTCTTCGACATCGGCCAGCAGGTGGCTGCTGAGGAGCACCGTCTTGCCACGCCGGGCCAGCGCGATGATCAGATCCTTTACTTCGCGGCAACCGATTGGGTCCATCCCGGCGGTTGGTTCGTCCAGGATCACGAGGTCGGGATCGTTGATGAGCGCCTGCGCCAGGCCGATGCGGCGCTGCATGCCCTTGGAGAACTCGCCCACCGTCCGCCGGCGCACCTGGCTCAAGCCCACCATTTCGAGCAACTGCTCCGACCGGTTCCGCCGTTCCTTGGGCGGGAGATGGAACAGGTTGCCGAAGAAATCGAGCGTCTCCGCGGAATCGAGGTAGCGATACAAGTAGGATTCCTCGGGCAGGTAACCGATGCGCGATTTGGTGGCCACGTGCCGCGGGGAATGGCCAAAGACCTCGATGTGGCCCCGGGTGGGATGAAGCAGGCCCAACAGCAACTTCACGGTCGTGGACTTGCCCGACCCGTTCGGTCCGAGCAGGCCGAACACCTCGCCGCGGCGGACCTCGAAGTCCACGTTGTCCACGGCCCGCGCCTTGGGCCGGCCCCAAAAATCCTTGAACACCTTGGTCAGGCCGCGCACGGCGACCACGACCTCGGCGGACGGCGCGCCGGGTTCGCTCCGATTCGGGCTGATTTCGCTCATCACCATAGAGAATGCCGTCCGGTCGCCTTTGCGACTGCTGGTGCCGGCCGGGCAACGCTAGCAAACGGCGGCGGTTCTGTGCAACTGGGCGTTTGCCGGCACAGAAACGCACATGGCCTGACCGGGGTCAGAACAGGCGCTCGAGCGGGTTGGGCGGGCGCGCCTTCTGCCAGTAAGTGGTCGCCTGCGGATCGCGTTTGAGCCGCAGCAAATCCTTGCCGGCCAGGCGCAACAGCCATCCCAGCGGCGTCAGCACCACGAGGAAGAAGACGGCCAACAGCACGGCGCTGCTGAATTGTCCCAACCGGTGGCTGGCCCGCATCCCGAAGCGATAGACCCCGCGAAACCACCGCGGCTGGAGGAGGCACAGCAGCACCACCAACAACAAGACCTCCAGCCCGCGCGCGAGCCAGTGCCCCGACAGGACATGGCGCCACCAGAGCAGCGTCAACAGCGCAGCGATCACCGCGGCGTTCAGCACGGTGAACTTCACCCACTCGCCGGGATCTTCCTTGAGGCGCAATTTCATGGCTTAGTCCATTTGCGGCTTCACCCGCCGTTCGACCGGACGAGCGGGTTGCGCCGTCCGCTCCAGCAGGAAACTCCCCAGCGCAAGATAATCCATCTCCGTGTTCACGAAGCAGCGGTAGGCGTCGTCCGGCGTGCCCACGATCGGCTCGCCGCGAACATTGAAGGACGTGTTCACCAGCACGGCGCAGCCGGTCGCCTTCTCCCAGCGCTCAAGCAGCGCGTCCAGCAGCGGGTTCTGCGCCGCCGTCACCGTCTGGATGCGGGCCGAATAATCCACATGGGTCACCGCCGGAATCGTCGAGCGCAGTTCCTTCAGGCGGGCCAGGCCCGTCGCCCCCGCGGGGAACGGACGCCGCAGCGCTTCCCGCACCGGCGCAACGAGGAGCATGTAGGGCGAATCCGCGTCCAGCTCGAAATAATCCGCCACCCGCTCGCGCCGCACCACCGGGGCGAACGGCCGGAACGACTCGCGGAACTTGACCTTGAGGTTCATCACCGACTGCATCGCCGGCGACCGCGGGTCGCCGAGGATGGACCGGTTGCCGAGGGCGCGCGGACCGAACTCCATGCGGCCCTGGAACCAGCCCACCACTTTCCCGGCCTGCAGCAGGGCCACCGTGCGCTCGAGCAGGGCGTCGCGTTCCAAGCGCTCGAACACGGCCCCGTGCCCGTGCAGCGTCGTGGCGATTTCGTCATCGGAAAACTCCGGGCCGAGCAGCGCCGCGTGCATGGCGTCGCCGGCGGAAACCATGCGTTCGCCGGTCCAGCGCGCGAACCAGGCGACGAGCGCTGCGCCCAGCGCGCCACCGGCATCGCCCGCCGCCGGCTGGATCCAGAGCCGGTCGAAGATGCGCTCCCGCAGGATGCGCCCGTTGGCCACGCAGTTGAGCGCCACCCCGCCTGCGAGGCAAAGATTGGACTCGCCCGTCAGCTCGCGCGCGTGCCGCGCCAGCCGCAACATCACTTCCTCGGTGACGGCCTGGACCGAACGCGCCACGTCCATGTGCCGCTGCTCGACCGCCGCCTCCGGTGCGCGTGGCGGGCCGCCCAACAGCGCGTGAAACCGCTCGTTCGTCATCGTGGTGCCGCGCAGAAACCGGAAGTAATCGAGGTTCAGCCAGAACGAGCCGTCCGCTTTGAGGTCGAGCAGTTCGCGACGAATCGCGTCCACGAAACGGGGCTCGCCGTAGGGCGCGAGGCCCATCAGTTTGTACTCGCCCGAGTTGATGCGGAACCCGCAGTAGGCGGTGAACGCTGAGTAGAGCAGCCCCAACGAATGCGGGAATCGAATTTCCTCGAACAGTTCGAGGTCCCGCCCTTTCCCACGACCGAGCGTCGTGGTGGCCCATTCACCGACGCCATCAATGGTCAGGATGGCCGCCTGCTGAAAGGGCGAGGGATAAAACGCGCTGGCCGCGTGCGCCTGGTGATGCTCCGTGAACAGGATCGGGCAGTCGGCGCGCAGCCCGGACAGTTCCTCGCGGATGGTGCGGCGCAGGTCGAGCTTCTCGCCGAGCCAGCCCGGCAGCACGCGCGGAAAAACCGTCCATCCGCCCGGCGCCACCGCCAGCCAGCTTTCGAGCATGCGACCGAACTTGAGGATGGGCTTGTCGTAGAAAACGACGGCATCGAGTTGCGACGGACTCAGGCGGGCGTGACGGAGACAGAAGGCGATCGCCTGGGCGGGAAAACGCTCGTCGTTTTTGCGGCGCGAGAAGCGTTCCTCCTGGGCCGCCGCGACGATGTCGCCGGCACGCAGCAGGACCGCGGCGGAGTCATGGTAGTAGGCCGAGATGCCGAGGATGTAGGGCCCGGCGGGCATGGCTTACATGAACGGATACAGCGCCCAGGCGATGCCGGAGCTGGAACCGAAGATCAGGAGCGCGCCCAGGAGCACGAGCAACACCACCAGCGGCACCAGCCACCATTTCTTCTCCTGCCGGAGGAACAGCAGGAATTCTTTGCACAGCGCCCACATCGTGGCCGGCAGCGTAGCCGTCGCCCGACCCGCGGGCAAATGCAAAGCGGATCAACCGGAACAGGGCGGAACAATGAGTTGCTTCCGTATCGCTCCAACCGCTGAGGTTGCCCGCCGGAAACGCCCCGGCATTCGGGAAGGGGCCGTTGAACGTGTCAACCCCCGCCTGCGCGCTCAGGCTCAAGAGCAGGCCTGCAAGGAGAGTTGCTGTTTCATCATCGTCATCCCAGGGTTCGGCAGTGCCTCAGTGCTGAAGGCTCCGGTAGAAGAAGGTTCCACTGCCCGGCGTGTCGCTGAAGGTGAACTCTCCGTCGCTGCTGGACGCGGTTTGCGTGGGGTTGGGCAAAGTCGCCCAATTCGCCGGTGGCGCCGGACCCAGCGACGTCGCCCGCTGCAAATCATACTCCAAACCCGGAATGCCAAAGAACGTGATCGTCACCGTCCCGCCCGAGGCCACGATGCTCAGCGCCAGGCCGCCCGGCGTGGCCACCGTGACGGTGACCGTGCCGGTGGCGGTTCCTCCGTGTCCGTCGCTGATGTGGTAGGTGAACGTGTCGCCGTTGCCGGCGCTGTTCGGGGTGTAATAGACGTAGGTTGAATCGGCGAACAGGGTGGCGCCGCCGGTGCTGGGCGTAGCGACGCTCGCAAAACTGAGCGTGTCATGGTTGGCGTCGTTGGCGCCCGCCAGCAGGTCGCTGAGCAAAATCTTCAAGCTGATCCCCGGAGCGTGCGCGTAGGTGGGCGAACTCGCCACCGGATTCGCGTTCGCAATCGTCAGGCTCACCGGAGCCCCGCCGGGAGAGGTTGAGGACAGCGGCGTGCTCGCGTCGTCCTGGGCCCCCAGGGTCTGAGTTTCCGCTTTGTATGCCTTCAGCAGCCCGCCGACCGAACTTACGCCGCTGGCAAAGGTGATCGTGGTCGAAGTTCCCAGGTTCACCGGCGTGCCGTTCTTGTCCGTGACAGTCGGGTGCGTGCCATCATCGGCAACCGACAGCCCGCTGAACGTGAGGTTCTTGTCCCCGGTGAAACCCGTCTCCGGATTGCCGAACGGGTCCACCAGCGTGATCGTCAGTGCGTCGCCGACTCCGGCCGCCGGCGTGCCGCTGTCGGCGTCGGTAATCCGATACCCACTGGCCGCCGCCGCGCTTACCGTGACAGAGCCGCTCGTGCCCGTGATGCTGGCGGTCCCCGTGTCCGTCGCCGTGAGGGTCTCAGTTCCGGCTGTCTTCAGCGTCGCGGTGAAGGTATGCACGCCCGCATCCCCGGTCACAAACGCGTAGTCGGACGGGAGCGCCGCCTGCCCGTCGGAACTGGTGAAATGCACCGTCCCGACGTAACCCACCGCTGTGTTGCCGCCGCTGTCCTTCGCCGTGACGGTGAAAGTTTGCGCCACTCCCGCCGTCATCGGCGACGGATAGCCGCTGACCACCAGGCTCACCGCCGGCAGTGGCTGGACGGTAACGGAGACCGTGGCTGCCGCTGAATCCAACACGCCGTTGTTGACCTTGAATTGGAAGCTATCCGGACCGGTATAGCCTGCATTGGGTGTGTAGGTGAGATTGGGGGCGGAGCCCGAGAGCCCGCCGTGGGTCGGAGTCGCCGTGACGGTATAGGTCAACGTGAGCGGCGGCGAGTCGGGATCGCTGCCCGACAAGGTCACGCCCACCGCCGAATTCTGAAGAGTACTGACCGATTGAGCGCTGGCAGTCGGTTGGCCCACGACGGTGAGGGAAACCGTCGCCCCACCTGAATCCGCAAACCCATTGTTGACCTTGAACTGGAAGCTGTCCGGGCCGAAGTAGCCTGCGTTCGGGGTGTAGGTCAGGCTGGGGGCCGTGCCGCTCAGCGTGCCGTGGGTCGGATCCGCCGTGACGGTGTAGGTCAGCCCGAGCGGTGGCGAGTTGGGATCGCTCCCGGTCAGGGCGATGGACTTCGGAGTATCCTGGGCGACCGCGACGGACTGGACATTCGCGGTGGGTGGTCCCACGATGGTGATCGAGGCGGTGGCCGTTCCGTTGTCCACGTTGGCGTCGGCGGCGCCCGCGCCGGGCGTGGCGCCGGCGGTGAAGGTAGCCGTGGCGGCGCCCGCGGCCTGGATGGTCGCCTGCGGGCTGGAAAGGGCTCCGTTGACAGGATTGTTGAAAGCGATCGGCAATCCAATGAGCGCGCCGAGGTTACTGGCCGAAATCGGGGTTCCCGCGGAATTGGCGGTGAAGCCAGCGGTCAGGGTGGTGAAAGCGCTGGTCAGGATGGTGGTGGGGTTCGCAGTATGGGTGAGCACGAGCCAGGGGTCGAAAGAAACCTGGCCGTTGCTTAGCGGCGGGGTCGTGCTGGACGGTGCAGAGCTTGAGTCAAAGCTCGTGGTTGTAGCCACGGAATCGCCACCGGTCCCGTTTGGCCCCAGGTTGCCCCCCCACCAGTTGTTGCGCGCGTCCGCCCAGCCCGTCCCCGCGCTCAACACGAAAAGGCCGCTGCCGCTCCCGGCCGGCGCCGTGTTCCCCGTGATCCGGTTGAAGCTCGCGGTGAGCTCGCCGCTCGCGAGGTAAATCGCTCCTCCGTCCGTCGCCGCGGTGTTTCCCGTAAATGTGCACTGGTCAATGGTATAAGTATTCCCTCCCGCGAGATAAACCGCCCCGCCCAGGCCGTTCGCGCCGCCGGCGATGTTGTTGGCAAAAGCCGAATTATTGATCGAGACGTTGCCGGGGTTGGAACCGGCGTCGAAATAGATCGCCCCCCCCGCCCCGCTCCCGCTCCCGCCGGCCCCGGCATAATTGCCGGAGAACGTGCAGTTGGCCACGGTCAGGTTGCCGCCGCCGGTCATGGAGATGGCGCCCCCGTTGGCGTTGCCGTTGGCCGTGTTGCCGGTGAACACCACGTTGGTTAGGGCCACCGCGTTACCGGGTGCGCTGGAACTGCCGCCGGCCAGGATGGCCCCGCCGTTGCCCCCGTAGCCGTCAGAATCGGAACCGTTTTCGTTGCCGCCAGAGAGCGTCACGTTCCCGAGGTTGAACACCACGTTCGCATCGACGTTGTAATTGACCACGAAGACCATCCGGTGGGTTTGAGTTTGGTTAATGGTGGTGTTGGCCGACGTTCCTTGGCCCTGGATGGTGATGGTCGTGTTGGCATTCACTCCGACCACCAAGTCGCCCAGGCTCAGGCTATAGGTCCCGACCGGCAGGTTGATCACCCACGCCCCCCCCAGGACGGACGCATACTCGAGCGCAGAACGAAGCGAGGTGTTGCCGCCGCTGTCGGTCGAGGCCGTGGAACCGGACGGGCCCGCGCCACCAGGAATCTCCGAAGTGAAGCCCACGCTGTGGGTGTCCGTCGTGGTGTTGACGGTGAGGGTGGTGGCCGCGCAGGCGCCTTGGGCCAGCAAGGCAACCGCTGCCAGCCAGAAGAGCGGGAGGTTCGATTTCATCGGTCGTTGAGGTTCGAGGGCGTCCTGCCCGGCAGAGCCGTGGTCTCGGGTCAACTGCGGGGGGGGAAAACACCCACCAGGGCGATGATAAAACTCACCACCAGGTAAGGCATCAGGTTGTTGTGGGGCTGCCCGTTGCCGCTGGGCGCGAGCGCCGCGGTGCTCAGCGACGGTTGGGTTCCCGGATCCGTGGCATAGCCGTTGATGCCGCGCTGGCCGGGCTTGGACCAGACGTTGTTCGCCGGGGTTACCCCTCCGGCGGCGTCGCTGGCGGCCACCCCATGCGTGTGGGACGCGAGTTGCGCCAAGCCGAGCGTTACGGTCGTCTCGCCCCCGGACTCACCCAGGTCCCGGAGGGTAAGTCCGACGCCCTGGCCCGCCATCAACGGGGCGGACCCGCGAAGGTCCGGCAGCGCGAAGTTGGTTCGCCCATCTCCCCCATAGGTGGTTCCCAAGAGTGAAAAGAGGGCGGTATTCTGGGCGATGGACAGGAGCTGCCCGTCGCAGAAAGCCCAGCCAGTGGGCGGGAAGTTGCCCGCGAACATGCGGATCTCGGCGATGTAGGGATCGGCCATAAAAAAACCTCTGGGTTGTCAGTTGCGGCTGGGGAAAATCCCCTGCAGTGCGATGCAGAAATTGAGGGTGAGATAGGGGGACATGTTATCGTGGGGCTGGCTGCCGCCGCCGCTGGCGATCGCCTGGGGCGCCAGCGTGGTCGTCGGGGTGGGCGCATAGCTCCCGCCGGAGGTGGTGGGCCAATAGGCGCCGGCGGGGCTGGCCACATTGGGCGTGTTCGAACTGCCCACGGGCACGTGCGTGTGCGAGGGCATCTCGTTCACCAGCAGGGTATGGCCCGCCTCGCCCGAAGTTTGGCCCAGCACGAAGCCGGGGCCGACGTGCATCGGCACGCGGCCCTGGAAGTTCGGCAGCGCGAAGGTGGAAATCCCATTGCCGCCGTAAGTCGTCCCCAGGAGCGAGAACAGGGCCTGGTTCTGGTTAATCGGCAACGTCTGGCCGTCGCAGAACGCCCAACCGCTCGGGGCGAAACTAAAAGACAGGATCCGGATTTCTCCGAGAAAGGGTTCGGACATGGGTTTATGATTGGGTTTGAGGTTGGCGGCGGGACTGGACCTAGCCCTGGCTCGGGAAGATCCCCTCGAGCGCGATGATAAAAGTGATCGCCAGAAACGGGATCATGTTATCGTGCGGCTGGCCGCCGCCCGCCGGCTCCAGTGCGCCCGGGGCCATCTGGGTGTCGATGGTAGCCGGCGTCGCGTACGGGTTGTTAGGCGACCCGGCCCACAGGTTGCCGGTGGGATTCGTCTGCGTGCCCGCGCTGGCATTAGCGGAGGCGGCATGCGTGTGCTGCGGGAGCTGGTTGGCGGTCAGCGTCACGGTTTCCTCGCCCCCGAACGAACCCTGGACCAACCCGTTTCCCATGTGCGCCGGCACCCGGCTCTGCAGGTTCGGCACGGCGAACGTGCTCTGACCGTCGCCGCCGTACGTGGTGCCGATGAGGTTGAAAAGCGCGCTGTTTCCCGCGATCGATAACAGTTGCCCCGCGCACAGCGCCCAGCCTTGGGGCGCGAAGTTGCCCCCAAACATCCTGATTTCACCGAGGTAAGGTGTTCCCATATTGATCTGCTTCCTTCTCCAATGGTTTCCGGTTAAGGGCTCGTGTCACTTTGGTTGCTCACCCCTACCGCAGATCCTGCGTCCGGCCGGCGGCCACGGCGCGCCCGGCCACGCGATTGAAGATCGCTTCGTAGAGCCGGTAGCCGGCCGCCGGCGAACCGATGGGCACGATGAACATCGCGAACGTGCCGATCCGCGGATGTTGGAAGGTGTACGTGTCCTGGGGGAGCGGCTGGTCGGGCCGGCCGCGGAACAACAGCGCGAACTTCTCGTTGCGGCCATCGGGCGCGCCGGCCTCGCGGGCATTGGCGGGCCGCCGGGGCTGGGCCTGCACCAGTTCGAGGTCCGCGACCGCCACGTTGGCCGCGAACGCGCGGAAGGCGGTGCCGACGTTCGCGCTGAACTGGGCAAAGGCGACCTGGTCGAGCGAGACGGTCCGTCCACGCCCGGGTCCGGCCAGGACGGGGGCGGGCGCCAGAGCGGCGGTCGCGGCCCAGGCAGCGGAGTTGCGAAGGAATTGGCGGCGAGTTGCCATCACAAAATGCGTCATGGAGTTGGGTTCGGAAGCGATGGGGGAAGGACCTGGGAGACGAACGACCCGGAGCGCGGCCCAGACAGTGCCTTCACCGTCAATCCGAATGTCTTTTTGTCGCCCATAATGGTTGTTTGCAGTTTCAGGCCAGCGGTCCCCCCGCTCCGACGCCTCCACTTTTATATTGGATTTTCTTCAAAAGTCAAGAAGTTCGAGTGATAAAACGTCGCGGATCGCCGGACTTGCCTGGCCGGGGCGAACCGGTTAGGAATCGCGCCACTTCAACGTATGAACGATGCGATCCTCGATTCCGCCCGTCCGCCCGGGACAATTCGATTGCGTCCTGAGCGACCGGAGGACGAACCCTTTCTGTTTGCGGTCTATGCCAGCACCCGGGAGGAGGAGTTGAACCTGACCGGCTGGGACGCGGCCACGCGGGCGGCTTTTCTGGACCTGCAATTCAAAGCGATGCGCCAAGGCTACCGCAGCATGTTCCCGCAGGGGGAATTCACCATCATCCTCCTGGCTGGTCAGCCCGTGGGCCGGCAAGTGGTGAACTGCACCGGGACGGAGATTCGATTGGTGGACGTGGCGCTGTTGCCGGCCTACCGGGGCCGGGGCATTGGGACGATTCTGCTGAGACAACTGCTTGGCGCAGCGGCTCGACTGAACAAGCCACTGCGCCTGCGCGTGCTGAAAACGAGCCGGCCCGCCCGCCTTTACGAACGGGTGGGGTTCTGCCGAGTCGGAGAGGAAGGTCTCTATGATCGCATGGAGTGGAAACCGGGGGGCGTTTGATCCCCAGCTTGGGCTTTAACTGGGGCCATCATCGGCTTGGAAAACGTGGGGGGGGCACCTCGGCCAACCAGTATGGGGCGCACGGATGCCAGTGACCGTGCGCTCAGGCCGGCTTGATCAGGCGACTCATGACGGCTTGGTAATGGATCGCTGCCGAATCGCGTCCGATCGGCACGATGAACAGGTCGAACTGCCCGATCTGATCGTGCTCGAACCGATACATCCGCTGCGGCAGCAATGGCGCCGGCGGCCCGTGGAAGAGGAGCGAAAAGCTCTCCTGCCGAAGACCGCCGACAGCGGCACCGGCGCCCGCGCCGCCCCGGCTCGGGGTGGCTTCGACCAGATCGAACTCGACCTGCCGGGCCGCGTCGAGGTGGACGCGGAACTTGGTTTGCAGCAGGGTGGAAAACTGCTCCAGGGAAAGCTGATCGAGGGGCACGGTACTCATCTTGCCGTCACCATGGTTCTTTAAGCAGGCGTGTTCTCAGTCTGCCGTTGAACCGTAGAGCCTGGCGATTTCTCTGTAAAGGCCCGGAACCGCCACGGCAGGGGAGCTCTCGGCCGCCGTCGTGAGCCGGCGGCTGCGGCAACAATCAAAACGCGGTCAGCAGCGCCAGCACGCCCACCGCGGTGCAGAGCAGCGGCACCAGAAACACCTTGCTCCAGTTGAATTTTCCCTCCGCCGAATAACGATCCATCACCACGCCGGCCAACTGCGTGCCGAGGAACAAGCCGATGCCCACGGTCGCGAGAATAATCAACGACTGCGCCGACCCGGCGATCTCCGGCTTCGCCACCTTGCCGACATACATCTGGCCGGCGATCATGAAGAAGACGTAAGCCAGCCCGTGGAACACCTGCGAAACGATCACCACGATCTTCGGCATCTTCAGCACGTAAATCAGGTAGAGCACCGTCCAACTCGCCGCGCCAAGCGTGATGGTCCACTTCGGGCCGAGCACCTTCTCGTCAAACAACAAGCCAAGCAGGAAAAGCGTGGCCAGCGCCTGCGCCGCCTGCGCGATGCCCATGATGGCCGGGATGTTCTTCCCCGAAACGCCGAGGTCGGTCAGGAACCGCGCCGTCCCGAGGAAGTAGAACTGCATCATGCCCGCCACCACCAGCGACGTGATGATGAAGACCGCAAACTTCGGGTCCGACATCATGCCAATTGCCTGCAGAATCGGCGAGCCGGTGCCGCCGCCTTTCGGAGGCGTCGCGGGTTGCAGGAGGCAAACCACCGTCATGATAATAGAGAGCAGCGCTGCGAACTTCAGACAGTCGCTGCCGTCACCCTCGGCCTTGCGAAGGTTGCGCCACCCGGTGAGCATCACGCCGATCAACGTCCATGCCACCGGCGCCCAGATGAAGATACCCGCCGCTTGTTTGCCTGCGTCGGTGAGATGACTGAACATCAGCGAGTTCACCAGTGGGATCGTCGCGCCATAGAGCATCGAGTAAATCAACATCACAATGAACAGCGGTTTGAACTTGGTGATGCGCGCCGCGAGGAACAGCAGGACGATGCCAACGCCGTGGCAGAAAGCGAGGATGTAGCCGGTGTCCACGTATTTGTCGGCGAGCTGGCCGGCGAAAAGCGGCGAGATCATGCTGGCCAGCGGCAGGGTCGCGTAAATCCAGCCGGTCTGTTTGCCGGTCATCTGGAGCGGGCCGAGCAGCCGCGCCGCCAGCACCGGCATCCACGCCGCCCAGACGGCGTATTCCATGAACATCAGCGCGCTCACTCGCAGATACAGTCCAGTATTCATTGACGATTCCTCCGTAGATTGGGCATTGGCTCACGCAAAGGCGCGAGACGCAAAGAAAACGGGTCGCAAATCAGCGCCGAGATCACCAAGCCGCAAACGGCAACGCCGACGCCCTGCGCCAGCGTGCCGCCGAGGAAGCCGGCGTGCATGGCAGTGGCGCCTTGCCAAAACACAAACCAGAGGAAGATGCCCGCGCACGTCAGCGCGGTGTTGTTATACCACGGCACACGGTTGACCTTGGGATTCGGCGTTGCGTTGGCAATGTAGTCCGGCAATGAAGTGGCGAATGACGGCGGCGTGGAGACGGGTGGCGCGATTTCGTAGCGCATGTACTGTTCTTTTCGCCTGTTTCGGATTCGTCGCGCAAGCCAAAATTGCCAAAAACTGCGTTTCAAAACCTCGGAAAGACGCGTGATGCTCTGGAGAGGCGGCTTCTGACCGCCGCCGATTCCTCGCAGAACCAACCGCATCCGGCGCTCTTGCGAGCACGGCTCCCGGAAATCCCGCGCCGCTTGGCCAGTGCGCTGCGAGTGCCAGTCCGTAAAACGCCAGAGCGTGGGCTGGGTGTCGAGTCGCGAAAGATTCCAGAAGGCCAGACGGATTGCTTGGCGAGGCGGTTGGCGGCGATGACGATGCCGTCGCCGTGGCGGCCGCCGCCGACCCACACCGGCCGGCCTCACGGCTGGGCCGGGGAAACCAACCGATAGAAGCGCGCTGGCCCGGAAGCGGGATCGGTGACCTCCGTTTCGCCGCTGACGGCCGGCGCGGCAATGTCCGTGAGTTTCAGCCAGTCGCCGACGCCCAGGTCGGTGCGGACCTGGACGGTGTAGGAGTGGCCCGCCACCATAGAGAAAGTCAGGTGCGTCACACCGTTGGTCACCGCCACGGCATCAAAACTGAGGCTGCCCAGAGGCGGCGCCGGATTGTCGCTCCCGGCCGTGGGAGCCGTGGCCTGCCAGTTGGCAGGCTCGTCGCCATAGACGGTGCCGGTAATCCGCTGGAGCGAAAGGCCGGTGCCGTCGGCGTTCGTGGGCCACGGGGCCTGGTTGGCGTACGTCACCTGGTCCACCAGGACATATGGAACCTGGCCTGGCTGTGGATCGGTAGCTCCTTCCGGCGTGGTTGGCTGGTAGAGGCCCACGGTTTCGCCCTGGTTCGCCAGGTTGCCACCATAGGGACCGAAGATCGGCACGCTGGGATCCACGTTGTACTTCGCGCGGAACAGGGCAAGCTGGACCGGTGACGACACCGGATCGAAGTTGACGATCAGGACATAGCCGCCCGCCGGGAGGCTCACGTTCGGCGGGAAAGTGAAGCTGATGCCGTCCCCGAGTTCCCAGGTGTTGGTCGCGGCCGCAGGATCGTATAGGGGCACCGCCTGGGTCGTGATGTTCCGAAGCTCGACGAATTCGTCCAGCGTGTCGTTGTTCGTGCCCAAGGGCGGCGGATTATACATGAGCTCGTTGATGACCACCGGCCCCACCTGCGGCCCGGCGTTGGGCGCGCCGAACGTGGGCTTGATCTGCGCGGCGAAGTGTTCAAGGCCGTCGCTGGTCACCAGGCGCCCAAACGAGACGCCCTTGAGCGAGGCGCCGAATTTGAAGCCGTGCGTGTAGCCGGTGAGATTGGTTCCGTCGCCCGAGAACAGGTGGGCCGAGTCGCCGAGCCGGCTGAGGCCGAAGCCGTTGGTCCCGGCACCAAACTGCTTCGCGGTAAGAACGAGAAATCCGTTCGCAGGAATCACCGTGTTGGCCGGGATGCGGTATTTGAACGGGTCCTGGAAATTGTCGGTAACAAACCACCCACCGACGCTCGCTGGCGTCGCGTCCGGGTTGAACAGCTCGATGGAATCCTGTTCGCCGGTTGCCGGGTGCGCGAGCGCCTCGTTGACGAGGATTTCAGGGAACACCGGCGGAGCGGGATCGCCGACCCCGGGCGAACCGTGCCATTCACTGCTCACGCGCCAGCCCGCGGCCGTGGACCAGGCGGTCGTCGGCGCCGTCGGATCGGTGACCACCAGCGAGAACCCCAGACCGTCAGTAATCGGGTAGCAGGTGTTGTCGTAGCTGAAGTCGAGAATGGGCTCCTGCAGCGGGCCGGTGAGGACCAGGTGATCGCCACCATTGTTGAGGCTGCCCGTGTATTCCCCGGCGATATTCGTAACGCCCGGGTGCCGGGACAGGAAGGAGCCGCGGTTCTTCACGACGAGCACGAACCCGCCGGCCGGCAGGTTGGTGACGCCACTCGCGGCGGTGAAGGTGTACTGGATGCCGCCGCTGAGGCTGAAGCCGATCAGGTTCAACGGTGTGGTCCCGGTGTTTTGCAGTTCGAGATAGGAAAAATTCTCGACCGCGTTGGTGTCACCCGCGGGCGGTGGCACGTCGTTGTACATGATCTCGGTAATGCGGAGCGCGGGCGTCGTGAAGGCCAAGGTAACCGCCACCGGGCCAGACCACGGGCTGGAGAGGGGCGGGTTCACGCTGGCGCCGGTCAGGTTGCGGTGGCTGGAATCGAAGGCGCGGGCCACGAGGCGGGCGTTGGCGGTGACGGTGATCGGCTCCTGGTAACGCACGGCCCGCGGCGAGACACCGCCGCCGGACAGGCGGGGATCCGAGCCGTCCAGCGTGAAGAACAGCGCCGCGTTGGCGGGGCCGGCCAGGGTGATTTGGCGACTGCCGAGGAAGAAGCCGTTGGTCTGGGTAAGCGTGGGGGCCACGAGGAAATTAGTGTCAATGAAATTCACCCGGTTCGAGAGCCAGGACTTGAGGTGGGTGATTTCCCACTGGTAGCTGCCGCCACGCGGCGTGGTGAAGCCGGGCCAGCGCGCCGCCTCACGCTTCTGGGCCTCGATCAACTGGCCGGTCAGGTAATCCACCTGGGCGTTCAGATTGGTGAGGGAGAACTGCGCTTGCCGCAGTCCCTGCCAGCGGTCAATCCACTGCTGCCAGAAATCAATGTCGGTGAACAGCCGGTCCCACCACGGGTAATGGAACATGTCGGTGCCCGAGCCGTCGGGCGTGGACCAGACGCGCGGGTTGTTGTCGCGGCCGTCGGTTGATCCAAGCGCGCGGTCGAAGTCCCAGAGCGGACCAAAGGTCAGCTTGCCATTGCGCGGTTTGTAGAAGAACGCGCTCAGACGGAGGGCGTCCACGTTGAACGCCAGCGTGTTCAGCATGTGATGGTCAATCCAGGAATCCACATCCATGAACTGAGCGTAGCCGTTCACCGGATCGGCAAAGCCGGCCGACTCCAGGGTCGTGTAAAAGCTGTTAAGGTCTTTGTTGATGTAGTTCCACTGCGCGGCGCGTTGAGGCTGCATCAGCTCGTCATACTTCGGATTGAGCGCGTTGATGCCCTGACCGCCGGCGTAGATCTGGCCCTCGCCGGGCGCCGACCGGTCAATGCCCAGCAGATAGCCACCGGTGACCAGCGGCGGGGTGGTTTGCTCCGGTTGAAGCTTGTCAATGTCCACCCGGTCCGGGCTGATCTTGATCTTTTCCTCGAGGACATAAACGCCGTTGTAGTTGGCACTCGTCAGCGGCCCGCCCGTGGTGTTGAGGAAGACCTCGACCAGCCGCACCCGCGACGAATAACGGCCGATGCTCCGGCTTAGATTGTGTATGAACGGGTTGTGGATCAGCACCGGCTCGAAGTTGTCGGGGGCGTAGAGAATCCAGTCCGGATCGGCCGGCAGACCCAACAACGGCTGGCTCTGGTCGTCGCCGAATTCGTCCCACAGCACGACGCGGAAATTGCTTTTCGGCTGGTAGAGGGTGCTGGAACCATGAAGGCTAAAACCGCCGCGGAGGCTCATCACCGGGGGATTGGTCAGCGAGGAGCGGCCGGCCCCCGGCTCGAAGACGCTGAGGTTCGCAAATTTCCGGGTGCCGGCTGGAATGGGTCCACCCTTGAAATTGTAGATCACCATGAGCGGCAGGTTGGACGTGAAGTTGGTGACGTTCGGACTCAACGCGATGTACGATTCGCTGCGCGGCGCGCCGGGCAGGAATCCCGCCAGGAAGGCGCGCGCCCGGACCTGCACGCTGTTGGTGATGAGGAGCGCGTTGGTGAACACGGCAGACGAGGCGGTGGGCAGGTTCGTGCCCAGCTCATAATGAATGACCGCGTTGGCAACCGGCGTGGTCAGGGTCAGGGCAAAGGGGGAAACGAAGGTGCAGCCGCTTTGCGAAAACTCCACGTCAGGCGCGTAACCCGGTCCGCCCGCGGCGTTCGCCGCTCCGGGCGTCGGCGTCGGAAAATACTCCAGCAGCGTCGGGCTCGACCGGTCGCGGCCGTAGGAGACATCCGCCGTCTGCGCCGGGAAACTGAAGGCGGAAACCACATTGGTCTGGGCGTCGGACAACGCCACGTAGCCACCCGTCTTGGCGAGCGTGAAATCGGTGTGCAACGGCGCGGCCGGGTTGGTCCGGTCCTTGCCTGAAGCGAACACGACCAGATACTGGTTGGCAAGCAGGGTCACCGCGGGAAAGCGCCACCGGGGCAGGCGCGTCGCGTCGTCGCTGAGGAACCACCCGTTCAGGTTCACCGTCGAGGTGCCGGCGTTGTAGAGCTCGATCCAGTCCGAGCTGTCGCCATCCTCGTCCCGCAGCGTCTTTTTGTTGTCGGCCATGATCTCGTTGATGGTCACCCCAGTGATGGCCAGCCGCGGATCGAGGGTATAGGCCCACCCCGAGCCGGCGAAGGCATTCGGCGGGACCGCCAGGTCCTGGATGGTGTTGGTGGGACTCCAGGCCACCTGGACCGTGCCGGTGGCGGGCTGAGGAAATAGAAAAATGTAATCGGCGCCGGACATCGCGGCCACGTTGGTCGCCGCCTGGCCGTTCACCAGCAGCGCGGCGGCCTGCACGTTGGCGACGTTCTCGCTGAAAATCACTTCGATCTGGGTGAGCGCGGGCACCAGCGCGCCCGCGAGTGGATCGAGCGTGGCCACCACCGGCGGGGTCGTGTCCGGTGGACCGGCGGCGGCAATGGTGGTGATGGAAACGTTGTCAATATGGGTGTTTTCGTTGGCCCCACCCGTCCGCCCGGCAAAGAGCAGACGGCCCGGTCCGGGGGTGAAATTGACCTGCTGGTGGTCGAGCAGGTTGGTCCCCTTCCACTGGACCGTGAGCAGGGAATTGGTGGTGAGTTCGACGTGCAGGTGGGCCCAGCAAAGACCGGCCGGGTTGCCCGTGTCGAGGCCATCGTAGGGACCAGTCTGGATGCTGTTGGGATCGGTGCAGGCCAACTGCCCGGTGGGATCGGCGTCGTTCACGCCGTTCCGGTCCGGCATTCCCAGTTCCACGATCGTCTGGTTGTCCACCCGCACGATCAGCCCTTCGATGTCGCTGCCCACGTCGTTGATCACGTTGCCCTGCCAGGTGTCGAAAGAAATCGCAATGCCCGAGCCGATGCCGTTCTCGGGCTGGCCCGGCATGGCGTAGTCGTTGACCGGATCAATCGGCGGATTCTGTATCAGATCCAGCACGACGGGGTCGGTGATGCGGGCGTAATTAAGACTGAAACCGTCCGCCGGACGGCCGCCGTTGCCCACCGGGTTGCCGACGCGCAAATCCACGTCAAAAGTAAACCCTTGGACGATCAGGTTGTTGTCGAAGTTCGGGAAGAGTATGGCGGCTTCCTGGCCGCCCACGGCGTCAAAGAGCGCAAGGTAGCCGTCCGCTGCGGCCCCGCTGGCGCCGCCCGACGAGCGCCATTCCGGGAAGGAACCGGGGAAACCGAACAGGACCAGTCCCGAACCCGCCGGGTTCATGTTGAAGTTATACGTGGCCGAACCGGCCAGGCCGGTCGCCGCGCCCAGCATCGTTACCGCCAACCATGTCCACCACGCTCGCGAGCCGCCAACAACCGTGTCATTCATGTGTCATCCCCACCTGCACCGGCTCCACGCAGCGCGCGCCGGAAAGGCAACCGCCCGTCCGGCCTGCCCCGCCGACAAGGCTCCCAAGCGGACCCCGTCAGCATAGCCAGGTCCACCGGTTTGTAGCAACCTTCTTACCAACTTGCTCCACAACCCGCCTTGCAACGGCGCGGAGAACGCGTTTAATTCCGCCCCGTGCGTCTGTCCGCCATTCACCCCGGGAGCCAGGCATGACCGTCCCCTGGTCGCGACTCCTGAGCCTCGCGCGAGCCGAGGTTGCCGACACCCTCCGCCGGCTCCCCGCCCGCCTGCGCCGGGAGGCCGAGCCGCTCCCTGTGATCTATGAGCGCGTGCCGAATGCCGCGATTCTGGCCGACGGGTTCGAGCCCGACCTGCTGGGCCTGTTCGTCGGACCGGCGTTCGAGGACGAGGTATCCGGCGCGCCCGACGTGCCGCCCCAGGTTCTGCTCTTCCTCGAGAACCTCTGGAAATTTGCCGGCGGGGACGAGCCGATCTACCGCGAAGAGGTGCGCACCACCTATCTGCATGAGCTGGGCCACTACCTGGGTCTTGACGAGGCCGACTTGGAGGACCGCGGCCTGGAGTAGCATCCACCCAGCGAGGTCGGGCGGTCCTCACCCCTACCGCCGCGCCGTCATGGGCGCAGCCAATGCCGCCCGCGCCGGGCAGGATCACTTTGGCTTTGGCTTCCGCACGCCGGGTTGTTTGCCGCGAAGGTGCGCCTCTTCTGGTGGACCGCCGACCGCGGGGCGGCGGTGAGCGCCGCGCTGAACAACCTCTGAGTCTTTAGGTCGGCCTGTCCGCCGTGGTCAGGGTTTTGAATTGGGGAAACATTTCTGCACGTGCGCCGCGTCGGGCAGGCGCGTGATCAAGCTGACGACCAGCATCGTCAGCGCCGACAACGGCAGACCGATGAACAACGAGTCCACCACCGGCCAGTTCGGCGCATCGGCGAAGAGGCTCTTGTTCACCAGTCCGATGATGGTGCATTCCGGCACTTTCACCAACGCCAGCCAGAACACCGTGACCGACGCGCCGACGATCATCGAGGCAATCGCGCCGGTCCGGGTGGCCCGCTTCCAGAACAGCCCGCCGACAAACGGCGGCAGGAACGTGGCGGCGCACATTCCGAAGAAGATCGCCGTCGCCCGCGCAATGACGCTGACGAACACCTGTTCCTTCTTCGCGTAGTAGCCCAGCGCGACCGCCAGAAACAGCCCGACCAGGATCGCCGCGCGCACGATGTAGATGGTGCGCTTCGAGCCGGCCTCCTTGGAGGCGCCGGTCAGGCTTTCAAACACGTCGTGGCCCGCGGCGGTGCCGAGCGTGTGGAACTGGCTGGACAACGTGCTCATCGCCGCCGCCAGCAGCGTCAGCAGGAACAGCAATCCGAACCATTTCGGCATCGCCGTGGTGATGAACACCGGCACAATCTGGTCGGACACGCCCTTCGCGTAAACGATCGAGATGCTCCGACCTTGCACGATCTTGTCAGCCGGGGCTGGCTGCGTCTGGTCCAGGACGGCCGGCACCACCACTCCTTCGCGCACGGTGCCGACCGCATTGGTGCTTTTGGCGACCGGGCCTTCCGGCGCGGCGGCGAGATAGTTGGTCAGCGTCCGGCCGTCCTTGCCCGTCTCCTTGATCGCGTCCATCCACGTGCCGGCCGCGTTTTGCTTCATGACCTGCAAGAGCACGTGCTTCTTCTCCGCACTGACGGTCTTGATGACGCGGCCCTGGAACAGCGGTCCGTGGTGCGCGAAGAACGCGTTCGACAGCGCTCCGGTCGTGAAGGCCACCCCGGTCATCATGAGGATGAAGACGCCGCCGGTGCCGACGGCGCGGTTCAACTCGCGTTTGCTCCTCACCGTCATGAACCGGACGATCAACTGCGGCTGCGCCAACACGCCGATGCCGACGCCCATCACGATCGTCGAGACAATGATCCACCAGAGATTGTACTGCGTGGCGCCGAAGCCGAACTTCGGCATCGCCGTCCAGCCTTGATGCCCGATGGACGTCAACGTCGGCGGCGCCAGGTCCGCCAGGTCCGTCAACGCCTGGTGACCGGCGGTGACCCCGCCGACTTTGGCATAAGTGTAGAACAGCAGAACCCCCATCCCGACGAACATGATCACGCCCTGCATGGCGTCGGTGTACATCACACCCTTCAAGCCGCCGTAAAACACGTACGCCGCCGTGATCACCGCGAACAGCAGCAGTGCCGTGTTGTAATCCAGGCTGAACCCGGTGGCGATGAACTCGGTCCCGCCGATCAACACCGCCGCGCCGTACAAGGGCATGAACAGCGCGATCATCGCCCCCGCCATCACCTGGATGAACCGGCTCTGGTACCGGTGGCCCAGCAGTTCCGGGAACGTGTGCGCGTCGAGGCGATGTCCCAGCCGCCGGGTCGGTTCGCCGAGGAAGATGAACGCGATGAAAATGCCGATGAAGATGTTGCAGAACGTCAGCCACAACAAACTCATCCCAAACATCCCCGCCACGCCGCCGAACCCGACGATCGCGCTCGTCGAGATAAACGTCGCCCCGTAGCTCAAGGCCATGATGACCGGGTGCGCCGTGCGCCCGGCCAGCAGATAGTCGGTCGTCGTTTTCGTCCCCCGGTAGCCGAGCCAGCCGAGATACCCGGTCAGGAACAGGTAAATCAGCACGACGCTGATATCCGCAAAACCGATCTGTGCCAACATCATGGTGGTCTCCTCGCGGTTTAGAGTTCCTCCTCGACCTTGTCCTCGTCCTTCGCCCACTTCACATCGTCAGGCTCGACGGCTTCACCCCCCTTGTTCCAGTTAAGCCACGCATACACCACACACAGCAACGTGCTGGCGATGCACAGCAGATACGCCAGGGCCACGATCGGATCTTGAATGCCCAACATCTCACACCTCCGGGGTTGTACGGTTTTGTTTCTCTCCCAACAAACTGGTCGGCCGCGCCGGCCCGCGCGACCGCCGCGCGCACCGCGGGTGGTCCGGCACAGCAAGTCGTCGTACCGGGCACGGCCGAGATACTCGACGTGGGCTTCCGCCCGGGGCAGCAGCAAACCGCGCTGCTCGATTTTGACATAGAGGGACAGCGCCGGCCCGCAACCGTTCAGTGCGGCTGCAGTCAAACCGTTCGCGCGTGCGCGAGTTGCGAAACCCGCCCATTGCATCGGCTTCGCGGCAACGCCCGCAGAACTCAATGACGTTCGCTCCCAGCGCCATACTTTGGTGATGGTGGGTTACCTATCAAACTGCCGTGAAAATGCAAGCCTTGGTTTGGTTGGTCACCTTTCACCTCGCACCGTCTTGGGCTGGGGTGCCTTCGGAACGCGAACCACAATCGCCGCTCCAATGCACCCCAAAAGAAAAGGGAATGCCGCACACGCCATGGACTCTGAACCACCGTGCGGAATCGCTGCCGGTTTCCCGCCGAACACCACCCCCAACACCCCGTGCATTCAGTCCCTACGCCAAGCCCGGACCATCGGCGGATGAGCCGCCGTGGTCGCCGGCTCGTTGTTCCGGTTCGGCTTCGGGCAAGTCCGGCGTCCGCTAGTGCAGCTTTCGGCTGGTGATCCCGCTGGTGTCAACCCGCCGCGGCGCCTCGACCAGCAGACGCTTGGTGTCGGCCACAAACCGCCGCACGTCGTCCTCGGACGTGTCCCAGGCGCACATGAGCCGGACGCCGCCCTGCCCGATGAACGTGTAGAATTTCCATCCGGCGGCGCGCAGGGCCACGATCAGGAACGGCGGCAATTCGGCGAACACCGAGTTGGCCTGGCGCGGGAACAGGATTTTGATCTCCGGAATGCGCGCCAGTTCGTCGTGCAACTTTTGCGCCATGGCGTTGGCGTGGGCCGCGTGCCGCAGCCAGGCGCCGTCCTGCAGCATCCCCACCCACGGGGCGGCCATGAACCGCATCTTCGAGCCAAGCTGGCCCGCCTGCTTGCAGCGGTAGTCGAACTCGGCCGCCAGTTCGCGGTTGAAGAACACCACCGCGTCGCCCACGTGCGAGCCGTTCTTCGTGCCGCCAAAACACAACACGTCCACGCCCGCCTGCCAGGTGATCTCCTTGGGCCGCACGCCGAGCGAGGCCACGGCGTTGGCAAACCGCGCGCCGTCCATGTGCAGCTTCAGTCCGAACTGCCGCGTTTTGGCCCAGATCGCCTTCAATTCCTCGACCGTGTAAACGGTGCCGATTTCGGTGGCCTGAGTGACGCTCACGGCCCGCGGCTTCGGATAATGGATGTCGGTGCGCTTGGTCACCATCCGCTCGATGCCGGCGGGATCAATCTTGCCAGACACACCGGGAATCTGGAGCACCTTCATCCCGTTCGAGAAAAACTCCGGCGCGCCGCACTCGTCCGTCTCCACGTGCGCGATTTCGTGACAAAGAATGCTGTGGTAGGACTGGCCGAGCGAGGCGAGCGAAAGCGAGTTCGCCGCCGTGCCGTTGAAGACGAAAAACACCTCGCACTCCATCTCGAACACCTCGCGGATCAGGTCCGCAGCGCGGGCGGTCCAGGGGTCGTCGCCGTAGCCGACCGCATGACCGTGGTTGGCTTCTTCGAGGGCGGTCCAGGCTTCGGGACAAATGCCGGCGTAATTGTCGCTGGCGAAATGCCGACGGATTTCCAATTCGTTGCTCATGGTATCAACGTGCAAAAACGGGCGCCAGTTTGCGCCGTCGGCGCCGGCCTGGCCAGCAATTTGCACCCGCGGCCAGGCGTGCGAATTGCCACTCGTCCGCCGCCCGAAGCACCTCCAAGGTGGTGGGTCGTGGACCGCTGGGCCTGCCTGTGCGGATCGGCATCTGCCTGTGTGGCCGCAGACAGGCGCAGACAGGCCGCGACCTCCCCCGGCCGCCCAACGCACTGTGTTTTCGCGGGTTTGGCCTGTTTGGCGGGCAAGACGATTCAGGCGGCGGATCGGCCAGCCTGGTAGGGCCGTACTGCGTCGCGGCCCAAACTCCGAATCGGCTGCGCCCGGACTCATCGGCGAGCCCACGCTACGCGGACAACGGGCAGCACCCCAAGTCAAGATGGGGCGCCGACGCAGCAGCGCCCCCGGCGCGGCGTAGGTGGGTCGTGGACCGCTGGGCCCTGCCTGTGCGGATCGGCATCTGCCTGTGCGGCCGCAGACAGGCGCAGACAGGCCACGACCTCCACGGCCGCCCAGCGGTCGGCCGGCCACCAGGCAGAACAGGTGCGAAGGGCTCCGCCGCCGCCCGACGGCGCCGCGTTCGGTGATTGGCAATCGCTCATGCCACCGGCAGGCTCACGCCATGCATCAAGCCGGTTATCGCCAGGCCATCGAGGACCACATCCGCGCTCACGCGCAGCCGCCGGACAAGTTCAGCCACCAGCCGCGGCTTTATCGGCTTGCCCGCGGGCTCGCCGAAGGCCGGCCATACGACGACGACGTGCTGCACGCGGCGGCCTGGATGCACGACTTGGGAGTGTTTGTCGGCCATCGGCCGGAGGACCCCGCTCAACTCGCTGTCTGGGACCACATCGCCTACGCGACGAGAGCGGTGCCGCCGATGCTGCGGGAACTTGGATTCCCCGCCGAAAAGATCTCCGCCGTCCTCGAGGCCATCCGCACGCACCTGCCGTCAGGACAGCCGACGACCTTCGAAGGCACGCTCTTGCGCGACGCCGACCTCCTGGAGCAATTAGGCGCCATCGGGATTCTCCGCGTGGTCAGCAAGGTGGGCCGGGACACGCGGTTCGCGCGCTTCAACGATGCGTTGCGCGTGCTGCGCCAGAACGCGGAGGAATTGCCCGCGCGGCTGGAACTGGACACCGCCCGCCGGCTCGCCGGCCCGCGTGTGGCCACCTTGCGCGCGTTCCTGGCCGTGGCCGAAACCGAGGCGGCCGGCAGTGAACTCTAGCCGGCCGCCGATGAGCGCCTACATCGCCAGGATGCGATCCAGCTTCTCCGCGATCTGCCGCAACCGGGCGGCGGGCTCGACGTTGGGCGGCGTGTAGGCCGGCTCCGCGATCGCCCATCCGGTGTAACCGATATCGTCGAGCGCCTTCATGACGGCCGGCCAGTCGTTGTCGCCGTCCAGGTAATCCGCGTTGAAGCCCGCCCACAGTCCTTCCTTCTCCATTTTCTTTTTGCTGAATTCCTTGAAGTGAAGGTCTTTGATGCTCTTGCCGAGAATGTGAATCCATTGGTCGGCCCAGCCATACCGGCCGACGTTGCCGATGTCGAACCACCAGCCGACGGCCTGGCTGTTGAACTCATCCACGTACCGTTTGGCCTCAAGCGGACTGAGGATGAAATTGTTCCAGACGTTCTCGAAGGCGATTCGGACGCCCAGTTCCTCGGCCAGCGGGATGGCCTTGCGGATTTCCGTCTGCGAACGCTGATAAGCGTCGGCGTAGCTCACCTTTTCGTTCACGCTGCCAGGCACAAACAGCACCGACTCGGCGCCGTAGGCCTTGGCGTCGCGCAGGGCCTGTTTCAGACCCTCGAGCCCGGCGGCGCGCACCGCCGGATCGGGATCGCTCAACGGTTTGCCCCAGTGGACCGAATCGCAGACGCTCGGGATGAGTACGCCCGTGGCGTCCCGCGCCTTGAGCAGCTCGGCCTGGTTCATGTGGCTGTCGGCCTGGATGCCGTCCAGCCCGGCGTCCTTGGCCATCTGGAATTTCTCCATGATGGTGCCCTTGCCGCCCACCCCGCCCCACATGATGCCCTTCTTCAACGGGCGTTTGGCGGCGGCGAAAGCGGCGGGGGCGAGCGTGGTGGCGGCCGCGGCGAGAGTGGCGGCCTTCAGAAAATCGCGACGGTGATTCATGATGTGTATGAGCGGGGGTTAAGGTGGCAGCCGTGGTTCAAACGAACTTGACCCGGCCCGGCATGGCCATCGGGCGGATGGGCAGCGAGCCGTCCCACTTGAGATCGTCGGGTACGAACTTGTCTTCGGACTTCAGGATCTGTTCCCAGGTAATCTCGGCGCCGGTGTAGGCGGCGGTGCGACCCAGCAGCGCCATGAGCGTGCTGTTGGCCATCCAGACGCCGTCGTTTTTCACCTCGCCGCTGCGGATCGAAGCGAAAAGTTCGTTGTGTTCGGTCTGGTACATCTTCGCGCCGGGATTCGGCCCTTTGTAGCGCCACGGCTTGGCGCCGCGGATGGTGGGCGCATTCCAGCCGCCGTTGCCAACGCCGGTCGAGCCGATCACGTAATCCGAATTGTCGCTGTGGCAATTGCTGATCTGCCGCTGGGCCATGAAGGTCCGCGTCCCGTTCTCGTACTCGAAGAAAATGTCAATGTGGTCGAAAATGTTGCCCTCGTTGTTGGGAATCTGCCGGCCGCCGGTGGCCACGGCCTTGATGGGCAGCGCGCCGTTCATCGCCCACGCGATCTTGTCAATGCTGTGGCAGGCCTGCTCGACCAGGCCGTCGCCCGACAGCCAGGTGAAATTGTACCAGTTGCGGAGCTGCCACTCGACGTCGCTGATTCCCGCGGGCCGCGCGCTGGCCGGCGGCATGGGTTTCACCGGCCCGGTGAGGTAGGTGGCATAAACGGCCCGCACCTCGCCAAGCTGGCCGTCGTGGATGCGCTGGTAGAACTCGCGACAGGCGTCGTCGTAGCGCCAGCAAAAACCGGCCACCAAGGCGAGCTTCTTTTCCTTTGCGGCGGCGGCCGAGGCCACCACGGAGCGAAGGCCGGACACATCCGTGGCCATCGGCTTCTCGCAGAAAATGTGCTTGCCCGCGTCCACCGCCGCCTTCAAGTGCAGCGGCCGGAACCCCGGCGGCGTGGCCAGCAACACCACGTCCACCCCGCTGGCCAGAACCTTCTGGTAGGCGTCGAGACCGATGAAGGTCGTGTCGGGCGTGACGGCAACGCGTTCCTTGATGGCCGCCTCGTTCTTCAGCGCATTCAGGGCACCCTGCGCCTGCGCGGGGAAGATGTCTGCGACGGCGGTGAGCACGACGTTCTTGTCGGCGTTCAGCGCCTGGCTCGCTGCGCCGGTGCCGCGACCGCCACAGCCGATCAGGCCGATTTTGAGCGTGTCGGAGTTGGCGGCGAACGTCTTCGCGGGGAAGGCGAGGTTGGCGGCGAACACGCCACCGACGGCGGCGGTGGTGGAAACCTTGAGGAACTCGCGGCGGGTGGCGGCGCGGGGCGGTTGGTCAGTATTCATCGGATTTCGGCTTGATGTTGGAGGGAGTTAAAGCCCGTCGCGCCCCAGCGTCAAGCTTGTGTCCGATCAGACACGCCGTCAGGTGGCCAGTAAGGTGGTTTCCTGATCTGGTGAGGCGCTGACGAGTCGTTGGGGTTTACGTGGCTCAATCCGGCTCGCGGGGACGCCCGCACCGGTCTCAACTCTCAACTCACCACCCTCTCAACTTTCCTGCCGGCTCGCGAGGACTCTCGCCCCACCAGATCAGGATACTACCTTCCGTTCGCCGGACGGTTGGTTTCGCTCCGTAGTTCCATCGTTATGACTACTTTTCCTCGGGCGTGTCCTGTTTCCAGATACCGGATGGCCTCAGGGACATCGCTCAATGGGTAGCTGCGGTCGCTGACCGGAGTGACCTTGCCGGCTTCGAGGAACCCTCGCAGGACGATCAAGTCATCCTTGCTCCAATGCGCCATAAACGGGAGCAGCTTCTGACTGACGAACCGTGACCACACGACCGCTTTGAGCATACCCGTCAGCGGTCCCAGCCAGCGCCCCTTGTTCGGCCCTCCCACCAGCACGAGCGTCCCCTCGCGAGTCAGCGCGCGCCGGGTATCTGACAAGGAATGGTTCCCCACGCAATCGAGGATCAAGTCATACCGCTGCCCGCTCCTGGTTAAATCCTCGTGGGTGTAATCTATGACCTGGTTGGCGCCGATGGCCCGGACCATGTCCACATTCCGCGTGCTGCACACGCCGGTCACCTCCGCCCCGAACACCCTGGCAATCTGCACTGCGAACGTCCCCACCCCGCCCGACGCGCCGTTGATCAAGACCCGTTGTCCGGGCTGAATCCGACCTTTGTCGCGGAGTCCCTGCAGGGCGGTCAATCCCGCCACCGGCACCGCCGCCGCCTGCTCGAACGTCACGCTCGCCGGCTTCAGCACCAGAGCGCTTTCGGAAGCACAGACATATTCGGCAAACGCTCCTTTGCACGCGCCGAAGACCGCGTCACCCGGTTGGGACTGCGTCACGTTCTTGCCGACCGCTTCAACCTGCCCGGCCACGTCAGAACCGAGACCCGTGGCCTTGGGCTTGCGCCACCCGGCTCGCAGGCGCATGACGTAGGGCGTGCCTCGCAAGTAGTGCCAGTCAAGCGGGTTCACGGATGCCGCCCGGACCCTTACCAGGGCCTCATCGTCCTTGGGGGTGGGTTTCGCGACCTCCGTGAGCTGAAGGACCTCCGGCGGTCCGTATTCTGCGTGGACGATTGCTTTCATCGGCCTTTGTGAGGACGGTTTCGCTCAGGTTGTGCTGGCGCGCGGAGCACGACAGCCTGGCCGATAAGTTCGTGTCAATCTCACTTGAACAAAGCTCGCACCGCAGCCATGACCGACTCAGGAGCGGGCAACTGGTATGCGCCCAACGACCGAGGTCCGCCACGCCGGAACGATGACGCGGTCCGTGAAAGCGGAACTGAAGAGGCCATCCGGGGTTCGCTGCACCGATTTTGTTCGCCGTCTCATGGCGTAGCGCCACTGACCACTGATTTCATGACCATCTGAAATAGGTCCTGCGCATTATTGGTACAACCCTGTCCTCCGTGTTCAGCCGTCTCGCACTTGTGCTCCGGCGCGTTCGACGCCGCGTAGAAGAAAAGAGGCGTCTTGTCTCCCTGCTTTCGGAGCCGATCCAGCAGTACGTAGCCCTCGCGTGGCCCTTCTTTCCGGCCCATATCCGAGATAATCGCGACGAACTTATCGTGTGAAAGGCGCTGGAACGCCTCGTCGGTAGATAACGCCAGAGTGAAGCGCAAGCCGAAGGCTTCGAACGCCTGGCGCTCGTACGTATTGTTCTCTGGCCTGTCATCTACCCAAAGAAGGTGCCTGCACCATCCGTCATTGGAGGCGCGGGATGGTGCGGAGATATCTCGCACCACATCAACCATCCGCTCAATGTCGGCTTGGCCTGCGGATGCCTGGCCCTTGGCAGAAGCAGCCGCCAAGGACGCAACTGCAATTATCTGCATCTTCACATAGTTCTCCTCGTTCTTGAAGTCGCTAGGAGCGAAAAGCTTGTTGCTGTGCTGGCTCACCAACCAGGCGAAAACACCCAAGACGATTACGGGGAATAGAACCATAAAATAGATCAACGGCAATCGCTCGGTCGCTGTGAACGAAGCGGCGAAAGCTGTCACCAGGGAAGCGAAGCCATAAACGAGCGCGATGAAGAGCGCGATGATCCCAAGTGGATTTCTCGCCAGACTCTTTGCTGTGTCAAAGAAACTTTTCGGATTTGCGATCATGATGGGTTCCGTGTTGTGTTCGGCCAACAGTATTATACTGAGACAAATCCACGGGCAAAAGCGGAAGTCGCGCGGGGGCTTGCATGAGCTGGAAGGTATCCGGCTCAGCACGGCGCAGCAAGCGTGATCTCAAGGGCGTGATTTCAAGGACTTCGGGGCTTTCGTGGTGCGGCCGGTGTCCACGCGCAACGGGCGTGGGCAAGCGGATTCGCGGCCGCCAGCATCGCTGTGGCAGGCGAGGCGCCCGCCACTGCACCCGGGCCGGATGCGCTCCCCAAACAAGCACGCAGTTCCGGGGAGCACACGCGCCTCGCGTGTCCCCGCCCGGCGCCCCCGCCGGGCGGTTTCCTGATCCCTTGTGGACGGATCTGCTGCTCCGCCCCGATTGGGACGGCGGAGCACCGCCGCCCCATGCAGATGTCAGCGGGTTGATGCTCATGTTCATGGCTGGCTCGATTCCGCGGAAAGTTGAACCCCGTCAGCCCAGGTCAGGTCGCGGAAATGCGACCACCGATGGAAGGTGAGGAAGTTGGCGTCGTGGTAATTGTGCGCGCCGCCTGCTTCGTCGTCAAAGGCGGTGCGACAGGCAGCGACGAGGTCGTCCCCATCGAAGAGCCAGTCCACATACTGGAAGCCGTGCATGGCACTGTCCGGGTGCCAGAGCAGGATGGTGCGGACGATCCAGTCCTTCAGGTTAGGCGAGCAGATCAGGGCGAGGGTGTTGCGGAGGGAGGCCGGCGGGGTGGCCGAGGCGGGTTTGCCCGGAGCAACGCTGGTCACCGACCAGTACCGCGCGCTGCGGTCGTCATATCGGATGGTGAATTTCTTCGCGCCGCCGGGAAAGTTGATGAAGCCTGTTTCCGGGCTGAAGGAGGCGCGCTTTCCGTCCGGAGTGATACTTACCAAAGCCGCCTTTTCCGGACCTGCGGCGGTGTCAACGCGCAGCAGGTCGAGCAACGCGCCTTGCCGCGTTACGACGGCATTGCCCTCGAGCCAGCCGCCGAAGGCGCCTTCCAGCCATTTCGGATCACCCGGAAGGAAGTTGCTGCAGGTCCAGTGGCGGGCGTCCAGGAGGTCCGCCCCCACCGGCACCGAGAGCATGGCCGCGCAATAGGTGATGCCCCAACCGCGCGGCGGGTCGCGTCGCTCGATGGCGCGCCACAAGCGGCCCGCGTGTTCCAGAACCGGCACCGGGGCACAGTGGTACTCGCCTTGCTCCCGCAGCAAACCCGTGACGGCGCTGGTCGGCGAGGTCCAGGTTGTTCCGCTGTCCAGGGATCGCCGGATGATTACGTTGCCGTGGTGGCGGTCCGTGCCCAGCAGGTAGAGCGCCCCGCGATGCGCAAATAAAGTGGACCAGAACTGGCCTTCGATCCTGGCAACCTGGGTCCAGGTTTGTCCCCGGTCGGATGAACGAAACACCCGGGTCGCCGCCCGGACGAATTCGGTGCTCTGCGGGCCAAATTCATCATGCGAGGCCACCAGATGGCCGTCCGGCAAAATGGCCAGGCTGGGCGAACCGATGAACACGCCGGTGGCCTGGGGAATGTGGCTGATAACCACTCCCGGCACTTGCCTGGGCGTGGTTTGGGGCCGACCTGAGCGGTTTGGCTCTTCGGATGCGCCCCTGGCCGTACCCAGAAGCGCGGGGATGAGAGCCAATGCGAACGAGAGGTGCAGCAGGGGATGGCTCATGGCAGAGGGGATGACTTTCATTGCCGGCTGGGCGGTCGGGCACTCTCAAATGCCTAAAGCTTCGCCGCGACGTTTCCAGGGGTATCGCCGGTTGCCCGCGCCGCAGGTTCCGCGCTTGGCGCTGATGGCGAAGTCAGCAACCGGGCGGTGAGGGCCAGCCGTGGCGTTCGTTTCATACAAACTGCTCCGTCATTGGCAATGGTTGGAAGAATGCTCGTGGAGTTCGGGTCAAAGTTTCTCTGCTTTCACGGTTTTCGTTTCACCGTTGATGCGGACTTTCAGTTCGCGCGGTTCGGGGGAGGCGAGGCGATAACGGGTGACCCTGCCCTTCCGCCATTCGATGTCCACGGTGATGTTACCGCGGGCGCGCAGGCCTTTCACCGAGCCGGCCGGCCAGGCCTGCGGCAGCGCGGGGAGAAGTTCGAGCTCGCCGGTGTGGCTTTGCAGCAGCATTTCGGCAATGCCCGCCGTGCCGCCAAAGTTCCCATCAATCTGGAACGGCGGGTGGGCGTCGAACAGGTTCGGGTAGGTGCGGTCGGGACGGATGAGGAACGTGAGAATCTTGTAGGTGTGTTCGGCGTCCTGCAGACGCGCCCAGAGGCAGAGCCGCCACGCGATGGCCCAGCCGGTGGCGTCGTCACCGCGAAGCTCCAGAGATTTCTTCACCGCGGCCGCCAGTTCCGGCGTGCCGCGCAGGGAAATCTGCGCGCTCGGGTAGAGGCCGTAAAGGTGCGAGACGTGGCGGTGGTGGCGGTCGCCGGCTTCCATGTCCCAGTCTTCGAGCCATTCCTGGAGCTGGCCGGCTTTGCCGATTTGATTGGGCGCCAGACGGGCGCGGGTGGCGGTGAGCTGTTGGCGGAAGGCTTCGTCCACGCCAAGAATCTCCGAGGCCTGGATGCAGTTGCCCAACAGGTCGCGGATGATCTGGTTGTCCATCGTCGGCCCGGCACAGATGCTCGTGCCCTTCGGATGGCCGTTCTCCGGCGACGCCGATGGACACGTGACCAGCCACTTGTGCTCCGGTTCCTCGACGAGCGAATCGAGGAAAAACTGCGCCGCGCCTTTCATCGCCGGGTAGAGCCGCTCGAGGAAATCACGGTCGCCGGTGAAGAGGAAATGTTCCCAGAGATTCTGGCAGAGCCACGCGCCGCCCGTCGGCCAATGGCCCCACGGCCCGTCAATCGGCGACGCGGCGCGCCACAGATCGGTGTTGTGATGCGCGACCCAGCCGCCGGCGCCCCAGTGCATCCGGGCGGCGCGCGCGCCGGTTTCGGTGAGGTCGTTCACCATCGCCATCAGCGGCGCGACGCACTCGCCGAGATTGCACGTCTCGGCGGGCCAGTAGTTCATCTCGGTGTTGATGTTGATCGTGTACTTGCCGCCCCACGGCGGGTTCAAGCCCTCGGCCCAGAGGCCCTGCAAGTTCGCCGGCTGTCCACCGGGCCGCGAGCAGGACATGAGCAGGTAGCGCCCGAACTGGAAGTAAAGCGTCGCCAGGTGCGGGTCGTTGCCGTTGGCGAAATGCTTGATGCGTTCCTCGGTGGGGAGCTTCGCGGCATCGGTGGTGCCGAGGTTCAACTCAACCCGGCGGAACAGGCGCTGGTGCTCGGCGATGTGGTCCCGGCACAACTGGTCGAAGGATTTCTTGCTCGCGGCGGCCAGGTAATGCTCCGCCATCGCGTCCGGATCGCCGCTTACGTCCTTAAAACTCCGGTAACTCGTCGCGGCGGCGATGAGCAGCGTGACCGTGTCGGCGTTTGTGACGGAAAGCCGGTCGGCATCGGCGCTGGTTTTGCCGCCGGAGGCAATCGCCTTGACGCGCGCCTGGAACCGCAGGGCGCCAGCGATGCCGTCCGCCTGGCCGTTGACGCCGGTCAGCACCAGCGTGTCCGGCCCGTCGTTCGTGACGGCCGCCTGTTGCGGAGTGCTCAGGCCGGCGGAGAAACCGATCTGCCCCGGCTTGCCCGCGGTGAGGCGCATCACGATCACCTGGTCCACCGGGCTGGCGAAAACCTCACGAGTGAACTTCACGCCGCCGGCGGTGTAAGTGACGCGGGTGATGGCGGTGTCGAGGTTGAGGTCGCGGCGATAGTCCGCCACGGAATTCACCTCCGGGAAATCCAGCCGCAGATCGCCCACGGTCTGGTACGGCATCTGGCCGCGCGGTTTGGCGATCATCTTTTCGCTCACCAGCCGGTCGGCTTCACGATATTTGCCCGCGAACACCAGCCGCCGTGCTTCGGGCAGCGCCGCCAGCGCCTCCGGATTGTTTTGATCATACGGGCCGCCGCCCCAGAGCGTGTCTTCGTTGAGTTGGAGACGCTCGTGGTTGATGCCGCCGAAAACCATCGCGCCCAGACGGCCGCTGCCGATGGCGAGCGCCTCGACCCATTGCTTGGCGGGCCGGCGATACCAGAGGCTGAGCGGCTCTTCGGGCGCCGACGATTCGCCGGTGAACTCACCGTTGAACTCCGCGATCGCCGAACCGCTGGCGCCGCTGCCAGCCTTGGCGAGGCGCAAGGCGATTTTTCCGGCGACGGATTCGATCTTCGGGCCCGGCTTCTCGGTAAAGACCCATTCGCCGAGCACGTCGGGGAGAGAGCCGGGCGCGGTGCCGGCCGCCCGGTGGGAGATTTCATCCGCCGCCAGCGCGCGGCCATAAACCGCGGCGCGAAGGATGCGGCCGTGGAAACGGTTGCCGCCGTTCGGATCGCAGCCGATGCGCAGCGGCACGGTGCTGAGCGTCATGCGCGGCCAATGGTCGCCTCCGAGGCTCGCAACGTCTTTGCCGTCAAGATAAACCTTCATGATCCGCTTCGAGGCGCTGTAAACGCCCACGACGTGACTCCATTGGTCACTGCGGAGGTTCGCCTTGAAGCTGCACATGCCTTTCACGTTGAGGTGGCGGAGGGAGTTGCCGGGATACGAGTCGAGCATGTAGCCGAGTTGCGTGCCGGGCACGGACTTGTCGAGGATACGCCCGCCGCCTTCGTCCATCGGGTCGGCCTTGATCCAGGCTTCGAGCGTGACCTCATCGGTGAGGTCGAGGGCCTTGTCGGGAGCGGCTTCGTAGATGGGAGACTGGTTGTCGAGCCGGTAGCCTTCCGCTGTCGGCAGGCCGGGGCAAACCAGCAGCGCCATCATCAACGGCGCGAGTCGGGGGAAGATGTTTTTGGATCGTGTGTTCATGTATGCGGAGGCGGTTTAGCTGTTTCCGCGCAAGATTGCCATTCAGCTTGTGGCTATTTATGCACTTCCTTGGCCAGGGAATCCACCTCGTCGCCGAGGCGAACTATTGCCGGCGTTCCCGTTCGACCAGCGGAGTTTTGCCACGCGAGGCAGGTCGCCGGAGTTTCCGCTTCGAATCGAAATGACACCAGGATCCCCCGCTTACCGGTTTCCGCGTCTTCCACCGGTTGGGATCCGCTGTTCACCGATCTTTTCCGCCAAGCGCGCGGCTGGGTGCCGAGCGTTCGCCAAAGGGTTGCAGCGTGAACGGTTGATGCGGCTCCTCTTGGTACCAGAAAACCACGCTGGTGTAGTCATCGGCGTCGCTGGTGGTAGGGGTGCCGTTGTTGTGCTGGTTCTGGATTTGGACTTGCAGCGACTGTTGGAACCGGACCGGGTTGGCCAGGTACCAGCGATACATCCGGTGGTCGCCCTTTTCCATCTGCAGGTAGCCGCTGGAGAGATAGGAATACGTGTGTTCGAAACCCCAGCAGGAGCCGTATTCGTCTTCGGTGCCCGGTGTGTGCGTCAGCGGCTTGCCGTCCAGGCGGAAGATCGTGTCTCCTTCGCCCCACCAGCCGCTGAATTCCGTATGGACTTGCAGAAAATTCCCGACGTAATGGCCGCGCCCGCGCGTTTCCAGGAGTGTATGCAGCCCGTTCTTGACTGGATTGCTCCGGTGCCACGCGCAGTGCAACCGGCTTTTCTCCTGGGCGAAGGTCGAGCCCTCCTCGTAATCAATGCCGTAGGCAACACTTTGGGAGTAGTCCCGGTCGCCGTCATTCGCCAAAACAAACCGGGCTCGCCGCGAAAAGGGCATGGGGAGATAACACATGTAACAGCCGTGGTTGATCTGCATGGGCGCGGATTGATAATCAATGGTTTTGCCGCCCAGGGCGCCGAAGAAGTCAGACAAGGGCGCCTGGATGCTGGGTTCGGTCTCGTCGTCCCAAAACACTCTCAAGACCAGGCCGGGATACCAATGGACCTGGGTGTCGTCGGTGATATAAAAGTAGGTCACCTTGCCTGGGCCGTTCAGGTCAGCCAACACCGCCTCTTTGCCTTTGGGCACTTCCAACTGGTGATACTCCACGTGGCTGCGCGAGACGCCATCGGTGATGCGATAGAGGTTCTGAACCGGTTGAGCCTGGCTAAGGAGCGTGGCGCTGACCAGCGTCCCCGCCAGGGTGCCGGCGAAACAGATGAGTTGATATTTTGTCATATTGTACGAGTTCGCGGTCAATCAAGCCGCTGGATCGCGATGTCCTTGTACCAGGCCTCGGCCGGTGGTCCGCCGTGGATTTGCAGGCCGATGATTCCGGTCGGTTCAAGGTTCGGTTCCGGTTCCGTGTAATCCACCGTCGGGTGGCCGTTGATCCATAACTGAATCCGCCGCCCCTGGCAACGGATCCGATAGTCGTTCCAGTCGTCCGGCTTGAGCACCTTCTTCAGTTCGGCCTGGTCGGCCTGAACCAGTATCTTATTGCGCCGCGATTCATCGTAGAGGTTCCCCCAATAGGTCTGCCCCAAGTCCGCCTGGTAGCCGGCGACTTCGTTGCCCGGCACGCGCCGGCTGCGGAGCTGCACGCCGCCATTGGCATCCGTTCCGAGCAGCATGAACTTGAGGCGGAGCTCGAAGTTCGCATAGGCGCCCGTGGTACAAAGAAACTCGTTTTGGGCCACCGGATGTTCGAGGCTGCCACCCACGATGGCGCCGTCTTGGATGCGGAACACCTGCCGGTTGCCTTCCCAGCCGGCAAAAGTGCGTCCGTCGAAGAGAGCCGTGAAGCCTGGTTTGTCCGTCGCCGCCGGCGCGGGTGGGGCGGACTCGGCTACGGGGTGGGCGCGGAGCAGGGCCAGGGCCTGACTGCGGAGGTTGGCGTCCGACGCGAACGCCAGCACTTTGCGCATCGCGGCGTGGACCACTGCATCGTCGGCGGGACCGAGATTCGAGGCCACTGCGACGGCCGCCACCGCCGCTTCGGCCTGCACTGCAGGATCGTCCAGGTTCGGCAAGATCAGTGCCAGCGCCGCGGCATGGGGTACCTTCGCCAGCCCGCTCAGCAGGAGTTTGCGGCTCGCCGGGCCGCTGGCCAGGGGCGCGAGTCGGCGGAAGCAATCGGCCTTCCTGGGAGCGGGAAGTTGGGATTCCTCGAGCAGGCGCAGCGCGCCGCGCAGCGTCAAATCCCGCTGCGCCTCGTTCAACGGCGTCCCCGCGAATTCCAGCAAGGGTTCAAGGGCGGCCTCGTTGGGCCACTCGATCAGAGCGCGGAAGGCCACCTCGCGATCTTCCGCGCCGCCGCGGCGAATCTGCTCGAGCATCTTCTCCAGCGCGGTGGAAGTTCCCGTCCCCGCCAGCAACCGCAGCAAGGCCTGGCGATCCTCAGCGCGTTGGCCGGCTTCGAGTCGCGCCAGAATCCAGATGGTCTGCTGCTGTACATTCCCGGAACGTCTGAAGACGCTGGCGATGGTTTCCTCAATGGCCTCATCGAACTCGGGTTCGCCAGCGGTCGTTAACAGCTCGAACAAGGCCGAATGATCACTGGCCGAAGCCGCAAACCGCAGCGCGCGGATGGCGTCAAGTCGGGCGGGGCGGTCTCCCTCACGCGCTCGCTTCAGGATGACCGACACGGGGATTCTGGCCTCGCGGGCGACGAGAACTTTGACCAAGTCGGAAAGCACAACGGCCGGGGCCGCGGGCAACGCCTGCAAAAGCGCGTCCGTCGCCGCCGCGCCGGGCATGTTCTTAAGCAATCGAAAGATCTCCGGCCGATCGTCGGTTCTTTCCGGCGACAACGCCGCCGCCAGCAATGCCGCTGCCGCCGGCGGTTCTCGGTGCGCGCCGAGCATCCGCAGGGCGGAGGGGCGGAGCGCGGGCTGACGCAGCAAAGCGACGAGGCTTGCGACGGGGAGGGATCGGCCAAGGGCTTCGACGACGATCACCTGGCTTGAAGCGGGAAGCCGGGGCAGGTTGTTCGCCAGCCGCGCCCTGACCGTCTGGTCTTGCAGATTGCGGAGGGCCTGGCCGGCGACCGGTTTGAGGGCGTGATCCTCTTCCCGCAACGCCGCCAACAACCATGACAAAGCCGTCTCCGGAGCCTGTTCGCTCAGCCGCAACAACGCGACGCGACGGACCAGTTGGGATTCATCCCTGGCGGCGACCAACCGCTTCCAGAGAGGCACGGCACGGGCCGGCTTCAAAGTCTCAACCGCGCGCAGATACGCGTCGTCGGCCATCATCCGCCGGTCTTTGGGAACGCTTTTCCGGAATTGATCGAGCGCTTCGACCGCGGGGCGGCTTCCGATTTTCCCCAGGGCGGCCGCCGCAGCGGCGCTCACCTCCGCCCCATCCTTGAGGAAAGGAACCATCAGCCCGACCGCCTGGTTGTCCTGCCGCTGGCCCAGGAGATTCAACAGACTCGCCGCGACTTTGCCCGTGCTGCCGCGCAGCGCCTCCCGAGCCGCCTGGCCCAGCTCGGGAACGGGGTTGTTGGCAACGGCGTAACAGGCGATCTCCACCGTTTCCGGCTGCGCCAACAGTTTCTTGAGCGCCGGCGCCGACTGCGCCGAACCGATCTGCCATAACACCCGGCAGATGTCCTCTTTGACGGGCCAAGGCGCGTCCGACGCCAGCGCCTCCACCAACCGTTTCTCGAGGGCGCGAACCTGCCCGGTCGTGGCGGCCTCGCGTGCGAGGGCGCGAAGCCGGTACAACCGCGCCGCATCAAACGTGGCATCTCCCGGGCCGGCCTCGTGAAGCGCCCGCTCAACTTCCAGCGAAAGATCAACTGCGGTGGCGAGAGCGTGGGGGATGCAGAGGCTTAGCAGAAGGGCAACGGCCACGAATTGAATCAGTCTCGGGTACTGCAATAGGGGAAATTGCTCGCCGCGTGGGAAGAAACTTGGCGGCTCCCTGTTGTTCCATTCACCCATTCTCGCAAACTCGGATTTGCTTCGGATTTTGGATTTGGGGTTTCGGATTTCCGGCCCCGCCGGGCTGCGCCGGGGGCTCATCTTGGCTGCCTGGTAGAGGGAAGTTGCCGTCTTCATAGGGTCCACGGCGCCCGCATGGCGCGGGCGATCATGTTGTTGGCGGCGGCATCGTTCACAAAGCGCTCCGCGCGGCGGTCCCAGCGCAAATCCAGGCCCAGGCGCATGGCAATGTTCGCCGCGTGACTCAGCGTGGTCGAACGATGCGCCACTTCGGCGTCCGCCACGGGGCGGGCGCGCGTCTTCACACAGTCCAGCCAGTTGCGGTGGTGCCCCGCCACCACGCTCCAATGGGTGTTGATTTTGACGTCCTCCAGCAGCGAGGCCGGGTGAGCGGTGAGCTGGCCCTCATCCGCCAGATCCACCCAACCTTCGGTGCCGACCCACCGCATGCCCTTGTCGCCTTCCCGCATGCGGATTTCCAGACCGTCCTCGTAAGTGGCAATCACTTCGTAGCCCCACGCCGTGTCAAAGATGCCGTGCGCATGGAACCGCGCCTGCTTGACCTGGAACGATACCGGGGCGTCCAGGTGGCTCGGACGCAGCATCTGCGCGATATCGTTGTAGTGCGCGCCCATATCCGTCATGCTCCCGCCCGCGTAATCGCTTATGTGGCGGAACGATCCCGACACCCGAACATCCGAATACGGCTGCGCGGGCGCTGGCCCGAGCCACATCTCGTAATCAATGTCCGGCGGGGCGGGGGTGATTTTGGGCGACTGCGGCCCGGGCGAGCCGCCCATGCGGTTGACCACATAGAGCAGCTTCCCAATCCGGCCGGACAAGGCGGTTTCGACGCAGAATCGGTAACTGGGCTGGCTGCGGCGTTGGGTGCCGCTTTGATAGACAATGCCGGCGTGTTTGACCGCATCGGCGACCGCGCGGCCTTCGGCGATGGTCACGCTCAGCGGCTTTTGGCAATAGATGTCCTTGCCGGCCTGCGCCGCGGCGATGGCAATGAGCGCGTGCCAGTGGTCTGGGGTCGCGCAGTAAATGGCATCGAGGTCGGGGCGGGCCATCAGCTCGCGCCAATCGCGATAAACGGCGCAGTCCTGGTTTTGGTATTGGCGGTTGACCATCGCCGCCGCCTGGCGGAGGTTTTTCTCCTTAACATCACAGACGGCCAGAATCTGAACGTCCGGCTGAGCGAGCAGGGAGGTCAGATCGAGGGTGCCCATGCCGCCGATACCGATGGCGCCCAGGGTGAGCCGCTGCGACGGCGACGCGGCGCCAGCGTCTTTGCCCAGCGCCCGCGCGGGGAGGATTGACGGCAGGGCCAGGCCGGGCAGCGTGAGCGCCGTGCTTTTCAGAAAACTCCGCCGTGAACATGGTCTGTGCATTTCGTGTCTCCGTGGCGTTATAGATAGTTGCCCAAGTAATCGCCCAACGGACCCCGCCGCGTGAAGGCACGCGGCCTGCTCCTTTGTAGGCCAGGTCCCCCGACCCGGCGCATGGCGCAGGTGGATTTACTTATGAGATGATCCATATCGGGCGCAGGATCCCCCAGCTTTGGCTTTTTTGGTCATCCCATTGCCGCGCCTGCTCCGCCAGGTCGCGGCTGACGCTGCGAGGGTGATCGGTCGGCGGGCAGCCGTGGCGGGCGGTCCTGGCGGCCGTTTCGACAGAGGCGGTCGGCTGGGTGATTGTCATGGCGAAAGGGCCATTATTTCTCGCCTATTCCAACCTGGCGGAATGTAGTGCGGAGGTGGGCGAGGGCCTGCTTGTAATCCGCCAGCCCGACGTATTCGAGGATGAGTGGTGCAACGGGTGTGTGCTGGGCCGCGAGGTTCACCAACTTCGGGTAATCGATGTCGCCCCGGCCCGCGGCCACCCCGAGGTCGGTATGCAGCTTGCGGTCCTTGGCATGCAGGCAGTCAATCCACGGGCCGAGCTGGTGAAACATCTCCTCGAGGTCGTTCACTTCGATCAGGTTGGCCGGGTCGAGCAGGGCGCGAATGCGCGGGGAGTTCACCTCCTCCAGGAAGATCCGGACCCGCTTGGCGGTGGCGAGAAAGCCGCGATAAAACGGCTCCAGGAGCACCTTCGCGTCAAACTCCTCCGCCTGCGCTGCCAGTTCCCGGACGATGGCGACGGTCTGCGGCCACACGGCGTCCTGAAAAAACAGCGGGACGGGCGGTTCCGGGCCCTTGGGATTCTGGTAGTGGCCCGCCTCGGTGATGAAGGTGCGCACGCCCATCCGGCGGCCGACTTCCATCATCGCCTTGAAGTAGGCGAGGTTGGCTTTGCGCTCGGCGGCATCCGGATGGATGAGGTTCGTATAGACGCCGAGACTATGAATCTTGATGCCGGCGCGGCGATATGCCTCGGCGATGGCCTGGCAGCGTTCGGACGTGAGCGAAGCAACGTCGGCGCGCGAGTTGTACGCCCAGAACTTGCTGTCGGTCTGGCTGAGGAAAAGCTGGACGGTGCGGATGCCGGCCGCGGCCAGTTCCGTGGCCAACTCCGAGTTGGCCAGGCTCTCAAACCCCAGCGTGGACACGCCGATGGTGAGTTTGCGCCCGTCAAGCCGCGGCGAGGGTTGGGCTGCCGGCGCGGCCGGCAGCGGGGCGAGAGTTGAACCCAGCGCGCCCGCCGCGACGGTCTGCGTGGCGCGGACGATGGCCTGCCGGCGACTAAGTGTCGCTTCCATAATGCCTGGCCTCATAAGGTCCATCCTTGGCGGTATTCGCGACGCAGAAGCTGGTTGGCCGCCGGGTCGTTGGTGAACTGCAGATTCGCACCGTCCCAGCGCAGCTTTTTCTCCCGGCGGGCGGCAATGTTACCCAGCAGGCATACCTCCGTCACCAGGGCCGCGTGGTCCACGAAATTCGAGCCGGCCGGCGGACCGCCGCCACACGCATTAACCCATTCCTGATACTGGCCGGGCGAGCGCGGCAGGGTCTTGGGCGGCAGCTTGTAACTCTCCATGCGCGACTCGGGGATCAGCCGGTTCCCCATCAGCTTGCCCTTATCACCGATGTAAAGAACGTCCTGCAGAACATCGTCGTCATCGAATTCCGGCGGACGAAACGGCTTCAAGCCGCCGTCATACCACGTGAGCGTCACCGGCGACAGTTCGCCGCGCGCGGGAAACTCGAACCGCACAATCTCGCCCATGGGGTAGGTTTCGGGGCTGAGTTTCGTCGCACTCCCTTCCACGCTGACCGGATGCCCCAGCTTCAACGCCTTGAACACCGTGGAGAGCTTGTGGAGGCCCAAGTCCCCCAGCAGGCCCGTCCCGAAGTCGCGCCAGTTGCGCCACGTCCACGGGTGATACGCGGGATGATACGGGCGCGCAGGAGCCGGTCCCAGCCACAAGTCCCAATCCAACCCTGCGGGAACCGGCGGCGTCTCCGGCGGACGGCCTTCCCACGTCGGCCAACTCCAGAAGCGAGGCCCCGTCCACACGTGCACCTCACGCACCTGGCCGATGGCTCCGTCCGCAATGATCTCTCGCGTCACGCGCGCCGCCTCGGTCGCCTGGCCTTGATTGCCGCATTGCGTAGCCACCTTGGCCTGGCGCGCCGCCGCCGCCACCTGCCGCGCTTCGGCGACCGAGTAGGTCAACGGTTTCTCGCAATAGACATGCTTGCCGCGTTTAAGCGCGGCCAGGGTGATCACGGCGTGCGTGTGGTCCGGCGTGGCGATCACCACGGCATCCACGTCCTCCTTTTCGAGCAATTCGCGGTAATCGTTGTAACCTTTGCAGCCGCGGTATTGGCCCGACCGTTGCTGTTTCGCATAGAGCTCGTCCATGAGCTGGCGCACCGGCTCGCGCCCGGAGGTCCGCCGCTCATTGCCCTCGGACCAGTTCCAGGACTGGTAACCGCCTCCTTCGCGGTTCACATCGCACACCGCCACCACCTGCACTTCCGGCAATTTCTGCAAGGCGAGCATGTCCTCGGTGCCCTGCCCGCCCATCCCGATGCCGGCGAGGGTGAGCTTGCGGCTGGGCGGCACTTGTCCGGCACCGCCCAGGACGTGACGAGGCACGACGCTGAAGGCCGCCGCCGCCGCGGTGAGTTGGAGGAACTTCCGTCGGGAAGAAACGATGCGGGCGCGGTTCCTTTTCACGTGATGATTTTGCATGGTGCTCTTTTAAGTTGCGTGGCTATGGCCGGCGGGTGAGATTGGCGGCATATTCATTACTTACTCTCCAAGGGGAAGTGCAGGCCCTCGACCCACCCTCCGAGGCGGAGCCGGTCCTGGCCCGCCGCCAGAGCCGCGCCGTTGATCGTGACGTTCTCGAAGGTGACGTCGCGGACATTGTGTTCGGCGTCGGCGCCTTCGATCTGCACGAGGTACTCGCCGGGGGTGCCTTCGACACTCACGTTCTTAAAGCGCACATTGCGTACATAGCCCGGCACCTTCTTGCGCATGTACTGGTTCACCACCGGCTTCAGCCGGATCAGCTCCTGCTGGCCTTCGCCGTGCAAACGCACGTTTTCCACGGTGATGTCTTCCAGACGCATGTCCTCGCCCGGCTCAAACAAGAAGGGCGTCATCGTGAAGTGGATGATGTCCAGGTCGCGCAGGGTCACCTGGCGCATGAACCCGGCCCGGCTCTCGTGGCCCAGGAGAAAAATGCGGGCGCGATCGCACCACAGCACGCAGTGTTCGACCGTGATGCGCTCGACGTTATTGTCGGGCGCAGCGAAGTCGAGGCCCTTGAGCGCCACGCAATCGTCGTCGGTGCGGATGAAGCAATCGGTGATCCGCACGTCTTGGGAGTTGCAGGGGTTCACGCCGTCGTCGTTTTGCACCCGGGAGCCGCAGAGTTTGATGCCGCGGACGGTGACGTTGCGGCTGTGCCGCGGGACGACCGTCCAATGGGCCGCGCCGCGAATGGTGATGCCCTCGACAAGGATGTTGGTGCCGCAAAGGGAAACGACGTGGGGCGTGGGGCCCTGGCGCCACTCCCAGCCTGAGCTGTCGAGGATGCCGCGGCCGGCGATGCGGAGGTTTTCGCCTTGCGCCAGCACCCCGGCCTTCACGACGGCGCCACCGGCGAGGTAGAGGGTCTGGTTGTTCGTAAGGGAGATTCTCCCCGGCTGGTGGATGCCGGGGCCGAAGTAGATGACGCCCGGCGTGCCGGGTGCGGGCGGGCGTTCTTCCAGCGGGTTGGCGAAAAGGAGCAGCGGCCCCTTCTTTCCGTCCGGCTCGATGCTGAACTTGCGTGGGCCATTCAGCGTAAGGATTAGCGTGTGGTCGTCCGCTTGCGCCACCTTCGCGACGGCGGACTGCGGGCGAATCACCGTCCCGCGCAGCGAACGTGGCGACGTGATGCGGACTTCCGCAGGGCCGCCCAGGTCGAAGTTGGCGAACGAGTACGCTCCGCCGTAGTCCCACTCCTTGCCGGCGAAGGGCGGGTCGAGCACGCGCGCCGTGTAAACGTCCACCTTCTGCCCGTCGGCGGTAACCTCGTATTCGGCTGAGAGCGGCTCGCCTGCCGGTGCGTGATAGGTGATGACTTCTGCCTCAGCCGCGACCGGGCCGACGGCGAAGGCCAGGCCGAGGGAGATGCTGGCGAGGAGCCCGCAGACATTTCGTGGCTTCATACTACTGAACCGATTTACTTTTTGCCGCGCCGCCGGTTTACTGATGCTGCGCAGGATGAGCCATCCGCCCCACCGCCCCGTCCCTTCTCATCCTGCTCCGTTACGGCCTCACCTTCAATATCCCCTGGAGAGATATTTCTGCCGACGATTTGCCCACCATGATCTCAAAATCGCCCGGCACGACCCTCCAGTGCAGATCGCTGTCGAGCAACTGGAGATCTTCCGGGGTCAGCAGCTTCAAGCTTACGGTTTTCGTTTCTCCTTGATTCAGCGCCACTCGCTCAAACCCCCGGAGTTGCTTGACCGGGGTTGAAACCGGGGCGTATTGCTCGTGGATGTAGAGCTGGACCGTGTCCACGCCTGCCCGCTCGCCGATGTTTTTCACGTCCAGAGTCACGCGCGCCTCGCCGCCAGGATGGATCTCCGCCGGTTCAACCCGCAGATTGCCATACTCAAACTTGGTAAAACTCAGACCATAACCAAAAGGGTAGAGGGGCGTCGCTGGCATATCGACGTAGCCCGCCTCCATCCGGGCAGTCTTGGCTGGCTTGTAATTGTAATAGACCGGCAATTGGCCGGAGTGCCGGGGGACGCTGATGGCGAGCCGGCCGGTGGGATTGTAATTCCCGAAGAGAACATCGGCCACGGCTTCGCCGCCCCGCTCGCCGGGTTCCCAGGCCTCCACGAGGGCGGGCACGTGTTCGGACGTCCACCGCGTGGAAAGCGGCCGGCCGTTGATCAGCACCACGACGGTGGGCGTTCCCGTCTGGAAAACCGCCTGGATCAGGTCCTCCTGCACGCCGGACAGATCCAGGCTCGCCACATCGTGGCTTTCCCCATCGGTGGGCCTGTCATGCTGCCGCTCCCCGACCACCACAATGGCGACATCGGCCCCTTTGGCAGCCCCCACGGCTTCGGCGAACCCGCTCTTGTCCGTGCCCGTAATCTCGCAGCCGCGCACGTGGGTGACTTTGGTTTGGGGTGAAACCACCGCCTTGATTCCCTCGATCACGGTCGTCACATGCTGCAAAACCTTCTTCGGCGAATAGTCACCCAGTTGGTTCCTCACGTCGTCCGCGTTGGGGCCGATCACCGCCACCGATTTCAAATCCTTCTTGAGCGGGAGCAGGTTCTTTTCATTTTTCAGCAGCACGATCCCTTCGCGGCCCGCGCGCAGAGCCAGATCTTGATGCGCCTGCGAGTGCATGACTTGGACGGCGTGGTCCACATTGACATAAGGATGCTCAAAGAGCCCCAGGCGGAACTTCAGCTCCAGAACCCGGCGCAGCGCGCGATCCACCAGCGCCATCGGGACTCGCCCCTCCTCCACGCTCTCGACCAACGGCCCCATATAGGCGGGCTCGTAGGTTATGTTCAAATCAACTCCGGCTCTCAAGCCCAGCAGGCCGGCTTCCTTTTGGGTGGGGACGATGTGCTCATAGAGCAAGGTCCCGAAGCCGCCGCCCTCGCTCTCGACGACTCCTTGGAAACCAATCTCCTGCCGCAACACGTCGTTCATCCACTTCACCGAGGCGTGCGCCGGCACATCCTCGATTTCCGGGTAACCCGCCATCACCCCGAGGCCCCCGGCTTTGGTGATCGCCCCGATCCAGGGCGGCATATAGTTCTCGCGCAAGGAACGGTCCGAAACCTCAATCGCGCCCCGCTCCAGGCCGCCCGCGGGTTCGCTTTGCGTGGGAAAATCTGTCAACACGGCGATGACCTTGTCCGGGGCGGCGATGTCGGAACCCTGCGTGGCGCGCACGATGGTCTCGCCGAGGCGCATATAAAGGTAAGGATCTTCGGTGTAAGCTTCTTCGTTTCGCCCCATGCGCGGATCGCGATCCACTTCCATCACCAGCGTGGAGAGCAGGTGGATTCCGACCGCGCGCGCCTCCGCCGCGGTCGCCGCGTAGATCGCCTTGACCAAATCCAGGTCGAAGGAACTGCCCACGGCCAGGCCCTCCGGGAAGACCGTGCCGCCCGGAAACATGGCGCCATGCGTGCCTTCTTCGTCCTCCATCACCGGTATCTTCAGGCGCGTCTGCGTGAGCGCGATCTTCTGCAACTCGTTGAAGTATTCAGCCTGCTGGCGGGCGCCTTCGTGGAGAATCTCATTGGCGAGGGTGAAAAAACCGCAGGCCGGCCCGATTTCCTGGGTATAGGTTCCCGCCGTGAATTTCCGGCACGCCGCCGTCTTCGCGGGGATGTTCTTTCCGAGTTCCTCAACATAGACGCAAGGCAAATTGAGCTGCCCGACTTTTTCCTTGAGCGTCATCCGGCTCATAAGGTCCTCGATTCGCGTCTGGATGGGCTGGGTCGGATCCTGATAAACGGGCGTGTTCGCGCCGGGTTGCGCGATTGCCGCCGTCAAGAGCAGCAGCGGAGCCGCAACGAGCAGCACGCCCAGTTGATCGAGCAACCTGAAGGCCTTTCGGGGTGCCGGCACGCGCCTTTTGGCCGGCGTGATGATCGAGAACGAAGTATTGGAGTTCATGGTCTGGAGTGCACGGCCCATGTCATGTGACTGTGTCACCCTCCTGTCAAGATCAGACCCGAGGCGCGAACGCGTTGGCGTTCCTCCACGGAGGGCTGAGCTGCGGCTCGGCCCAAACTGGGACTGGGTTGCGGTCGACGCGAATCGGTCTCCTGCGAAGATGGGGACACGCGGCAGCGTGTCCGTACCAGATCAATCCCAAGGTCCGGTACGGCCGCGTGCGACTCGGCCCCGAATGGGACGGCGCAGGAGTGCCGCCCTACCGGCTTGGAAAACCCAGTTTAACCACCGATGGGCACAGATGGACACGGATGAACTTCTTGCCGCGAAGGAACGCAAAAAACGCAAAGAGTAGCTTTTCCATCTCTGCGATCTTTGAGTTCTTTTGCGGCGAAACAAGTCGGCGGCCGTAGCGGTGGCTCGGTACCTGCACGATAGAACAGGGCTGAGCTGCGACTCGGCCCACTTCTACGGACGCGGCGCAGCGCGTCCCGGATTTGGCGTGCGGTGGGTCGTGGTCCCCCGGGCCGCGACTGCGACCACAGGCCGCACACGATAACCGCTCGCCCGGCAGTCGAGCAGCCACCTTCCCAAGCGGCCGTAGGCTGGACCAGCACGACACGGGAACTTCGGATGCGGGAACTTCGGTTTGCGTTCGCGAACCGGCTTGGTAGCCTCGCACCCGTCTGGCCATGCGAATCCCGCTGTCATGGATCCAACCGTCCGCCGGCGCCCGCGCCCACCCGTCCGCGCGCGCGTGTCCGGCGGCCACCTTGCCTGCTGCCGCCTAATCCTATGTTCCATTCCCCCTCCGGCTCCGGTCGCAGTTTCTTCACGGCCTTCACGGATCTGCGCCGGCTGCCGCGCGGCTTCTGGTTCTGCATCGGCGCGTTTGTCGTGGATTCCAGCGCCTATTTCGGCGTCCTGACGCTGATGACCACCTACCTGTCGGGCGACCTCGGCTGGGGTGACGCGAGAGCCGGGATCGCCGTGTCGGTCTTCACGATGCTGGTGACGCTGTTCATGCTTGGCGTGGGCAGCGTGGCGGAGTCGTTCGGTTTGCGCCGGGCGATTCTGTTCGGGCTGGTGGCGGCCACGGTGGGACGCGTGCTTTACAGCCTGGCGCCTTCGCTGCACCACGGTCTGGGCGTCGTTTTTCTGATCCTGGGCGCCCTGGTCATCGTCGCCGCCGCCGAAGCCATCCTGCAGCCGGTCTGTTATTCCGGCGTCAAGCAATACACGGACGCGAAGACGAGTTCGATGGGCTACGGCCTGATTTACGCCGTCATGAACCTCGGGATCGTCGGCATCGCCACGCTTTCCTCGTGGGCGCGGCCGGCCGTGAACGATCTGCAAAAAGGCCTGACCGGCCGGCACGCCGGCGAGGCACTGCTGCAACCGCTGGCCGGCGCCACCGGCAGCGGCGTCCAGGCGGTGAACTGGCTGTGCGTCGGCATCACGGCCCTGACCTTCGTCGGCTTCGCGCTGTTGATGACGCGCCGCGTGGAGGCCGCGAAACTCCGACCCGATCTTCCCGCCACGAACCCCGCCGGCCCGGGAATTCCTTTCGCTGACCGATTGGGGCGCTACTTCACCGAAGGCCCGTTCCGCAACCGGCGCTTTCTCTTCTTCATCTTCATGCTGCTGCCGGTGCGCACGATCTTCGCCCACCAATGGCTCACGATGCCGTCCTACATCCTCCGCGCCTACGACCAGGACGTCGCTGACCACATGGAATGGCTGGTGAACTGGATCAACCCGATGATCATCTTCATCGGCGTGCCCATCACCACCGCGCTGACGCGACACATCAATGTCTATAAAATGATGGTCATTGGCTCGTTCGTTTCGGCGGTGCCGACCTTCCTGCTCTGCTTTGGCCCCAACCTGCCGCTGCTGATCACGAATTTCGTCTTGTACTCCATCGGTGAGGCGCTGTGGTCCGCGCGGTTCCTGGAATACGCCTCCGAGTTGGCCCCACCCGGCCGCATCGCGCAATACATGGGCCTGGCGCAAATCCCCTGGCTGCTGGCCAAGGGCACCACCGGTTTCTACTCCGGTTTCATGCTGGCGAAATTCTGCCCGGCCGACACGCCGGCGGCGCAGTTGCACACGGGAACGATGTGGTTCATCTACGGCTGCATCGCGCTGGCGTCGCCCCTTGGTCTCTGGCTGGCCCGCAAATGGGTCATGGCCGGCCTGCAAACCAAACCGGCGAACGCCGCCACGCCTGACCAACCCGCCGGCGATGCAACCCCGGCGTAAACTCGTCCTCGCCGCAGGTTGCGCCGTGGCGGTCCTTCCGGCCGCGGCGCGCGGGGGAAACGGATGGTGCGCGCTACAGGACTTGAACCTGTGACCCCTTCCGTGTGAAGGAAGTGCTCTACCACTGAGCTAAGCGCGCCCCGAAAAGCCGGCCAGGCTATGGAACGGGATGTGGCACCGCGTGTTGCCCGCCAGCGTGGCACTCTGTTGTCACACCCGCCGCGACTCCGACGTGGTTTCCACACCAACGCGGCCGAAACTGTAAAAGGTCTCTACCGCCGCGGCAAGATTTTTTGGCTCGCCCACCAGCGCAACCACCGCCGCGTCTTCATCTCCCTCGAAACCGACGACGAGGCTATCGCGATCCAGCGCGCCCGTCACTTTCTCGCCCACCCCGACCTCAACCCCTCCGCCGGTCTTCACGGCGACATCGCCGCCTTCCTCCAACACCAGACCACTACCGGCCTTTACTCCGCCGCTTCCGCCGACAGCAAGGGCGCCATCCTGCGCAAATTCGCCCGCTGGTCCGGAGTCGATTCCAGCAAGGACGTCAGCAGCCACATGGTGACCGAGTTCTACGAAGCGCAGCGGTCTGCCGGACTCCAAGAGGTCTCTGCTCAGACCTACGTGTTCTGCCGGCGCGCGTTTTTCGGCTGGTGCGTGGACCAGCGGATTATTCGCGAGAACCCGGTTATCGGTGTCAAACTCGGCCGGGTCACGCCCAAGGCCCGCACCCTGTTTTGCACCCGCGAGGAACGCGACTGCATCATCGCCGCCGCGCCGGACGACTCGCTGCGATTCGTGTTCTACTGCGGATTTCATGCGGGTCTGCGTAAGAACGAGATCATCCAATGCCGACCGGACTGGTTCAACCTCGGCCTCGGGACGCTGACCGTGCCGGTGCGAACTGAGACGTTCCGGTCGAAGAACTCGAAATCGCGGACGATTCCGCTGACGTCCGAGTTCCAGCAATTCCTGAAAGAATACGGCCTGCAGTCTCCGTTCATGCTGCGGCCCGACGTAAAGCAGGGACACAGTTTGTTCCGTTACGATTACGACCGGCCGTTCCATGCCTGCGTTAACGCGGTTGGGCTGCCGTGGGTGACGAGCCACGTGATGCGGCACACCTTCGCCAGTCTGCTGGCCAGCGCCAGCCGGAGCATCTACAAAGTCGCGCTTTGGTTGGGCGACACGGTCGAAACGACCCAGCGTCATTACGCCAAGCTGTTGCCTGTGGACCACGACATCGAGTTGGATTGACCGCGCAAGATGTGTGATGAAGTGGTTGGCAAGCCTTGCAGTCGCGCGGAGCACACTCGATCGGGGCAGGGTAGTCGTCGCGGAGCGGGATGTTCTTCAAGGGAGCTCGTCGAGGCAGAGCTTTTGCTGAGAGCGTGTACGAAAACTCACTTTCCCTTTGACCGGGCAAGGCGACGGAGCATGAGAGGTATCATGGCAATGTAACGCCCAAGGGCGTGATGCAGCCTTGCCAGTTCTCGTGGCGGGAGCAGGAAATGATGAGTCCTGCCTCTGGCCTCGGAGCTGGCGGTCATAGCCGGTAAAGTTCCAAGCCAGCCTCGCGCAGCTTCTTGGGCAGATTCACGATGGCATCCAGATCAAACTTCCGAATGTGCTTTGGAATGTCCCGCCACGGAATCAGCCAGGGCGAGCGTTTCTGCGGTATATCTTTCTTCTCGGCATAACGCCAGCCCAAGGACAACCGTTCCACGTTCCAGCGGCCGTGCTCGATCTCCGCCAGCCGACGGATGCCCTGCGAGCCCACCAGTTGCGTCATGCTCAACGGACGCCCCCGGCTTTGCCGGCGACTCAACGGGCGCACGCCCAAACTGTGGTCCAGCAGTACCTTCTCCCAGTAGGCGACTTGATGGTAATTGGACTGCTTCAGCGAGTCCGCCAGCGACTCCCAAGGCTGCAAGGCGTCATCCCTGGGCGTGGCGAATCTCATGTAATCCTCGTGGGCCATGCGCGCCGCCTTCTCCAGACCCGCGAGCGCCGCCGGGGCCAGCGGCAGGTCGTCAATCTGAAGGAAAGCCCGGATCGTCATGGCGTCCAACGGCAGGCGCACCAGCCCCGCCTGGTCCTGCCAGAGAGGTTCGACCGCCCGCCGCTCCGCCGGAACCGCATCACATTCGATGAAGCCCACCTTTGCGCCAAGAGCGAGCGCCACGGCGTATTCCACCTTCGAGATGTCGCCGCCGGCATAACTGAGGAGTTTGACTCGTGCGGGCGCCACCCCGGCGGCGATGAGGTCCGTCCAACCCTGCAGCGGTTCCAGCGGAGTGAAATCAGTTCCCGTGGTTTCGAAGAGCCCCGCCATCCGCTGCTTGTCAGCAGTGACGCCCACCGGCAAACTGCCCGGCACATAACCGAAGACGCGGAGCCGGCCCTTTGAGCGGGCGGCCATTTCGCCAGCCAGTCCGCTGATGCCCATGCGTGTGCCTCCGGCCAGGAGAGTGAGGGTCAATCCGTCGAAGGCCCGGCGCAAGCGGGGTCGCAGCGTGTTGATGGCCGGCTGCACTGCCGGCGAACAACCACCCGAGATGATCACCACGGAATCGGCTTCGCCCAGATGCGGCCGGCCTTCCTTCCACGAGGCCTTTCTTTGCAATTCCGCCAAGGCATCGGCGTCGTTCATGTGCCCGGCCAACGCGAGCAGCAACAACCGCTCGAACCAGTCGAAGCCCGCGAGCTTCTCGCGGATCACGGCAAGGTGCTGCACCGTCTCGCGCGTGCGCAGCAAGGCGCGGCCCGCCGCGCAGGGCTGTGGGGAAGGGCCGCCGCTGGCGGTGGGATGGACGCAGAGCGTGATGACTTTCGCCAGCGAATGCAACGCCGCAAACGGCGCCTCGGTGAGCAATTGGAACACGGCCAGACTCGACCAGGCGACCGGCAGATTCACGCCGGCGGCGATCTCGCGCCGGCAGCGATCCATCGCTTGAAGGATCACCGGCTTGGCCAGGTGTACCGGTGCCTCCGTTTGCTGCCGCGCCACCTCGAATTCCAGGAACCGGCTTACGCACAAGGGTTCCGTGTGATCGGCGAGAATCGCCTTTTGGAAACAGTTGCCGGCGCTGAGGTTGTCGCCGCGCCGCGCATGGGCTTCGGCCAGCGCGCACAGCGTCTCCGCGTCCACGGTGGAATGCTCACAGGCGGCCTCCAGCGATCGAAGTCCTTCGCCGAATTCCTCGCTCTCCGGATTGCCCCAATGAATCTCCGTGAGCACGATCCCGCGAACCCGCTCCACCCCGGGGTTGTGGCTGTGGCGGAATGGGGCCAGAACCGAGAGGGCTTCGGCATGGGCGCCGATGCTCAGGGCCAGTTCGCCGATGCGGATGGCCAGTTCCTCGTTGTGCGGTTCGCACTGCAGCACGATGCCCAAGCGGTCCAGTTCATGACGCACTTCGTCGGGCGTGTGCCAGGCGCCCTGGTGCGAGCGCAAATCCCGCAACTCGTTCAACAACCGCCCAAACTCGCGATCGCTGCCCTCCAGCACCGCGGCGACCGCGGCGAACTGGCGCTGGATCGGTTCCGGCACCCGCATCCCGGCCTTGTAGAGCGTGTCGTGTCCGATGTCGGCCGAGGCGTGCTCCAGCAGGGTCCGCACCTGCACCTCGGCCTTCAGTCCATGAACGGCGGCGGGCACGCGCTGGCTGAAACCCGCTTCACGCAGCTTCTTCTCGTTCACGCTCACGATGTAGTGAAACGACCGGTACCCGAACTCGGTTGGCCGGAGTCGGCGGCTGACGTCCTCGCTGTTCGGCCAATCAATGTCGAACGCCGCCTTGATGAACGCGCAGACCTTCTCCACTTCGGCGGAGGTGTGCGTGATGACGCGCCCGCCGCACAGGTCGGTCATCCGCGCCAGCGGATCGGGCGGCAGCGGATCCTTTGGATCGGTGTAAAGCGCCCGCTTGCGCAGAATCTTCTCCGCAAAGCTGGCGATCTCCTTGGGCCGGGTGTTGACGATTGCCATCGGCGCGAGCTTCTTCACCGCCGCCTTGAGGATGGACTCCAGGAACCTCGCAAAGGCCCGGTAGCGCAGACGGACTGCCTTGAAGCGCGGCACGTGCAGCGCCACCCATTCTTCGTCCGTGAGCTTCTGGGCGGCGGCCGGGTCGGTGAGGGCGGGATTGGTGCTCATGACAGTTCCTTTTTTTCGAGCAGGGTTTTCAGAATCGGTTTCATCGGCTCCAGAATGTTCCAATGCGCCAGTTCCTCCAGCGGCACCCAGTCGAAGGCATCGTGCTCCGCGCTCAGCCGCAGGCCGCCACCGGTCGGGCGGGCACGCAGACAAACCAAGATTATGCGTGCCGCCGGCATCTCGAATTCGGACGCGCCGGCCAGGCCCGTGAACTCCGCCTCCAACCCCGTCTCCTCGCGCAGCTCGCGCCGGAGACCGTCGGTAAAATCCTCGCCGGGTTCGAGCTTGCCTCCGGGCCATTCCCAGCAGCCCACGAACCCGCGGTTGGCCGGGGAGCGGCGCAGCACCAGACACTGCTGCGCCGCGTCAAACAGCACTGCCTTCACCGCCATCCGGATCGGTTTGGAATCGCGCATGGGTTGCCTTTTGCCAGCACCCCGATTCTGCAAACGGTTCGGCGACCTTGTCGAGTTTGATTTCTTCGAGTGTCCGAATTTGACCGGGCCGGTGGGGCGAGCGTCCTCGCGAGCCGTTCCTTCATCCCGGCTCGGCGCCAGTGACGCTCACTGACCGGACAGTGTTGTGGACTCCATGCTGGACGCGACTGCGCTTCTCCCTTCCGACGCCTGCGTCGTCCTGACCCGGAAAGCCGCCACCACGGGTCGGTGGTCGGAGGCGGTTCTCCAATCAGGAATGGCCAGAACGTGGCTTTCCGCCACCACCCAGTCCGCCATCAACGCTCGGCTGATGAGCACATAGTCTATCCGCTCGTAGCGGTCCTGCTCCGCGTGAAAGGTCGTCCAGGCCGCCCCTTGGGATGCGGCACCCGGTTCCGGGATCGCCACGGCCCCGGTGCCGCTGTCGCCTGGCCGCGTGTCGAAAAGCTTCCCTCCGCCAGTTCCCCGGATGATTTTCAGTGTTGCGGAATCCTCCGTATCGTTGAAATCCCCGAGCACGATGATCTTCGCGTCCGCGTTTTGTGCCAGCCGGGCATCAATCTTCTCCCGCAACAGTTTCGCCTCCTCGAACCGCAGGCCAGCGGCGTCCTCGTCCGGCAAAACCTTCCTCGATTTCAGGTGCGCGGCCAGCAGCGTGAACTGGTAATTTGGGCTGACCTGCACGTCCACCTCGGCAAACCCGCGCCGGACGCGGAATCGCCGCCCGCCCAGCTCAAAAGTGTCGTCGGTGTGCGGACGGCGCGCGGAAAAGGGAAACCGGCTCAAAATGGCCACATGCACGTTCGCGTCACTTCCCGAGACATGCTCCCAATGCGGGAAGTGGAGACCCTCCGCTTTCAATGCCGCCCGCAGCTCCATCAAAGCCGCGACATTGCCCATCTCTTGCAGGGCGAGCACATCCGGGCGGAGCGCGCGGATGCACTCACGAACCTCGGCCTTGGATTCAGCGGATTTGACGCAGCACCTTGACGCGGTGTCATCGAGATAATTCTCAACATTGAAGGTGGCGACGCGACAAGTTTCTGCCCGGGCAAATGGAGCTCTCTCGGCGGCCGTGCCGAGATCTGGATCGGGAGTCTCAGTCGAAAGCCGCTTCGAATTCACTTTCAAAAACTATTTCCCCACCTTCAATCTTCCCGCCGCGCGCTCGCGTTGGAGCACCCGGTGTCAGCACCCGCAGTTCGTTACCATCAACCCCCAGCCGTGGACCCATGCTTGACCGAAGATTTCGTGCGCTGCGCCCGTGGTCGAACCGCACGCGGCCAGCCGGACACTCGTATCGAGGAAAAGCCTCACGTGGCTTCCCGGAAGCGCTGCATTTCGGCCTCATCCTCCGAGATCCACGAGGCGATTTGTTCCCGCGAAAACTTCCGCGGCGTCGGCAGTTTCACGCCTGATCGGCGCAAACGCGTGGCGAGAAACAGAATCAGTTCCTGCTTCTGCTCAGGCGTAAGCGCATCGGCAGCGGCCTCGATTTCAACCAACTTGCTCATGGGTATGGATTTTACCACCTCGTCGAACCCATGCAACCCTGCGGATGAAGACGCCAGGGATTCCGCAGTGTGGTCGGGACTGGAGGAGTTAGGTGAGCACCAACGGTGCGGCCATAAGCCAGCCCAGGGCATCGCCCTGGGTAAGCGGGTTGAAAAGTGTTCCCAGCCCCAACGGGGCGGCACAAAGCCCACGCCGCATGACGACGCACGGTTTCCCATGCGCCCGCGCTGCCGGGTTATCCCGCCCTTTCAGGGCTTGCGATTCTGTGGGGCTTCGAACCCAGGGCGTTGCCCTGGGCTGGCTTGTGAACGGGCCTTCGGCCCTGGCCAGTGAACGCTCAACTCCCCCCTCAATCCGGCCAGGGTGTGTCAAGCGGAACGGGCGGTTCGTCGCGCCATTCGGGAAATGAGTCGAGGGTGGACAATTCCGCGCGGTCATTCAGCGCGGCGACGAGGGCACGCAAGAACTTCGAGTTTCGACCTTCGAGTTTCGAGTTGAAGGAGTCGATGAAGTAGGCGATGTCCCAGGGCACGGCTACGTCGCTGGCCACGGGAAGTTCCGGCGTGGGTGTAGGACAGTCCGTCCCGGCTGTCTCTGAATTCGTTTGAATGGAGACAGGCGCGACGCCTGTCCTACGCGTGTCCGGGCTGGTGAGGAGGGTTTTGAGCTGGCCGAGGAAGGGTGTGTCCGGTTGCGATTCGAGCCGGGCGATGAGGTGGCGGAGGAAGGCGATGCGCGGCGTGGTGTTGGCGTGGGGCGGAGCGTTCAGCCGCCAGTTCGCGGCGAGAATCTGGCGGGCTTCCTCCAGCTTGCCGAGCATGATGAGGGTGAGCACCAGATTGTTGCGGCGATGGATGGTAAGCGGATTAGTGTTGCCGAGCATCTTTGCTGTTGTCGCTGCTACTTTTCGGTCAATCGGTTCTGCCGACTCGGCGCGGCCTTGCTTGCGCAGCGCATAGGTATGTTGATTCCAACTCCGTAACGTGTCGGGATGCTCTGGACCGAGCCTCCGCTCTTGCGCTTCCAAGATTCGTCGGCGCAAGGGAATGGCTTCTTGAAAACGATCAGTCGCTTCCAATAGCCCCGCTAAAGTTTCCATACTTCGGAAGAAGTCAGGGTGGTCAGACACAAGTGCTTTTTCACGAATAGCAATTGAGCGGCGAACCAGTGGCTCGGCCTCCATCGGCCGGTTCTTTGCCTGCAACAACAGCGCTAGAGTCCTTGAAGTTCAAAACATGGAGTGGACAGGTCAAGTTTTCAGGCGGCCAGTTGTTGCTGGAAGTAATCGGTCAGTTGAGTGTGGAAGGCACGGAAGCTCTTGGCCAGGG
>Ga0187861_10000199_pt1 | contig 79517 bp, 62 predicted proteins | sample June2016WEW_10_1_3_FD_132986 | JGI IMG/M metagenome (GOLD analysis project Ga0187861, IMG submission 132986) | Peatland microbial communities from SPRUCE experiment site at the Marcell Experimental Forest, Minnesota, USA - June2016WEW_10_100 | ecosystem: Environmental > Terrestrial > Soil >...
CAAAGTACATTTTGCGGCTGATGCAGTATGCCACTACTTTGCCGGTAATCTCATGCGCTTCTCGAAAGGGTATCCCTTTGCGCACCAAATAATCTGCCATATCTGTGGCTGAAAGGAAATCTGTACGGAGTTCTTCCTCTAAATGCACCTTGTTGAATGTTGTATGCACAAGCATATGCGCAAAGATTAGGAGGCATTGCCGCACGGTGCTAACGACATCAAACGTCGGCATCTTGTCTTCTTGCATATCGCGGTTGTAAGCAAGCGGCAGTCCCTTCATCGTTGTAAGAAGACTGATAAGCGCGCCATAAATACGGCCGGTTTTCCCGCGCACGAGTTCTGCCATATCAGGATTCTTTTTCTGCGGCATAATACTACTGCCCGTTGTATAGGAATCGCTGATTTGAGCGAAGCTAAATTCTTTCGTTGTCCACAGAACTAATTCTTCTGCAAACCGGCTCAAATGCATAATGAGAATACTGCATGCAGCAGTAAATTCAATTAAATAATCTCTATCACTAACGGCGTCTATGCTGTTTTCAACGATCCCATCGAAATGCAGCTTCTTTGCCACCATTGAACGATCAATTGGAAACGATGTTCCGGCAAAAGCAGCCGCACCAAGCGGAGATTTATTTAAACGCCTGCTGCAATCCTGTAAGCGCTCGAAGTCGCGCTCCAGCATGGAAATATATGCCAAGAAATGATGAGAGAGCAAAATCGGCTGCGCGCGCTGTGTGTGTGTGTAACCAGGCATCATTATACCAAATGCTTTTTCGGATTTATAGAGCAGTATGCGTTGGAGATTAATAACAAGTCTGCTAATCTCGCGTATTGCGTTGCGGAGGAATAGCCGCTCGTCAAGTGCAATCTGATCGTTGCGGCTTCGTGCAGTGTGCAGTTTTCCGCCAAGCGCACCGATTTTTTGTGTCAGCCGTTGTTCGATCGCCATGTGTACATCTTCGTACTCGTCAGTTAATTCAAACTCACCTGTTTCGATTTCTTTCTGGATTGATTTCAGCGCTGTGCGGATGCGCCGCATCTCAGACGCAGTCAGTACTTTGCACGCGGCAAGCATTTCAACGTGTGCAATGCTTCCGGCAATATCTTCCGCGTAGAGTATTTTGTCAAACTCTATGGAAGAAGAAAAATTCAATGCGATTTCAGCAAGAGGTTCTTTGAACCTACCGCCCCAAAGCGTTTGAGTTGGCATGACCAATGTCCGAGAAATAATGATTGATATAAGATAATTGCTTAATTCAATTTACCTAAAAATTGTGGAGAGAACAACGAAAGAAAAATGGCCGTTATATAACAGCTCTCTTAGAGTTGCCATCTTAAATAGCGTATCATTTCAACAGTAACATCTTCTTTGTTTGTGAAAAACTTCCCGCCTGCAGTTGATAAAAATACACTCCATTCGGGACTCCTTCTGTGTTCCACTGTACATAATAAGGACCAGCGGGTTTCTTTTCATTCACGAGAATTGCAACTTCGCGCCCGAGCACATCAAATACTCGCAGTGATGTATAGCTATCCATTCCTATCAAGAAACGAATAACCGTTGATGGATTAAATGGATTCGGATAATTTTGAAACAACTCAAATGAAGACGGCACCTGGTTCAATCCGTTTTCTACAGATGTTGGATATTTTTCTATATAGTTTCCCGGGAAAAGCGTTCTCCCGGTAAACGCTGCATATGTCACAGGATATTTATAGAGTCTGAATACTGAATTCAAGTATTCACCCGGATGTGTAGGGTCAGGTGGTAATGTGTCTCCCTGGGTCATAATACCGGTCGAATTCACAGGACAAATGTATTTCCAGACGAGCACGCCAGATGATGTAACCTCCAAGAAAGTTCCTCTCGTTCCGTACGTAATTATGGTATTCCCATTAGGCAAACGCTGTGCACCGGAGATATCTTCTGCATACATCGATGTTGGAGGATTTGCAACATATGTCCAGGTAAGATTTTGAGGACCGAATGCTGTTCCGGCTACGAGTGAATAATTTCCACTCGTATCAACCGGAGGTGTTATTTCGTCTATGGTAGAATAATTACGGCCTATACCGTTATTAAAGCACATGATGTCCCCGGCACCAGGGCAGCCAGATTTAATCCATTCCGCATCATGCTGCTGATAATATTTCTCATCATTCATCGTCCCTGCTCCGTAGGTAATAGGATTTCCCCATCGGTACAGAAGGTCGCCTCCTTTTCCTCTTTTACCACCTGTATGACCCGCTGACTCTGTCGTTGTGGTGCTATGATCAATAATCCACACCTCGCTGTTTCCCCTTACGCTCACAGCTATCTGATTAAAAGCAGGATTGTAATCAATGCAGTTCATGTGATTCCAGAATATTGGCAGATTCTTATGATCACCTGCGGCATCTATTAATTCCGGATGAGCACTTGGGACGCCGTAATTTAGTTTTGAAGCATCGAAATTTTGAATGAGATGATCCCACACATGCCATTCCCACACAACGTTCCCGCCAGTGGGATATGTTGGCTGTATTTCAATAACACAATCTGGAAGCAACATTTGTTTTTGCCAAAAATCCGGTTCCTGTATTTTACTCGTATCGAATCCAGCAGCGAGAATTTGTGGCGTCGTTTTTTTTTCGACTACCAGCATGATAATATTTCCATTTGGCAATCGCTTGATGTCATGGTGTTGCATATAGGTGCTCGTCGAATAATTGAGATACCAGACAAGACTGTCGTTCCAAGTATATTCTTCAACTCTTCCTCCCTCACCGCCACCGGTGCCGAGATTCCCCTGTGTCATACATGTGCGGAGTAAATCTCCATTTTCAAGAAGATACACCGTTTGCCCAGGTGTATACTGGCTCTTTGTCCATTGATGTACAATGCGCCCATCATTATTAATCAAATAGGTCATCGTATTTTGTTTGGGGACGAACAGCGTGTACCCTGTAAATACTTTTGTCGTGTCATTTAAAAATAATCCAACTGTCCTTGTCTGTCCAGTACCTAAAGATGATGCAAAAACAATCAATGCAACGATATGTAATTTTAATTTAATCATATCTCTCGAATTTCCAAGCTTCTGTTATTTTGTCAAGACCATCTTCTTCGTGGTCGTGTACGAGCCAGCTTGTATTTTGTAAAAGTAAATACCGCTGCTGAATCTTGTTGCATCCAAGGTGACTGAATACCCGCCCGGTGGTTTTACTTCATTCACCAGAACGGCAACTTCGCGTCCAAGCACATCATATAATTTCAACGTTATCAAACCGACCGCTGAAAGCTGATACCTGATGACTGTCGTGGGATTGAACGGATTTGGATAGTTCTGGTATAACCGAAATCCATCCGGATGATTTTCGCCTGATTCATTGATCCCTGTTGCAGTTCCGATATATTTTCGCGTGACACGGAACCCCACTTCACTCCACGAATCTTTCTCAGCGATCGGTCCACGATAGTACGCAGGATCACGGTTCGATACTCGTGAATGTCCGTCGTTCACGGAGTTTATTATATCACCATTGTACCAATTTCCTCCTCGCATGCCTCGATACCGCTTGCCATCAGGCATCAGCGATGCGGAATCGAGAACAGGACCTTTTGGATTATCGTACGGACTCACACTGTAGTAGTTTGTCTCGTACCAATCATTTACAGCTTGCCATACATTACCGGCCATATCATAAAGACCAAAAGCATTTGCACCGTTGGAGGTTTGATAACTTGTTACACTTCCAGGCCAATTGTATTCAGATTTTAAATGAAGCGCCCCATTATAAAAAACCACCGGTGTTGTCCATGGATACGTTGTGGAATCTAAGCTCTCATAAGGATCCTTTGAATCGGGCCAATTGGCCTTTGTTATATCTAAATCATTTCCCCAAGGATAATTATAGTAAGGATTTTTTTGACCGCCGCGCGCAGAATATTCCCATTCCGCTTCTGTTGGTAGGCGATAACCGGTCTTTGTAAAATCGCAGCTCTGTGTTTTGAGGGTGTAACATTCCTGCAGCCCATTTTGCAAACTCAACCAGTTGCAGTAAGCAAGAATGCCGTACCACATAATTCCTACCACCGGGTGATTTGCCCTGAAATCAGTGATATAGAATACTTTCCCGTCATACGATATACTGTATGAGGAAGCGTACTGGTGCGTGTAACAATAGATGTTGGTGTCTCCCACAGCGTAAACGATGTTACTTCGTACCTCTATTGATCCTTGTAACAACGATGAATTCAAAAATGCAAGATATTGTTGATTGGTTATGTCAGTTCTTGTCATAAAGAGAGAGTCGATTTTTACTGTATGGATCGGTAGCTCATCGCTGGGATGACTTGGATCTCCAAAACCATAGTGATCGCCCATATCAAAGTTGCCACCGGGAATCAGCACTTCAACGATATTTAAATCTTTATTATCCATTCCTCCCCGTACAAGTAAAACATTTTGTTTGGCGGTTTTATCATTGTAGGAAACAATCCCGTAATCAACATTAATATCCCATGCTATTGACGGCGTTAAATACATAGTGGTCGAAGACCAATAATTTCCTGAAAGAACATTCGGGAAATAGTGTTTATTGAATGAGGGCATAAGCAGCGTTTCGTCGTTCAATGATTGCAGTTCCTTCACACTTGGTAATCTCCAATCTGTTTTTCCAGCGAGTGAAACACTTTTACTATACACGAGGCCTTGTTCCCACGTCATCGTATCTGGTGATTGAATTTTTTGCCAGGTCAATCCAGTATAATTATCTTTGATTGTTCCGTCAGCATTGTCGGTAAAGTGAGAGACAGAAAATGTAGTTGAAAATGGATTCCTGACAGCCCTTACATGAAATAATTTCGTTCCGCCTGCGCTTACTGTTTCTGTCTTTGGATGAGGTCCAATTCCACCTCCGGAGTTGACGACCCACACTCTGGTAGAATCATCCGCCCGCTTTTCATTCGTCCACCAATATTGTGCCTGAGTTTTTGTAAAGAAGAGAGTATCCAACGCCGGATTGAGATGGTCGTAATTATTAATACTGAACAACTCAATGCTTGTCGGAAGGCGCCAATCAGCAAATCCCCCCAGAGTCAAATTAGTACAGTAGATGGTGGCATTCTCAATAGTCGTTTCTCCGCCATCGGTCTTCTGCCACATTAATCCAGTATTGTTATCTGTAATTGTTCCATTTCTGTTGTCGGTAAAAGACATAGGATTTATGATGAAATCCGCGTCCTCTCCCGGCGTTGAGATATAACTCGTTGATTGTCCTGTATCGGGCAGTTTGAATGGAAGAAGTTTTTGTGCCCCCACTTGGGAAAACAACAAAACAATTATACCGGTGATGAAAGATATTCTTTGTGTTAAAGAGAACATAGCGTTCCCCGATTATCATTTATTTCAAGCACATCGTTTTCATACTTTTCGAATAATTACCAGCAGTAATTTTATAAAAATAAATTCTGCTGCCAAACAATAATTTTCGCGAATTGAATGATATCATATAAATTCCAGACTAGAATTATAATAACTGATCCATAACAACAGTAAATTTTGCATTTAGAAAAGGAAGATCACGGCCTCCATCAAGAACATCCATAGGGCAGACTGCAGTGACCGAAGGTATAAAAACAAACCGGCCAAATCGTATGCTAACAGGAAGCGATAGTTCATAATCTAAAATTGAAAATATATCCTTTGGACTGTTTTTCATCTTAGTCGTAACAGTTTTTGTAACAATTTTACCTTTTTTATTTTGCTTTTGAACAAGCTCCTGCTGTCTTTCAAGAATCACCTGATTCTGTTCTCCCCACACGCCAAGAATAGCAGGAGCAACTGTTATTGTTCTTCCGATATGCCAAGTATGTGTCGTGGTAAATTGAAAATAATATTCCGATTTATCGCTGAAATCTATTCCAGCATTGAAGGATACATCGGCAACTGAAATTGATAGATCTAATCCAGCACCGATATTATTGTTGAAGACCGATCTGACTTGAGCGCTGCTGCTGTCAAACCAGAGATGTGTATAGCCAATTGAGCCGCCAAGGACCTGCGAAAACATAAATTCATATCCCGCACCCAAAGCAATTGCATCCCAATGTTTTTCCTGATCTTCCATCCATGAAACACCTAATGCAAGTTTGATGCCTGTAGCATGTCGGTATGTGATTAGTGGGCTTACCGACGACTGACTTATTCCTCCATCACGGCCATGGTAGGAAGCATAACTATTGGCATCTATTGAGGCGATGAAATGGGAAGAATGATGCTCGATGGAATCTAATTGTGTATCGCGGTTCTCAATGAGCGTTTCAATATATATTTCAAGGGAATCCCTAAGTGCGGCAGCTGAATCGGTGATGGTACCGGGTATTTCACTCCATAAGTCGGATATAGAATCATGAAATGTCTGTGATGAATTGTCGGCGTCATCAAGAAAAGTGGAAAGACCGCTTTCATAATCTTCCGAACCACTGCAGCCCGAACAAGTTTGATGTGCGATCATAAGATCTTTCATCAAACGTTGAAAACCGTCCAATTGTCTATCGAGAACCTGTTTTTGCATCTTCCCATAGTTCTTTAGCTTTCCTGAGAATTCTTTATGAAGCTGATATGCTGAATCGATTCGTGATGAATCAAGGAATTCCTTGGATGAAAGGATAAGCGAGTCACAGAATGCCTGAATTGAAGTAGTGTTAGTCGCGATTGCCGTTGATAGTAAATTAGATAATGAATCGATAAAATATTGCTGCGTGATAAGAGTTAAAACATTTGCCTTGCTAAGCGCCTGAGAATATTTCTTGCGAACGAGAGATGAATCTTCTGAAAAACGATTCTGTGCTACGAGGAACGAAATTGAAAAAAGAAATCCAAGAAATGTCGTATAAAACAATCGCTTCATAGTATTCCCATGCTTTCGTAAATAGCAATTCCTTTACATAGGAGAATTTAATCCCTTAGTTCTATTCAATCAAGACAGTTAAAGGAGAACATAGCGCTCCCCAATTGTCATTTATTTCAAACATATCATTTTCATTAGTTTTGAATAATTACCTGCAGCGAGCCGATAAAAATATATTCCACTGGACAGAGAATACTTCTGGGAATCAAATGAAACGGTATACATGCCCGGCTTCTGGTATTGATCAACAAGTGCCACAATTTCTCTGCCGAGTACATCATAAACTTTCAGTTGTACCATACTGCTTACTGTTAACTCATAACTGATAATTGTCGTTGGATTAAATGGATTGGGATAGTTCTGATGAAGCACTAATTCTTTTGGGATTTCTGAATTTGCAGTACTAATTCCACTGATAAGATTTGATGGTTTTAAGTATTGTGGAGTTTTTCCTGTAATGGTGGCCTTTCTTACTAAACTTTTTCCCTGTAGTGCCGACTCTGTCGTAATATATCGATAAGCTCTGAACACGGAATTATACATGGGATATTGATCAGTAATGATCTGTTTTATTCCGTCGGTTGTGACAGGATTGATATATTCCCACACAAGCTGAGGTGAATTTACCGTATCGCCGTATGTCACCTCAAAGAAGTGTCCCTGCGTATCAGAACAGATCAATGTATTTTTGTTAAGAAATCTCTGCTCGCTGCCACCGATCGTGCTAAAAAAGCTCTGGTCATTCTCGGAGCAGTAAATCCACACAACTTGATTGGAGATCAGTTTGTTTTGCTTCATTGCGTCGTTGTTTGGATAAATCCAGGTATAATATCCTGCCTGTGGTGGATTCACATATACGCCCGTGCTCATTTTTTGTGAATTGTAATACGGATTGACCTCAAAGATATACGACTGTGATGTTCTTTCGAAAAGGTATTCTCCATTATTAAATATCTGAATATTGCCTGCACCCGGCAATCCGGGTTTTATCCAGTGAACATCATGACTTCCACCAATCTGCTTGTTTCCGGTTGTTGATGTCGTCCAGTTCGCACCAATAGAAGGCGGGTTGCCTTGGTCGTATCGCGCTGGATCGCCAAAGCGGTACAAAAAATCGCCCGCACTTGTTGCTGCCACTGCAATGCTTGCTGTTGGATTGCCTGCGATAAATGTATTGCCATGATCGATAATATAAAATTCGCCTGCAACACAGTTGATCGCAACCTGATCGAGTGAATCATTGTAATCGATCGAGTTGCAATGCAGCCAGTCTTTCCGTAAGGGGACACCGGCAAGATTGATATTAATTTTTCCTGGATAATCTGAAATCTTTTTTCCTTTTCCAACATAATTCGCTTTTGTTGAATCGTAATCCTGAATTACATGATCAAAGAACCACCACTCCCAGACAACATTGCCGCTCATATCAATTTCTACGATGGCATCCATCTGAGCAATGGTATCTGCGATATTTGCAGGATTCGCGCCGGCGGCAAGTGCCTGTACATTCGACAAGTTCTTGTTTGCTATATATAGTGTTGTATATGCCTTCAGCTTTTTGTTGTATATCCTCGTAAAGTCATGGTGCGGAAAATAGGTGGTCTTACGCTGTTCAGTATAGGACCATACCGTATTTCCATTCCAATCGAGCTCAGCAAATCCGGTAAAATTGCTAGGATCTGATTTGGTTGCATCCAATAAATCTCCATTATCAAGCAATCGCGGATTGGTCCCGAGCTTCCATTGATTGATAATGTATCCTTCCATATCTATCAAATAAGTCCTTCCTGATGCTGCGAAAAGGGTGTATCCATTATATGCTTTTGTCGAATCCCAATATCTCACTTCTGTTGCACCGATCATTCCCTCATCAGTCGTTTTCCGAAGCGATGTCGTGCTTTTTTGAGCGCATAGCGTTAGGGTGATAATCATTGATAAAACAAGAAGTGGGGATATTCTGAATTTCATTATATCATCTCCATTATAATGATAAGTTCCTAACATTTTATTTTATGAGCATCATTTTCATTGTTGACCGATACGATCCGGTCGAGAGTGTACAGAAATATAAACCGCTTCCTGCAGTGTGAGCGTCCCATGTGGCAGCGTACGTTCCCGGACTTTTTATTCCATCAACCAGTCTTGCCACTTCCTGACCAAGGGTACTATAGATCGTGATAGTAACCCGCGAAGATTGTGGTACTGTATATCGAATTGTTGTAGTTGGATTAAACGGATTGGGATAGTTCTGGCTTAAAGTAAATTTATTCGGGACTGGATTGAGATCAATGACATCTGTCGTGCTAGCTGTTTTAACGATAGTATAAGAATGACTGATGTCCCGGTTATGGATCTGAGTATTCTCTTCGCTCGGAAGATACGTTCTGATATACTTTATTGCTGTGCTGGTGTCTGTCACGTTTACTAACAGGTAACCTCGGCTCGGAATGATGACGCCGTTGACATACCCGTATTGAGCAGCGGAATTACTAGTGTAACTTCTTGCGGAAGGTTGTGGTACTTCCTGATACACAATTCCATCTTTATCCTGTTTTCCGTAAAAATGGTCATGCCCGTGAAAGAAAATGGTTACATTATTTTCGAGCATCAACGTATGAATCAGTTTCTGCCAGCCGGTGCGATATATATCAAATCCCCACGTGGAATCAGCATTTCTTCCCCCATGTTCAAAGAAAGGTGCAAATTCAATTCCTCCTCTTCCATCGTTGCCGTTTCCACCGATCAATTGATGACAGAAGACAAATTTGAATTTTGCCTTGCTTGCAGACAAGACAGTTTTGAGCCAATTATACTGATCGACCCCGAGCGTCCAACCCCAATCCGGTTTAGATTTTGTATACCAAAACGGATCGAGCACAATGAATAATGCGCTTCCCCATTCCCATGAATAATAATTTTGACGTAGGCCGACAAATGCTTCATTCGTAGAATTTCCCGAGTAAAAATTATCCGGCACCGGGTTAGGATAATATTTTATTCGTGTATTCGAAGCCATCACAGGAAGATTGTTTGCTGTTCCATCCAGAAGCCAACCGAGCTCGCCTTCGTGATTGCCGATGACTAAATACAGTGGAATGCTATGACAGATTAAATCATAATAAGAACGGAGAAGCAAATGACGAATGGTAATGCTGTCCTGCGTTGGATTTTGAAGCTTTTCCGACATAAATGTGTCGCCTAAGTCGATGAGAAAATCAGGACTTTCCAAAAGGATATTTTGAAGTGTGAGCGCATACACAGCAGGATTTGAGTTTTCATCGAGATGTGGATCTGCTTCAATGGCAAATACAAACGTGCTTCCTGATGGCCGTTGTGTGTGAAAGCTATGACTGGTTCGGGTAAGAAAATTTATCGTTCCGCCCTGCCGGTATCTCATTCTATAATAATATTTTGTATCAGGATTTAAATTACTGATAACAAAAACAAAAGGGAGACTATCGATACAGCTTTTTACACTCGTCTGATTGAGGTAATTGAGAGAATCGGTTCCATATTCATAGTACACATCCAAATCTTTATTTGCACAAGCGTGAATTGTCACCGAGGTGTTAGTCGGTCTTCCCAACAATTCATTACAAATAAACTGAACTTGCGCACTGCATAGTGCCAGATGCAAAATAATTATCAATGCAGTAGTTACAATTATTCTCATGATTTCACTTTAGCGTAAATTACTTTATAAGAATTGCTTTCTTCAAAATCATGCCAGGAATTTGGCAATAAACCCTAATTGATGTGCGTTCAGCACTAGGCCTCGTTCGCATTCAAGCGCCTTTCATGAAATATAAAAAGTTATTCTACTTCAGGTTTGACGACGTTTCTAAGAATAGCTTGCGGGGAGAAGCAGGTGTTTATTGGGAATGTGACATGGATCAAAACCACTTTTGTTCATCTGCTTGATGAATGGAAGATTGTTTTTGAAATGTTTAATGGGGGATGTGTTTTTCTCGATTTTTGATCATATTCTCAAATTCTTTTTTCTGATCCGGATTTAAAATTCGCATAATACAATCATCTTCTTCTTTATGAATCTTGTCTTTCTCGAGTTCAAATTCAGAAGGAGATGGCCGGGATTTCATTTTAAAAGCTTCCTCCTTTGTCCGCGTGGAAATGAAAATATCGTTAACTTTCTTTATCTGATCAGAAGTAAGAGATAATCGTTCCGTATATCGATGGAGTTTTTCATCCTTCGAGGGAGGCGTGTTTCTCTCCTCCGGTCGCGGGGGCCTATTTTCTTCAACACCAGGCTTCATCTTTGGTTTTTCACCTATTCGTTGTTCAGGAGGTCTTCGTTCCGGATTTTCAACAGGTACCTTTTTGCCGAATACCTCTCTTAAAATCGGCTGCAATTTTTCTCTCTGCTCGGGATTGCAAATTTGGACCAGAGCCTTAAAATGTTCAAAGCGCATTTTTTCAACCTGGGATTGAAGAATCCCAATTTGCACTGCGATCGAATCGGCGAGTTTCTGATCTGACTGCGGATCAAATATTTTGTCTACCAAGCGGAGTTTTAAATCATCAAGTTCATCGTTAATCTTTTTTGTTTTTTTCATATGGTCGCTGCGCATTTGCTGGAACTTGTTGACCTGCTCATCGGAAAGACCGATTTCGCGCTGCAGAAGTTGCACAGAGCCAGACGGCGAGCCGTCTGATTCTTTCGGGTAAGATGTGACTGTTCGTTCCTTTTGCAACCAGACCATCGTGAGTGATAGAAGGTTCAATACAATTAAAATTGAGATGACCCAACCGATAAATTTGTTCTGCTTTATCATATCCATTTTAGTTTTCCAGTAAGGTATCGTTTTGTGTAGAGTTATAATCCTGACTCAACGAGAAAACCAGTTGATCCTTTAAAGATTTTTCTTTTTCTGCAAAGACATACACTGCCGAGAGGATATTAAGAATGATGATGATAGACAATACAAGGGGTTTGAGGTCTATATTTTTTAGCATGTGAATAAAACCGGGAGCTTGTTTCGAAGTAAGTATTGCCTGTAGCCGCGTGAAGAGATATGGATTCGGTTCGAGCTTCGGCAGTTGATCGTATGTCTGCATTGTTTTTTCAACTTGATCCAGGATCAATTTTTCTTTTCCCATGAAGTTTACGGTGCGTTGTTATAGATGTTCATTATAAAACTGGTATAACTTTTTCTTCAAATTAAATTTTGCCCGAAAAATTAATGACTCAATCGATGGAATCGTTGTATCCAGTATATCTGCAATTTCTTGATAACTTAATTCATCATATTTACTTAACGTAAATGCTACTTTCTGGTTTTCCGGTAAAGATTCAATGGCCCATGAGAGCACTTTTATTCTTTCTTCGTTTTCCAGCATCTGCTGCGGATTAGGAAGAGTGGAGGTCAAAACAACTTCTTCATGCTCATCATCAGAATAAATACTTTTCAGAAAACCGAATCTTTTTTTTCTCTTGAGGCTCTTGATATGATCCAATGATTTTGTTATCGCAATTCTATACAGCCACGTTGAGAAACTCGATAGCAGTTTGAAACTTTTAATAGATCTGTGAACTTCAATAAAAACTTCTTGAGTCAAGTCTTCGGCGATTTCTCTGTTTCTCACGAACCTGAAACAGCAATTTAAAACAAGTGTTTGATATTGATCAACTATCAAACGATAAGCACCCTCGTCTCCATTCCTTAATGAACGTACGAGATCAATTTCTTCCATCAATTCGCTGTTCTAATGTTATTGGACGATATTAATATAGAAAACCTGCGGTTATAAGAAAATAATTTGAGAGTTGCCGTTAATTCATATGATAATTTGATGAATCCGTTTATCTAACGGTTTAAGTATTTGCTCAGAGAAAACATAATTTAGAAGACCTTTGACCGCATCAACAGAGGAATATCGAGTTATTATTCTTAATAAATGCATGGTTTCGCGGTACAATACTTTATACGTTATCTTGGATATATGAAGTGACACCAAGATGTAAATATGGATTTGCCTTGAATAAAGCGAAATGATTGGAAAATCGCGGTGGTTATTATTCCCCATGAGCCGATATTTTTACAAATTCTTCCAACCCCCTTACAATTTGTTCTGCCACTTTATTCCTAAATCCATTGTCTAATAAAAGCATTTCATCTTCTGGATTAGAAAGAAAAGCAGTTTCCACTAATACATTTGGAAGTTGCGTAAGCGAGTTGAGTGTAAAGTTGAAACTGCCCACCTCGCCAAAGGGTTTTAGTCCGATAACGAGCATCTTATCATACATAATATCGGCAAGTGGTTTGAATCCAATTGATCGGTAGTAAGTGCTGACTCCTCGGAGTGCAATTGGATCGGATGCATCGCCGGCAGAATTGCAGTGAATGCTTACCAGGAGACGCGCATTGGAACGAATGATTTTATCAATACGCTCAGACATTGCCGGAACGTCATTCTCCGTCCGCGTGAGAACAACATGAGCACACTTGGAAGTGAGAATGGTCTCAACATGACGCGCCATCGAAATAGTCATATCTTTTTCAAGTACACCGGTTGCGCCAATAGCACCATGGTTTTCGCCGCCATGTCCTGCATCAACAGCAATAATGAGCCCAGAAAGAACTGAATCGGGCGAAGCAATCACAGGCGGTCTGCGAATTTTTATTTGCAGCGAGTTGCCAGCATAATCAATATCGTATCCCCAATGCGAATGAAGCAGATCGATAATAATGCGGTACTGATCGACGGCAACTTGCTTCCACGTGATGCTTTCTATTCCTTTTACGAAACGTGATTGCGAAATCCAATTTGTGTTTGATGTTGCGCCATAGACATCTACAGCGATTGCGCTGGGATTAACCAACGCTTCACTGCTGTATGGAAGTTTTTCGGAAAGCGTAAGCGTGACAATGTCTTCTGAGCCGTTGCTTGTTGCAGAGATGGCTCCGGCGAGCGCTCGCGGCAGCGGCGTATCTGGCGGTAAAAGTTTTGCGAATTCTTCTGGCAGCCATGCTTCCATAGACGCAGAAAGCTTAATGCGATATTGCGAGCCGACCTTACCGGTGATCTCAACTCGAATTCCTTCTTGGATAAATCCCAGCTTCGATCCACCAAGACGATCTTCGCCAAGTCCGGCATTGAGATAGGGACGCTTGCCCACAACTTCTGCAACGCACGGCAGTTCTTTTGGAAAAATAGATATTTTTGCTTTAGACGAAACCTTTTCACTGCTCCAGAAACTTTTCTTAAGGCGGAACTTGATTTGCACATCTCGTGCTTCATCTGTCGGCTTCACTATGTAGCGGCCAGTGTAGATGCCTGTAAATCCGCCGCCTTCGCTCGGTGAAAGTTCGCGCATTGGAATACCTGATTCGACGTCCGGTATATCAAATGAAGCTTCCCACCCGGGGCTTCCTTTAAACTTCACTTCCAATACATCACCGGATGTAAGCCACATGTCTTCTGCCGGTGCCATCATCGCTTGTTCGATAACGAGCGTATCGTGCGGTGAGTTCTTCATCGGCTCCGGACGGATGATGACGAATTCTTTCCACAATGAATCTCCTGCTATAGCCTTTACAGTGAAACGAAAAGTATTGGTATCGACGTTTATATATAAAAGGTCAACAAACGCACCGCTTGCATAAACTTTTGTCTGCTTGCCATTGATGAATGCCTTCGCATCCGGTCGTGTGCAAGCGGCAATCCGATAATGAGAAGCAAATGTCCGCACAGTATCCTTTTCTGGTCGCTGCACCTGCAAGAAAAGCGTATCTTTCTTCATGTTGACTTGTATTTGCGGCGGCAGTTGGGCTGTGTCAACTTTGCTTTGAGCCAAGAGACTTGATGTAAAGAATAATGTTGTGATGATTAAACGAAGCACGAAGTTACCCGACATTGATATGAATACTTAGTATTAATCAATCAAGAAATGGGATGAAATTCAAGTTCTTCTTGCAACAAAAAAGCCGATGGCAATAGCTATCGACTTAAATTAGTACAAATGTAATCTTTCTACTATTTTTTCTTCTTCAGTAAGCCCCTGTTCACCTGGTAAAATGTTTTTATCGGTAAGCCATAGATTTTTATGAAGCCAACACTTGCTTTGTGGTCGAACGAATCTTCTTCTGTGTATGTTGCCAGCTTCGTATCGTAAAGCGAAGACGACGACTTGCGTCCTGCAATATCGAGATTGCCTTTATATAGTTTCACTTTCACTAGCCCGGAAACTACCTTTTGAGTTTCATTTACAAACGCATCCATTGCAACACGGAGAGGCGTGAACCACAAGCCATTGTAAATCATATCGGCGTAATCGTTGGCAAGTTTGGCTTTGAAGTGTGCGGTGTCTTTGTCAAGCACGAGACGTTCAAGTTCGCGGTGGGCAAAGTGAAGAACTGTCGCCGCTGGTGCTTCATACACCTCGCGGGATTTAATACCGACAAGGCGATTCTCAACAAGATCAAGTCTTCCTACACCATTTGCTCCGGCAATTTCATTGAGTCGGTCAATTAGTTCAACACCGCTCATTTTCTTGCCGTTCAATGCAACCGGAACACCGAGCTTAAATTCAATTGTGACGTATGTTGGTTTATCTGGCGCTAAATTTGCAGGCACAGTACGTTGATAAGCATCGGCAGGCGGCTCGACCATCGGATCTTCTAATACACCGCATTCAATTGCGGTGCCCCAAAGATTTTCATCGATAGAATATGGATTCTTCTTTGTTGCGGAAACGGGAATGCCATGTTTCTCGCAGTACGCAATTTCTTCTTCACGCGATTTGAATTCCCATTCACGCACAGGCGCCAGCACTTTTAATTCCGGGGCGAGTGCAGCAACAGAAACTTCAAAACGAACCTGATCGTTTCCTTTTCCAGTGCAGCCATGCGCAACCGCAGTGCATCCTTCTTTTAATGCAACTTCAACTAAGGATTTTGCTAACAGCGGGCGGCCTATTGCTGTTGCCATCGGATAATTGTATTCGTAGAGTGCGCCGGCTTTGAGCGATGGCCAAATATATTCTTCCACAAATTCCTTCCGTAGATCTTGAACGTAGGCTTTCTTTGCACCGGTCTTGAGCGCTTTTTCTTTTACGCCTACTATTTCTTTCTTCTGCCCTAAATTTCCGGTAACAGTGATAATCTCCGCATTGTATTTTTCTTGCAGCCATTTCACAATGACCGATGTATCAAGTCCGCCGGAATATGCAACAGCGATTCGTTCTTTTTTCAATGTAATTCTCCTATTTTTCTTTCATATCGCATGAATATTCAATCGTGTTTAAATTCAACAACCTATATACTTATATTTTCAAGGAGCACGTTTGTATTTATACTTGTTTTGTTTTTTCAAGAACGCTGCGGATTGCACTGATGGTTTCTTTAATCTTCTTGATCGAACGTGGAAGAACGAACACTGTGTTGTCGCCCGCAAGCGTACCAAGCACCGATGGGAGATGAAGATGGTCTATGATTTCTGCAACACCCTGCGCTCGTCCGGGTAGAGTTTTAATTACCACCATGCTTTCGTTTGATTCAATCTGTTCAATTTCAAAACCGATGAGTGTTGTTAGGCGTTCTTCTTCCTGTTCCGGGCTGAGCATATATTTTGCGCCGTTTGGTGTATAAACCCATGCAATGCCAAGCTCTTTCATATCTCGCGAGAGAGTCGCCTGTGTGGTTTTATAACCTTCTTTCCGCATTGCCGATGCTAATTCACTTTGCGTGGTTATTGCACGGCTGGCGAGAATTTGTTTGATTGCTAAATGACGTTGTTGTTTTTCCATATTTGTATCCCCTATGGTGGATGTATCATTTGGGTTCCAATTCCTTCGTCGGTGAATATTTCCAGTAGAAGTGAATGCTTAATGCGCCCGTCGATAATGTGAACTTTGTTGACACCGGCATCGAGCGTGGTAAACGCTGAGCGTACTTTCGGAATCATTCCGCTATGAATTGCGCCGTGTTCTATGAGCGATTCTGCTTCCGCATTCGTTAGCGAAGAAACTAACTGCTTGTCCACGAGCACGCCCTCTATGTCGCTGAGATAGACGAGTTTTTCTGCTTTCAGTGCGGTTGCAATAGCACCAGCCGCCAGATCGGCGTTGACGTTCAGAATTTTATTATCTTCGCCTACTGCAAGCGGAGCAATGACCGGCATCATTCCATTATTAAGAAGTAAATTTAAAAAACCCGTATTTACAAAACTCACATTACCAACCAAGCCGAGATCTTTTTCTGTAGTTCGTTGTGCCCTTAGCAACCCATTATCTATACCACAAAGTCCAACAGCGTTGCCGCCGTTGGTATTGATGAGATTAACAATCTCTTTGTTCAACTTTCCAGCCAGTACCATCAGCACCACATCAACCATTTTTTCGTCAGTGTAACGCTGTCCGTCGACAAAACGATTTGGGATGTTTAGCGTGGAAGCAAGATCGGTAATGTCTTTTCCACCACCATGCACAATGATGATGTTAATGCCGATCTTGCGGAGAATTGTCACATCCTGCGCAAAAGAAGCTTTGAGGCGTTCATCTCTCATTGCCGCACCGCCATATTTGATGACGAATGTTTTGCTTTCATACGTTTGAATGTACGGCAGCGCTTCTATAAGTACCTCTTCTTTGGTTTGAGTGTTTGTCATATTAATTCTCGGTGTTCAGCATTCGGTTGCCCGACTTAATTTTAACCCGTTTCTATTTATGTACGATAACTTGCATTGATATGAATATATTCTTTTGTCAAGTCACATGTCCAGAAACGCGCTTCCGCAGAACCTTGATTCAGATTAATCTGTACTGTGATGTTATCCTGTGATAGTGTCGCCTTCGCTTTCTCTTCATCAAGAACAATTTCGTAGTTCGGCTTAAGCACTGGCAAATCGTTGAAGCCAATTGACACTTTTGCCGGATCGAAATCAATGCCGGAGTAACCAACGGCGCAAAGTATACGCCCCCAATTTGCATCGGCACCGTGAAGCGCGGTCTTAACTAGATTTGAATTTGCCACAGCGCGCGCCGCTTGCGTAGCTTCATCTTCTGTTCGTGCACCGCTCACAACAATTTCTACGAACTTTGTTGCACCTTCACCATCGCGTGCAATCATCTTTGCAAGCTTGATGAGGATGTATTCGAGTGCGGCAAGAAAATGCCGGAATGCAGAAGTGTTTTCTCGAATTTCTTCGTTTTTTGCTAATCCATTTGCTAGCACGAGCAGCATATCATTCGTGCTCATATCTCCATCAACGGTAATGCGATTGAAAGAATGATTGTTTGCAATGCGCAACGCTGATTGTAATGCCGATTGCGCGATGACAGCGTCAGTTGTAACAAACGCAAGCATTGTTGCCATATTAGGCGCAATCATACCGGAACCTTTAGCCATTCCGCCAATTGTGATAACAGAAGAACCGATAGAAAACCGCAAAGCACATTCCTTGGGAAAAATATCCGTTGTCATGATCGCTTCCGCGGCATCTTTGTTTCCATCTACAGAAAGTTTTGTTGAAAGATCGTGGACGCCGTTTAAAACATTTTCCATTGGAAGATATTGTCCGATGATACCGGTAGAAGAGACAAGCACTTGCTCACGCGGCACATGAAGAGCGTTGGCAGTTTCATCAACCATTGTCCATGCGTCTTTCATTCCTTGCTCACCCGTGCATGCATTGGCATTGCCGCTGTTAATGACGACAGCTGAACATACCTTCGAATTCTTAAGTTGTATTTTATCAACCAGTAAAGGCGCTGCAACAACTTTATTCAGTGTAAAGACACCTGCAACAACCGCAGGTTTCGCCGACTGCACAATGGCGATATCCTTTTTTGCTTTGCGGATACCGCAATAAATTCCGCCGGCAGTAAATCCTTGTGCAGCTGTTACACCGCCGGCGCATTCCCGAGATGCATCAATTTCCATTATTGCAATCCTTCTGTTTCGTTTATTCCAAACATAATGTTCATATTTTGTACTGCTTGTCCCGCAGCGCCCTTTATTAGATTATCGATCGTAGAAAGAACAATGAGCTGTCCGTATTCTTGATTGATGCGGAAACCGATGTCGATAAAATTTGTGAATGCAACGTTTTTAATTTCAGGGATTACTGTCGCCGAGTATCGGACAAACGGTGCAGACTCGTAATATTTTTCATAGACGGCAAGAATTGTCTGCTCGGTCACCGGCTTTTTCAGAGTTGCATACGTCGAAGTATAAATACCACGCGTGATTGGAAGGAGATGAGGCACAAACGAGAACATAACTGGCGTATCGGAAAGCGACTCCAATGTCGTTTTAATTTCCGGAATATGCTGATGGGTGCCAACTTTATATGCCCGAACTGATTCATTCACTTCTGCAAATGACATATCAGCTGAAGCACTTCGTCCGGCACCGGAAACACCGGAGAGCGAACTAACAGCTATACCGTTCGATTCTATGAGGCCATCTTTCAGGAGGGGTGCAAGGGGAAGAATGGCGCTTGTCGGATAACAACCTGGATTTGCAACAAGAAACGCTGATTTGATCTGCGGAGAATTCCATTCCGGCAAACCATAGACAGATTGTTTTAATATTGCACTTGCCGTATGAGTTCGTTTGTAGTATCGTTCGTACAGCGATGTATCCTGTAGGCGAAAATCGCCGCCAAGGTCAATCACACGTTTTCCCCCTGAGAGCATTGCCGGCACAATATTCATCGCTTCTCCAGATGGAAGAGCAATAAAAATCAGATCGCTTTTAATGATTTTATCGATGGAATACGGCTCAAGCATAATGTCTAATGTTTTATGGAACAATGGTGCAACATCAGCAAGATGCTTACCTGCGGAAGAATTTGCGAAGAGCTTATCTATGCGCACGCTGGGATGCCGAACGAGGATCTTTAAAAGTTCGATGCCCGAATAACCTGACGCGCCAACAACGGAAACAGAAATCATATTGTCAACATTCTCCTTTTCATTTGATAACTGTATTAATATACTATAATGTGGATAATTATGCAAATGAAAATTTATCGGAAGTATATACTTCGCAAACGCAAATTATACAAGAATTATGCAGAAGATTATAGAGAGGAAAAACGTTAGTTCACAGTATTTATGAGGTGGGCGTTAAAGGTGGATTAGTTGCGATGCTTGACAATTTCCATTCAACAGGACATCGGAGAATAGAACCATCTTTAAATGTCAACACTTCATCAAATAGGCACTTTGCTAAAACTCGTTCTCTAATTCTGAGGTAGAAATCTGATTCTACCTTTAATTCTGCTGCTTCCCGGCCAATGGGCAAAAGAACACCTAATTTCAATCCCGGAAAACATTTATGTACTTCTTTAAGTGTTGGCAATTGATCGCTGTCTCCGGTAAGTAAAATCGCTTCATCAAATTTCTTTTCGTATGCCATTCGGAATAGTGTTAGGGCAATACTAACATCGGTTTGTTTTTCTTCACGAGATTTATAATTTTGGTTGCATTTAGACATTTACGATCTCTATCTTTAAACTTTCCATAAACCATTTCAACGCCAGTAGACTCTAACGCTCTAATAAAAATCTTATGACGCTCAACCTTGACAACATCCCATGGTGTTAAAGATGTAAAGTATAGAATTTTTTCAATCCCCCTTGGGAAATATGTTTCTAACAGTTTGCGAATATCTAACCATTTATAATGATGAAAATTTGGATTTTCTTGAAGTGAATGATATAGGTTAAATCCATCTACTAAGGCGAGTATTCTTGGCATAGCTCCTCCCTAAAAATAAAAACCCTCGTTTTCCAGGGGAAAACGAGGGGCCAATATGTCCCCTTTCAGGGGACACAAAGGGATGATGTTTTACTATATTAACACCAAGTCCAAAAGTCAAGTTAAAAGTTGTATTCCCCGAATATTTATCTCATCCTAATAAGTCATTATTTTTTAATAATTTAAAGCAATAACGAATGCCAAATGATGTCAATTTTTAATTGATAAAATTTATTGCCTACATACCAACGCGATGTTTATCGCGTTTCTTTTTAATCCTCATATTAAAACCTCAATGTCAATTTAACACCGGATCCAACTGGAGTGATATTTGGTAAGAGGTTCATCTTTAATTCACTATCTGATTCCGTAATTGGTAATCCTTCTGGATGTGCGGCAATCATTCCAAAATAATAACCGATGAACAATCCAAGCGGATAATCACTCACCCAGTGAATACCATTACTGAGCATGCCAAGTCCAACAAGAGAGGTGAATGCATATCCAATTGGGCGAATCCATTTTGCATCAGGATAATTTTCTGCAACTACAATGACGGTAGCGATAGATGTACAGAGATGTCCTGATGGAAACGCGTCGAATTGCGGAACACTGCGATGATAATCAATTTGATTTGGGAGAATTTTCCACACTCCTAATGGTGTTGTGCGCACAAACGGACTTTCGCGGCCTGTAACATGTTTGAGTAATTGCACCACAGCACCGGAGGCTAGCACTGCCTGCACAATCTGGCTGCCTGTGCGCAATGCTTTTTGATCTTTGAATACAAGCCCATATGCCCCTAGCGTTCCCGCAAGAGCAAACTGTGTAGTTCCTTCTCCCATGTTAGCACAAAAATCACTCAGATTTTTTGCAGATGATGAACTGTGATAGAACTTAGCAGCTGGTGTATATGTGATGTCATCCGTAAGATAAGTCGCAACAGTCAATCCACCAATAATAAGCCATTCATTGACACGTTCTTTTTGAAAAGAAATGTCATACCAGCGTTCCCAATCACGAGGAATGTTTGCAATCATTGTATACCACTGAACATTTTCCGGATCCATTTTATTCAAAGTGGATATTGAATCCGGTGCAGATGATTTTGCAGCCCCTTGTGCTTGACCCTTGTAGAAAGTTCCGGTGAATAAACTTATAAAAAGAATTTCAAGAAAAAGAAAATGTTTCATACTATCCTTTTAAAACTTTACACTGAGAAGTAAACCGTATTGATGTCCATCTGACTGAGGCAGAACTGTGACACCATTGTAGCCGTAATTTAATTTTTCAGTTAATTTTGTTCCGTAGTACCCAATGATGGCTCCAACAAAACAATCACTCATCCAATGCGTGCTTTCAATAACTCGGCTAACGGCAACAGCAGTTGCCAGCGAATAACAAGTGTAGGATACCAATGGTTCAGTATAGAAATCGGAAATAGTAGTAGCAGCAGCAAAGGCAGTCGTTGTATGCCCTGATGGAAATGAATCGAATGCAGATAGTCCTCGGGTTCCTCTTTTTTGCTTATCCAAGTAAGCAAATGGCCCATGCCAGAACCCGCCCGGCTGTGTTGCATCACTCGGACGTTCACGTCCGCAGAGGTATTTGAACAATTGTACAGTAACCCCTGTAAGGAGAAAGGACTCGATACCGATCTTTCCAACTTCAATTGCCTTCTTATCCTTGGAGATTAATCCATATCCGGTGAATCCTGCGAATAGTCCCGCAGATAACGCACCGTCACCTAGATTTGTAATTACCGGACTGACTTTTCGAACCACGATACTATTTTCTCGCCAACTATGAATTTCATTATAGATATCTTGATCATAATGAAAAAGCAAAGCGCTCACCACTGCAGCACCGGTAACACCGAGCACAATTGTAGTCGACGACGTTGTTGATGCCGTACTATCGGAAATAGTTGATGTTAAGGTTTGTGAGAAACTGAAGTAAATAAAGATGATGTTAAGAATAATAACTTTGATTGTTGTGGTAATCAATCAGATGAACTTTCATTTTTTTGACCCAATTGAGGATTCTGAACTATTAAAACTGCCGGTAAATGTAATTCTCAAAACGAACAATAGAATTACTACGCACTCATTTTCATAAGAGTGAATATTCTTACACAAAAGGAAAAGAGCGGGTCATCCATCTCTTTACGACCTTGTATAATTTACTGTAATTTTGTGAGATGTAATACTAAAATTCAATTTCGACGCCACCAACGGGAAAAAATGCAAATTGGTAAACTGTTTCGCGCGTACCGTCACTTCTGTATTCGTAATAAAACACATTCTTCGTATTAAACAAGTTCATCAAAGCTATATAAACGTTGATGTTCCAATTTTGCATGTAGAACCGACTGATCCACTGGATATCGAATCGGCTGTAATCCGGATAACGCTCGGAATTGATTCGATTGGATGATTCCCATGCCCCCTGTGACCATATCATTCCGCCCAGCCGTTGCTGCTTGAAAAGTGTAAAATCGTTTGGTGTATATGGTCCACCTGTTTGATAACGATACCGAGAACTAATTTCTATTTCGTCGGACAATGGCAGAATATACAACGGATATTTGATAAAGAACGGTTGATCATTAAGCCATGAGCGGACGCCTTTTACAATTTTCCCACCTACGAAATTAAGAATGACTGGATAATCATACTCTGATGGATACCGATCCACCAATTTAGGATTACGCGGATCTACATCCTCGGTTTTTGAAAGCGACACGCTGATTGTACCATAGTAATTTGTGACCTGCTTTTTTTGTAAAAAGAATTCCACTCCGTACGATTCCCGTTCACCAATAGCAAGATTTCGATCGGAGCGAAACGTATCGATGGCGGAGTAAACAAATTGCTCGCTCACTACGATATTCTGAAAATGCTTGTAATATGTCTCAACACTTAACTTCACGCCTTCGTCAAGGATGTGTTGGAGACCAAGAACAATGTGATTAGCTTTTGCGTTCGGAAGTTCCTTGTTTATCCAGAGATTCTGCGGATCGCTATAATAGGGAAATGGCTGCGACTGCCAGTATTCACCTGCGGCAAGAGAAATCGTTGTTACCAAGGGAATAATTTCATACGCAATGTTTGCCCTCGGACTAATCTGTCCTTGTTTAGAAAAGCTGAAGTAGTCGTACCGCAATCCGAATGTCAGACTAAGCCGGGGAAGGATTGTATACTTATCGCTAATATAGGCAAACATTTTATTTGCATCGCCAAAATTTAAATTATTATTGATAATACCTCCCGATGATACAATGGGGCCTGTCCAGGTACCAGTTTGAGGAATGTAAAGCCGCATCGTATCGGGATAGATATGCGCGACATTCTTCCAACTGCTGGAGGTTTGAATTTGTGCGCCGAGCGAAAGATCATGCTGTGGATGAATCTGATAAAACACGTTGTACTTGAGAGCTATATATTGCTCATTGGAATGATTGTTAAACACGTCGCGTGTATTCAGCTTCGTGTAATTCGTCACTTCACCGGTCGGTCCATAGATCTGGCGGGTAAAATCCTCTTGTACATCAACATTATATTGGTTCCCCGCCGCATAAAGTGTTAACACAGAATACCCCTCTTTTCCCCAAAGACTCTTAAGATTGAGGCCAAAAACATATTGTTGATTGTGAGAATTTACATTCTGGAGGCCGGATGATACGGTATCACCCGCACGTTGTGAATCTTTTTCTTTGGGATCACCGACAATATTGATGCGGCTATCTCCAAACATCCCATTGAAAATAAGTTTCTGTGTCGACGACAAATCATAGACAACCTTTGTTTGTGTGTCCCAGTATTTCGGAACAGCAGTTAACGAGATGGCAGACATCCCGACAATTCGATCAATAACTTCCAGCAAGCTCTGCCGGGCGGAAAAAATCCACGATCCACGTCCACCATCAATCCGTCCTTCCATCAACGTACCTATGCCAGCCATATTGAATCCAGTGTTGGAAGCGAATTGTTTATTCCTATCTCCTTCTCGTATAGATAGATCCATCACGGAAGACATTTTGTCTCCGTACTGCGCTGGAAATCCACCAGAAGAAAATTGTACATCTTCCACCAAATCGATGTTCACCATGTTGATAGGCCCCGCAGAGTTAAACTGATTGGGATAATGGTTGATGGAAGGAATTTCCATGTTTTCCATCACCGTAAGATTTTCATACGGTGCACCGCCACGGACAATCAACTCGTTCATATTGTCGGTTGAGCTAGCAATTCCGGGAAGATTTTGAATAACCCGTTGCACATCCATTGCTGAACCAGGCTGGCGTTTTACTTCTGCCCGATCATAACTGTTTACACTCAATGGTGCTAACTGATTACTTCGATTAAAATAATTTGCCTGTACAGTGACACCAGAAACCGCAATTGCTTGTTCATTTAACTTGATAGAGACTTTCGTGCTGCGTCCTGTCGAGACAACGATGTTGGTCAAAATAATGCTTTCATAACCGACAATAGTTGCCTTTAAACTATATGTACCAACAGAGATTCCCTTGATCCTGAAATTACCAGCGGAATCTGTTACGGCACCGAATATTGGTTGCTCCACAACCTGCACATTAACGATAGGCAAGGGTTCCTGAGTTTTTCCATCTGAAATATGCCCAACAATATCTCCCTTAAATGTTTGCGGAAGAAGTCGAGAAGTTGATATACAAACAAATATGAATAATAGAAATTTCTTCATAAGAAAATCATTCAGAATTTGGAGATGCTGCCAAAATTATTTTGTTCTAAAAGAGTTTACGATATAATGTCTTTTTCTTACCTAGAACAAATATAATAAGAATGCGAGCATCAAAAATTCTTTTTCCGGTAAATGGATAAAACGGTTCGGTAAACAGTTAATGCAATTTAAACTGGAGATTTTAAAGGAAATTAGAATATACTAGCCAATTTTTTCACGATATTATCGCTCGACATCGTACGGTACAATTAGATTCCTGCCGCGTTTCAGTATATCTTTTGGGAAGGGGCAGGACTTTCTTTTTCGAGTGTTAAAATGAACGGCAGTCAATACCATAATTGCGGCAACCTCGCCTGTTGTATCGTTACGCATTTCATGAATAAAACGCGCAACTTTCTCCTTGATTTCAAGAACCCCTGAGCGCACAGTAACCGTGCTTCCGGCAACTATCTCGGATTTATATGTTATATTCTGCTGAAGCGCTGCAATACCCATATGGTTTTTCATAAAATATGAATTATTCAAACCTAGCATTGAAGCAAACTGCCATGATGCTTCGTCAAACTTACTTACGTACCAAACAACATTCATATGACCCATAATATCGCAATGCCATGGATGAACGACGCCACGATAAGTAATTTGCATTTTAGCCATGAGTTGTACTCCGGAAAAAAATGCTAGGTAAATAGTTTCTATTTAACCGCTCTTTTTAAAATGTGAAATCGGCTGCAATAAACAAAAGAATAAATTTCTATGCTTTAAGCATTATAAGGATCATTTTGAATTTCGTAATTGCCTTTACTGAATGTGGCTGATTTGCTGGAAGCAACAACATTTGTCCTGCGTACACCCGATGAGCAATTATTGAAATGGATATTTCAACCTCGCCTTCTATTATTAGAGCAAGTGCGTCAAAAGGCACTGTGTGTTCGCTTAAACTTTCACCTTGATCGAAAGCAAATGCGGTTACATTGCCACCTGGATTTTTAATTAATATTCGGCTGACCACAGAACCAGTTTGATACTGAACGAGCTCCGCTTGTTGAAGAACACCGTTAAGCGTTGATGGATCATTTATGTTTGTCGACATTTCCGTTTCCCCCAATATTTGTGGCATAATATTAAGTTATTCGACAAAAGATTACTTATTCATTACTTTCCTCACCCCGTATCTGCACACGTCTTATTTTGCCGCTGATAGTTTTTGGAAGCTCCGTGACAAATTCCACAATCCTTGGGTACTTATAGGGTGCGGTTACTTTCTTTACATGGTTTTGCAACTCGTGTGCCAATTTATCGCTTGGCTGATAGTTCTTTGAAAGAACAACTGTTGCCTTCACGATCTGGCCGCGCTCGGTATCTGGAACAGCGGTAATAGCGCATTCTAACACAGCAGGATGCTCCAACAGAGCGCTCTCCACTTCGAATGGACCGATTCGGTATCCAGAACTTTTTATAATGTCATCAGCTCTGCCGACAAACCAAAAATAGCCGTCTTCATCGCGCCACGCCGTATCACCTGTATAATAGATACCGTTCTGCCATACACTTTTTGTAAGCGCTTCGTCCCGGAAATAACCATCGAACATCCCTACTGGTTTTCTTTTCTTCGTATAAATTACGATCTGGCCAATTTCACCAACTTCGCATACCTTACCGTCTGAATCAATAAGATCGATATCGTACCCCGGTGATGGTTTTCCCATAGAACCGGGTTTTGGTTCCATCCATGGATAAGTCGCTACGGCAACTGTGCATTCTGTTTGTCCATAGCCTTCCATTAATCGAATGCCGGTAATCTCAAGGAATTGTTTGTACACTTCAGGGTTCAACGGTTCTCCGGCAACGACACAATATTTCAAGTGACTCAAATCATACTGCGTCAAATCCTCTTTTATTAAAAACCTGTAAATAGTCGGCGGTGCACAAAACGAGGTTACGCGGTACTTCTCAATAACTTTCATCATATGTTTCGGAACGAATTTGTCGTAGTCATATGTCATCACAGCGCATCCCGACAACCACTGACCGTATATTTTTCCCCAAGCTGATTTTGCCCATCCGGTATCAGCAACTGTAAAGTGAAGACCATTGTCTTGCACATTTTGCCAATATTTTGCCGTAGGAATATGTCCAAGGGGATACGCAAAGTTATGGTTTACCATCTTGGGCATTCCAGTTGTGCCGGATGTAAAATAGAGAAGCATTATATCGTCTATTGTAGTGTTTTCTCCAAGTGATTTTCGATCGAATACCTCCGGGCTTTTTTCCATTTCTTCAGTTAAGTTCAGCCATCCTTCGCGCGATGCACCGATCAACGCTTTATGCTTTAAGGTTGGCGATTTCACAATTGATTCTTCCACATGCTGAATAACATCTGGCTCTGATACACTCACAATCATTTTTATATCTGCGGCATTATTTCTATATATAATATCTTTTGTTCTTAGGAGATGGGTTGCAGGAATGGTGATCGCTCCGATTTTATTTAATGCAAGCGTGCAAAACCAATATTCATAACGACGTTTCAAGATAAGCATCACAGGATCACCTTTGCAGATGCCTATAGATTGAAAGAAATTTGCCGCTTTGTCACTGAAGCGTTTCATTTGTCCGAACGTAAAGGTTGCTTCTCCTCCTTTGTCATCACACCATACCATCGCAATCTTATCGGGAGTTTTAAGGGCTATTTCATCGACCACGTCGAATGCAAAGTTGAAATGCCCTGGTATTCGAATCTCAAATTTGTCGATGAATTCTTGATATGAATTGAAGTCTGTTTGTGAAAGATATTTATCAAGCATTATAATTCTCTTTACTCTAATGTTTATAAAATGACCGCAAGCATTTTGACTGACGTTTGATTCATCGCTTTTAGTGCATGCTTATAAACTGAATCAAAATAGATGGAATCGCCCGCATTCAGAATAATCTCATGGGTATCAATGATGATCTTCATTGTGCCCTCGAGGATGTAATTGAATTCCTGCCCTGGATGTGAATTAAACTCCATAGAAGTAGATTTTGTTTCCGGTTCTATTTTCACAATGAACGGTTCTGCCTTTTTATTGATAAAATTAGCCGCGAGACTTTCGTACTTATATTGTTTTCTTCTTTCCACACTCAATCCCTTGTCTTTGCGGACGACACAATAGACATGAAGCCTGGGATTCTCTCCAGTAAGGATTGCTGTAAGTTCGATGCCGAATTTATGCGCAACCTTGTAAAGGAATCCAACAGGAATATCAACCGCCCCGCTCTCGTATTGAATGATTAAATCTAATGGAATTCCAAGTTCTTGCGCCAACGAATTCGCGGAAAGTCCGGAAATTTCCCTCAGTTCCTTTATCCGCTCAGCGACGAATTGTATTTTTTCTTTCATAATAAAGATTTCTTTCTAAAGTCGTTTTCTTTAATGGCCGGTGCCAGTAGATTGAGTTATCATTTCACACTTAATATAGCGGTGTGCCTGAGCGGATGCTCTTTGAAAATTTACTCGATAATATAAGCAAAATCAATTTGTATAAAGAATTTTATTGAAGAATTCTTCCGGTCAATCCAACATTTTTTGCAAGATATGTACATCTAAAAGTTTTCCAAATTTCCACCCAACTTCTTTCAATATTCCAACTTGAACGAAACCAAAATTAGTATGTACATGTAAACTAACATCGCTTTCACCGGCTATACGTGCTATGATTGTATGGTATTTTAATTGTTGAGCTTCTTTGATCATCAATTGCAAGAGCGTTGTGCCTATTCTCTGACCGCGGTATTCGGATTTGATGTAGAACGACGTTTCACCTGTGTCATTATATGCGGAGCGATCAAACCATTTGCTCAGCGATATCCACCCAACAACTTTTTCATCGAGCACTGCAACCCAAATTGGATGCCTATTGTCATGCGATTGAAACCATTGTACCCGCTCGCTTACACTCTTCGGTTCAGTGTCGAAAGTTGCCGTTGTAGTAAGAATTGCCTCATTATATATTTCAGTGATAGCGTTTATATCCGACAACTCTGCTTTCCGCGTCACGAGTGAATTTTTCATTTTATAATATTCCTTTGCCGACAAAGTAATCTCTACAATGAATTTTGTTTTTGCATTAGTATAAGCAATTCTGTCGTTTGGATATTTTTCTACTAAATGTAATTTCAGTTGTTGGTATTCTTTTGTAAGATGTGGGTACTCAGTTAAAAAATCTCGAAAAAATAATCTGTCCCAGTGTTCAAAGTCATCCTCTACCATATGAATGTGATGCGTGCGGCCTCCGATTGCATCACGTTTGATGAACCAAGCATAAAATGGTGGGCCGTCGTCGCTATGCGTTGGTCGCCAAAAAAAATCATATCCTTGCTCAGTTAAAATCGGGACAATAACCTTTTTGGTTTCTTCAAGAGAGGTCACTTCCACCAAGATATCAATAATTGGCTTCGCCGATAGATGGGGAATTGCCGTGCTTCCGAAATGCTCGATTCTTTTAATAATTTTATGCGGCAGACAAGTAAAAAGATGCCTCTTCTCCTCTTCAAACATCCTCAGCCAGTCTGGATTATACGGAACGATAACTATTTCTTCTTGCACAACTCGCTTAATACGTTCTTCAAGAGATTCCTTGCTGTTCATATATTTCGATAGAGCTGTTTATCTCGGCCGTTCTATTTACGTTTTCTGCTGTTTTTTCTTCGCCGCAGGAAACAGGACGTTATTTAATATCAGCCTATAGCCAGGTGAGTTTTTGTGCAGACTCAAATCAGTAGGTGGATCGCCAACGGCGTGCTGGTAGTCTTCTGGATCGTGTCCGCCGTACCAAGTGAATGTGCCGCGTCCGAAGTTGCCATGGATATATTTCACTTCTTCCGTTCCCTCGCGCTCTGCAAGAATTGTTATTGTCTTCTTAATTAAGCTTTTCTTGAATGCGGTTGTTTGTCCCATAAAACCTTTAATGATGTTGACATGGTCTTGTGTCAGCATTGTCGGTACAGGATCGTACTTCGCTGAGAATTCAAAAAGCGTAAAATAGTCCGTATTCGGATCGCGAATCGGAGGTGGATCACTTGGCGGAATGTCAATATCTGAATATTCGTAGCGCAGTGGATTCATATCAAGTTTAAAATTCTCGAAAGCCAGTGTCTTGCTAAAGTCGAGTTTTGCTTGAGCATTGCGATCGGCTGGATCGCCATCGAACATTACATCACAGATATCAACGTTTTCTGCTGCCAAGGCAATATCGTAACTGTCTGTTGCCGAACACATAGCAAACATAAATCCGCCGTTACCGATAAATTCCTTAATAGAACGCGCAACATCTTTCTTCTCTTCAGAAACCTTTTTATAACCCAGCCGCTTGGCTTCACGCTCGTACAACATTTGCTGTTCAATATACCACGACGCATTTCGGAAGTTTGCATAGAACTTTCCATACTGTCCGGTAAAATCTTCATGATGCAGGTGAAGCCAGTCGTACTCTGCAAGTTTACCGGAAAGAACTTCTTCATCCCACACTTTTGTATAATGGATTTCTGCGTACTCGAGCGCCAACGTTACGGCATCATCCCATGGTTTGAAGCCCGGTGGTACATAAACGGCAATCTTTGGCGCTTTCTCCAATCGCACTACATCTTCGTTGTTGTCCTCCCGTTGAACTTCAGCATAAAGAGAAGCTGCCTCGCTTGTGGCAAGCGGTTCAAAAAAAACACCGCGGATACGACACTCATTTGCTAATACATCGCTGTAGTCGCATAGGAATGATCCCCCCCGGTAGTTGAGAAGCCAATCGACCGCGCCATTTTTTTCTAACAACCAAAATGCAACGCCGTAGGATTTCAAATGATCGGTTTGTTTCAAGTCCATCGGGATAAGAAGCTTGGATTGGGAATAACTTGAAGATGAAAAAAGAAACAAAGCCAAAATGCAACTAAGTCCAATAAGGATATTCCGATAGAACAGTAGTCTTAATGAGTATAATTTCATTTGAGTGGTTCTTCTTATCATATTATCTTTCGACTTCGTAAACGTGAGAGAAGTTCCTTTCGCTATGGCTAACGAAATATAATCAATTAATGCCGAATCACTGTTAATAAATAGGGTAGGTACTCAGTTTTCTTGAAGATAAGTTTTACTATTATTTAATTGTCTCGTATGCCATCGCATTCAAAAGCATAATGCGATTCTTCATTGGTGGGTGCGTAGCGAATAAATCAGCCCACCAACCTTCTTTCGAATTGATTTCTTTTCCTAAAGGATCAACGATGCATAAATGAGCAATACCTTTTTGAAAAGAAGTTGTGGGTTCGGCTGCATTTTCGATTTTCATTAAAGCATGAGCAAGTGCTTTGGGATTGCGCGTAAGTTCTGCTGCTCCTGCATCGGCAAGATATTCCCGCTGGCGTGAAACGGCCATTGCTACGATGCGGGCAATCAATGGAGCCAAAAGTAATGTAAGAAGCCAGCCGATGAACAAGACACCGCGGAACATCCATCCGGCACCTGGCGCACGGCTTCCAGCGAATCCGCCGATAAAAGCACTTTTCTTCATCCACTCAGAAAGTAAAAGTACGGCACCAAACAGAACCGTGATAATTGTCATCAATTGAGTATCAGAATTTCGGATGTGGCTCATTTCGTGTGCGATGACACCTTGCAATTCTTCGCGGTCGAGCATTGCAAGCAATCCCGTTGTAACAACAATGGAACTTTGCTGTGCATCAGTGCCGACAGTAAAGGCATTTGGATCAGAGTCTTTCACCACATATGCTTTTGGAGTTGGAATTCCTGCCGCAAGACTCATTTCTTTTACTACATCAAGTAATTCGGGCAGGTCAGCAACAGTTTCATTATCCGGTTGCTCGGCATGCACAGACCAGAGAATAGAGTTTCTTCCCCAGTGAAGACTTGTTAATATAGAAACAACACCGATAATGACTGCTAAAGTCGTTCCAACGGGAAGAAAGCGCAAGAGAGGAATATTGATATCTTGAGAAAAGAATTTTATAAAGGGACGAGGATTAAAAAAGAACGCTAAAAGAAAAAAAAGTAAAAGGAATGTTATCAAAGTTATTTCTAACAACCATTTATTTAATACAGTATCGTCATCATTATCATCATCAGCAAAAGCTTGAGGTTTTTCCCACAATCCCTCTGCCGCCCGCTGCCTGAAATTCCAAATACCTGAGCCAACCATTAGAATCATAAATGGAAGAATAATAACTCGCGCTACAGGGCTGACGTCTAAGAAAACATCAAACCCCGCACCGATAACCGCAATAAGAAGAACGAATGCCACGATGAGCAGCCATGTCATTCGTCGGTTGTGCGCCTGCTGTTCGTAGACATTGTGTGCATGAGTTAAGATGGTTTCAGACATTGGTCGCCTCAGTTACATTTTCAGAGTATTTAAAAAGATCAAAAATACCCTGCAAGGTTTCTTCAGAGATTATTTCTTTAGCGAAAGGTCCACTGTCGGTGCTTCCCGCTCACCGGCATCTTTTACCTGAAATAGCGGGAATAATTTGAAGCCCATCGACGCTGCGACGAGATTCGTGGGAAACATTTCTAACTTTGTGTTATATGTAGTTGTGATATCATTATAGAACTGACGAGCAAATGTGATTTGGTTTTCTGTAGTTGTTAATTCTTCCATCAACGGTTGAACGCTTTCGTTAGCTTTCAAAGTTGGATAATTTTCAACAACAGCAAAAAGTTTGGAGAGCGCCGATGACAACACATCTTCTTTCGCCATGCTGTCTGCAATATTACTTGCACCAACAGCCGCTGCACGAGCTTGGATAACACCCTCAAGCGTTCCTTTCTCAAATTCCATCTGTCCTTTAACTGCATTAACTAGATTGGGAATCAGGTCATGCCGGCGTTTAAGTTGTACATCGATTTGTTTCCAGGCATTGCGCACTTGATTTCGTATTTGAATTAGAGAATTGTAACCACCAATTGCTGCGACAACAAAAATAATTATGAGAGCAAGAATAATAATAGCGACCATTGATCCCTCCTGTAGTAGTAATAAGTTATCAATCGAATTATAACATTATTTTAATGCAAATAAACAGATTCTTACTAATAAATATTTTGCGCCTGTAACGAAAAGGATCTATTTAGATACACCGATAATCATATCTTCCTAAATAAAAATATGTACTCGTGTTTAAAAATGTAAAAACCGCCTACTAAAGCACGATATCGCCAAAGTTCTTTCTGATTTCTTTTTCCTTTTGTCTCATCAAAATTTTTTATAATAATAGATTTCAAGGAATATCCACGTTTTAAAAACTTCTTGCATCGCATAGAAACCAAGAGGTATCCAATTACCGCAGGAATATTTATCACCAATGACTAATGCGAAATATCGACCTTTGTCTAAAACTGGATATGTAGCATCAACTATTTTCCCAAAAAGAATTAAAAATTCATCTATTGATTTAGCATTCGATAAATCTCTTTCATCTTTGCTAAATTTAATAATATCCCAGTAAGGTGGGTGCATAATTAAAAACTGCACGCTTTTAATTTTCCGTTTATTTAGTTCGGATTTAAAATTCAAGTTTGAACTGTCACCTATAATAATTTCTGTTCGAGTCGAGTATAGATCATCTTCTTGTTCGATTGTTTTTGCGGCCGAGCCTGCAACTTTTCGTAGAAGCTCTACTCCAACACCATTCCGTCCTAACCGTTTGCTTTCTATTAAGGTGGTTCCACTTCCAAGAAATGTATCTAGTACCCATTCGCCCCTTTTTGTATAGCGCCTTAACAGCTGATTTGGAATTTGCGGAATAAAGTTGCCCCAATAACCTCCGCTATGGACACCAGAGGTATGGCGTTTTTCTAAAATCCAAAGACTATCCGTAAGAATATCATCATATTCTTTCCATCTATGTAAATTCAAATCGTTAATCTTACCGGTTTTTGTTTCAGAAAGTGCGCGGACTAATCTTTGGATATAATATTTTGTTCTTTCAATGGTCCGAGTATCAAGAATTTGGTCAAGCTCACCGAATAAATATTTCGAATTAACCTTAGTGGGTTCTTCATTAAACGATATATTGCGAACTCCATCTTTATCCATAGACAACTTTTCAACGTCCTTTTTAACATCCTGAACTACTGCGCGGATTTGTGCAAGGTTTTTTTGCTTAAGCAACTTTGATAAACTATCTTTTATTTTAGTTTTGTTTGAAATCATTTCATCATTAAATATTATAATCATGATGTCTATCGCTTATAAGATACTGCAGCTCTTTTCCGTTTGCAAGAGCACACATGCTTAAATAAATTTGCATGGACATCATGCTGCATAGCGCATGTTTTAGTTGTGCGCACAACTTCTATATATTGATTCAAAAAACAGATTCTTCTTTTCAGTTTTTTTGTTATCTTTATTCAATAATAAAATGAATCAAGAACTTAGCATACTAATTATAACCGCCGTATCTGTTGCGCTCGTTCATACGCTTCTTGGCCCGGATCATTATGTGCCATTTATCGTTATGTCCAAAGCGGGCAAATGGTCCACGCTTAAAACTACACTCGTCACCATCTTCTGTGGTATTGGGCACGTGGGCAGCTCTGTTATCCTCGGATTGGTTGGAGTCGGTTTTGGAATTGCAGTTGCGCATCTACAATCGCTCGAGGCCATCCGTGGAAATATTGCCGGTTGGATATTGATCGCTTTCGGATTGATCTATGGAATCTGGGGGCTTCGTGCAGCATATCTGATTAAACCGCATACGCATTGGCATCCTCACAGTGATGGTAGCACACATAGCCATACGCATGTACATGCAGAGGAACACGCGCACATGCATGAGCAATCTAACAACCCAACTATGACGCCCTGGGTATTGTTCATTATATTTGTTCTTGGTCCGTGTGAACCATTGATCCCCATTCTTATGTACCCCGCCGCTCAGGGGCACATACTTCATGTTGTAATCGTAAGTCTTGTCTTCGGTTTGATTACTATTGGCACAATGGTTGGTGTTGTTCTCGGTTCAGTCGCCGGCTTGCGCCTGCTTCCTATGAAACATTTTGAGCGCTACAATCACGCACTCGCAGGAATCTCAATATTCTTTTGCGGAATTGCAATCCAATTCCTAAGTTTATAAAGTAAATCTCCCTTGGTTAATTTAAGGAAGGAGACAGTAATTCATCTTCCTGCAATTTCGTTTTTCATTAAAGCAAGATAACACTAACTGCCGCTACACCGCTTTGTAGTATTCTTCCCCGTTATATATATACGACCTAATAAATTTTTCTTGATCCAATTGTTTCAACGATATAATAATCTCTTCTTTCAGCATAGCTAACGATTCCGTCATCTGATCGACAGTCATTGCACGGCGCTTAAGTAGTGCGAGAATTGCTTGCTCATCGATAGCATGCTCTTGTGTCTTATGTGTTTCTTTGAAGATGCCGACTATTTCACTGCGTTCCCCCAATATCTTTTGAATCTCCTTCAAGCGGTTTTCTCCAACCGGCTGCGCAATTGTATATGCCGGCGGACGGATGACAGTATTGAGATGAATTTTATCCGGCTGAATTTCATCAAGCACCTGTTTCATTTTGAACACTTCCTCATCGTGATCGTTCATCCCTTTGACAAAAAGAATTTCGATCCACATCCTGCCTTGGAATTCTTGACGGAACGCTTTGATGCCGTCAAGAATAGTGTCTATGCGGAGTTTCGGATTTGGCCTGTCAACTTTTTCAAATACGTCTGCCGAGACTGCATCCAGAGATGGTGAGACAATATTTGCATCCATCAAATCGCGCCTCACTTCGGGCAGGTTTAACAATGTTCCATTAGTTAGCACTGCAACCGGGACTTTCGTCATTTGCTTGATGCCGCGGATTATGTCACCTATTTTTGAGTTCAATGTCGGTTCGCCGGAACCTGAAATTGTTATATGGTCGAGATTGGGATATTCTGCAATCACCTCTTTCACTTCAGCAAGAATTTCATCTGCAGGTAAATATTCTTTCCTCGCAATGCCGCGTTTATCGGTCACGCCGACTTCGCAGTACACACAATCAAGCGAGCATAGTTTATTTGGGATAACATCCACACCAAGCGATAATCCTAATCGCCGGGATGGAACAGGACCAAATGTATATTTTCGTTTTATAGGCATTACAGTATTTTAAAACAAAAACCGCCAGTACATCGTTCCAATAATTTAATAATACGGAATAATTGTAATTGAAGTAATCAGAGGAAAAAGCAACTTTTTTTAAAAACTAAAATATCCTCTAATTATTTTTTCATTTTTCTTTTTCCCTTTATACCTTATACTTGAGTTAATATAGGACAAATAAAGATAGATATGATCGTTATATCGGCGAAAGCATTATTGGACTTGGTATTATCTACTGGCTGAAGAAACGCGGCATCAATATTACAATGCTTGCAAAAGAATGATGCACAAATTATTCAAATAACGCTTGACGGACTCAAATCTATTATGCAATTTTCAGGAAAACCCGTATATTTGAATATAACGCGCTGGCAATAATCCATTGCACAATATAAAATATATTACCAGTAAAAGATGGTTACGCTTAATCAGTTTGAAGAATTCGACCAAGGCATGTTGCTGGCTGGAAATTATCGCGGCAGCATTGCAGTGAGTGACTATGTGAAAAATACGTGTGAGATCGCGGAGGATGTTTCCTCTGAGATACTCTCAACACGATAGACTTTGTTTGATGTTTTCCTCGAAAGGATTAAATATGAAAAAGAACATTGCGCTTTCCGTTGCATTGTGTAGTTTTATTACGACCGCTATGCTAGTGGCGCAAGTGCAGCAAGCGGTATATCAAGATGAAGATACTCCATCTGAATCATTTACAATCTTACTAAAAGATGAGTGGGCTTACTTACGTGATGCTGTTGCCCAGCTGAAAAATGAAACAGAAACACGAGGCGAGTTTGAGACAACACAAGAATTTCAAGCGCGAGTGACGCGTTCTCGTGATTCCCTTCAAAGCAAATTAAACGCCCACCTCAAGGAAACAAAGTTAGATCACAGAGTTTTTGGCTTGTGGTTCAAAGCAACACTCGTCTCATACAATGCAGATGCTGAGATATATTCTTTAAAATGTGCGACGACTGTCGAAGCGCCATACAGCATACCAACCGTGGATTGTTTTGTTCCATCTAATCCGTTTATTGACTTAGCGGATAGTATTCGGGGCGGTTATCGGACATCGAGTATTTTTATGAAATTCAATCCTGATTTTGAATGGAAAGTTGGAAGAGACGAAGCACGATCAGCAAAGGGAAACGAATCCAATGTGTTTTTCAAAGTTCATTTTGTTGTAAACCTGACGTCAGAAGGATCTGCTATTCATGGGCTATTGAAAATAATTCCAAAAGATATTGCGTTGATGAATCGAAACAATAACTATGTGTATTGGAAAGAAGAAATAAAGTAAAAGAGAAGAAAACAATTGAGTATAATAAAGTGAGCGGCCTTAAGCCGCCCATTGTATTTCAAAAGACAGCCTACAAAATTATCTAATCATAATTGAAAAATCTTTAAATATTATTCTGCTTTAATCGCTGCAGCATAGCTATTGTCAAACCGCTAATAATCATCGCGGCAGCAATCCATACGAAGTTCATAAACGGCTTCACACTGATCTCAGCAATAAGAGTTTCAGGTTTTTGCATTCCTGCGTGCATCATCTTTTCAACGCCGATGACATTGATTTGCACTTGTGATTTCTTTGTACCAGATGCCACGTTCATTGCCACAAGTTGAAATCCAAGATGTCCATTCTTGAGATATGCTGTTTTCATCTCAAGATGTCCCTGTGTATTATATGTTGTTGTCGGTACAATTGCCTGAACATCCTTTTCGGTTTTGATTTGAAGCACTGCGCCAATGGTAACAGAATTCTCTGCACCCATCATGCCGCTCTTACCATGCGTTCCCATCTCAAATCTTTGGAAGGTGATGGTGATAGGACCGTAAATTTGTGGTTCATCTTTCACCAGAACAATCAGGTTCTCTTGATTTGTTTCTCCCTGCTCAAAGGAAACCGGCTCAAGGTAGAAGTCGCCAGACCACGAACTTAAGTAATCCGGAATTCGCATAAGACTGTTGTTGTAATTGCTTTCGAACATTATTGGTTCGAGAAGTGCGAACTTGCCATTGTATTCAACGCTGACTACATACTTTGTCTTCCCATCCTGCGCAAGTTTTGCACTGGTAAAATTCAGCTGATAACCAAAGGCAGACTTCGGCTGGTTCAATGGAAGCGAGATAGATTGTTTTTGTCCATATCTGCCGGATGCGATGATGCCAAGAAAAAGTATCGCCAATCCGGTATGCGATAGCGCGCCGCCTATAAAGCGTGGCTGTTCTTTTGCAATCCGGTAACCTTGACGGACACTAACAAAGAATGCGAAGAGCGATGTTAGCACGAGTAATGCATTAAGTATATCGTGCAAACCCATCATAATGAAAATACCGAGAACGACAATGGACAAGATGCCAGGAATAACAAGTTTCTTCATAAATAACGGCAGTTCTTCTTTATTCCATTGTGTACGTAGACTGAGTCCGAGCAGTAACGTCATTAACACAGCAAGCGGTAGGCTGGTACGATCGTAGAACGATGGCTCAACTGTGGAAGTGGAAAAAAGAGGTTTGCTAGTTCCAAAAAGAATAACTGCCGCGCAGACTCCTATCACAATTATGGCAAGTGTGAGCATAGATTCGCGGTTGAACCATGCACTGTGAGGAGTTGCGATTTTCAGTTCCTTCCATCGCAAAATAGTCATTCCAAATCCGCAAGAGGCAATCGCTCCTAACCATACGATAAGCAATGAATATGCAAATGTGCCGGGATCCACAAATGAGTGCACTGAAGCATTTGCAAGAATTCCACTGCGCGTTAAGAACGTACTATAAATAACCAGGAGATATGTGAGTACAGCAAGAATGAAATTTGTGCGCGCAAGTTTACCGGTTAACATCTGAATGAGCATTGTATGAATTAACATAACAGCAACCATCCAGGGAATAAGCGATGAATTTTCCACCGGATCCCAGCCCCACCAACCACCCCAACCGAGTACACCGTATGCCCAATAACCGCCGAGTATTAGGCCGGCACCAAGTGATACCGCACTGAAAAGTACCCAAGGCAAAGCATTATGTATCCACTTTTCATATTTTTTCTGCCAGAGTGCTGCAAGGGCAATTACAAATGGAACAGCAAGTGAGGCAAATCCCCAAAAAAGTACCGGCGGATGTATAATCATCCAAATATTTTGAAGCAGCGGATTAAGACCTTTACCATCCGGCGGGATAAATCCTTTCGGCACGCTGTCTGCGGCTGCATCCCAGACATATTCAAAAGGCGATTTTATAGAAATGAGCAATAAAAGAAATGTAATTAAAAATGAATAAACGGCCATTGTTTCACGTTCAATTCCCTTGCGCTGTGTATAGCGCTGCAGAATAAAACCGATGATTACGGCAAAAAGTGCCCAGAGTAAAAAACTTCCTTCCTGTCCTGCCCAGAAAGTTGTGATCAGTAGCGCTGTTGGTAAATCGCGAGAACTATAATTTGTGACATAGTTATATTCAAACCGGTGCTGGAAAATGTAAATCATGAGAAGCGCAGAACCTAAAATGACACTGACAACTGTCAGGATAAAACTGCTGCGTGCTTTGAGAAGATTCTCTGGTTTTTTTATAGATACTGCATACAGTATGGCCGAAGTGAAAGCAGCAAGACAAGCGATCCAGACGACAACAGTACCGATCATATATATTCCTTTTATCGAATATATACGATTATAAACAATCACTCCTCGAAATACAACACAGAATTGAAGATCAAGGCTTCACCGAAGCAGGGATTTGATTGAAAACAAAAGTGCGGGAAACCTACACTCCCGCACACATAAAATACTTGACATCTGAAGCTTCTCTTCAGACCTTATTTGCTCAATTCTGCAATCGAATTATCCAACAGTGCCTTAACATATTTATAATTGTGAATACCATGGCTATTTTCATATTGAATCTGCTGCAAATTCCAAATTGCACCGGCTTTATAAGCTGGGGCAATAATCAGCGGCTTACTGCCCGTTGCATTGACTCCGTAAGTGGAATCGCCTACAATCGTGCCAGCAGATACTGTTACCCAAGGAATTTTACTTTTCTGCGACCATTTATTTGTAACTGATGTATCCATCAACATTTTAGCCAGTTGTGCAGTCTCTCCAATAATTGTTGCACGCTCGCTCCAGTGTGCATCGGACGCTGAAGCTATAAGGCCCGTATGACACCCAGATACATTACAGCCGTTTACATTGTAAGATGGGCTTGTTGAGCCTGATGCAAGATAGCGCACCCAGAATGTATGTCCGCCGTTTTGATTACCGCCATTCACAATTGCCATGTGGCAATCTTCACAACCCAGCGCTTTGTTGTTAATTAAAGTAGTATGATATGAGCTTTGATAATTCGAATAGCCCGTGAATTCAAATCCACCAGTACCAAGTAAAGTTTGCGCTGGCTCACCTGAGACGTGATTATTCCAACGCGATGTATAGATCTTTGCTGTATCTGTCGTATTTATTTTTGATGGATCCGGCTGCCAAGACGCTGGTGTTGTACCACTAGAAGAGGTAGTTGCCCACATAAATGTCGAAGTCATTCGCGGTTCATGGCACTTTACACACAAATTAGATGCTGCACTGCTGTTCCAAATCTTTGTTGCCTGTCCAGCAACAAGCGTAAAGATATTTACTGCACCGGAATCTCGTACCGTGAAATTGGCACGTTGGTGAGCTGCATGACAGGTAAAACAGCCGGGAGGTGTTGCATTAGGGTAACCCTGCGTACAAATTTCTACAGAAGGAGCATTGATGTTAAATGTTTCATTTGCGAAACCTCTATTATAACGGTCGTAGAAACCTTCATTCGTATGGCAACCAGCGCAATCATACGTATTACGGGCAAAATCGCCACCTACAGCATGCTCTGATGTTGAATATTGAACTTCCCTTGCAGCAACTCGATATGTTGTATCAGAGTCTGCACTATGACATGTAGCGCATTGAATGCCAGGGGCATAGCCTTCGAGAGCGCTGACTGAAGCATCTTTACCAGCTGGACCCGTGGGGCCTTCTTTACAACCAGATATGCCTACAACCATTAAGAGGCCCGCCAAACAGATAACAAAACCCCCGAATGTTTTATTCATCATATAGCACCTTTTTATTAAAGGTTAAAATTTAATTGTTTATATATACTATTCTATTTCAATAGACTCTTTAAGATAATATTATCTTCAAAAAATACTTTTATCGGAAGTTTCGCACCACTCCACCAGCAAGGTCGATTTTTCCATTCATATGCTTTAGTTTTCCAGAAGCCGTTGTAACATCTTCATGACACGCGGTACAACTTTGTGAATAGGAATAATGGCCTGCTGGTGGTAAACCATGACATGAACCGCAAACAGCTTGACTAGATCCGCCGTTCCAGACTGGGGCATTTGCTAAAACGCCTGTCATCACCGTACCTGAAAAGACCGAATCGCTTGCCAATCCAGATTTCGGTAATGTCCAATTACCATGACAAAATGTATTGGTGCATTTTAAAGTTAATTGGCTAAACGAAGTTGATGGAACAGCTCCATTTGTTTGCAGCGCGCCTAAGTTACTTATCTGTACTTGTGCAATTCCCGTTGCGGTGATATGTGTCGTGTCAGAAACCCCGTTGGGCAAATGATGGCAATCATCACAATGCATCGCTAATGCGGAAATTGTTCCTGTTCCTGTATAATGTATATTATGTGCCCCAACCCCTGGGGCAGTAAAGGAAGTATTTCCATAACGATCCGGTGCAGGAGGTATGCCATGGCACGTAGCACAATTTTCTGGTCCACCGGGTCCTGAATGACATGGCCGGCATGAACTGTTTGATGTGCCACCCTCATAATTGCTTCCATGACACTGCTTGCAAATAGTAAGATTGTAATTAATGTTTTGAATATACTTGCCATGGAAATTTACAGAACCGGTATCGATCCATCCTTGTCCATGAATCTGTACTTCAGCACTTATTGCTGTCGGTAGACTATTTTTCAAATCACTGCATGAAATTAGAAGCGCTGATATTATCAATAGCATCAAAATTAGAATGATACGCTGCTTCTTCATAATCAAGCCATCCCATTATCGGTGGCAATAACCGCAGAATTTTTGTCCTTTAACTCCGCCCGGATGTGCGTTGACATCTGTGTGGCACATATAGCAATTGGCGCCGGGATCAAAATGCCAGGGCCCGTGCGTATTGGACATAAAGCCGGGGTCATGCGTTTTCGGATCATTACCTTTTATTCCATCGGGATCGACATGGCAAGTGATACACACTGGATCGGCACCCTCTGCACCGTGGCAGGCTGCACACGACTCAATATCACGTCTTGCCAAGCGTGCATGTTCGCCGCCACTGCTTCCAACCCCTAGTGTTGTAAATCCGGCTACAGCATGCGATGCCGGCTTGAACGCACCTTGATTTATATTGCCTCCAGCTTCATGACATGTTGAGCAATATTTTTCTGAATTGTGGCACGTTTGACATTCCATCGATTTGCCTTTTGCGGCAATACCATGTGTAAAGCGGAAATTTAAATCGTGTATTTTTGTCAAACACATTTCTTGTCCTCGATCGATTGCTGTGAGACGTGGCGATCGTTGTGATGTAAGATCACGTCCCAGCACATCTACTTTTATTAATTCCGATCCGTTGTGACAATCGATGCAAGTTTCTTGCGAGTGGCAAACGCCGCACTTGGCATCACCGAGTCGTGCTAATCGTTTATGTTCATGGATAAAATTTGTACGATTGTGCTCTATAGGACGCAGCGATGCAAAATCGGTATGGCACTTTTCACATGCAGTTGTTGCTTTCGTATCGTTGTGGCAAGAGTTGCATGTTGCCATTGCAGGTACAAGTTCTCCGGTTGCAGCATCAGCTTTATCGAGAATAGTGTGACATGTTTCGCATGTTACTTTTTGATCTTCCACATGCTGTTGATGTGAAAACATCAGTTCGCGAATAGGATTTGGTGTCGCTGTATATTTCGTAGAATCCGAATTCAGATGGCAATAGGTGCAATTGCTTTTCAACGGTTCTTCGTGGCAGCTCTTGCAAGCTTCCATCTTCGCAAGAAGATTGTCGGATGCTTTGGTGCTCTTTGCTACATCTGTATGGCAATCTATACAGGCGATGCCGGCTTCGGTGACATGAAATTGATGAGAAAATTTTACACGCTTCGGCTGCTTATCACTGACGATTTGTTCACGTAGTACCACTGCACCGGTGAAGGTAAGAAGCAATGTCAGCATCAAACTTATGAAAAGAAATCCATGCTTCAGAATAATTGATGTGTTCTTTCGATTTGTTTGCATGGTAATCTTAAAAAAATGTCAAATGTTCGCCTAAATAGTAACTGCCTCGTAAAAAGAGGCGTACATCGTCACTATAAATTTTATTTTGAATCCACTGAACCTGTGCATCTAACGAAAGTACCGGAATTGGTCGGTACACAGCTCCAATCGCACTGCTTAAAGCATCTGATATTGGCGCATTGCTATTCAACTTGTAATGTGCATATCCAACTGTAATAGTTGGTGTAAGTTTATAATCGAAAAGGGGATAACCAGCATTTACAGAAAACGCTGCTAATTCTCCGCCATAACCGGTGTTCCAGCTAAAACTTGCCGAGGCGTACTTTATATTGTAACCAAGTGTCACTTGATCGGAATTATCATCACCGTATGAAATGGAACCGAACTTCCCAAATACTTGCCAGTCTTTGCAGATAGCATATTCTGCGCCCAGTTCGTATTCACTGATTGTATTGTAAGCAAACACCCAGAAAATAGAATTATATAAGAGACGCGGTTCGCGATGGATATATTCACCTGTCAGTGAAAGCGGTTCTGTTAGCTTCACCCGTGTGAAGAATTGAATGCGCGAAATATTTTCTTGATTTAAATCGAAATCACTTCTCGCATATGCAGAGATTATGTTGTAGTCAATGCTTACATCGCCGCTTACGTATTGTTCTGCCATCGCACTTGGAGAGATCTCTGTTATAACGGGATTGAAAAGGGAGTCTTTTCTGAGCGCCCAGTATGTTTCCGGTTTGATGTTTTTCTGCATATAGCTCAATGATACACGGGCAAAATCTGACGGTGTACTAATAATTTGAGCACCAAACATATTATTATCTTTTTGATCACCAATCATTTCAAACTTTTGTCCAGTAGATGGCAAAGCTCCATAATAGCCGAGCACTTTTAACCTTGAATCTAACAATCGAATTGAAGCAACACCGCCATCGATTGTGCCGTTGCCGACACCTGCGAAGATCGCTTGACGACCGAGACTGAAATCGATTGTTTCAAATAGATTTAAATAATTCAAATAAAAATTATAGAATCGAACTGTACTTTCGTTCTTCAACGGACCAGCAAAATCGTTAGATCCCTGCAGATATGTATGAAACGAGAGATGCTCACCTGCTAGCGAGAGTTGTACTGTCTGGTATCCGAACAGGTGGTTGGATGATTGACCTATAGTATCTCGTTGCTGCCACGCAGAGGCGGAAGAAATAAGTCGCAATTGGAGAAATTGTGCCGATGTTTTGCAGAAAAGAAAAATAAGCATCGCCAAAATTATCAAAATGCTGCGCTGCATTAAATATTTCATTGGTTGTCTGTTATATATGATTGCGAAAATGCTAAACGCAAATAATCGAGCGTCTCATTTTATTATTGCCGAGACGCCTGCTCAAACAACTAGAAAATTTATTATAATTATTATCCTTTTGGAATTGGATGCTTAATCTTTACCCACATTTCATCAAACTTAAAGGGCTTATAGGATGGACTTTTCTCGTTGTGGCATGTCTTGCATTTTTTTTCAATCGCTCCCTTATCTTTGAATTCCGTTAAGCCCGCAGTAATTGCTTTTGCTTTATCTTTCATAATGGAAAAAGCCTTGTATGCTGAACCCGCACCGTGGCAAGTTTCACATTGCACTCCATCGACAGTGAGCTTGGCATCAGCTGTAATGGCATGGCACTCGAGGCATTCAGGTGATTCATTTGCCGCTTTTTTCAATCCCCTTGCCTTAGTAATTTCGGCTGCTTTAGCTTCGGTTAAAGTTTTATAAGCTTCGGCGTGGTTACTCTTTTGCCAAATTTCAAATTGTGCACCCTTCTTTTCACCTTTATGGCACATACCACACATTTTAGCTCCAACATACTTATTTTGAGCAAGCGTGGAAAATGAAAACAGGACCAAAGCCGCAAGAAGAAATGAAATCGTCTTCTGCATATGAAACGCTCCTTATTATTGAGTTAATAATTGATAACGCTTTTAGCTTATCATGAAAAGTGTTGTTTTTATCTACGTTTAAGAACCGACATATACAATTATCATGATATTATCAATACAGCAATGACACTTGTTGAAATTATCAATCTAAAATCCATTAAGCTGCCACAATCTAATATACATATAATTTTTCTTGGGTTGTAATTCTTACCTAATTATTATCGTTCATAAAACCAACTTTAACTACTCTTCTGCAGTATGGCAATCACTACAATTCATTTCCTTCCATGAATCTCCAATGTCCACAGGATGTTGGTATGGGACACCATCCAGCGAAACACTGTTTTTTTCTTTTCCAAAACTCTGAGCAAGAATTGTATGACAAACAGAACATTCGTTCGTTAGGACTTTTCCATCCTCTCTAATATGTTTATTATCATGGCATCGGAAACAACCTTTATAAAAAAGGTGGCCAATATTATTTGGAAAATGTCGCCATGTGACAGCCATTGTCGGAAAATAATTTCGTGCATAAAATTTTTGGACTGTTGAAACTATCTGACTAATTGCCGCGTTTTTTTCTGAAGCAATTTGCGGATAACTAGTTTTGTAATATTCTTCAATTACAAGCCGGATACTATCCCGTGCGATATCTGATGAAGAATATGTTTGATCAAGTGCTTTGACAGCAATGCTTTTCGCGTATGGTAACTTTGAATCTATCAATCCAGCCGATATAATATGATCTACCGTCGGTACCGGGGGATGATAGATGTGCGAGGGACGATTATGACAATCGATGCAATCCATCGTACGTTTTTCTAACAACGCTAACGAATCTTCGGTGATAGGATTTTCAAGGTTGCAATAGATATGCTCAGTTCCATCCTTTTTACTTTTTACTTTAATCCATGGAATGATCTGCCGCTGTCTATCTGCCGGTGTGTACGTAATTGCATTTGCAATATTCATGTTCCAATGAATACCTCCCGAAAGTCCGGTTTCTTCGTTTCCCCCCCCAACTTTGATAAGTAGAACCAAATTCCATCGCGTATTTGCCTCATCAGAAAGAAAATACAATTTTGATACACGCATCTCGCTAAAGAAATGCTTCGGCCAATGACATTGCTCGCATGTTTCTTGCGCTGGGCGAAGATTCTCGATCGGCGTAGCAATAGGGCGTGAATATTTATTGAAGATAGTGGAATACACCTGATATGCACCTGAAAGCTTAGAGCGTACAAACCATCCAGCGCCGGGACCAATGTGGCATTTTGCACAACCGACATGCGCATGTGGTGAACTGTTATAAGCCGTATATTCCGGCTCCATAACTTTATGACACATAGTTCCACAGAATTCATCGGAATCGGTATACTCGTAAGCTTTGAAACTGCCGAAGGCTGAGAAGAGTAAGAGCAGCAATGCACCAAGTGAAAACCAAAAGAATGCATTCCGTTGCTTTGGATCATTCAAATCAATACGTGGTAATTTGAGATCTTGTGGCAGTCCTTGTTTCTCACGTCTGTGCTCACGCCAAATACCATAGAACACAAGCATAAGTCCAAAGAGCATGAATATCGGAAGAATAATATATGTAAGAATGCCTATGTAGGGTTTCTGCTCTCCTTCAAACAGATCAAGGACAGTCAAGAAGAGCACAAGTCCGAAGCTCACCGATGCAATGGCCGCTCCGATCAGTGTCCGCAAATTATAAAATGCTGGCGGGAAAATGCGCTTCATATATTTCGCTCTCTATTCAATGCACGATGATAAGAAGATTTTTATAATTGCTTATTGGTGATATTTCATTTTGAATTCTCTTCAGAATCTACGATGATCATCACGTTACTTTCTTCTTGCTTCTTATACGTTAATGCTTCCAATTCCGATAAATGTTTGTCTATTATTTCAGTTTCGATGATTGTGCCTTTGAGCCAAACAAATAGATATCTAATGCTTAGGATTTTGCACATATTCTTCAAGCATCTGACGAAATGATGGGTGAGCTATTGCAATGAGAGCTTCCGCTCGCTTGTGAAGATTCTTTCCATGGAGTGAGGCAACCCCGTATTCTGTTACGACATAATGTACATCTGCCCGTGATGTAACTACACCGGCTCCTTGTTTGAGTTGAGGGACAATTCGGGAAACTGTTCCTTTCTTAGTGGTAGAAGGTAGCGCAATAATCGGTTTGCCGTCTTTGGAATGCGCCGCTCCGCGGACGAAATCCACTTGACCGCCAAAACCGCTGTAAATTTTTGTACCGATGGAATCAGCACAGATTTGCCCAGTAATATCCACCTCGATGCAGGAATTTATTGCAACCATTTTTTCGTTCTGCGCGATTATAAATGGATTGTTAGTATAGTCACAAGGGTGCAGTTCGAAGAGTGGATTATTGTGAACATAATCGTATAACTTTTGAGTACCCATCACAAATGTTGCTACTACTTTGCCGGGATGAAGCGTTTTCTTCTGACTAGTGATAATACCTTTTTCAATTGCTTCCACTACGCCGTCGGAAATCATTTCCGTGTGAATGCCTAAATGCTGTTTGCCTTCGATGCGTGCCAGTACTGCATCTGGTATGCCGCCAATTCCTAATTGGAGCGTTGCACCGTCTTCAATAATTGGAGTTATGAAGTCTGCAATCTTTGCTTCAATATCTGAAGCCGTTGTTGGCTGAAGTTCCAAAATCGGTATTGAACATTCAACAATTTTATGAACTCGAGATACATGAATAAAAACATCACCCAGCGTGCGCGGCATGCGTTCATTCACTTGTGCAATAACTATCTTTGCATTTTCAGCTGCCGCTTTCGATGCAGCGCATTCAACACCAAAGCTCATAAAACCGTGTGCATCAGGCGGTGAAACATGAATTAACGCAACATCGAGAGGTATGTATTCGTCACAAAATAATGACGGGATCTGCGAAAGATGAATCGGTACATAATCAGAAATTCCATCAGCGATAGATTGCCGATCGCCGGGTCCAACAAACATCGAGTTGTGTCGGAAATGTTGAGCCATGCCGGGCTTGGAAAGCGGGTCACCCCCAAACAACAAAATGTGATTGACTTCCACATTAGAAAGTTCCAGGGCACGATTTGCTAGAGCGTTCGTTAACAAAAGTGGTGTTGCAGCGTTCCCGCTGAGAAAAATCCGGTCATTCGATTTAACAACCTTGACTGCTTCCTCAACAGTCACAACTTTCGACTTGTATTGATCGAGCCAATTCATCGTCATTCCTATCGAGCTTTATGTACTGGAGAGTTGAGAAATGTTTGAATGTCTTCTGCTTTTAAATCGAATGCTTTGGCGGAGGCGTTATTCGTACAGCATCCGCGGAATGTACACACTCCTTTAGAAAGTCCAACATCCGCGCGGAGCACTCGTTCCATTCCGAGTTCAGTCGCTTCTCTCAAGAATGGAAGAAGAACATTTGTCCATCCAACAGTTGCAGTACGCGGGACCAATGCTGGTGTATTTGGAACACAATAATGCACTATGCCATGTGTAATATAAACAGGATCGATTATTGTCGTTGGGCGGCTCGTTTCAACACAGCCGCCTTGATCAATGGAAATATCAACGATAACAGAACCAGGTTTCATCTGTTTCACTAAATCTTCAGAAACTAAATGCGGCGTTTTTTCTCCCTTTAACAGAACAGCTCCAATAAGCGCGTCAGCTTCTCGCACTGCACACTCAATATTATATTGATCAGAAACGGCAGTGGCAATTCTCCATTGGAATAAATTCTCCACTTCGCGTAGGCGGCTGATATTCTTGTCAATAATCATCACTTTTGCTCCAAGTCCAAGTGCTACACGCGCAGCGGTGCGTCCCACAGTTCCAGCGCCAAGAATGAGCACGTCAGCGGCAGGTACTCCGGGAACGCTTCCTAATAGTACACCACGCCCGCCTTGGCGGGCCTGCAAATAGTGCGCTGCTACTTGAATCGAAATTTGCCCGGCAATTTCTGCCATGGTTTGAACTATAGGTAATTCACCACGTTCATTTTCTATTAACTCATATCCGATTGCAGTAATTTTTTTTTCGAGAAATGTCTCTATTATTTTACGTTTGGAGATTGCAAGATGTAATGCTGAAAAAAAGGTTTGTCCTTCGTGCAAGAGTTTAAGTTCCGAATCAGCTGGCGGTGCAACTTTCAAAATTATATCTGAACGATTGATAACTTCTTCAGGACTGTACACAATGACGGCTCCTGAATTGCTATATTCGTCGTCCGTAAAGAAACTAAGTGCTCCAGCATTCCGTTCTACATATACAACAGCACCTAAGCTCACTAATGTTTGCACGCCGCCCGGCGTCAGTGCTACGCGCCGTTCTGATGGAGCTATTTCTTTAAGTATGCCGATGTTCATGCCGATAATCCTTCCTCTGATATATTTCTTGCCGTACCTTAGAAAATGATTACGTGAAGTGCAAGATGCATTATCAATCTGTTATTATTCTATTTTATAATAGTAATGCGAATGAAAACAAGGGTAATAATATTGGTGGTTGACACGTTGAAGTTCTTTGGTATTCATAGCAGAACCTCCGTTCAATATCCATGGGAATAATGCTTCTAAACAAAAAATCGTTCTTTGTTTTGGCAGTCTTACAAGAATTCAGGATTGCATTCAGAGATGACGCCATTGCTTACCTGACCGCAGGCGCGGATTTCATTCAGTTTTTGATTAATGTGTAGTACAATGCGACTCTTTTCTTCTAAAAGTTCTCGTACAAAAGAATTGACAGCCGGATAATCGCATTCCGTCATAATTGTTTCATAGAATTGGATCATCTCTGCTTCTTTTCGCATTGCCTCGGTTAACATTTTGCATGTGATACGACAATCATGGTTGCATTGAGCATTACCAGACTCAATTGCGTGTTCGCTCCATGCTTGAATTGCAGATTGTGTTTTTTCTATCTGCTTCATCGTGCCGCCATTTTAATCGCTGCTGTTATTGCCAAATCCTTACCCCGCGCTAAAGCTTGTTCATTGAGGGGAATTAAATGCTGTCTGTGCGGAGGTAGAACATTGTGCAAAGCACTTATTACATGTTCTAACTTTACAATCGGACACAGTTCGAGGTAAGCGCCGAGTAACACCATGTTTGCTACTTGTTTACTCTTGAGTTTTTGAGCCTCTTCTAATCCTGGAATAGCAAGAACTTCAATATTTTTTCTCGCAGGCGGATGGAGGATAGTGGATTTTTCATAGATCAAGATGCCGCCTGGTTTCACTGCATTTTCAAATTTTTCAATTGATGGCTGATTTAATATAATTGCAGTGTCAAACTTTGTGATAATAGGAGAACTGATGCGTGAAGCAGAAACTATTACTGTGCAATTTGCTGTGCCGCCTCGCATCTCGGGACCGTAGGAGGGCATCCAACTTACTTCTTTGTTTCCTTCCATTGCAGCGTAAGCAATGATTTGCCCCATTGAAAGAACGCCCTGACCGCCAAAGCCGGCAATAATTATTTCTTGAGTCATACTTTTATTCATAGTCGCTTTGTTATCTAAGAAATTATTATTTCACCATGCTACAAATTCTATGATTTTCCAAACTAACTCTTTGGAACTTTAATATCGCCAAGTGGGTAAATTGGAAACATGTTTTTCTCCAACCATTCATTGGACTCTACCGGCGTCATTTTCCAACCGGACGGGCAATTAGAAACAACTTCGATAAAACAGGTTCCTTTTTTTTCTTTTTGGTATTTGAATGATGCAGAAATCGCTTTTTTCAACTTACGTACAGCTAACGTATTATGTACCGAGTGACGTGAAACGTAGTACGCACCTGGAAGCTGTGCAATTAATTCTGTAATCTTCAACGGATTGCCCATCGTAACTGCTTCGCGTCCAAATGGTGACGTTGTCGTTTTCATGCCCAATATTGATGTCGGAGCCATTTGACCGCCTGTCATTCCGTATATACCGTTATTGACGAAGAGCATGAGAATATTTTCACCGCGGTTGACCGTATGAATTGTTTCGCCAGTGCCAATTGCCGCAAGATCACCATCACCTTGATAAGAAAAAACATATTTATTGGGAAGAACACGCTTGACCCCTGTCGCTACTGCGCTTGCGCGTCCGTGCGCCGCTTCCTGCATATCTATGTTCATATAATCGTACGCAAACACAGCGCATCCAACTGGTGCCACGCCGATAGTTTCTTCCTGAATATTCATTTCCTCAATAACTTCCATCAGGATTTTATGCACTACTCCATGCCCACATCCCGGGCAATAGTGTGTCGGTATATCGGTAAGCGTTTTAGGCTTTGCATAAACTACTTCTAATCCATCAATTTTTGCTGCTGTTTCCATTTTTTTATCCTCACGCATGAGCCGTTTGAAATTCTCCAGCAATTGATTCCACCTGTGCCAGCACTTCTTCAGGTGACGGGATCATTCCGCCCATCCGTCCGTAGAAATGTACCGGGCATTTGCCGTTGATTGCAAGCCGCACGTCTTCCACCATTTGTCCTGCATTCATCTCAACCGTCAGAAATACTTTTGCATGCTTTGCTAACTCTGCAAGCGCATCTGTTGGAAATGGATACAGCGTGATGGGACGAAGCAATCCGACCTTTAATCCTTTTTCGCGAGCAAGGTTCATAGTCTTGCCACAAATGCGGGATGTTAATCCGAACGCGACAAGCACAATATCTGCATCTTCAGTCTGGAATTCTTCCCACCGAACTTCTTTTTGCAGTTGTTGGTATTTTTCCTGCAAAACTAAATTTAATTTCTCCATTCGCTCTGGCTGGATAAAAAGAGAAGTAATAATATTTCTTTCGCGCGAATTCGGTTTGCCTATCGTTGCCCATGGGGAATTTGTTTTTGGCAAAGAACCCGCTGCAGGCAATGTAACCTTCTCCATCATCTGACCGAGTGCACCGTCGGCAAGAATCATTGCTGGATTACGGTATTTCTCTGTTAAACGAAACGCGTCGAATACAAAATCCACCATTTCCTGCACGGACGATGGTGCAAGGACAATGAGATGATAATCACCATGACCGCCGCCTTTTACTGCTTGAAAATAATCTGCCTGCGATGGCTGAATAGTACCAAGACCGGGGCCGCCTCGCTGAACATTTACAATCACTGCCGGTAGCTGTGCTGACGCCATATAGGAAAGACATTCCTGCATCAAGCTGATGCCGGGGCTGGATGATGATATCATTGCACGCGCGCCGGCGCCAGAAGCGCCATGCACCATATTGATCGCTGCAAGCTCGCTCTCTGCTTGCAGTATCACAACGCCCGGATAGTTTGGCTGCTGAATTGCAAGATACTCCATTACTTCCGTTTGCGGAGTAATGGGATATCCAAAGTAAGCCTGCATACCTGCACGCAATGCAGCTTCAGCAAGCGCTTCATTACCCTTCATCAATCGAGTGTTAGATTTTCCGTTTCCACCGGCCATGTCGTTTACAATTCTTGAGTTAATAATTTTTTTCAAAATTACCCGCTATTATTTAATGGGATTTTTGCACATCTGATTTAGTTGCTTTTATTTGACGGTACACTGTTATAGCACTGTCGGGGCAAACAATGGCGCAATTGATACATCCGGTACAAGAATCATTCTTCAATTGTATATAGCGGTAACCCTTCGAATTTAAGTATGGTGACAACTCCAAACAATCCTGCGGACACGCCGTAATACACAACTCGCACGCTTTGCAAATTTCCGTTGCAACAATAATTGTTCCTCGAATCATTTAATACTCCGGTGGATTTTTTTTCGTTGACCGATTAATTAAATAAGAAATCGCATATTGGTTTTTATATAACGTTCAAGTAATGTGCCACATTACGCATTACTTGATAGAACGACTTAAGTGCTATATTTCAAAAGAAAAAAAGGGTGCTTGGCACTTTTAGGAAGATTACAGAACAGCTTTCCTGAAAGCGGTAAGTGCTAAAATAAATGAATTGAAGCACTATTGCAATATGGCTCCATCGTCATTGCAACTCATTGTTTTTTCACTTTGATTTTCATCAATTCATCCAAAGCTCATAAATAGGGAAAACTTTTCCAATATATGGTGTTTCTGAAATTGTGACAATATACCTACAATTATTTTCTCATCAAAAGCGGAAGTCTATTGAAAGGCATATATATATTTATCTTTCCATTATGATGCAAACCACAAGACTTTTTCCATAGCTTGATTATAGAAGGAAAAAAAACTAAAGTAATTCTAATATCTAATAATACTTAATCTATTTTATGGAGAATGTTATGCAAAATTTCGATTTAGCACTTAAGAATTTAAACAACCTCTTTCCAGAGAATTTCAGTGAAGAGCAAAAAGCAAAGGCAAAAACCTTTTTTTTGAAAGAGCTTTCGCTTTTATGCCATAAATTTTATAGAGGAAAAATAGCGACAATACCAAAAGCAGGAATTTATGGATTTAACTGGTTTAATGTCTGGTATACACCTGGCGTTTCAAAAATCTCTACTACGATTCGTGACAACAACGACACTTCGTTCGATCTATCAAATCGTGGAAATTTAGTTGCCATCGTTTCTGATTCAACACGTGTTCTTGGTGATGGTGATTGCACGCCCCCCGGAGGATTAGGCGTGATGGAGGGAAAAGGACTTCTCATGAAATACCTTGGCGGTGTCGATGCTGTCGCGCTCTGCATTAACTCTATCAATGCAAAAGGCGATCATGATCCAGATAAAATCATTGAATTTGTTAAAATGCTGGAGCCAAGCTTCGGAGCTGTAAACCTCGAAGATATTTCTCAGCCAAATTGTTTTAAAGTACTTGATACGCTGCGCGAGGAATGCAATATTCCCGTGTGGCATGATGATGCTCAAGGTACTGGCAGCGTGACGCTTGCAGGATTAATCAACGCCCTTCGCATTGTCGGTAAGGATATGAAGAATGTGAAGATAGTCTTCTTTGGTGCAGGAGCATCAAATACTACGATTGCCCGATTGATATTAAAAAACGGAGCCGATCCGCATAAAGTAATCATGTTTGATACGAAAAGTGCACTTCACAAAAATCGTAAGGATATCGAGGCAGACAAAGCATTTTACCGTAAGTGGGAACTCTGCCAGACAACAAATCCATCGTGTATCGAAGACATCGAAACGGCTGTAACCGATGCAGATGTTCTCATTGCATTAAGCAAACCTGGCCCCGACGTTATTAAACGAACATGGATACAAAAAATGGCAAAGAAGTCAATCGTCTTCGCTTGTGCAAATCCGGTTCCTGAAATATATCCGTACGCTGCTAAGGAAGCGGGCGCTTACATCGTCGCCACCGGACGCGGTGATTTCCCCAATCAAGTGAACAATTCGATGGGCTTTCCCGGAATTTTGAAAGGTGCACTCATGGTGCGTGCAAGAAAGATAACAGATGAAATGGCAATTACTGCAGCATATTCTATGGCAAATTTTGCAATGAAAAAAGGCCTCAATCCTGATTATATCATGCCTACAATGGAAGAAACTGAAGTATTTGCTCAAGAAGCCGCTGATGTTGGCACGCAGGCTATTAAGCAGGGTGTTGCGCGAATCCAACTCAGCCACAAAGAGATTTATGATGCAACACTTAACGACATAAAGGAGGCGCGTAGTATATTAGACTTGTTGATGAAAGAAAATTTTATAAAAAAACCCGATATGGCATTTATTGAAAAAGCAGTGAAGAAAGCAATTGAATCAGTTACATAAAGCCGACTGTTTTATTCATAGAAACAATAAAACTTGTTTTGCTAAGATAAAACAAACAGCATTTGTGGTTCATAAACCTAAAAGCCCGATTCCATAACCACAGAATCGGGCTTCGTTTTTATTACTCATTTACTCAGCGACTCAAAACTTAATTACTTTGTCGTCATTACAAAAACGCCGTTCCATTCAGCCGGTGGCGGAGTAATTTGATACAAGTTTGCACGCTCTGTATACATCTGTGCAACAAAACAGGTCTCGTCTAATGTATATGCCTGCTGCATATAAGCAATCGCTTCTTCCCATTTCCTTGCACGGTACAATTTTAATCCCTCATGATACATTTCCAACGCCTGTTTCTGGTTTTCGGTCATCTCCATGTCCGCGGTACCGAGTAGTTCGTACACCTTAACTGGTTCTGTCTTGCCTTTCACTTGAATCAAATCAAGTTCTCGTACAACAACCTTGCTCTTTACATGCGTATAGGTAAATTCGCTGATCATAATATTCGATTTGTATTGTTTATTGGCGCCTTCAAGTCGTGAAGCAAGGTTTACACTGTCGCCGATAACGGTGTAGTCAAACCTGTCTCGGCCGCCCATGTTGCCGACAATCACGATGCCAGTGTTGACACCCATCCGCACAAAGAGAGGAGGTTTGCCTTCCTTTATCCATTTTGGTCTGAGTACTTGCAGACGTTTCTGCATCTCTAATGCTGCAAGACATGTCCGAAGCGCATGATCTTTTTGCGGAAGCGGTGCGCCCCAGAATGCCATAATCGCGTCACCTTCATATTTGTCTAGCGTTCCTTCATACTTAAGCACAATGCGCGTCATCTCATCTAAGTATTCGTTAAGCAGTGCCACCAATCCTTCAGGTTTAGCATGGTATTGCTCCGAGATACTTGTGAAGCTGGCTATATCGGTGAAGAACACTGTCAGTTCGCGGCGATCGCCGCCGAGCTTTGCCTTCTCTGGATTTGTAACCAATTCGTTCACTACAGCAGGATTAATATAATGGCCGAACATATTTTTAATAACGGCTTTTTGCTGTCGTTCGGTCAAGTATTGATAAACAGCTGTGCCGAAATATGCGAATACAATGGCAAGACTTGGATTAACAACATTCATTAATACATTATTATTACTAAACACAATTATGGAAGCTTCGAACACTGCACCAACGAGAACTATGGTTAAAAGAAATGCTCCGATTTCCAGCAGCCACATATGCTTAATGTGGATCTGTTTCAATGAGAGCATGCCGAAGAAGCCGATGAGCGAGAGAAAAATTATAACAATGTTTTCGATTGCAGGATCAGCTGTCGTGATGAAGTTCTTGTCGATAACGTTCTGAATGGCTGTTGCATGGATTTCCACACCGTTCATTGCATAATTCTTTTTTCCACCCTCTTCTTTATACAAAGGCACATTGTGATAATCATGCTCCTCGGGCATGACTGAACCAATAAGAACAATCTTATTCTTCAGCAACGCAATTGTACTGGCATCGAATGCATTAATGGGTTCACCCATCTCTGCTTCATCTTTTGTTTGGAATGTTGAGTCATCGATAACCTGTGAAAAAGGGATATAGCGGAAAGTTCCGCTTGGGCCGTAGTAACTAAGCATAAAGGTGGTACCGTTGCGGGGAATGTTCCTATCCTTCAACAGAAAATATTTTTCATTACTGAAATCGACCAACGTACCAGGTTTAAGTTTGAAATATCTGTTAAGAGCAGCAAAAGCGAGCGTTGGTGTGCCCCATCCCTTTATTTCCAACAAAGGCAGATATGATCGGCACACATCGTCACGATCTTTGATGATGTTTGTTGCACCGATATTTTTATCAACGCCATAGAACTGATTATCATAAGTTGGTTCAGTGGCTCGTACCTCCGCAAATTTATTCGATTGTGTATACCCAACCGTTGTTGCAATAACGATGTTGTTATACTTTTGCAATGTTTGGCGCAGGAGGCTATCGTTCACAGCGACTTTACTGGAATCGTCCATGGTTATATCAAAGACGATAACGCGGGCACCAGCGTGTTCAAGGTTTTCAACGATATGTGCATAGTACGAACGAGGGAAAGGAAAAGGATCAATGAGTGCTTTTCGATCATCATCCGATATGCCGATGATAACAATGTCGCCGTCTTTCTGTAGATCGCGTGTCTGCTCGGTACGTTCGTATCTGCTTTGGTAGCGTAGATCAATTGTCAACAAATCGATATTCTTTAGAAAGTTCAGCTCGAAGAGCCATCCTTGTCCGATGATAATGACGAAGACGCCTATGCCGATACCGATTGACAGCTTCACAAGGAGCGGCAATATTTTTCTTTTGAATTCATAGGAAGTCATAATTCTGATTCCTTTTGAGGTGAGCGAGAGGAATAATCCCGCTTCTCATTTACGATGGAAAGAAGCGGGAAGTAACAAACAATGCGTAATTTATTAGAAATTAAATCGATATATAATACTTGCAATAACGTCGTTATTTTTACTTGGATTTTGAATTACTTCAACCTGGCCAACAATATAATGGTTGTCCATCACTTGATAATCTATACCGCCTTGTATCAAGAACCGTTTGAAATCACCATAAGAAGGTGCCAACGTTGCAAGGATATTGAGCCGCTCATTAAATAATCGGTACCGCGCGCTAAACGAAATTGTTTGATAATCGAACGCTTGTTTATTTGTTGTGCTAAGATATTGTTTCGTTACTGAATCTTGCATCGCAGAATATGTGGCATTATGACTCACAATAACAGCTATTGTTGTTTGCAGCGGTATTCTATAGACTGTTGTTAGGGAGGCAGCGGCAGTTACGTTATCCTGATTGCGCAAATTAAATGTATTATCTACTTTATTAGCTATGCTTACGGTTGCACTCAAGCTCTGATGTGCAAAAAGGTTAAAGTCATAATTTGCTGCGAAGAAGAAACGATTAGTTTTCTCATCTGCACAGTTTGATGAATCCAATTTTGTTGATGGAAATGCAGTATCTGCCATAGCTATCAAAACAGTGTCCAGATGAAGCTGAATTGGATTCTTTCGCGTGTTGAAACCATAACCGACAGTCAAGGTAGGCAGATTCACACCCGGGTAAGCTGTCACCGATCCATTGAAGGTGTTGAACGTTGTTCGTGGTTTGGTATTATCGTTCTTAATGTTATTCCACTTCGTCTCGTACGAAAAACTTGTCATTGCCCTGTTATCAAACAATCGAATGCGGTCAGAAAGATTCAAACCAGCGATATCTGTTTGAACATATTCATTCCCAAACGATGTGTAATTTGCGCCGCGTCGGAATGCCAGAGCCCTGATATAATTATTGAAATAGTTCAATATCAATTCAGATTCAACAGCTAACGATGGAAATCCGCTCGTAGGATCAAGTGGCGACATGTTAGGATTTACGATAATAAAGTTGCGACCCAATTTTGCAAGATTAATTAAATCCTGCGCATCTTTTAATGCTTTTGCTGAATCGTCGGCTGTCGCTGTACTTGATAAACTTGACAATTTATATTGCTTAAAATCAGCGTCAGAATAATTCCCGCCTGTAATATCGGTGTTATTAAGGCTGAACGCTACCTGCGTTGTCCACTTAAATCTCTGATTATCAAATGCGATCAGGAGATCGGTACCTCCCACAAAATTATCAGCTGGATAATTACCATACTTGATGGAATTTGTATCATCTGTAGCTTTGATTAAACTAAAACCAAGCTGGAAATTTTCGCCGCTGCCAAAACTTGGGCGGACAGCTAAAAATTTTCGGTTGTATGTTCCATTTGTATATGTCCGATAAATCAATGTGTCCATACCTGTAATGCTATTATAGCCGCCGCGCCCCTGAAAAATTGTTTCTTTCGGGCGAGCTGATGCCGTAGAAGAATCGGGATAATAAACCGGTCCGCCTAATGTACCTTCAATAAAGCGTTCAGTCTGACCGTAAGAAGCATCAAGGTTGAAGAAACCTAATGTCAGCCCACCTGTAACACCGCGCACACGCTTTCCACTAATCATCAGCGACGGGAACGCCGGGTACGCATCACCAACCTGAACTTTTGCATAATCTGCCGCCTGCAATGTAGCAAGGAAACGGTTTTGCGGCTGACGGTCGTCTGTGTTTTCATTCGTCAGGTGCATGTCGTACCCAAAAGTAAGAAATTTATATGTGCCATTAAGACGAACATCTGCGCGCTGGTAAGATGTATTTGTGACATCTATTTTTTCATTCCGTAACTCGAGTTGAGCATTGCCCATATATTGTAACGAGCTTTTCTCTTCTTCTATAGCAGCAGCTGTAGAAAGATTGAAGTCTGTTTGTTTCGTATAGTAGATCTGTCCCTTTGTGTCCACCAATTCAATCTTAATGGAATGTGTTCCTAAATTCAGGGGTTTGTTAAAATTCTTCGGGCTGTATAGGATAACATCGTCAGAGAGCAAAGCTTCTTTTGTTACATCAGCGCCATCAAGGTAGATACGTGTTCGTTGTTTATCGACTGCATCAGAAACAAACATCAATGATATAGCAATTGCCAAATCTTCTGCAGCTAAGGTCTCTCCGGGTTCCGGGCTAAGTATACGAACTTCTGCGTCTTTCGGATCCACTCCCCTTACTGCAATCTTGATTGGATTGACTTCAGGATTTTCTGATGGATATGTTGCTTGTGTATTATCTGCAAGTTGAAACTTGATATAGTACTCGATATAGGGAGGCATAACAGCATCGGCTGGTAACGCAGCAACGGCAGTTCGGCCGGCAAGAAGCATCTCGAGTTCTTTATATTCTGTTTCGCCAAATTGACGATAGTTGAGCACCACCCGTTGAATTTGGACGTTCTGTGTCATCTCGACACTGATCGATAATGGTGTTTGCTGAGAAGCCGGTGGTACTTTAACATCAACAACGTATTGACTCACTTGTCCAATTGTGTTGGAAAAAAGTAGGGCAGTGAGAAGAATTGACAACAGAATTGCGTCTTGGTGGATGCGTTTCATAGGAATCCCCTCGTTAGGAACATTTAGCAATTGTCGATGGTGCCTACAGGATAACATAAAACGACGGGTGTATACTTCCCACCCGCCGTCCAATGTATCAAAAGCAATTATATGATGCAAGACACAAATTTACACCGTGTCAGATTATTCACTCCATTTTAAGACGAGAACTTTTTTCTGTAATGATCCAGTCTGGCCTGGGATGCGAAGTTCACGCTGAATCGCCTGTACCGATGTCGCCATCGGATTGGATGGACCATCTTGCGGTACAATGAGCGTTGATCCATCGTCAAATCGAAGAGATGTATAATATTCCAATTTCGGGTATCGGACCCTTTCCGCAGGTATTTGACCAGTAGCTACTTGACCGGATGTGGTGAGTATCAATTCCGTAAACGTGGGCTCATTCTGTTTATGATAAAAGAGACTGACGGCCGTGACATTTGCTTGAAGCGAAGAAAAGTCTACACTGACTGACCCAGAACTCTTTGATTTCAACGGACCAAATTGCGGAACAATCCTAGTCAACGAGGGAACAGTTATTGACATAGGATTCGAAGCACCATCGCTGGGAAGCGTAACCTCTGTATTTAATGAATCTGCCAGCTTTACCACGAAATAGTATTCAAGTTCCGGTGCACGGACATCAACACCTGGCACCGTGCCGGTTGCAACCTTGTTGGAAAGAGTAAGTGCCAATGATTTGAATGCTGCATCACCACCGCGACGGTATTTGAGTGTGATAGTATTCAGCTTTGCAGTGACAGAAGAAAGATCGAGAGTCGACTGGATATTCGTAAACGAACGAACTGGCGACGGACTAAAAACCGGCGTTGCGGTAATTGTAACAGGCCCGCCGGCGGCAGAAGAGACCGCTTTAGCAACTGACACCGAACCCGGTGTGCCTGCACCTCCCGAAGGCAGAGTAAGAGTACGAGTTCCAATCGTAATTGCAAAATAATATTCCATTGCCGGACTTGCGACCTGAGCAGCTGGAATTTCAACCGATGCAATTTTGCCATCCATCGCCATTGCAACTTGTGTGAACGCTGTAGTGCCTTTTGTGCGATAGAAGAAATTCACACCGGAAATAACAGTATCAGTCGGACTCAAGTCTAACTTAGCGGTTGTCGCATTGCCAGCCGTGGGAGTCGGATTAAATCCGATCGTTCCGTCGATTACAACATTCTTAGTTTTTGTTGTCGAACCTTGTCCACCACCTTCTGCAGCTCCGCTTGCAATATTATCGAGTTCTTTTTTACTTGCTTTGCGAAGATTCAGACCCCCTGAGCTATCAGCGACTGCGGTATTTCCGGTGCTAACATGTGTGGAACGGCCGGAGATCGAGTTCGTAAAATCTGCAAGACCCCTAGAAATAGTAAAATAGTCTGCATTGCCTCCGGTGTTATAGCCACCCTCAGTGCCGCGAATAGATGCAACAGAAATGGGAGAAGAAAACCGAAATTGTTCAGTTTCAGCTTTCTTCACATTAAAAATCATATTTCCACGATCCATATGGACGCTTCGGCTGAGAATTTCTTTTCCTTGTACTTCTCCCTTGATGGTCACAATAGATTTTTCGCGGAGAATCAGCTTCGATTGATCTGCGAAAAGAATCAATGCTAAAGATCCTTTATCGGTTTGTACTTCATAGCCAGATTTTAATTTGCTTAAAGGGACCGCCTTTTGCCATCCTGTTGTAGGTGATTTCATGTTCACATCCCTGATAACTTTCACAATGTAAGCTGAAATATCTTTCTTGTCCTGTTGTGTTTTTTGCCCCAGTGAAAGTACACCAAGGAGAACCAATACACAGATAATGACGATCTTATTCTTCATGGCTTTCTCCTTAAGCGTTTATTGGTTTTCAACACCAAGTTGAATTGTTAAGTCGGAACGGCTTGCGAGATCATTGACAAGACTTTGCAAATCGGTTTCTGTCAATGTGCTACCATCAAGTGTGATGTTTCCATACGGTGACCATGCAATCCAGTTGTTTGGATCTGCTCGAAGTGTTGAATACGTTGCAGAAGCAGAACCGCTGAGTGCATTTAAGAAGTTATCTAGCATTTGCCCAACTTTGTCATCGGAGATGCGAAAAACGATCGGAAGACTTGATTGCATCACATTTCCACGATTCGTAGAGACTATCGCTTGTACCTGGAGAACGTATGATTTGTTTTGTGCAAGCTGCCGTTGAGCATCGGAAGGATAAGTGAGTGATGTTTGACCAGTCACAGTACGCACTAAACATGGATTTCCACCTGTTAATGCATCCTGAGGAGATCGCTGTGTAGGTAACGCTTCATAAACAGAAACCGTTACATTTGATTCGCCTGTTGTCCAGCTAAATGTCGGAGCAAGATTGTTGAAAAAACTGCCGTTTTTTGGATCATTAATCTCAACAAACACTTCATCTGCGGTTGAGAATTGAACTGTGACCGTTTTGGCGTCTTGACCTAAAACTTGAACATTAGTTGGGACACCCCTATCAGTCAATTTGATGGACGGATAAGTAAGTACTTGCATAATAATAGAATACTTACCCGGTGGTGCTGTTGGATTTTTCGCAGCCATATCTTCTAAACGCTGGCGAAGTGATCCGTTCTCAACATAAGTATTCAAACCGTCTCGGATATATATATTACCACTGCCACCTTTTGCAAAATTATTCGCAGCAAGCACTGGGTTTTTAATCATATCAAAATTATTTGTGTACAAATGCATCAATTCCTGATCGGCCTCACCACGAAGCTGGACATGTAATTCAACATAAACACAAACCAATAATTCCTTTGGCGGAGTTGTGCTTGTCGAGGACATACTAAGAGAAATCCCGGAAATATTCGGGTTCAACTGCTGATTTTTAATATCAACAAAATCAGTAAGATAGATGACATCGTACATCTGAAAATCCAGAGATGCTTTTACGGAATTGTTTTGAGCAAAGGCAGTCGAACAACTCAGCACAATGGCAAGAAGAACGATGCCGCTTAGTGCGATCTTATTCATAGTCCATTTCATGGTGCGTAACTCCTTTGTATTGTTTGTTTTATGCACTCATTATAGGCGACGGAGCAATAAAATACGTTGATAACTATCACACAAGGAGGATTTAAAAATTTATGACATCATTATAAAGAACGAACGCCATAAATACAAGCAGCAATATAAATCCTGCTTGCTGAAGGGCAATTTTTACTTTGCTTGGTACTTCACGCCTAAACACAGCTTCATATATCAGAAAAACAAGATGTCCGCCATCGAGTGCAGGAAAAGGAAGGATGTTCAGTAAAGCAAGACTGATACTTAATAAGCCAATAAATCCAAAGAACTCTAATATGCCATTGTCAGCAGACCGTTTTGCCAACTGAGCTATTTTTATAGGTCCACCCATCGATTTGCTTAGTGAAGCTTTTCCCGCTGCCAGTTGATATAGATTGGAAAGAAAGAGAATGCTTGTTGTTTTCAATTCTCCGAGACCAATCGGAAGAGCCTCTAATAAGGAATAATGCTCGTGAATTATTGGTCCCTGATATGCGCCCTCTAAAGCAATTCCGATGCGTCCTTCGGAGGTCGGCTTTACACGTGCGTTCATTTTCCGCTCTCCTCGCGCCCAAGACAATAAGATTTCTTTACCAGCATTTGATCGAATTGCTTCTTGCAGCGAACCAAAGCTCACAGGCACTTGGTTGACCGCAAGAAGTGTATCTCCGGGCTGCAAACCGATCTGTTCGGCGGGCTTTCCGTGGTCTACAAGCGTAACAACCGACATGAGACCTGACGGAAGAATGCCAAATCGCTCTTCGGTAATATCCGGTAGTTCTGAACGACGTATCAAAATATTACTAATTGTGTCAGAACGATTCACCTGTATATTTAAATCATTTGCCATCGATTCAGTATAAATCGTGCTTTCGATTTCATCCCACTGTTTCACAGGATGACTGTTGATGGAAACGATTTTATCGCCAACGTGCAACCCAGATTTTGCTGCAGTACTATTTTGCGCTACATACCCGATTTCTGTCACCGGACGAATCGTCTTACCTTCGTGAAAAATAATTCCCCAAAAAATAAAAACAGCAAGTAGAAGATTCATAATAACACCGGCGGAAATAACGATCATACGCTGCCATATCGGTTTCGAACGAAATTCCCACGGTTGCGGTTCTTTATTTAAAAATTCTGTATCGAAGCTTTCGTCAATCATACCGGCAATCTTCACGTATCCACCAATAGGAATCCATGATATACAGTAATCGGTCTCGCCAATTTTTTTGCCAAATGCACGCGGTGGAAAACCTAAACTGAAAGTATCAACACGCATCTTAAAAAATTTAGCGGCAAGAAAATGCCCGAGTTCGTGTACTAAAACGAGAATACCAATAGTTATGATAAAATAGAATATCGTACTTAATATCGCCATAAGTTTAATTCACCATTTACTAACTTTTTATCGCTGCAGGTTATAATAAAGTTCGGACATACTCCCGCGTATTATGATCGCTTTGAAATGTATGTTCAAGATCGGGCGAGACATGGTTTGTTTGTTTGGCAAGCGCCCGTTCAATTAATTCTGGAATTCTGTCAAATGAAATTTTCTTCTCTAAAAAAGCTTGCACTGCAATTTCGTTAGCAGCATTCATAACGGCAGGAGCAGTTCCGCCTAATGCCATTGCGTCGTATGCCAATTGAAGGCAGCGAAATTTATTGAGATCAGGCGCGAAAAATGTCATCGATTGCAACTTTGGAAAATCTACACGGCTCTCTCTCATCGGACACCGCTTTGGATATGTTAATGCATATTGAATTGGAAGCTTCATGTCCGGCACGCCAAGCTGCGCTTTTATGGAACCATCCACGAACTCTACCATCGAATGAATAATAGATTGCGGGTGAATCACAACGTCGATGCGTTCTGTTGGTATGTTGAATAACCAGTGGGCTTCAATCACTTCCAACCCCTTGTTCATCAACGTGGCAGAGTCGATCGTAATCTTATTTCCCATTTTCCAATTAGGGTGATTCAATGCTTGTTCGACCGTAATAGATGCGAATGCATCTTTAGGCGTATTTAAAAGTGGTCCACCGGATGCCGTTAGGATAATCCTGCTCGCGCTGTTTTGATCTTCGCCGACGAGGCATTGTAAAATAGCACTGTGCTCACTATCGATCGGGACAAGAGTTACTCCATATTCTTTGACTAATGAAATAATAAGTTCCCCGGCAACGACAAGTGTTTCTTTGTTTGCAAGTGCAATGTGTTTTCGATGTTTGATTGCCTCGACGGTCGGTTTCAACCCGGCAAACCCAACAATTGAATTAATGACAAGATCGACATCGTCCCGGTGTACAATTTCCAGCAATCCTTCGTGGCCGGTAAGCACTTCTACCGAAGTACCAACTATTGACTGCAACGCTGCAGCTTTGGTTTCGTCTAACACTACAACACCGCGCGGGTGGAAATGCGCAATCTGGTTTTGGAGCAGCTCGATGTTGGTGTTAGTAGTAAGGTAGGTAATACTGAATCTGTCTGAAAGATTATGAATAACCGAAAGACAATTCCGGCCAATAGAGCCGGTCGAACCAAGGATAGCAATATGCTTTGGATTCTGACTCATGGTGTGATTTCAAGGTAATCAAATTCGCTAGGCATGTCAAGGAAGGCAATTTTTACAATCCATCTTCGCAAATCGAGATTGCTTTTTGTATATTGACGGAGAATAAAATTCAAAGTCGAAAGTGAAAAGTAAAAACAATATTTGGATAGTATTCTTGTTTGGAATTTTCACACTTTTCCAATTCGCTCGTGCACAAGACACCGATAAACTAACGAAGCTTCGTCTGGCACAGGGATTTGAAGAAGCTGGCGAATGGGAGCGCGCAGTAGCTCTCTATGAAGACCTCAGCGCGTTAGAACCGAATAATTATTTATTCCTCGATGGACTCCAGCGCAGTTATACGCAAATCAAAGAATATGGTAAAGCCATCAACATTATTCGCCGATGGCTGATCTTTCAACCGGGAGATATGAATAAAATGACAGCAATCGGCGGACTCTATTATGACGCTGGTAATGAAGCCGCAGCAGACTCAGTATGGAAATCAGTTATAGCGATTGACCCGCACAACGTGCAAATTTATCGTATTGTCGCCAATGAAATGTTGCAACATCGCATGTATGATCAATGTATCAGAACTTATCTTAATGGACGTTCGATTAGTAAGAATGACGCGATGTTTGCGGATGAATTAGGGAGTCTTTACACCGCACTTCAACAGTACATGTCTGCATCAAAAGAATATCTACGCTTGATAAAGACAACACCGGATCAATTGCCTCTTGTTCAATCGCGTCTCAGTGCATTTACCGCTAAACCGGAAGGCATTAGTGCCGCCTCCGAAACAGTTAAGGATGAATTGAAAAACTCGCCGGATAATATTGCCTTACATCGATTGTATGCATGGCTATTATCGGAGGACCGACGCTATGACGCAGCGTTGGAGCAATATCGAATCATAGATCGTCTTTCTAATGCGAACGGTAACGAGCTCTTCAACTTTGCCCAGCGGCTTCATCAGGAATGCGTATATAAAACTGCGGCGGAGGCATTCAAAGAAGTTGTTAATGATCAAAAAAATTCTCAACTTCTACCATATGCGTATTTCGGATATGCTCGAGCACTTGAAGAACTGATTGCTCTACAGGACACAACTGTATCATTATCAGAATCACAACTGACGTACAATAGTTCGATTCAAATGTACGAATCGATTGCCGCAGAACATGCGAATTCCGATCTTGCCGCTCAATCATTGTATCGCATTGGTGTTATAAAGTTTGACAGACTTTTCGATCTTGATGGTGCTCTTTATGCATTCAATCGATTGAAGGACGTACCGTCAAAGCCGAATATTTCCAATGATGCTGTGCTAAAGATAGGTGATATACAAATCGCGCGGAACAATCTTGTCGAGGCACGAAAAGAATATGATCGGCTTAGCAAAACTTCGATGGTGGTGTATCAAGACCAAGCGGCATTCAAATTGGCAGAGCTGGATTACTTTGAAGCGAAGTTCGATTCGGCGCTATCAATTCTGAAACGGTTCAATGCGAATCTCAATATGGACTTAACGAACGATGCATTGCAATTACAATACTTTATACTGGAAAACAACACTTCTGCACCGGAAGCATTAACAGAATTTGCCAAAGCCGATTTGCTGATGCGCCAGCGTAAATACTCGGAATCGCTTGTACAGTTTCAAGATATTGTTAAACACTATTCAATAGCATTATTAGTGGATGATGCGATGATGAAGATTGGTGAACTATATCTTTTATTGAAACGTCCCAATGAAGCAATTGCAGCATTCTACTTTATTGCAGACTCGATTCAGTTGAGCATTCTCAAAGACCGTGCACAGTTTAGAATCGCAGAAATTTGTCAGACAGTTTTAAACAACAAAGCGCGAGCAATTGACGCCTACGAAAAATTGCTATTACAATTTCCGAATTCTCTTTACGCGGAAGAATCTCGGAAAAGAATACGGATATTGAGGGGAGATAATTTATAAATATCAACCAACCTGATCGCTTTGAACGGTCGGATTAGTAATACATTCAATTATAATGCTAGTTCCTTTTTATTCTTCTTTACACCGTTAGACTTCCAAGCAAACAATCCACGCTTCTCGTATGTCGTGTGTAGAAGATTGTGCGACATATGTCCCAATGGTTCTTTCAAGAAATCTTTGTATAGCGTCGTGATCTGAGGATTCTCATGTGACTTACGAATCGGTTTATTGGAATCTTCCAGATAAATGGATTCGGCTCTTTTCTTTCTTATTTCCCAAGTAGTAGGAATCGGCTGGCCACCGCCACCGAGACATCCGCCTGGACAGGTCATCACTTCGATGAATGCGTACGGTGATTCCTTCTTTTCAATTTGTTCAAAAAGTTTCCGTGCATTACCCAGCGTATGAGCAACTGCAACTTTGACTTTTGTGCCGTTCATATCAACTTCTGCTTCTTTTATTCCTTCCATTCCACGGACAGCGGTGAAATTGATATTCGCAAGCGGCTTGCTGGTAACAACTTCATATGCAGTTCTTAGCGCGGCTTCCATGACACCGCCGGTCGCGCCAAAGATAACCGCAGCACCCGTGGATTCGCCCAATGGGTTGTCAAATTCTTCGGCTGGAAGATTAGAGAATTGAATTCCCGATTCCTTGAACATCCGGGCAAGCTCTCTTGTCGTCAGCACATAATCGACATCATAAAATGCATCGTCTTGAGACCATCCTTTTTTATCTTTCCAATGCTCAAAGGCGCTCATCATCTCGGGACGCTTTGCTTCATATTTCTTTGCTGTGCATGGCATAATTGAGACAACGACCATCTTTCGCGGATCGATTCCCATCTTTGCAGCGTAATAAGTTTTTGCTACTGATCCGAACATTTGCTGAGGGGATTTACAAGTAGAGAGATGTGCGAGCGAATTTGGGAAAAAATGCTCTGCAAATTTTATCCACCCCGGCGAACAGGAAGTGATCATCGGAAGAACGCCTTTGTTGGTGATGCGTTTTATTAATTCATGTCCTTCTTCCATAATTGTCAAATCGGCTGTGAATTGTGTATCGAAAACTTTGTTGAAGCCGAGCCGTCGCAAACCGGCAACCATTTTTCCTGTTACAAGACTTCCAGATTCCATTCCCATCGCTTCACCAATACCAACACGGATTGCCGGAGCAGTCTGCACAACGACGACTTTTCCAGGATTCATAAGTTCTTCGAACACATTGTCTGTATCATCACGTTCTACGATCGCACCGGTAGGGCAAACAAGCGCGCATTGCCCGCAATTAGTACATGCAACATTCCCAAGCCCCTTTTCCATATAGGTAGAAACTTTTGTTTTAATGCCGCGTCCGGAGAGACCGATAGCATACACTGTTTGAACAGTGCCGCAGACAGCTATACATCTGCCACACAGGATGCACTTGTTCGGGTCTCTAATGATAGAAAGCGAGGTCGTGTCACAGAGTTGTTCTTTTTTAGTTCGGACAAATCGATCCTCCTTCACACCCAGATCGGAAGCGGTCGTCTGCAATTCGCAATTCTGATTGCGCAGACATGAGAGGCAATCTTTCGGGTGATTGGCAAGGATCAGTTCAACGTTCGTTTTCCGTGCATCACGGATACGTGCCGAGTTTGTCACAATCTCGGTTCCTTCGTGTACACATGCCGTGCAGGAGCGAACAAGCGAGCGTGCACCCTTTACTTCGACAACGCAAACTCCGCATGAGGAATTTCTTGAGACATCTTCAAGATAACAGAGTGTCGGTATTTTAATTCCACTGCGTTTGCAGGCATCGAGGATTGTTATACCATCGGGAGCTTGATAATCGTTACCGTTAATTTTAATATTGATCATCTTTGTTTCCATTGAATCCTCTCAATTATCTTGCTCTTCGTGGCATTTAACATCACACCGCAGACAGCGGGTTGCTTCCTGTAGAGCTTCTTCGCCGGAATATCCAGCGAGAACTTCCTGGAAGCTTGAAACTCTTTCCTTCACGGCAAGTTTTTTCGGATCGATTTTTTTGCCGCCTTCCGGTTCAGGAATAACTTCATCTTTATATTTGAAATCCCTGAATAACCGGTGGAATCGTTTCTCCTTCATTAAGTCAATATCGATCGCTTCTGCCGCTTGGCGGGCAAGCCCCATTGCTTCGGAAACCGTTGCTGGTCCGCTTACTGCATCGCCGCCTGCATAGACCTTCGATAAATTAGTACGACAACTTGGCTGTTGCACCTTGATCGAACCATTTTTTCGGAGTTCCAGGCCAATTTCCGAAGCGGATTCAAATTCAACTTTCTCACCGAGGGAAAGAATAATAGTATTGCATTCCACTATTGCAGTCTCGCCGGTTTCTATCGGCTTCTTTCGTCCGGTATTATCGAAGCCGTCAAACTTCATTTTGTGAATTTCAAGACCCGTTACTTTTCCTTTTATATCACTGATAACTCGATGTGGTGCAGATAAAAACATAAACCGGATATTCTCGTCTATAGCATCTTTAATTTCATGAGCATTCGCCGGCATTTCATCTTTGTCGCGGCGATAGACAATCGTTACATCGGCGCCAAGCCGCAGACATGAACGTGCTGCATCGATTGCCACATTCCCGGCGCCAACGACAACCACTTTCTTTCCAAGGTGAAGTTTCTTCCCGCTGGCAAACTTCTCAAGGAATTCATAGCCTTGAAGAACTCCCGCAAGATGTCTGCCTGGAATATCAAGCTCAATATCTTTCTGGGCACCGACAGCAAGGAAGACAGCATCATTCTGCTTTTGTAGATTTTTGAATGGCAATTCTTTGCTAATACGCGTATTGAAAACGAATTTGACACCAAGTTTTCTAAAGAGTTCAAGTTCTTTATTGAGGCCATCTTTCGGTAGACGATATGCTGGAATTCCATATTGCAGAATTCCGCCGGCTTTTGCATGGTTATCATACACTGTGACGTTATGGCCCAGACGAACGAGAAAATAAGCTGCGGTCAATCCAGCAGGCCCTGCCCCGACAATGGCAATTTTCTTACCTGTAGGGGATAGTTTTTCTTTTATCAACCGCTGATAAGTTTCTCGCTCCTTGCCCATTTTGTACATTGTATCTGCAAGGTAGCGGTGAATATCGCCCTGTGAGACTGGATCATCTACCATATCTCTGCGGCATCGCAATTGGCAATGGAAGTAACAAATTCTTCCGACCGTGCCCGGTAAGGGATTATCACGCAATGTGAGTTCAAATGCTTCTTCAATCCGTCCTTCTTTTAAAAGTTGAAGGTACCCGGGAATATTCATATGCATTGGGCAACTATTTTCGCAAAGCGCCATGAACAAGCTCTCGCATACACCAGCTTTGCACCTCTTTTGAATTATATGTTTCTCGTATTCATCACGGAAGTAACGCAATGTACTCAATACCGGATTCGAACTCGTTTGCCCCAACCCGCAAAGTGCAGAATCTCGAATTACATAAGCTAATCGCTCAAGTGTATCTAAATCTTCCATGGTTGCTTCGCCACGTGTGATTTTGTTGAGAAGCGTGAGTGCTTGCGCCAGCCCTTCGCGGCACGGCGTGCATTTCCCGCACGATTCAGCATAAGTTACTTCAACAAAGTATCGCGCAACATCGACCATACAATTATCCTGGTCCATTACAACCATCCCGCCGGAACCCATAATTGTACCAAGCTTCGTGAGAGACTCATAATCCACTGGTGTATTGAAGTGTTCCACTGGAATGCAGCCACCTGACGGACCACCCGTTTGCACTGCACGAATTTTCTTTTTGTTACCCGTGCCTTCGCCCATTTGATAAATGATATTTTCCAGCAGTGTACCAAGCGGCAATTCAACAAGGCCAGTGTTCTTAATTTTTCCAACAAGTGAAAATACTTTTGTTCCTGTGCTGGTTTGTGTTCCAAACTTTGCAAATGCATCTCCGCCAATCGTTAGAATGAGAGGGATATTGATCCATGTTTCCACATTATTAATATTGGTCGGTTTGCCCCACAACCCTTTTTGTGCAGGATACGGCGGTCGCGGAAGAGGTCTACCTGCTCTCCCTTCGATCGACGCAATAAGTGCGGTTTCCTCACCACATACAAACGCACCAGCCCCCTCCACATACGACATATCGAAGCTGAACGAAGATCCAAAAATGTTCTTTCCCAGAATACCATATTCCTTCGCTGCGGCAACCGCTTTTTTAAATCGTTCAACAGCAAGCGGGTACTCGGCTCTTACATACATCACACCTTCAGAAGCACCCATCACGTATGCGCCGATCAGCATTCCTTCTATAAGTGCATGGGGGTCGCTTTCAATTTCGTTCCGATTCATATAAGCGCCCGGATCACCTTCGTCAGCATTACAGATAATATATTTTTTATCCGTTTCGACTTTCTTCATCATTTCCCATTTGATCGCCGTCGGGAAGCCAGCCCCGCCGCGTCCACGCAATTTTGATTTCTTGACCTCATCAAGAACAGAATCAGGCGTCATTTGCGTCAACACCTTCATCAAGGCGCTGTAACCGCCGACAGCGATATAATCTTCGATATCTTCCGGATTGATTAATCCGGAGTCACGAAGGACGATCTTCTTCTGCCCTTTGAAGAATGGAATTTCATTCCAAAGAGGAACACTACTCAGTCCGGTTCCAAACTCTATTCTTGAGGTATAAAAATTCCAATTCTCGATTCTGCATAATGCTTTCTTCAGCGGTATCATTCCCCTGCAAAGACCATCAACAATGCTCTCGGCATCCTTCGGCATAACTTTGTGTAGAATGACAAGCGGTTGTCCCGGTACATAACAATTGACAAGCGTCTCTTCAGCACAAAAACCGAAGCAGCCTACAAGCGTTAATTGAATCTTTGCTCTTTTTGCTCTAATAGCTTTCTGTAAACTTTCATATACTTCTTTTGCCCCGTTGCCGAGACCGCATGTTCCCATACCGACGGAAATTTTTGGTACGTCAGGAAGAAATTTTGCCAATCCCTGTTGCCTAATCTTTTCCAACGTCGAAGCATCATATATCTTCATGACTTTTTCCGTCCCTTCGAAATTTTACCAAGAAGCTTCTGCAATTTAGAGGTTGTTACATTGCTGTAAATGACTCTATCAATCGCTACGACCGGTGCGAGCGCGCACTGGCCGAAACATGCTACCGTGGAAATTGTGAATTGATTGTCCGGTGTTGTAAAAAACGATTCTCCCTCTTCAAGCGCTTTGCTGCATCCCAACATTAATCCCAGATCATCAAGTAACGCTTTTGATCCCTTTGTGTGGCAGGCAGTTCCCCTGCAAACAGTAAGTGTATGTTTGCCCTGAGGTTTGAGATTGAAGAATGAAAAGAAAGTAACGACGTTGTACACTCGAGATAGTGGAACACCGGTTCGGAGAGCAATATGATTGAGAACTTCCTCTGAAAGAAATTTTTGTTCGTTGAGAAGTTGGGTCTCCTCAAGTACGCTTAACAACTCACCGTGCTGCCCCTTGTGTTTTGTAATGACTAAATCGATTTCCTGCAATTCTCTTGACAACGTTTGAGTTCCATTCATAACTGCCCCTAATAATTTTTTCTGTGCGTTTTGAGCCAGTGTTTTATACTACGCAACTTTCATTCCAAGTGAATTGAACGTAAAAAGCCATTAAAAATTTTTAAAAGTGATATAAAAACACTTTACGTTCTTGGTATTCGGAAAGCGAAGAGGTCAGTCATTTACACCGCAATTTCAATAGACAGCAGATTGCAGCATATTGGCGAAGTATGAAAGTTAGAAAACTCTAAATTTCTTTTGTACTCGTAACGTTTTCGTTCAATACGTAATTATTTTTAAAAAACGGAAAACGATTTCCTTGATGAAGTTTAACAAGAATATCCCAAAAGGAACGAGCTGCTAATCAATATATATTGTCACTTTTACTTTCTCGAATACCAGTAGACACAAGTATAATATAAAAAAGAAAGACATAAACAGTAATACATTTTTCGTTAGGGGTAGTAAATAATGAATTACTGAATCGCACTATAGGTACAATTCATTTATTATGATGAAATAATAAATTTACTTTGCATGTATTACCCATGTGTTGATGCTTTATATCATCTATATGGTTCTTAAAAGATGTAGATCATTGCTTCAATCGACAAAAATAATTAGTTTATAATAGTATACTAGTAGGCCGGTACATTGTGTACCGGCATTTTTTTTGGAGCATCGTGAAATGAACAATTGTCGGCCGCATTTTAATAAAACAACTGCATATATAATACTTTTCGTTTTTGATTTTTCGTTCTGTCTTTCACAAACAATCTCACTTTCCGGGCAGGTTGTCGATGCTGTGACACATCAATCGATAGCACAAGCAATTGTTGTTCTTCGAGAAATCAGACAACAAACAAGTACCGATGAGGATGGGCACTTTCATTTTGATCGGCTCAAGACAGGACGATATACACTTTCTGTACATCATGTCGCATATGCTGATATAGAGCGCCTTATCAAGTTTACTTCCAATGGAAATGACACCATTGTTATTGAAATGACTTCTGCGCTTCTTCCCTCCGACGATGTGATTATTCGCAGTACGCGCACTATGACCGATCTCGAGAACACCCCTTTTTCTCTCTCGATTATCACAAATGATCAGTTGGTTAATAATTCCTTTATCACTGTATCCGATGCGATGAGCCGCGAGCCGGGCATTGCCCTTGTGCGTGATGGAATGTGGGAAACGATGGTTTCGATTCGCGGAATGACACGGTATAATATTGTCATGATGATCGATAATACGCGTATAGAGACAGCGAACGATCATGCGGCAGCGTTATCGCTGTTGAATCCATTTGATATTGACCGTGTTGAAATTGTTAAAGGCGGTAGTTCTGCTCTTGCAGGCACGGGTGCATTTGGCGGTGTTGTTAATATTATGACAAAAAGTCCCTCATTTAGCAATGTGCCATATATTACTGGTGAATCGATCGTGCGGTTCGAATCCGTGAATAATTCCCATGCGGAGTACCTTGCTATGGAAAGTGGTTCGGATAATTATCGATTCCGCACGAGCGGAATGTTTCGTAAAGCAGATAATTATATTGCACCTACCGGAACAGTTCCTAATTCGTATTTTGGCGATTGGGATTTTTCGGCAGATGCTGGTGTGAAATTATTTGGCACGCATTCTTTGGATGTTGTCTATCAGCGCTCGCAAACAGACGATGCAGGAATTCCAGGCGGTTCATCGTTATTCCCAGCGACGGCTATTGTAAAATATTCGCTTGCCCGGAGGGAATTATTAAAAGCAGAATATACTATTCCCGCGATCATTGAATCGGTTTCATCATTAGTGATACGTGCATCGCGGCAAGATATAGAACGCGATGTCAACTTGATAGCGAGCCCCATACTTACAAAAACACCGCATGCAGACCATATCACTGAAACCGTACAGGTGGAAGCAACAATGATCCCGAGCGAATCTCATTACTTAACCATAGGTACCGAAGTATGGCAGCGTTCAATATCCAGTGGGAGGGAAACATACAAACTTGGGAATGATACCATTCTTGAAGAAGTGCCACTGCCAAATTCTTCGTTTACAAGCGCCGGAATTTATGTTCAGGATGAATGGAAGATTATTCCTCAGTATACGACACTGGTGATGGGTGCCAGGTATGATGGTATTCGGGTACACAATGATGTAACATACGATACATTATGGCTTAAGTCTGGAGGTCACCTTATCACACCGTCCAATCGAACTGTCTTGTGGCCGGAGAATACTTCAAACACGAAAAGCTGGAGTGTCAATGCAGGCATTCAACAAAATATTCTGAAGTGTTTAGATGCTTCATTTTTATTTTCGACAGCTTTTAGGACGCCAGCATTGGAAGAGCTGTACGCTTATTTATCCAATACGACACCTCCTCATGTCGGTAATCCGAATTTGCAGCCAGAGAAAAATATATCACTTGATTGCGATATTCATGTTCATCTTCAAAATATTGGGTTGAAAGCTGATGTCTATTATAACACATATCAGAATCTTGTAGGAGATACACTTGGCACATTTGAGAATTCTCCAGCATATGTAAAAGCCAATATCGGCGCAGCGCGTATTTATGGATATGAACTATCATTGGATATAGAACCGTGTATTGCGCTTAAAATTCATTCTTCTCTTTCATACACACGCGGGGAAGACACAAAAAATAAATCGAATCTCGGACAAATAATGCCACTTCAGGGCAATCTCGCAGCGGATTATTTAATTCAAAAAGTTGGAAACATCCATACTGACTGTGAAATTGTTGATGATAAAACCAATCTCGCAAAAAATGAAATATCATTAGGCGGCTATACACTCTTTAATGTCGGTTTTTCGACTGCATCCCTTAAAGGATTGGGCATATGTTTTAAATTGTCGGCAGGAATACAAAACATTTTTGACCGTGCATATGTAAATTTCCTTTCGACGCTCCGCGGCAATTTGAATAATGAACCTGGAAGAAATATCTATATATCGGTTTCGTCAAATTGGTAAAGTAAAAGAATAACCTATATGGATGATAACTCGCGCTTGCTTCAACGGTATATTCTCTTGTCGTTGAAGAGGCTTGGATTTTCTTTTGTTGCAGGAATTGGAACATAAATTATTTTCTTTCCATAACCATTGCTGTTTAATGAATTCTCAAGAGGATCAATAGAATGTTCTGGTTCACATTGGCAACTTGTTCTGCACTACTTTCGGCGGCGGCAGCCGTAATTCAGAAAAAAGTTTTATTTCAAGTAAACGCACTTGAATTTTCATTTCTTGTTTCTGTAGTCATTTTAATTTTTTCTTTTTTCATACCATTCTCAATGGATGTCACTTCTATCACTCCATCAACGCTCATAATCATCGTTGGTAAAAGTATTCTTGGTGGGGCCGCATTTCTATTTGTGATGATGTCTTTAGAACATAATCAGATTAGCACCGCTTTGCCGATTCTTGGTATGACACCCGCGGTAACGGCTCTTGCCGCTCTGTTGATAATTGGAGAATCACTTCATAATTGGGAATGGTTGGGAATTGGAATGATGATGGCAGGAACTTATGTTTTAGAAAAGCGTCCGGCACAAAAATACTTACAGCCGTTCAAGGAAGCTCTCCGTTCAAAAAATCATTATTATATGTACGGTGCGCTCGGATTGTTTGCGGTTTCATCTGTCTTTGACAAACTTCTTGTAAGCGGATATAAAACCAATCCTTTTGTTGTTCTTTTCTACCAGCACATTGTCTATTGTGCGATGTTCGGTTCTCTATTATTAATACGAAAACAATCCTTTCAGGCAGCAATACAAAAGGGAACATCACAGCTTCCGTACGTTGTCATAGTAGCTTTCTTGACTATTGCTTATCGCTTTACTCAACTTGAAGCAACAAAATTTGCACCGGTAGCTTTAGTATTAGCTGTTAAACGTACTTCTATTCTCTATGCATCATTCTATGGCGGCAAAATATTCTCTGATGAACGGCTTGTACAAAAACTTATTGCAGGGGCGCTTATTGTTGGTGCCGGGTTTATTATTCTTAGAAATGTCGGATAGATTTTTAATGCGTAACTGCTCAAGCACTCATCAATTCGATTGCTTACTTAGGTTCTGCATGAATCATAATTCTGCGTAACTGTTTGAAGTGCCGAAATAGCACTGCCTCTACATCTGAAATTATTTGATGCACCTCGTCAAGTGTTTTTGTCTTCTCAATCTGGCATGTGAGCGTAGCGTTGTACTGATGCCCTTTCTTCAGTAATGTCAAATCCTTACATGCAAAAATATCTTTATGCCGTTCTGTAACCTCTTGAATTTCCTTGGAAAGATTCATCTCGGCGTCTGTTACATCCGTGAGAATACGTTCAGATGGATGATATTCTTCCATGTGAATAGTTACCTTGCCGACAGATGGAAGCGCAGTTTGAATTTGACGTTCAATTTCGGAAGTCATCTCGTGTGCCTCAGTAAAACTTTTTCCTTCTGCATATTCTACATCAAAGTCGATAAAATATTTCCCATTGGTGAGGTGTACTTCGATATTGTGCGGTGAACGCAGTCCTTTGTCCATCACGACCATCCGAATCTTATCGATGATAGTTTCATCTTTTGCCTCGAAAGGTTCCGCGTGCACGACAACATCGGCATTGGGGTGAATATCATGCACTGCCCGTTCGATGCTGTCCATAATTGCATGAGCACTTTGAAATGGAATTGTTCGACGAATAGCGACAACTGTATCTACAAACATATGTGCGCCGGAAGTACGTATGCGCACCTTGCGTAATTCTTCTACGCCTTCAACTGATTTAATGACGTTTTCTACCTCTTTAGTTAAACTGTGTGGCACACGATCCATTAAGGCATCGATAGTGCGGCGTCCCAAGCGGTAGCTCACAAACAGTACCAGCAATGCTACGACGATAGCGGCAACGGCGTCAAACTCTGGATATCCAAGCCGCACAAAGAATAATCCGCCGATAACTGTAAGAGACGACCAAACATCGCTGGAAAAATGCAGTGCGTCGGCTTCAAGCGCTTGACTATTGTGTTTCCTTGCAACTCTATATAAAGCTCGTGACCGGCTTGTGTCAATCAGAATTGCCACGCCCATCACAACAAAACTCCAAATATTTGTTTCGACATTGTGTGTATGAGCGAGCAGACGGCTGACACCTTCCCAAACAATCCACGCGCACGTAATGATAAGTAAAAGTGTTTCTACGAATGCAGAAATATTTTCCAACTTCCCATGACCGTATGGATGATCTTCATCAGCAGGGCGGTCAGCAAAAGAAACAGCGAGCAATGTAATAATGGCTGCGAGAAGATCAAGTCCGGAGTGTGCCGCTTCGGAAAGAATGCCAAGACTGTTCGTCCATAATCCAATGCCAAGCTTAAAACTTGTCAAGAATACTGCAGCAAGCACCGAGGTTAGTGCTATGAGTTTTTTTTCTTTGTCAGCTGTGAGCGTCATAGATAATTGTATTTTTATTATCAGTCAATATACAGAGCGTTTAGAAGGAGTGCAACGAACATTGCAAAGCACGGTGAGTTTGTATATATTCACAACAGTTGATTTAATGAACGGTGTAGCTATTAAGTATTTAGAACGAAGAGAACAAACAAAAAAGGAATATCAAAGTCAAAAATAACCATGCGGATTGCAATCATTTCTGATATTCACTCCAATCTTGAAGCGCTTACGAAAGCGATGGAGATTATCGATCAACAATCTGTCGATGAGATTATTTGTCTTGGCGATATCGTTGGCTATGGCGCCAATCCCAACGAGTGTATCGAACTTGTCCGGCAGCGCTGTAACATCGCCATCAAAGGCAATCATGAAGATGCTGTGCTCGACATAACCGTTGCTGATGACTTTACAGATAACGCACGCTCAGCAA
>Ga0187861_10000206_pt1 | contig 77780 bp, 70 predicted proteins | sample June2016WEW_10_1_3_FD_132986 | JGI IMG/M metagenome (GOLD analysis project Ga0187861, IMG submission 132986) | Peatland microbial communities from SPRUCE experiment site at the Marcell Experimental Forest, Minnesota, USA - June2016WEW_10_100 | ecosystem: Environmental > Terrestrial > Soil >...
CAAATGGTGTTTATTGTTGTAGCCGCGCTTCTGCGAGGCGCGGGCCGTTGATTTTCCGAGAGAATTCGGCGCTTCGCAGAAGCGCCGCTACACCGGAAGTGGCAAGAATTGATTTGGGCAACAGGCCCTACAGGTCTGACCCCTTTCTCTACGCCGTCCGCGCTAGCTGCGACCGACTCGCGGTCGATTGTCGAATGGAGAATAAATAGATCAGACCCCGGTCGTTGTCGTACCAATACCGAGAATAGGATCGTCGTGATGCCACCCTTTGTCATTGGCGTTGACACCGTGGACAAACAGGATTGGTTCTGGATGGTACACCCGCGTGCGCGAAGCTGCGTCATTAGCGGGCGGGGTCCAAGGAATCACCTGCGTTTGTTGACCGGACGCGATGCGAACAACGGCGCACAGGAACACAACTATTCGTATTAGTTTCATGTGATCACCAGCGACATTCTTTGTCCAAGCCGTTGTGACATTCAGCCAACCGCGACCCCCCAATCAGCTTGGCCTGCGTCAATTCGGTATCGGTGACTAGGATGCCTGAGATTGTGTAGCCGATGATGCCCCCTTTACCCCAGTGCGGCCAACCAAAGGTGTAACGTTTCCCTTCGCAGAGCGGCTGTCCAAGAAAGAGATTCTTCCCGGTCGTGGCGTCTATCATCGTTCCTGTTATGCCGGCATATAGGACTCTGCTCCCATCCGGACTCCAGACGGGATATGTGCCGCCGTGTGTGTTGCGTTTATCGCTCGGGTTCGGAATTTGATGTGCATTGCTACCATCGATGTTCATTAGCGACACCCACGAAGCCCCTTTGAAGTTGTGGACATAAACAATCTGATTGCCGTCCGGAGAAATACTGGGTTGCGCGTAAGTAACCTCGTTCGTGCCGACCAACAACCGCTTCACTTGCCCACCATTGGAATCGCACATGGCGATGTTGGAAAGTCGTGGATGCGTCCCACGCATGATTTCAGCGAAAACAATCCTCTGCCCGTCTGGTGTCCAACTCGGATGATCAATGCCAGTAAGTTTCTCGCCCCACTCTGGACGGATAATCTGTTTCAACTCAGTCCCATCAAAGTTCACCGTCCACAATCCGGTCACGTCACTGCCGGCAAACAAAACGGACAGCGCAATCTTGCGCGTCTTCCGGTTCACCTCCATCCAAGTTGAGTAACCTTGCGTATCGATGGGGTAATTTGGATTCTTCCATAACTCCTTGATCTCCATCTTCCCGCTTCCGTCAGCCTTCATCTTGCAGAGATAGATACTGAGACCGCGATTTTGTGTTTCAAGCAGTCCCTTTGTGAACGAGCCAACCTGCTTTAGAAAATAAACTTCATCCTCTGTATCACTGAACTGCGGCGGCTCGTTGGTCTTGCCAGACCACGTCATCGCCGGCCCCCAGTCGGCGCATAGGTATTCGATGTTGGCGAATTCTTGTGCGATACCAGTTGAAATCGCCAAGAGCCACAAAGAAACAACGACGACCAGTCGCGACAGGAAAGTCGCTCCTACGATATGTCTTCTTTTGGTTTTTATAGTTCTATTCCGTGGGGATGTTGAACAGGCTGTCGTCCAGTCCTTGGTTGACTTGGATGCCGGTCGTCGTGGATTCGGTGACGATTTGTTCGCCGCTGTCAAATGCCAGCGTCTGCCGATGCAAGGTGAACAGCCAATGACCAGTGAACACTTCGACCGGATAGAGATACTCTGATTTCATTAATACATCTGCGGTTTTCCCGGACATCTGCGTGACAAAACCGTACCGGTAATCCGTTGTGAAGTTCAGCGACGGCCAGAGCACCCCGGCCTGCGGAGTAAGCCCCATGTCAAACATCATCGAATTGGCTGAATTCGAAATGCCGGTGTTGCTGCGGGTCTTAGACAACGGAACATCCCAGAAGAAGTCTGAAACACTGTTCCCCGCAGTAAGGTCGCCGTTGATACTTTTGGTCATCGCCCCACCGATGTTCATTGCATCGTTGTACCACCAATAGACACTGGGGTCACCCATTAAAGGTTCCGATCAAGACAAAAGTTTCCCCCACTGGTTTTCACAGCCTTCGTTGCTTCTTCTTAGGTTTAGCCCGAATTCTTTTCGGGGTTGAACCATCCACCGCGAGCCGAGTCCGCTGTCCGCGCCTGGGCTGTTTCTTGTCGTTGTTTTGTGCAGTCACCCATCTGGCTTGAGACCACGCACCGCGCTTGCGCGCGGCACCGCGTGACCCTTGTCCGCTCTGCGGACCCAGAAACTGCCGCAGGCCGAGGGGTCATGGGCGGCAACCCTCAGTACCGCATCGTGTCCATTCGTTGAGGCTCACAACTCTGTGGCTCGGCCCCGTAGGCTTTCGGGGCCGTCCAACCCCTGCTGGCTCGCGATGCAGGCAAAACAGCCGATCCTCTCTCGCTGCAAACGGTGGGCGGCGACCGCTCCCAATCAACTCTGGTGGTTGTAAGCCAACCCCGGTGCAGGCTTGCCGTCGCCGCCATAATCTCAGCCAAACATCTTCTGCTCGTCGAAGTCCACGTCGTCGCGCAACACGTAGTAGGCGGCCTTGGCCAGCTTGCACGCCAGCGCCTAGTGAACGACTAGGGGCCTGGTCTATCCATTGTTCAATCTTCTTCTGAGCGGCGGTTAAATCGCCACGATGCAGTCGGCGGCGTTGTGGCTCGGCGAGTTCACAGCCCTGATAAAGCGGATTTTAGGGTCACATCTTTTTCATTTACTCTGACGGCGATTCGATCCTTTGCGCGGTTTTGGGATCATTGCGCGTTTGCCACCGCGTCGGTTGGGCGGGATGGGCAATTGGAGTGATGGAGTGCTGGGGATTGTCATTCATGGTCACGACGCTCTTTTGCAGCATTCATGCGGTGGCTGGAATTGCAGTTCGTCCGGTTGTGTCATTACTCCAACACTCCGATACTCCATTACTCCGTTCATCCACCAAGATAGCTTTTCTTCACCTGTTCGTTGTTCATCAGGTTCTGCGCGGTGTCGTGCAGGACGATGCGGCCAGTTTCTAGCACGTACCCGCGGTGGGCAACGTGGAGCGCCATGTTCGCATTCTGCTCGACCAGCAAGATCGTTGTGCCCTGTTGATTGATCTCACGGATGATCTCGAAAATCTTTGTGACGATCATCGGCGCAAGGCCAAGCGACGGTTCGTCAAGCAACAGCAATCTTGGTCGCGCCATCAGCGCCCGCGAGATCGCCAGCATCTGTTGCTCGCCGCCGCTGAGCGTGCCGCCAAGCTGATTCTGTCGCTCCTTCAAAATCGGGAAACTGGAAAAGACTCTCTCCACATCGGCGTTGATACCGTGGCCGTCGTGGCGCTGGAATGCTCCCATTTCCAGGTTCTCGCGCACCGTCAACCGATGGAAGATGTGGCGACCTTCAGGAACCTGGCTGATTCCACGCCGGACAATCTCGTGAGGAGGCGTGTTCTGAATCTGTGCGCCATCAAACATGATGCGGCCGCGTCGGCAATGGTTGACGCCACAGATCGTCATCAACGTTGTGGACTTGCCGGCGCCGTTCGCTCCGAGGACGGTGACGATCTCGCCCTCGTTGACCGTGATGTTGACGCCCTTGAGCACCTCGGTCGGGCCGTAACCAGCGTGGAGGGAGGAGACCTCCAACAAGGGATGAGGGATAAGGGATGAGGGATGAAGTGTCATGACGGCGGGCGATTCTTGGTGTTGCGAACCATGGTGACAAACATAGCTGTGAGTTCACCCGTTTCCTTCAAGAGAGGCATCAGCCGCTCCTCAGGAAATAAATTGGCCTCCGCGATCAGTTCGAGCCAGTAAGCCGATTCTTCAAGCTCTTGGAGCGCACCATCGACTTTGTTGATGAAGTCTGCGTTCGATTTGGCCCGACAAGCCTCCCGATACTGCGCGCCTACCGACGTGCCAGATCGCAGTAGCTGCTTGCCCAACACTTGCGCTTCTGTCTTTTTCGGCAGAGCGACATACAGCCGTATGATTCTCAACGCATACGCTTTCGTGCGCCCCTTCATGTCTTGTCGTTTGCCGTCACTCATCCCTCAGCCCTCAGCCCTCATCCTTTTCCCAAGTACGCTTCGATGACACGCGGATCGTTGCGCACCTCGGTCGGCGTGCCCTCGGCAATCTTTTCGCCGTAATCTAGGACGGCGATGCGGTCGGAGATGCCCATGACGACACGCATGTCATGTTCGATCAACAACACCGTGATGCCGCGCCCGCGAATCTTGTGGATCAATTCCATCAACTCGCGCGTCTCGGCTGGATTCATGCCCGCTGCAGGCTCGTCGAGAAGCAACAGTTTCGGCCTTGTCGCCAGCGCGCGGGCGATTTCCAGCCGTCGCTGTTCACCGTAAGCGAGGTTGCGCGCCCAAAAGTCTGCCTTTTCGTCCAGCCCGACGAAATGCAGTTCCTCCATTGCTTTCTGCGCCGCCGCGCGTTCTTCGCGCGCCGCGCTCGGAACGCCCAACAGCGACGACAAGACGCCAGCCCGTGTACGGCAATGCTGCGCGACCATCACGTTTTCCAGGGCCGTCATCTCGCCGAAAAGCCGCACGTTTTGAAATGTGCGCGCGATACCGCGTTCCGTGATTCGGTCGGGTCGCAATCCCGCGACGTTGTCGCCCTCAAAATAAATCTCGCCGTCGGTCGGGGCGTAAAATCCCGTCAGACAGTTGAACAATGTCGTCTTGCCGGCGCCGTTCGGCCCGATGATCGAGAAAATCTGGCCCGTGCAGACGGTGAGGGTGACGTCATTGATCGCCTTCAGCCCGCCGAAATGACGGGAGAGACCGCGGGTCTCCAAAATCGTTCCGTTCGTCGCCGCGCCGTTCATGACGTAGTCTCCAACTCGATCTTGCGGCGCACACTGCCGAGCAATCCTTGCGGACGGAAAATCATCATCCCGATCATCACCGCGCCGAAAATCATCAACCGATAATCGAGCAGGGCAGGGAATTCATCACGGAGAACCTGTGGCACAAGATACAACACCGCCGCGCCGAGGATCGGGCCCGGACCGCTGCCCATGCCGCCAAGGATCACCATGGAAACAATCAGCACGGATTCGTCGAAGCGAAAAACCTCGGGCTCGACGTACCCCTCGCGCGCCACGTAGATCACGCCCGCCACCGCGGCCCAGATGGCGCTGAGCATGAACGCGATGACTTTCATCCGCACCGTATTGATGCCCATCGCCCGCGCAGCGGTCTCGTCCTCACGAATGGCAATCCAGGCGCGGCCGATCCGTGAGTTCACCAGGTTGCGCACGAGCCACAGGCTCAACAGCAAAAGCCCGAAGACGAGGTAGTAGGCGATTTGCTCGCCTGATTTTGAATGGGGGAACAACGGAGAATGGGCCAGCCTCGGAATCTTTGCAGCCGACGAAATCACAATCCCACGGTCGCCGTCAGTGATGTCCGAGAGATTCTTCAGCAGAAACCGGACGGTCTCGCCGAAGCCCAGCGTGACGATGGCCAGATAATCGCCCCGCAGCCGAATCGACGGCAAACCAACCAGCACACCGACGATTGCGCCTGTGATCATAGCGGGCAGAATCGCGACGTAAAACGGAACGCCCCACCGTAAATACATGATCCCAAACGTGTACGCGCCGATTGCGTAAAACCCCGCGTAGCCAAGCACGAGCAGGCCCGTCATGCCCACTGTCAGGTTCAGTCCCATCGCCAGCAACATGTAGATGCCCGTGAAAATCGCCAGTCCAAGGTATTTGTCCGAGATGAAACAGGGCAGCACAGTGAATCCTAACAGCGCCACCACGCCAACGATAATGCGGTTTTTGGAAACGAGCGACGCCTGTCGCGCCGCCCACGTTGACCGTTGAAACCATCTGGCCGTGAGATAAAGCGTCGCGGCAACGATCACAAGAATGCCAAGCGTCGCCGCGTGCTTCATACACAATGCGGGAAGGTCGCGAACCAGAAAGACAAGCCTATCCTTGCGGAAGACGGCGACCAGATCGCGCGTTCGGTCATCAAATTGCACCCCAACGAACACAAAGGGCGACGCCAAGCCAAGAATCCACAGCACCATTAAGAATCGCTGCGCTGACTTGCTCATAGCTTCTCCGCCACGCGTTCGCCGAGCAGTCCTCGCGGCCGGATGATGAGCACGAGCATCAAGACCACGAATGCGACCACCTGTTGCCAATCGCTGCCCCACGGACGCGATGCCGTCCACGCCTCGGCAAGGCCGATGATCAAACCGCCAAGCACTGCACCGGGGATATTGCCGATGCCGCCGAGTACAGCCGCCGTGAACGCCTTGATGCCCGCCACGTAGCCGCTGTCGAATCGGGCCAGGCCGTTATACATTGCGAACAACATGCCCGCGGCAGCGGCCAGGGCTGAACCGACGATAAACGTCACAGAAATCACGCGGTCCAGCGGGATGCCGACCAATTCCGCCATTGTCTTGTCTTGCGAACAAGCCCGCATCGCCTTGCCGAACCTGGTGCGAGCGACGAAATACTGCAGCGCCGCCATGAGCGCAACGGACAGAACGACAATGAAAATTTGAAGATAGGAGACCCGCGACGACCCGAACATCACCCAGTGGTCGGTGAAGTAAGCGGAATACTTTTGCGGAAAGTCGATCTTGTCCTTCGACTGCGCGTTCATTATGAAATTTTGCAGCAGGGTTGACAGGCCAATCGCCGTGATCAGCGGCGCGAGCACGTGTGCCCGACGCAACGGACGATAGGCCACGCGCTCGTTGGTGAATCCAACGGCGCTGGACATGAACATCGCAAACAGAAACGCAAGGAACAGCGCGAACGGAACGCTCATCGCGCCGAGGCCCGTCGTGTTGGCTACCGCGAGGGTAATGATGCCAGCGAACATCCCGATCATGTACACTTCGCCATGCGCGAAGTTGATCATGCCGAGAATGCCGTAGACCATCGTGTAACCAAGCGCAATCAGCGCGTAAATCGCGCCGCGCGTCAGGCCGTTGACGAGGGTGTCGGAATCCAGCACTGGCGAGGAATCTAAAGCGTCCCGCCCCGAAATATCAAGCCGATTGGCCGCGTGACCTCTGTTGCAGAACTCGCAAGCCGGAAGCTTGCACCACAGTTTTTCAACGGCTTCTTTCGCCCATGTCGCTGCTTTCCTGGGCGCCTCTCGGCACTACCACCATAGCCAGCCTCGGGCGTTTTGCAGGGCTGTAGGTAGGGGCAGACCGCTGGGCTGCCCGTCCCCCGAAAAACGCGGCGCGCCCGGCGGTCGCGCCCTACCTCGCACAACACCAGTACGTTCGGTGTTCGGTGGGTTACGGTGGTGTTCAGATACGTCCTGCTTTCCTGACCGACGCGAACCGGATTGCTATTAGTGATGCATCTTGCGATCATGGAACAGAGGAGGGGAGTGAAACTACTTTTTGCAGCCAGCGAAATGACTCCGTTTGCCAAGACTGGCGGATTGGGAGACGTGGTCGGCGCCCTGCCGCCGGCGCTGGCGGAATTGGGGCATGAGGTTACCTGCTGTCTGCCGTTTTACCGGTGCGCCCGCCTTCGCGCAGAGGAACTGGCTGCCACCTCCGCCACCGCAGCGCAGGCTGCGGCGGCCGAGTCGGCGCGGCACACGCGCCTTCTCCAGGATGAAGCGGCGGCTGGATCGGCCACGCAGGCGGGTTTGTCGTTTCGCGTGCCGGTGGGAAGCAATCTGCTCAGCGCAGACATTCTGGAATTGAACACGGCCGCCGGGGTCCGGGTGTTATTTGTGAGGCGCGACGAATTTTTCGATCGCTCGGACTTGTATCACACCGGCGTGCGCGACTACGAGGACAACGCGGAGCGGTTCATCTTTTTTTCCAAAGCAGTGGTCGAGTTGCTGGGGTATGAACGCTATCGGCCGGACGTGCTGCATTGTCATGACTGGCAGACGGCGTTTGTGCCCGTCGAGGCGCTATATCGGCAACAGACGCGCGGCACGGCGTACGGCGTGAAGACCGTGTTCACGATTCACAACCTGGCGTATCAGGGCCTGTTTCCGGCGACGGATTTTCGGCTGACGGATTTGCCCGGCGAATTTTTCACACCGCGCGCGCTGGAGTTTTACGGGCAGTTGAATCTGATGAAGGGCGGCTTGGTGTTCTCCGATGCGATCACGACGGTAAGCCCGGCGTACGCGAAGGAAATCCAGACACCCGAAGGCGGCTGCGGACTGGACCCGGTGTTGCGGAGCCGCCGCGATCGTATTCATGGCATCTTGAACGGCGCCGATGATCGCGAATGGAATCCGGCGACCGATCCGGCGTTGAAGCAGAATTACAGCGCGCAGGATCCGGCCGGCAAACGCGTTTGCCGCGCGGAATTGCTGCGGCGGTTCAAAGTGGCGGCGGACGAGACTACGCCCGTGGCGGCGTTTATTTCCCGGCTGGCGGACCAGAAAGGGGTGGATTTGCTCCTGGAAAGCATGGACGATTTGCTGCGGCTCGGCTTGGTGCTGGTGATCCTGGGAAAAGGCGAGCGGCGATACGAAGAGCAATTGCAGGAGCGGGCGCGGAAGCACCGGCAGCGGGTGGTGGTGCAGATTGAGTACGACGAGGAAATGTCGCATCAGGTCCAGGGCGGCGCGGACGTGCTGTTGGTGCCGTCCCGATTTGAGCCTTGCGGTCTTACGCAACTGTATGCATTGAAGTATGGCACAATCCCGGTGGTTTATGCGACGGGCGGCCTGGCGGACACGGTGACGCCGTACGACGTGAAATCGGGAACGGGGCACGGTTTTCGCTTTGTGAAGTATTCGCCGCAGGCGTTCGTCAGCGCCGTGCAGCAGGCCGTGTCGGTTTACGAGCAGCCGAAGCAGTGGAAGAAGATCATGGAAAACGCGATGGCCTGTGATTTCTCGTGGCGGGCCGCAGCGGTGAAATACGAAGAATTGTACGCAGCGCTGTGACGCGCTGCGCACTTGAATAGAGGACATCGATTATGCCAGAGCTACGGAAAGACCCGATCATTGGACGGTGGGTGATCATCGCCACGGAGCGCGGCAAACGGCCCGGCGATTACGCGGAGCCGCCCGTGGAAGTGCCCGATCCCGCCAGGAATCCGTTCGCAGAAGGCAACGAGGCGATGACGCCGCCGGAGATTTTTGCGTTTCGCGATCCGAAAAGCAAACCGAACGGCCGGGGTTGGCAGGTGCGGGTGGTGCCGAACAAGTTTCCCGCGCTGCGGATCGAGGGTGATCTGGGCAAGGAAGGGCAGGGGATCTACGACAAGATGAACGGGATCGGCGCCCACGAGGTCATCATCGAGACGCCCAACCCGACGCTCCAGCTCGAGCAGCAGCCCGTGGAAGGCATTGCGCGGGTGCTGGAGACGTACAAGATCCGCGTGACCGACCTGCTGCGCGACACGCGGTTCCGCTACATTTTGGTTTTCAAGAATTTCGGCAAACAAGCGGGCGCGTCGATCGGCCATCCGCATTCGCAGTTGATCGCCATGCCTGTCACGCCGAAACGCGTGAAGGAGAAGCTGGTGGGCGCGATGCAGTACTATGCCTACAAGGAACGCTCCATTTATGAAGACATGCTGAAACAGGAACTCAAGGAGGGCGTGCGTCTGGTCTATGAGAACGCCGGCTTCGTGGCATTCTGCCCGTTTGCGTCGCGGTTCCCGTTCGAGATCACGATCCTGCCCCGGCGGCAGTCGGCGTATTACGCCGACATCCATCCCGACGAGATTCTGTTGCTGGCGGACGTGTTGAAGGCGACGCTGCTGAAGCTGGCCAAGGCGCTCAATCAGCCGCAATACAATTACATCATCAACACCGCCCCGGCCCGCTACGCCCACCACGGCTACTGGGCGACGATCGACCAGGATTTCCGCTGGCACATCGACATTCTGCCGCGATTGACATTGATTGCGGGATTCGAGGTCGGGACGGGGTTCTACATCAATCCAACAGCTCCCGAGGAAGCGGCAAAGTACTTGCGCGAGATTCCCGTGTGAAACAGAGCGAAGTCAAGAAAGTTAAAATCGTTAAAACCGTTGAAAGTGAAAAGGAGCATCCGTCCCAAGCTTTTAACCCTTTAGCCTTTTAACCTCTTTAACGGTTTTAACAAGGTTTTAGCAATGCTGCTCAACGTCGCGTTTCTCTGGCACATGCATCAGCCATACTATGTCGACCCGATTCGCGGGATGGCGCTGATGCCGTGGGTGCGTCTGCACGCGACAAAGGGCTACCTCGACATGGTCTGGCTGGCGGACCAATTCCCGGAGTTCCGCTGCACGTTCAATCTCACGCCCGTTCTGCTGAAGCAAATCGAGCAGCTCGCCAATGGCGAGGTCGGCGACCTCTGGTTCGAGCTCGCCGCCACACCCGCCGAATCGTTGAGCATCCCGCAGAAATGCGGAGTGCTGGAGCATTTTTTCAAGGCGAACTGGCAGAACATGATCAAGCCGTACCCGCGCTACTGGTCGCTGCTTCAGAAGCGGGGACTGGCAGGCGCGCGCACCGGTTTCGATCGCATCGCAGGAAGTTTCACTGATCAGGAATATCGCGATCTGCAAGTGTGGTTCAACCTGACGTGGTTCGGTTACGCGGGCGAGCGACTCCACCCCGAGATTGCCGAGTTGAAGCGGAAGGGAAGGGACTTTACCGAGGCAGACAAGCGAGTCCTCTTCGATCGGCAGCGCGATGTTCTGAAGAACCTCTTGGGCCTCTACAAGGCGCTGAGCGATCGCGGCCAGATCGAGATCAGCACGACACCGTTTTATCATCCGATCATGCCGCTCGTGCACAACACCGAGTTTGCGCGCCGTTACATGCCGCAGCGCCAATTGCCACCGACGTTCTCGCACCCCGAAGACGTCCGGGCGCATCTGACGCTGGCACGCGATTACCACACGAAACTCTTTGGCGCGCCGCCACACGGCGTCTGGCCCTCGGAAGGATCAGTTTGCCCCGAGCTGATTCCGATCTTGCAGGAACTCGGCTATCAATGGTTCGCGACCGACGAGGAAATTCTCTGGCGCAGTCTCGCCACGTTGCATCCCGATCAACCTCCGCCACGCGAGTATCTCTTTCAGGGTTTTCGCGCTCAGTTCGGCGACGCAAGCGTGTGCATCGCATTTCGCGATCGGACCATCAGCGATTTCATCGGTTTTACGGCCGCACGCAACGAACCGTGGCGCGCGGCGGAATTCACAGCGGGCCAAATTGAACAGATCGCGCGTAGCACGCAAGGCCCGGACCCGTTATGCACGGTGATCCTGGATGGCGAAAACGCCTGGGAACATTTTCCCGACGGTGGAGAAAACTTTTTGCGCGAGCTTTATCATCGGCTGAGCACGAGTCCGTCGATGAAGACCACGACCTTTCATGATTATTTCACGGCGCATCCGCCCGGCACCGTGATTCACACGTTGCATACAGGTTCGTGGATCAATGCCGATTTCCATGTCTGGATCGGACATCCGGAACATAATCGCGCCTGGGAATTGCTGGGTCGGACGCGCGATTCTCTCCAAGCCAAGGCCGACCGCAAGGAAATCACTCCCGATCAATACAAGAAAGCCATGGCCGAGATTTACGCCGCCGAAGGCAGCGACTGGTTTTGGTGGTATGGCGACGAGTTCGTGACCGAAAACGATCTGATTTTTGATGAGTTGTTTCGCACGCACCTGCAAAACGTTTACCAGATCGTCGGGGCGCCCGTTCCCGACGTGCTGAAGGTCCAGATTGCCCGCTCCGAAGTCGCGGTTGAGACGCGCAAGCCGACCGATCTGATCACACCGGTGATCGATGGCAGGATCACTTCCTTTTATGAATGGGTTGGCGCCGGCGTCTACGAAGCTGGTCGGGCGATGGTTGCAATGTACCATAGCGAGCGCTTCGTCGAGGCGATCCACTTCGGTTGCGACCTCCGGAACTTCTATCTGCGGGTCGATTTTCGCCAGAAGGATAAGCTACCCTCAAACGGCGCCCTGCGCGTGACTTTCATCCAACCACATCACCATGCCATCATCGTCCCGGAGTTGCGCAGAGGACAACCCGCCTGCGAGTTGTGGGCTACCAATCCCGATGCCGCTCCGAAGAAGCTCGGCCAGATCAAAGATATCAGATTCGAGGAGATCGTCGAAATGGCGGTTCCGCTGGCAACGCTCGGCTGGCCTCAACGGGAGCAGGTTGTCTTCTTCGTGCGGCTCCTCGAAGGCGAAGTTGAGCTTGAGCGGCTCCCTGACCTGGGCGCGTTGAGTTTTAACGTGCCGGACGAAAACTTTGAAGTCGAAAACTGGCGGGTTTGAAAAAGGCAGGCTCTCCGCGAGCGGCTGCCTCCTACGGTATTAGACATAATATAGATTGTGCGACGTTGTGTATTTAGCCGGGAACTCCCGGGTTGCATTTGGAATCGGTTAGTCGATCAGACCAAACCGCTTGGTGAAGGGCCAATAGACCACCATGGCCCTGCCGACCAGGTCCTTCTCTGGAAATGATCCCCAGAAGCGTCCGTCAAGACTGTTTGGGCTATTGTCTCCCATAACGAAATGATGATGTGCCGGCACCGTGTAGACGTCACTTTCGTTGTGAATATACTTGGCGAGAGGAGGAATGGTATACCCGTGATAACCGTTCTGCCTTGAGTAAATGCGCTCGAAGGCGGGGCGACGATCCATGACATTCCCGTTCACCAAAACATATGGGGGTTTGATCTGGATGGTGTCATGCTCAAGGCCAATCAGCCGTTTGATGTAAAATGTCCCCCGGCCATGCTGCGACATCACCAACAGTTCGGGAATGTTGTCGGTGGCGAACACGACGACTTCGCCCCGGCGCGGTTTGCGAAAATGATATGTAAACCGATCGACGAAGATGTGGTCGCCGCGCGCCCGGTAACCATCCGCATCGTAGATTCGGCCGTACAACGCTACTCCCAGGACTTGCTCAATGATTGAAGGCCGACCGTTGGTGTAATGGAGAGGCGGTTCGTAACTCGCGGACCACGGCGGGCGAGTCGGATAGACCCCGTAGAGCGTTGGCTGCATTGAGCCTGTCGGGATCTTGAAAGGTTGAAAGAAAAAGGTACGGACTGCCATCGCGACGATGACCGCGACGAGCAGTACCTCGACGTTTTCCCGCAACGCCGGCTGATTCTGTCTGGGCAAGGACTTCTCCAGTTGCGTCTCCAGTTTTTCGCGCAGCGAACTGACAGCGGCGATGTTTTTGGTCTTGACTGCCTCGGCGAGGTCGTCAGACGCGCGCGCGATTTCCTGCAGGTTGCGCGGGTCAAGCACGTCGCGGTGTATGCGTAACAGCTTTCGCGAGCCGGCGACGAACTCACGCGCTCGTTTGAGAATTCTGCGATCTTTCCAGGCCATGTGATGGTTGCCTCCCCTACCCCGCCTTCAGCACCGAAATGAACGCTTCTTGCGGGATGTTCACCTTGCCGATCTGTTTCATGCGTTTCTTGCCTTCTTTTTGTTTTTCCCAAAGCTTGCGTTTACGCGTGATGTCGCCGCCATAGCACTTGGCGGTGACGTTTTTCGCCAGTGCCCGCACGGTTTCGCGCGCGATGATCTTGCCGCCGATGGCAGCCTGAATCGCAACCTGAAACAACTGTCGCGGGATCACTTCCGTGAGCTTGAGCGCCAGCGCGCGTCCGCGCGACTCCGCCTTGCCGTGGTGGACGATGCTGGAAAACGCGTCCACAGGTTCGTTGTTGACCAGGATGTCGAGCTTGACGAGGTCGCCTTCGCGATACCCGCAGGGCTCATAATCCATCGAGCCGTAGCCGCGCGTGACGCTTTTGATTTTGTCGTGGAAATCCACCACGATCTCGTTGAGCGGCAATTCAGCAGTCAGCATCACGCGGCGTGTATCGATCGAATCGGTCTTTTTGACCTCGCCCCGTTTGTCCATGATCAATTGGAGCATGTCGCCGATGTTTTCGTTCGGACAAATGATGCAGGCGCGAACGTACGGCTCTTCGATATGATCGACCTGTGACGGATCGGGCAGGTAGATCGGGTTGTGCACATCGACGATTTCGCCGTCCGTCTTGAGCACTTTGTAGATGACGCTCGGATAGGTCGCAATGATGTCCATGCCGAAGTGCCGCCGCAGCCGTTCCTGCACGATCTCCATGTGCAGCAAGCCGAGGAACCCACACCGAAATCCGAACCCCAGCGCCGCCGAGGTCTCCGCCTGGTACAGGAACGCCGAGTCGTTGAGCTGCAATTTCGCCAACGCCACCTTCAAATGCTCGTAATCCGCCGAGTCGATTGGATACAAGCCGCTGAACACCATCGGGTGCACCTGCTGGAAACCGTGCAACGGCTTGACCGCAGGATGACGCGCATCCGTCATCGTGTCGCCGATTTTCACATCGGCGGTGCTCTTGATGTTGGCGATCACGTAACCGACATCCCCTGCCCCGAGTTTCGGGCGCGACGCGGGCTTGGGCGTGAACACGCCGACGTCTTTCACTTCGTAGGTGCGTCCCGTGCTCATCAACTGAACCATCATCCCCGGCGCGATCTCGCCTGCAAACAACCGCACATACGTCACGACGCCGCGGTAGGTATCGAACATCGAATCAAACACCAGCGCCTGCAGTGACTTCTCTGCGGTCGGTTTTGGTGCCGGAATCCGCTCGATGACCGCATGCAAAATGTCCATGATCCCGATGCCCGTCTTCGCGCTGGCTAGGATCGCGGAGTCCGACGCGATCGCCAAAATTTCCTCAAGCTGCCGCTTGGTCTCCTCGACGTTGGCGTTGGGCAGATCAATCTTGTTGATCACCGGCACAACCGTCAGGTCCTGCTTCGCGGACAGGTGGACATTGGCCACTGTCTGCGCTTCCACGCCCTGCGCCGCGTCCACCACAAGGATCGCTCCTTCGCACGCCGCCATACTGCGCGAGACTTCGTAGGAGAAATCGACGTGCCCAGGGGTGTCGATCAGGTTCAACTCATAAACCTGCCCGTCCTCAGCCTGGTAGGACATCGTCACCGGATGCGCCTTGATGGTGATCCCGCGCTCGCGTTCCAGGTCCATCGAATCCAATACCTGTTCGCGCATCTCCCGTTTTTGCAGCGTGCCCGTCGCCTCCAGCAACCGATCCGACAACGTCGTCTTGCCGTGGTCAATGTGCGCGATGATGCAAAAGTTCCTGATATGGCTCACGTCCATGAGGCGCGCAATCTAGCAGTCTTTGCCCGTTTTGTGTAGCCTCTTCCGCCAGCGTCAGGCGCACAAGGTGGTCCGCCGCTGTGCGCGACCAGCGATGGTCAGCGCCCAGCCCAGCAAACCACCGCAGACGACCACGAGCGGCAACAGGCTCAAACGGCTTTGAGGAAAAATGAATTCGCCCACGTTGAACGAATTCCACTCAGTTTGTCGAGAGGCGGACGGGAAAAGACAGTGTAATCCACCTTCATATACTCCTACGGGGTTGCCAGAGACAGGACCATTTGAACTTCGCATCTCTCGGTCTTGGATTGCGCTATTCCATTCTTCGCGCCTTACCGCCAGCAGATGGCTTTTCTCCTGCAGTGCGACACCATCAGCGTCCAATTTCTTCGCATAGTCACTTATCGCTTTCTCCAACTGCCGGTCCAGGAACGGACCGGCCCTACCGGTCAAAAACATCGGCAGCGTATAGTCAAAAAGCGGGGCGTGCCGCCACTGAGGCCACGTTGGAGCGTTCACTGCCGCGTCAAACTCGGTGGGCACTTGGGGATCAACAGCGGTAAACAGAAGGTTGATTGTGACCGAGACAATGGCCACAGCGCTGGTCATTTTGGGGAAGCGGATAAATCCAAGAACCATCGGCACTGCCAAAAACGGCATGGCCGGCCCCAGATAACGGGGCACCGCTATCCAACCTCCATGCCAAGACCAGAAACTGGCATTGAACCACAAATACAACCCCACGACGAACGCGAACACGCAGACTTCCTTTTTCCAGTGTTTGTCACAAAAATAAGAGGCCAACCCATACACGCCCGTCAGCAAGACCGGTGCACTGAAGAACAACCCGCGAAATGGTGAGAACAAGATTGTGCACAAGACGTCCCATCGGGGCATCACCAAGACCCCCGCGTCCACCCCATCGCCGCGGTTCATCGCTATGTTCACGTAATGGTAGTTCGTTGTAAAAACCCTGCCAAAGCAACTGAGGTTGTAGGTGCAAATCAGCGCGAGTGGCCCTGCAACGCCGAGCGCAAACCACTTCCAGCCATCGATTCGGCGTACACTCCAAACCAGATAAACACCCAAGGCGATCACAGCCACTGCGGCGACATAATTGGTGACCGCTGCATAGCCTGCGCAGAGTCCGCTCAATGCGATCTGCCAAGCCGTCCTGCCACCTGGTTTTTGATTGATCAGCCCGCTGTTCGTGCCGGTTTCCTTCGCGCGGTACAACAGGTAAAACGATGCTAACAGCAAGCCTGCCGCGATGTTTTGATCCTGTAAGAGCGTTGCCAGCGGGAGGAACATGGTGCCAAACGCAAACGCAACTGCTGTCATCAAGCTAGGCAGCAGCTTGCCCATGGAAAATACGCAGGCAAGACGAAATACGAGCACGCAGCCAAATGCAGAAATCAGTCCTACACTAAACACCGTTGTCAACCACGCATTTACAGTCAGCATCCACCAATTGTCAGGATTGGCGCCAAACAGTCGCTCCACTCGATAAATAACAAAGTATGGCAGCGCGGCAAGCAGCGAAGTACCCGGTGATTTGCTGGGATGAAAATGGCCGCTCGCATAGGAAAAATCGCCGGTTATCGCAACCGAGCCGATGTCCACGGGCTTTGTTCTCGGATCGACGAGATCGTTGATGAACTTGTCTCGACCACTGGGGTCAGTCCATGTCAATGCGTAAGTTGCGCCGCCTATCTTGAATGTCGCGTCACGAACGGGCACTCGTGCCAAAACCGTGTCGTCCTCTGCTGTCCCGACACGGAGGTAAATCAAGAAGTTATCTATCCAGTAATGACCTTCCTCGACGAGTGCGCGCACCATCGCGAAACGGGCGTTCTGCGCCCAGCCGCCGCCCTGATGGAAATAGCCGTAAGCGAAAAAGGCTGCCGCAAACAACAGCCATTCAATTTTTCGTCTGGCCGCTTTTATCGTGGACGCACCTTGCATACGGGCAGCACATTCTACCAGCCTTTGACCGTGTTGTGTAGCTCCTCTGCTGCCGTGCAGGGAGGCTCAGACGCGCGGCAAAGTTCAACGATTTCCTTGCTGTATCTGATCCGCTGGAGCACCTCGCTCAAAGAAGGGTGCAAGGCGTCAATTCATGGCGCGGCAGCAAATGATCATTCCCGAATTGGACACCTAATGGATCCTGTAGATTTCGTACCTGACCGCCCTATTAAATGGAATGGTCTGAACGAGGTCCGCACCAAGAGGCACAGGTTCTGTATTGCGCGTGACGAGGTACTTGTCCAGCGCTGTCGATACGGCAACCATCGCGTTGCAGCGCAGCAATAGGCCGGGTTCTGGAATATTTCCATCATATAGCCGCGCCCTTTCGGGGGGTATCCCCATCCGCTGATAAACTCGCGGGTCGATCCTGCCAAAGAAAAGTATGTGGGCATAAACACAGGGCTTGAAGCTCTGGTCCACTTCAAGTTTGGAAAGGCCTGAGCCTGAGGGAGCGAAATTTTCGTTGAACGGGAGTGCGGAGATGGCGGAATCTGAAATGTACAGTGTTTCGTTCGTCTTCAAATTGCCGAAACAATATCGCAGCGCCTCTGTAAGCTGGGTTTCAAACGCTTCCCGACAGCGGGTTTGATAAGCGCCGAAATAGTCGGCGAGATAGGCCGACGTTTCCATTGTTCCCACCGCGCAGGCCACGACGAGCAACTTCCGCCCGACGTGCCTATGTTGCCACAGCCTGCGTGCTCCCAGCATCGCGAGCAGCAGCCAAAAGATCACTCCATATGCGCAGCGTGTGCTGTGCATCCGATCCACGGTGAGTGCGGCAGATACCGGCGAAACCAACAGGCCGACCAGCACTATCCGGTACCGTGGCTGCCGACGCCAGTAGCGCATCACCACATAGAGTCCGGCGATAATCAGTGGCGCGAGGCACCAATAAAGCTCCCCACCACGCCCCGTATGATGGCGCAGTCCGGGGTCGCCGGAGATCAACAGGAATTGCGGGCTGAAATAGTCAAGGTAACGACTCGCCACACTCACCATCACTTCCCCTAGCGGAGCGACTCCATGAAAAATATTGACCTGCTGAAATCGCGTTGTCAACGCTCCCGGGGACCGCAGCACACTGATGATCATCGGCAGCAGAAAGACCAGCGCAGAGATCGCGGCCGCCAAAACGACTCGCCAGCGTCGAACCAGCGGACGCCACAGCACAACGCCGCAACCGACAGCCAGCAGTGCGAGGACCGGACAGACACTCCGACTCGCGTAGACAGCAAACGCCCAGGCAGCCCCGGCCAATACAGCACGGCCAGTTGACCGCCGACGCAGTGCGGAGTCGATCAGAATGAGGCCTGTTACCATTCCGAAGATTGCAGCGGTGAGCCCGGCATATGCGCAATTCCGACTCACTGGGAAAACCCAGGGGATCACGGAAAAGACGATACTGCCTCCCAGGGCAAACCATGAACCGAACCGCCACAGCCGCAGCAGCAGAAAGAAGGCAACGCACGCCATCAGGTGATACAGAGCGGATGGCAAGCGAGCGGCCCATTCACGCAGACCGAACGCACGGATTGGAAGCACAGCCGAATAGACACCAATCGGATCCATGTAGATATCGAACGATCTGAAGAAAACTGGCCAACGCACTCCGTATTCGTCAGCACCTGTTTGGGCGATGCAGTAGGCGTTATACGCGATGGCACTTTCATCGAAGAAAAAACCGCGCGGGGCAGTGCCAATGTTCCAGAAGTGTAAGAAGCAGGTCATCACTACAACTCCTGCGACCGAAAGAACAAACGCGCGTTTTCCGACAAGTACTCGTCCTGTGAATTTCATCGCTGCATCTTGTCTGGACTACGATCCACCGATCTTCAGCGCCAGGTTCTTGCCGTGGTTGAGGAGTTTCTTCACGCGTTGAATGTTGGCGGCTTCGCTATAGATACGGATGATCGGCTCAGTGCCCGAGGCGCGGAACATCAGCCACGAGTCGTCCTTCGCGATGTACTTTACCCCGTCGAAAGCCTTCATTTCGGCTAGTGGCGAGCCGAGCAAGCCGCGCGGCGGATCGCGTCGCAGCGTCTCAATGAGTTGCCCGCGTTTCTCCAACGGGTAATGCATGTCGATCCGGTCATACGCGCTCTTGCCAAATTCCTTTTGCAGATCAGCGATGATCCGGGTCAAGCTCTTCTTCGTTGTCGCCAGCATCTCCAACAACATGAGGTTGGCCAGGATACCATCACGCTCGGGAATGTGGCCGCGGAAACCCAAGCCGCCACTTTCCTCGCCGCCGAGCAGCACGTCGTGCTGCCGCATCTGCTCGCAGATGTACTTGAAGCCGACTGGGACCTCGACGCACTCCAAGCCGTACGCCTGGCAGATCCGGTCAACCAGCACCGTGCAATTTGTCGAGCGGACGACGCGCCCGCCCTTCTCCTTTCGATTCCGCAGCAAATGCAGCAACAGCATCGCAAACACGAGCTGGATCGACACGTACCGCCCACGGTTGTCCACCACGCCCGTGCGGTCCGCGTCGCCGTCAGTCGCCACACCGATGTCGGCACGGGCAGCTTTGACCGCTGTGCAAAGCGCGCCGAGGTTTTTGCTGATCGGTTCGGGGTTGACGCCGCCGAACAGCGGATCGCGATTTGCCCGGATCGTCTGTAGGGCGAGCTTCCAGCTTGCGCTCCCCTTCCCTCTCGGCAACCAAGATGGTTGCCCTACAATTTCCTCCAGCACGCTGCCTCCGCAACCGTGCATCGAATCCACAACAACCTTGAGCCGCGCGCTGCGAATCTTGTTTACATCGGCCAGTTTCTTCAGGGCGGAAACGTGCGCAGGGCGCGGATCATACAGTTCGATCGTGCCGTCGCGCACGGCCTCGTCGAAGCTGACCGACCGCACCGGAGACTGATCAATGCGCTTTTCGATCTGACTGCAAATCTCCGGGTCGGCTGGCCCGGCGTAGTCGGCTTTGATCTTGTAGCCGTTGAACTGCGGAGGATTGTGGCTGGCAGTGATCATCACCGCGCCGCAGAGTTTCCGGTCGCGCACGGCGTAGCTTACGGCGGGCGTCGGTGGAGCCACGGGCGGATAGAACGCCTTGATGCCGTTGGCCGCCATTACTTCACACACGAGCTTCGCGTAGACTTCGGACAAGAAGCGATTGTCGTAGCCAACGATGGCTGTGTTGCGTAGGGCGGGCGTCTCGCCCGTCCCCTCCCCTGCGCTGGACAGGCGAGACGCCTGTCCTACTCGGTTCCAGTAATCAGCCGTGGCCTGGGCGACGCGGCGCACGTTGTCGAATGTAAAATCCTCCGCAATGACGCCGCGCCAGCCGTCTGTCCCGAATTTAATCTCGGTCTTTTCCATGGTTGTAGCTGCGCTTCTGTGAACCACGCTCCTCGTGCCGCTCCGAGCGGTACGAGCGTGGTGAAGCGCAGAATCCCTTTTCCTATTCTGCGGCGCTTCGTTCACCCCGAAAGCCTTCGGGGTAGGGAAGCGCAGCTACACCACGCTTGTTCTCAATTCCCGAATCGCCTCCCGCAAATCCAGCGTTTTGTGGCGAAACAATGAATTTCCAGCGACGAGTGCGGTCGCCCCGTTTCCAACGCAGAGCGGTGCGGTTTCGGGATCGATGCCCCCGTCCACTTCGATGTGGATGTGGCGTCCGCTTCGTTCGGTCAGCGTGCGCGCCTCGCGAATCTTCGGCACAACTTCGTTCATGAACTTCTGTCCGCCAAACCCCGGCCACACGGTCATCACGAGGACGAGATCGATTCGCTTCAAATGCGGCTCGATGGCGCTGACGGGCGTAAGCGGATTGATTGACAGCCCGCAGCGACAGCCGAGTTTCTCAATAACGCGCAACGTTTCTTCGATGCTGGCAACCGATTTCGGCTCGAACACGGCGCGGCCTTCCGTGCCGTCCTTTTTGTTGCCGAGTGCCTCAACCTGAATCGTGAGCCGCGTCGCACCGGCGCGCGCAAACGCTTCTGCATAGCGATCGGGCCGTTCGATCATCAGGTGAACGTCCAGTGGCAGCTTTGTCGCGCGGCGAAGCGCGGCGACGACGTCCGGCCCAAAGGTGATGTTCGGCACAAAATGCCCGTCCATTACGTCACAGTGCAACCAATCTCCCCCACCCTGCTCTACTCGCTCGGCGTCGCGCGCGAAATTGCCAAAATCGCCGGCAAGAATCGAAGGGGCGATGATGATGTTGGAGTGCTGCATCATTCTTACAATTGTGTGGGAGGGGCATCCCTGCCCCGACCGGTCGCGACAAGAATGTCGCTCCCACGATTCATGGTTTCCTCGCCCGCTGAATCAACTCAATCTCGTAACCTTCCGGCGCGTCCACAAACGCGAACACGCTGCCCGACGACGACCTGGTCGGTCCATCGGACAACTTCACGCCCTTTTTCTCAAGCTGGCGAGCGAATTCCTCCAAATCGTCCACCTCGAACGCCAGATGCGTCAGATCGGGTTGCACTTGCACCGGGCCATTGCCGGGGTAGCAGCACAACTCGATTTCCTCATCACTTTCGGGCGCTTTCATGAACACCAGTTCCGAACCGCGCGGCGATTTCTGACGGCCCGTTTCGTTCAGACCGAGTACGTTGCGGTAGAAGCGAACCGTTTTCTCCAGATCATTCACCCGATATCGCGTATGCAACAGTTTCCTGATCTTCGCCATATGATTTCCTAATGATGATGCTCGGCCTTAAAAGGCCAGTCTTCGCTTTCTTTTTGCGAATACCAATACGCCACCGCCGTCAGCAGCAGGATGATGCCAACGATCAGCAGAATCGGAATCAGCGCCTTCTTCAGCATGGCGGGTGCAATCTAACGAAAACCCGCCGTCGGGGCAAGGCCCAAGGAAACCGATCACGGCAGACGCGCGCCGCCTTCACTGTGATTGGGAAGCCCCGCAATTCTCAGGAATGAATGCCGCGAACTTCGGTCTGTCGATGGTTTTATCGCGGGCTTCCAACGGTGTGACGGCGCATGGAATTTCCATCCCGGACATACCGCTTCTCGATTCCAATTCAAGCTTTGCCCTCCGCCGACCTTGCACTACACTGCGGCGGATGCTGATTGACTACCACATGCACACGCGGCTGACGGATGGAACTGGCGAGCCGGTCGATTATGCGAAGGTGGCGGTCGAGCGTGGGCTGCAGGAGATTGGCTGCGCGGACCATGCGCCGCTGGGCAACCACGACACCGATTGGCACATCAGGCTGGCCGACCTCGACACGTACGTCGGCTGGGTGCGCGAGGCGCAGAGAAGATTTCCGCAGCTTCCGGTCAAGCTGGGACTCGAGGTGGATTTCATTCCCGGACGTGAAGACTGGATTCGCGAACTCGCCGCGATGCATCCGTGGGACTTCTTCCTCGGCAGCGTACACTACCTCGGCGAATTTCACGTGGACAGGAGCGCCGAAGACTGGGAGGGCGAGAATGTCGAGGCCCGCTGGCGCGAATACTTCGGCGTGTGGACAGAAGCGGCGCGTTCACGGCTGTTTGATGCGCTCGCCCACCCTGACCTGCCGAAGAAATTCAACTTCCGACCGAGCACCGATTTTACAGAGGTGTTCGAACACGCGCTGCGTGTCGTCGCTGAAGCAGGAGTAGCCATTGAAATCAGCACGGCGGGGTTGAAGAAACCCTGTCGCGAGATCTATCCGTCTGAGCAGTTTCTGAGAATCGCGCGACGATTGAACATCCCGATCACGCTGGGCAGCGACGCACATGTGCCGCAGGATGTCGCCGCTGATTTCGACAAGGCGGTTGCGCTGGCGCGCCGCTGCGGCTACGAGAAGATCCGCCGATTCACGCAACGTAAACACCACCTCGTTCCGCTGGGATGAATCCATCTCTCAATGTTGGTAGGGACGGACCGCCGGGCCGTCCGCATGCCATTCGGCGCGCTCCCGCCGTGGCGGGATCGCGCCCCACCCATACACTCGTATGACACTGCCTCGCATGTTCAAGATCAGGCAGCGGTTTCCCGCAAACAAGCTCGAGCATATCGAAGCGGCGGTGCGGACAGAACTGGCGGGCTGTGGAGTTTCTATCAAACCCGGCGCGCGTGTTGCCATCGCTGTCGGAAGCCGCGGCATCGCCAATCTCCAACTGATCGTGCTGGAAGTCGTGGCGTGGGTGAGACAGCAACGCGGCGAACCGTTCGTCGTTCCTGCGATGGGGAGCCACGGCGGCGCGACGGCAGAAGGTCAACGCTGCCTGCTCGAGACGTACGGCATCGCGGAAACCAAGGTCGGCGCGCCCATTGTGTCGTCGATGGAAGTTGTGGAACTTGGACCCGATGCGTTTATGGACAAAACTGCACACGACGCGGACGGCACGATCCTGATCAATCGCATCAAACCGCACACGTCGTTTCACGGGCCGCACGAAAGCGGACTGATGAAGATGATCGCCATCGGCTTGGGGAAACGCTCAGGCGCCGTCGCGATTCATCGACGCGGCGTCGAGGGGTTGCGCGAATTGATGCCGCGCGTCGCACGGCGCATACTGGAGCGCGGCAACATTCTGCTCGGGATTGCCATCGTCGAGAATGCCTGCGACGAAACACTGGTGGTGCGGGCCGTGCCTGCGTCGAAAATCCCTGAGCAGGACAAGCTGTTGTTGGAATTGGCGCGAGCCAACATGCCATGTCTGCCCGTGCCGAACCTGGACGTGCTCATCGTTGACGAAATCGGCAAGGACATCAGCGGCACCGGGCTGGATACGAACGTGGTCGGCCGGTTAAGAATTGCGGGCCAGCCTGAGCCATCCAGTCCGAAGATCAACATGATTGTCATCCGCGATCTCAGCGACGCCAGCAACGGCAGCGCTTACGGGATGGGTTTGGCGGACATCACCACGCGGCGTGTGTTCCAGAAGATTGATTGGAAGGCGACGTACGAGAACGTCTTCGCCAGCGGCTTTTTCGAGCGCGGCAAACTACCGGTTGTGGCCGATACCGATGACCAGGCGCTGGAGTGGGCACTGCGGGCTTGCGAGGCGATCAAGCCCGAAGAGGTGCGCATCGTTCGCATCAAAAACACGCTGCGCCTCGATTCACTGCTTGTATCGGAGGCTGTGCGAAAAGAAATTGCTGGCCGAGAGACGATCGACGTCATCGGGCCCGTAGCAATTTGGGAACCATTGTAGCCGCGAAGCCTCTTCGCGGATGGCGGCTGGCCGCGAATAAGATTCGCGGCTACAGCGCGGCGCGAATGTCGCCCCTACCCTTTTGCAGCGCCCAGCACGGCATTGAACGCCTTCGCGTCGTTCACTGCCAACTCAGCGAGAATCTTCCGGTCCAGGGCGATGTTGGCTTTCTTCAGCGCTTCGATGAAACGGCTGTAGGTGATGCCCTGGGCGCGGCAGGCGGCGTTGATCCGCTGCGTCCAGAGTGCGCGGTAATCGGCCTTCTTGTCTTTGCGATGCGCGAAGCTGTAGGTGAGGCCATGCCAGACGGCGTTCTTGGCGTAACGGAATTTTTTACTGCGCCAGCCGCGATAGCCTTTGGCGGCCTGGATCATCCGCTTGCGGCGTCGCCAGCTTGCAGGTGCGTTGGTGGCTCTTGGCATTGTCTGTCTCCTGAATCGTTAGAACCGTTAAAGTTGTTGAAACCGTCAGAAGTCTAGCCGCGATGGCTGAAGGGCAGCACGTCGGTGATGTGATGCTCGTGCGTCGGAGACACAGCAGTTGCCTTGCTCAGGCGGCGTTTGTGCTTCGAGGACTTGTGGCCGAGCAAGTGTCGTTTGCCCGCGCCGTAACGCATCACCTTGCCGGTCGCGCTGATCTTAAACCGCTTGGCGGCGGCCTTCTTCGTTTTCGATGATTTCCAACGTGGCATTCTCGGTTTCCTTTTTAATCGTCTTACGCAGCGTCCTCTTCTTTGGGTTGCTGCTCTTGTTTGCGTTTCTTGCCGGGGCCGCGCACCGGACCGAGCAACATGTGAATACTGCGGCCCATCAATCGCGGCGGCACTTCCGCGTGAGCGATCCCTTGCACGTCCGCAATGACGCGCTGCATCAACTGATCGCCGAACTCCGTATGCGCATTTTCGCGTCCGCGAAAGAACAACGAGACCTTCACCTTCATTCCTTCCTGCAAAAACTCGATCATGTGATTGAGCTTCGTCCGGTAATCGTGGTCGTCGATGTTCACGCGCAACTTGATCTCTTTGACCTTGCCCGCATGTTGATGCTTGCGGGCTTCCCGCTCGCGTTTGGTCTGCTCGTATTTGAATTTCCCAAAATCGGTGATCCGACAAACGGGCGGAGTGGCGTTGGGTGCCACCTCCACCAGATCCATGCCCGCCTGTTGCGCCAGACCCAGCGCCTGGCTGGTGGACATGACACCGAGTTGCTTTCCGTCACCGCTGACCACGCGGACTTCACGGGCGCGAATCTTTTGATTTACACGAACAAATTGTTGAATGAGTAGAACCTCCTGTGGACCCAGGGCGGGCCTTCGCCACGCCGCAGCGTGACCCCGGCCACGCGTTGGCGGGTTAGTTTTGTTGCCGAACTTCGTTCACGATGATCTCACTAAACGCTTCCAGCGGCTGCCTGCCGCGAGTGCCAATTATTTAAGCCTTTCTCGACGCCAATGCAATACTCTTTTTTGCGGACGCAATCGGCGGGAAAGATGACGATCTTAAGCTCGCCGCTCTTTGATCGCAGCGAGAACATCGGCAATGACTTCCGCTCTCGTCTTTATGTTGCCTCAGTGTAGCAGCACGACGGCGATCATTTCTGTTTTTCTGCCAGTCTCGCAAGGACCGCCGCCCGCGCCGATGAGGCTCCGGCTGGTTTCATGTCAGCAACGACGGGTTCTGTCGCGCCTTTTCCGACTTTCATACTGAGAAATTTGGCGAGGATGCATCGCTCTGCCGAAGTACCGACTTGATGCATCAGTGCCTCAGCAGCCGACCGTGCTTTTTCAGCGTCGCCGTCGAGATAGCAAATTATCACCTGACGGGGAGCATCGGTTTCCCTTCCGCCCAGGAATGCAATGGCTTCGTCCTTCGGCAGCTTGAGTTTGTCAATCCACAGCCATCGAAGGATCACCCAGTTGGGATCATTTCCAAAATAGCTGATCGCCTGCTTGTGCTTCGGGTCATTGGCATTCGCCAGAGCCGGCAGCAGTGGAAGGAATCCTTTCAACCTCGCGCCGGGCGCCTCCGGCCCCTTCTCCCTCTCGTAGCGTTCGATCAATTCCTCCACCTGCCTCCTCAGTTGTGCCCGATCATCCTGAATCGCCGCGTCCCAAATGTGCAACTGCATATCGCCGTAGCTACCACAGCGGCTGTCTTCAAGCGCCATCTCGCGAAGGCTCGCGTCATTCTTCAGATAGCCGACCAGATACGCATAATGACCAAGCCCGTTGGATGTCTTGACGGAATCGAGCAGGTTCTCCCTCGATTCGAGGTAGAAACGCCGCGCGGCATTAAAGGCACCAGCCTTCGCGTAATACAGAAAAACCCAGTCTTCCATCTCACAATCCGGGTTCTGCCAGTACAATCGCTCCAATTCTTTGGCTATGTCCAGTAGCGGCCTTTCGGCATATTTCTTTTGCCAGACAGCATTGATAGACAGCTTGGTCGGCTGAGGCAGTTGTTCCGCTGACTTGGCCATCCATTCGCCAGCCTTCGGCAATGGCGCTAGCAGGTCCAGGCGTATCGACGTAAGATAATGGAGCACGGCAGCCGCGCCCATCGGACCTTCTTCTTGTTGAACTGAATCAACTAATTCTCCGATGAGGTCAAACCGGCCTTCGTCCGAGAGGGAACGCGCCTGCCAATCGAACAAACCAGGACACAGCCAGCATCGCTTTATGAAAACCTCGGCACAGCGGTTGGTGGTGATTTTATCCCCGCAAAACGGGTTCGGGCTCCAACCGGTAAGGCCATAAATGCCGCCGGTGCGCTGCAGGCGGAGCAGACATTCCTGATAGTTATAGACGTTGGCGTCTTTGGCGTTCTTGAAGAAGGGATAAAGTCCCTGAACATTGCTCGTCACTGTGTGCAAGATCGGCTTTGCACGCTCGTGCACGCACCACCGTTTGTCCACGAAACAGTATCGCGTCCCCATCTGTAGCCCCGCCGCTTCCCAACCGTAGTTGAGCAAATCGCGCACCGTAGCTACGGCTGTGGGGGTGAGTTTGCCAATGCCTTCCTTTTGGCCCAACTGCAACAGCGGAGCCGCTTCACTGAACCCATAGAGACAAGCATCCTCTTCGCCCCAAGATCTAGGCAGACGGGCGATGGCGTTGGTAACGCTGTCCAATACTTTTGTGAAATCCAATCCTTCGTTGGATCCATCATGATGGCGGAGTAAGAGATCGACCCAGGCCTTGCGTTGCCATACCGGCCAAGCCCCGTTCATGATATGCCCGCCGCCAATGCCGGTGCCGACTGCTAACAGCGGGGCGTAGTTGTGCAGACCGGTCAGCGCGCCCCCCGCATCCGTCCATGGGACGACCATTTCGGCAAGCAGGTCGCCGCTGCCATTGAGTTGAACGTCGTAGGCCAGCATGGCCATTGCGAATGGTTTGCTTTTTGAATCGACTGCGAACAGATAGGTTTCCTTCGTCGTCGGATGTTTCAGCCATAAATTCCACGCGGCAACAGGCCCGTCTTTCGTCGCGGCTGACTTGGTGCCCCCCTCTTTGTTCCAGATCTCGGATGCGGCCCGTTCGCGGCCGGCAAGGAACAACACCGGTGCCCAGAGTTGAGGCAAATCGTTGGAGCATGCCCGTTCGGTGAGCGCCAGCCACACAGCCCCTCGCGCCACCAGCTGTTCGTCCAAAGACACATGCCCGCCAAACTCCGGCAACGCAGCGTGCACCAGCAGCCCTGCCAGTTGCGGCGCCCATGTTCCATTCTTCTGGCTGGGAGCCGTGGACGCCATATCGAGAGCACGGCCCAAGCTCACCTCTCGCGACACCCCGGCTAGTTCTGCGCCTTTCCAAAATGCGGCTGTTGCCTCTTCGGTCTTCACGGCCTCGATTCCCTCCCAGCCCGAGGACAACATCTGGCGCATCACATCACGATAGAAACCCGGCCCCTGCTTCAGCACGCCCGTCGCGTACTCAACTCTCGCGGTCTTGACTGGCTTGCCGTCCACACCCAGCCAGGATAACTGCCACGACGTCGTCCCGTTGGTTGCGGTCGAAACCATGTAGGAAACTTCCGTGATGCGACTGCTCGGCTGATTGGCGCGCCACGCCAGCACACGTGCCGCCTCGACAGGGAAAACCCGCTGAACCGGATCGTGGTATTCCGTATCAGGAGCGTAGAATTGCGCGTGGGCCGGAACCGCTACAAGGCATGCCAACCCAACCGCCCAAAGGCCGCGAGGGAGAATCATACGTCAATGAAAGCACCGCCCCCGAACGAAAGTCAAGCGGTTTGCGGAACCGACGTGCGGAACCGACGCCACTTGTCGGTGAGATCGAATGACATGCCAGATAAAATCTACGCCCTTCGCTCTTTGATCGCCGTAAGTATGTCCGCGATAACTTCCGCTTTCGGCTTTGCGCCGACGTTGCCCTTTTGCGCCGGCGTTGCCCTTGCCGTGCAAGCGTACCGAAACGTTGCCGGCCTGCACGTCGGCGGGCCGATGACGAGCAGGCTTAATCAGCCGCATCTGTCGGGCCGCTTTCAAAGCGGTAGCCGATTTCGCGGATGGTGTGGATGAACGTGGGACGATGCGGGTCAGGCTCGATCTTGCTCCGGAGCGTGGTGACGCAACGATCCACGCTCCGCGCGGTGACCATGACGGTGTTGCCCCAGACTGCGTTCATGATGCTGTCACGAGTGAACGCGCGGCCGGGGCGTTGGAGAAAATATTCGAGGAGGCGGAACTCTTTGGTCGTCAACGGCACTTCGACGCCGTCCTTGAGCAGCCGGTGGGAGACGGTGTCGAGTTGGAACCGACCGAACTTGTAGCAGGGCGCGGCGCCCGCCTGGTACCGGCGCAGAAACGCCTGCGCGCGCGCCATGAGTTCGCGCACGCTGAACGGTTTGGTGATGTAATCGTCTGCGCCGAGTTCGAGGCCGCGCACGATGTCTTCCTCCTGCCCTTTTGCCGTGAGCATAAGGATCGGCATTTCGAGTTTCTCCGCCCGAACGGCGCGGCAAATCTCGAAGCCGTTGATCTTTGGCAGCATGATGTCGAGGATGATGAGGTCGGGCCGGCCGTTCAGCGCGGCATCCAACCCTTCTTCGCCGTTGCGCGCGGTCTGCACGCGGTAGCCGCGAGTGACAAAGTTATCTTTGACCACACGCAAGATTGCCGGGTCGTCTTCGATGATGAGGATGTTGGCCGGAGTCATGACGCGCCTTCCACGACAGCGGGAATCTCGATGGTGAACGTGCTGCCCCGCCCGGGTTCGCTCTTAACGCGCACGGAGCCGTGATGCGCTTCGACAATCGATTGCACGATGCTGAGGCCAAGCCCACAGCCGCCCGCGGCGCGTGCGAGCCGCTGGTCAGTTTGATAAAAACGGTCAAAGACCCGACGACACTCGCTTGGCGAAAGGCCGATGCCGTTGTCCTCGACGGCGAAACAGACATTGCCGTTGCGCGCCTCGGTGCGAAGCACGATGCGTTTTTCGTCGCCGGAATACTTCCAGGCGTTGTCGAGCAGGTTGAGTAACGCGGTGACCAGTGCATCGGCGTCGCCGTGGATCGATGGGAGATCCGCCGCGACGTGCGATTCAAAGGTGCAACCGGGCGCGTGACCGCGCTCGCCCAGAGCCGCCACCGCGCCCTCCACTACCTGTTGCGGGCGGATCCTCGCGAATTCGAATTTGAATTTGTTCCGCTCCAGACGCGAGAAGGTTAGAAAATTCTCAATCAATCGGCTGAGCCGGGCATTTTCCGTGGCGAGCAACTCCAGGTATTCGCGCGTCGTTTTTTCGTCGAACCGCTCGGTGTCGAGCAAGGTATCCACGATAGCGCGCATGGCCGTGAGCGGCGTTTTCAGTTCGTGGGATACATTGGCCACCAGATCGTTCTTCAGCCGCGCCAGCGCCACCTGTCGTCCGAAGCCGCGGGCGATAAAAAAGGCGAGCACGGCCATCGCCGCGATCACGACACTGCCGATGGCGAGGTAGCGCGCGATTCTTTGGTCCGCCTCGGTGTCGAAGATCGTGCGATTATCGAGCGACAACGAGAGCCGCCAGCCGGACAGTTCTGGCCCCAACGACGCAGTCACGAGCGTTGACTCGGTCGTTGCGTCTTCGCCGGGCGCAATGACGGCAACGCGCACGCCTTTCGGCAAAGAGGGATCACGAATCAGGTCGTCCAGATTCGCGCGCAAGCCGGCGGTCGTAAACAGTGCCAGCACGCGCCGGCTCGGGGAGGCCACCGCCCAAACATCGCGCAATTCGGTGGGGCGCAATATCGTCTCGGTCGGGACAACCGGATTTGCCTCCAAGTATCGAGCGGCGAGTTCTTCCGCAGCCAGGGTCGGAAACTCAACCGTGGGATCGAGTCGTTTGAGTTCGTGCATGAGGAAGCGCCGCTGTGCGGACGACAGCGTGTCCGCCGCGTAATCGTTGAGCCGGTCACGCAACTGACCGGCGATCTGCTTGAATCGCGGATCGGCCTTGTCGGTCAGCCGTTCGAGGGCGAGCAGTTCTGTGTTAGCGGCGACGCTCCGTTCTGTCGCCGGCAAACTCGGATACGCCGCGCGGCCCGGCCCGTCAAAGCAGATCACGCTGTCGGCCAGACCTTCCCGCACACAGCGAGCAAAGCGGGCCGCGTCCGGTTCCACGCTGTCGAGCCGGCCGAGCCGGTAATTCCACCGCTCCTCCGCCTGCGCCTGCACCAGCGACAAGTGACCACGATACGCTTCGGCCAGTTTTTCGCGCACGGCCATCCGCTCGTTGCGCATCGCTTCGCGCATGAACCACAGGACGCAGCCGATGGCGACGAGCACGACGAGAAGCAGCAGCGCCAGCATGGGCCAGGCGCGCACGTCCCGGCCCACGCGGCGCTGAAACAGGTTGAGACCTCGACCGTTCACGTTTTCAGGCCCGGATACTTCGCGCAGTGGAACAGTTCATGTGTTGCGCACCGGCGTTTGCGTGCCAGTCTTCTGGAAGGCCAGTATGTATAGGATCGGCAAAATGCCCGCCGTACTGAAGATGGAGAGGCAGATAAACCACGCCAACTGGCCGTTACGCGCACTCTTCCACAAGGCGATTCTCCTCCATACTCCATCCCAGATCACCAGGAGGATTATCACGATGACGAACAAGACAAGCAGCGGACCTTTCATATTGGTTCCTCGGTCGATGGTTTTCGTTAGTCAGTTCACTTCGTCCGGTAACTCGCGAGGATGCTGTCGAACGCCGTCTTGAGCGCGTCGAACTTATCCGGTGCGCAGGTGAGCACGAAGAGTTCGGAATTCTTTGGCCCCAGCACATGCACCAGGAATTGCACCCGCGGTTTGCTGTGCTCCGTGTACTCGACTATGCAACCCACACCTTGTCGTCCGTCGATGGTGTAGGTTTTCCAGCTATCGGGGCGCACCTTGACGTTCTTGTTCTTCTGGAGATCCTGCTCGGCCCACGCGCGAGCCGATTGGATTGTTTGCGCACCCGCCGACAGCGAATCGCTCGCGAAGAGCCGCACGCCCGCGTCGTCGGTATCCGCTTCGGGGTCGAGCATGCGAATCAGTTCCTGTTTCTCAGGCTGGCCGTTCTTGGCCCGCCAAATGACCCAATCGGCAGGAGCGGTGAACGAAATGCCAAGTTCGTCATCGTGAAACCGCACGGCCTCGCCGGGTTTGCGTTGCGCGATCGACACGAGTCGCGCGGTCACGGGACCGGCTTCGAATTTCACGAGATAGCGATGGGCATCATCGGAGAACCAGAAGTCCTGGTTCACAAGGCCAAGGTGCACTTTGAAGCAGCCGAATTTTCCCGCAGGCACTTCGACCGTCTCCTTGGCCAACACTTCGAGTCCGATTGAAATGAGGTTGCCGCCTCCCAGTGTCGAGATTATCGGCAGCGCCGTCTTGTAACCGACTTGCAGCGGCAGCCGCCGCATCGCATACATGGCTTCTTCGTTGTCCATCACAGTACCTTCAATAGGAGTGGTGGTTGGCTGTGCGCTGCCGACGCGCTTTATTTCAACTTCGCTCGTCCGGTAGGTCGCCGACACTTCACCCAGCATCGAATGTTTCCAATGGCTGGTAAGCGGACGGAACGTCTCCGCGTCAGCATCAACACTGCTGACCGACTGCGGGCCGGCGGCCATCAGCCGAGCGCCGACGCGCCAAATCTTGCGTCCATTGACGTTCTGCACGAGATCGGCGCGATACTCGCAGGTCCCGATGTCCGCGCCGGTGGGGAGCGTCATATTGATCTGCAACCGTTCGCCATCGACCCACGGCACCGGCCCGAGCACGAACTTGCCGGGCAGATACTCGCGCGCCTTGGCGACGAGATCTTTTTCATTCGGGAAATCGTGGATCAATTTCTCGAACGCCGCCGTCGCCTCGGCGCTTCGATTCTTCTTGAGGTAACATTGGCCAAGCCGGAACTGCGCCTGCGCGGCCAGCGACTGATTGACATTCGCCTCTGCGATCAACTGCTGGTAGATCGCGATTGCCGAATCGAGGTCGCCTTTGGTTTCTTCGTTATAAATCCCCTTCTCGAGCAACTCGGAGGGAGACGCCGGTGCGGCTGGCGCGGCCGTCGAATGAATCGCAACCGTCGCCGCTACGATGAGGACGCTGATGCAGGCAACTAGTGTAGTTTTCATGAGGCCCAACATGGCGAACCCATGTTACCACTTTGTTACCTGCATGTCCTTTGTTTATCCGACGGCGACAGGCAACGTGGCCCTCCAGAAGACCGAATTCTCACGCCCTTCGCTCTTTGATCGCTAGCAGAATGTCCGCCACCACTTCCGCCTTCGGCTTCGCGCCAGGACAAGAGACTTCACCACGTCAGCCCGGGATGGGTGTCCGATTTTATGCGACTCTGAAGCGCTTCGTCGGCGACGCCCGTTACAATAATCTCAAAAGCGCCCTCGCGCGCTGCTGAATCTGCCGGGAAGCCTCTCACAAAATGCCAGATGTCGATTACCGCGTAGTCCACACCGCGCGAGAGCGACATCTCACGCTTGAGCTTTTCATTGCGGCGATGGTTCTCAGCAATAGCATCTTCGTATGCCTTCCGCGCCTTTGGGTCTTTGATAACTTTCGGATCCACTCCGGACGGCCAAACCACTCCCGAATCCGGAAGGGGCGGCACCAGATTCAGATAGACACTATTTGTCGGCGCGTTGTGGTCATAATGCGGATCGCGGGCTTTCGCGAGCGCGAGCAACACTTTCAATTGAAGCCGCAAGCAGCCTTCATCCAACTTGCTCAACGTCGCCTTGTCTCCCCTTGGATTCATCGAAGACGCCAGCTTTCGCGCGTCCAGCAATAGCTCGTAGTCCGCGTTAGTCCGGGCAAATTCTTCCAGTTTCACTTGCACCTTTGCCTCAGCGTCCTTCAATACATCGGCTGAATCATTGGATTCGGCGTGCACCCGCGTTGCGATGAGAAACACAAAGACAAATCTCAACACACATTCCAAAGGCGATTTTAACATATCCTACGCCCGTCGTTCTTTGATTGCCGTAAATATGTCCGCTACAACTTCCGCTTTCGGCTTCGCCCCGATGTTGCCTTTGCCGTGGAGGCGGACACTGACATTACCCGCCTGAACATCGCGCGGACCGATGAGCAGCATGGTGTGAACCTTGGCCGTCTCAGCACTCTGAATCTTGCCTTTGATGTTATCGGCGCTGTAATCGGCTTCGCAGCGAACCATGTTGGCGCGAAGTTCGTTGACGATGCCTTTGGCGTAGTTCACCACGGATTCGTCATCACCAATAGTCAGGACGCGGACCTGTTCAGGCGCGAGCCAGAGCGGGAAGTTGCCGGCGTAATGTTCGATGAGGAAACCTATGAACCGTTCGTGCGTGCCGAGCGGCGCGCGGTGTATGCAAAGCGGCGTCTTGTCGGTGTTGTCCTTGTCGCGGTACGTGAGACCGAAACGTTTCGGCACGGCAAAATCCACCTGATTGGTCGCCAGCGTGAATTCGCGGCCGATGACGCTCCAGACCTGCACGTCGATCTTCGGCCCGTAGAATGCCGCTTCGTTCGGCACCTCGACAAAGTTGATGCCGCTGGTCTTGAGAACGTCGCGCACCATGTCCTCGGTCTGTTTCCACAAGGCCGGCTCGTCCACGTATTTCTTGCCCATCCCTTCGGGCGCGCTGGTGCTGAACCGCATCTGATACTTCTCAATGCCGAAAATCTTGAAATACTTCAGGTACATCTCGTTCACCGCGTTGAACTCGGCGGCGAACTGTTCCGGCGTGCAATAGATGTGCGCGTCGTTCATGTTCAACTCGCGCACGCGCATCAGGCCGAAAAGTTCGCCCGACTGCTCGTACCGGTATTGGCAGCCGTATTCCGCAAGGCGGAGCGGCAAATCGCGATAACTCCGCGGCTCCGCTGCGAAGATGCGGTGGTGATGCGGACAGTTCATAGCTTTGAGGTAGTAACGAACGGCTGAGGAGTCAGGAGTCAGAATACTGGAGTCAGAATTGGGCGCGCCGGCATCCTTCTGTCTTCTGTCCTCGACCAACTCCATTGGCGGGAACATACTGTCCGCGTAATACGGCAGGTGGCCGGAGGTTTTGTACATCTTTTCCTTGGCGATGTGCGGCGTCTTGACGCGGACGTAGCCGGCAGCGAATTCGGTCTCTTTGGCCAGCTTTTCCAGTTCCTCAATGATCGCGCCGCCTTTGGGCAACCAGAGCGGCAGGCCGGGGCCGACATACTCGGTGTCCATCACGTACAGGCCCATCTCCGCGCCGATTTTGCGGTGGTCGCGTTTCTTCGCCTCCTCGATCATCGCGAAATACTCGTCGAGCTGGGTCTTGTTCTTGAACGCGGTGCCGTAGATGCGCTGGAGCTGCGGGTTCTTCTCGTCGCCCTTGTAATAGGCGCTGGCCACGCTGGTGAGCCTGAACGCGCCGACGTTGCCGGTGCGCATCACGTGCGGCCCGGCGCAGAGATCAACAAAGTCGCCGCTCTTGAAATAGGTGATCGGCTCGCCCTCGGGGATGTCTTCGAGGTTGCCGATCTTGAACTTGCTGGGCGCCGGCCGCTCGCTCAACGCGCCGAGCCGGCCGCTTTGCGCGTCCTTCATCGCCTGCTCGCGCGTGACGACGATTTTCTCGAAGACGTGATTGGCCTTGATGGTTTTCTTCATCTCGGCCTCGATAGCCGGGAAGTCTTCCGGTGAGATGCGGTGATCAAGTTCAACGTCGTAGTAGAACCCGTCCTCGACGGCCGGTCCGGCCGCAAACTGTGCGTCCGGCCAGAGCCTGAGGATTGCGGTGGCCATCACGTGGGCGCACGAATGCCGCAACCGCTCCAAGTCGGTCATCTGCGCGCGCATCTCAAGAGTTTTGCGTTCCATATCAGAGATTCTTCACCTCAGTCAGAATGACAAATAAAAGCTGTGAGAGGCAAAGTCAATGGTGAACGCGGAAAGAAGAACCGCCGCGAAAAAGTTTTGCGGCACAATTCAGTCGTAGCAGGGTTTTGAAAATGATGTAGCGCCGGGTCGCGTTTTCGGAATCTCTGCGGCTCGTTCACCCCGACATTGGATGTCGGGGCAGGGAGCCGCCGCTACAACAGCAACTCTGTCATCCCCGCCACCAGCTACTTGTCGATTGTCTACCCGTGCGAAACGCGGGCGAAATCGAAGTGATCGCCCGTTGCCCGGGCGTGTTGACAGCCCCCCACCCCGCCAGTAGTATGCGCGCGGTGGCGGGGGGGACGATTAGCTCAGTTGGCTAGAGCGCTTCCTTGACATGGAAGAGGTCACAGGTTCAAGTCCTGTATCGTCCACCATCTCTAAAAAGCCAATAGACACGCGGGTTTTTGCATCGCTCACCATCCGGCAAGCCGATTGCATAACTGTTTTGCATAACACGTCCAACGGCGTCCGCCAGTGTCCAGAAGGCGATTTGCGGGGTTTTGGTAGGGTGTGGAAGTGTGCGCGTGATCGGCAGCCAGGTCGCTTGCTGGGCGTGGCACACCGATTTATTGTGGACTTTTTACAGCCTCACACCGCCAGCGTGATCGTGTCTCTGGCGGGTTTCTGGCGAAGTCAGCGCCCTGTCGTGGCGGGTCTGCGGGTTGCGCCCCGCTTACGTGGTGTCGTGGCCATTGCTGCCCCGTTCTCTCAGGGCCTTAAACTCTTGCCAGAAAGCTTTCTGCTTCCGTTCTCTGTCTGGGCTGTCGTAGTCGTCGATCCCGTACAGTCCAGCGAGTACGGGTTTGAATTCCTCGACGATGGCGGGGGCGTCCTTTTTCATGTAGTAAGCGGCAAGATACCTGTAGCGTGTGATCTTCGACAGTTGAATGAAGATTGTTTTCAGCCCCTTGTATGAGCAGCCCCAACAATCTTTAAGTTCCTGTTCGAGCCACCCTGCTACGATTCTGCCGCTGCCGTGCAATTGCGTGCGGTATTTCTCCAGTATCGGTTTGGCCTTTTCGAGTCTGCGTTCAGTAAGGTTCATGCTCCTTCCTCCGAGTTGTCGTCTGCATCATCGTACTGCTTGCAGTGCGAACGTAGCAAGCAAACCTCGAATCACGGCAACGATCTCAACGCAGTGCGATAGGCTGGATGCTGGAAACTCCAAGCCCGAAGGATTTTTGCCGGTGCCGCCAGCGCCCGAACAAACGCCAGCGGGCACCGGGCCGCCCCGTGGTGCGGCGAGTGCAGGCGGTGATTCTTGAAAAAGCCCGCGCACACTCCAAAGTTGAAAGCCGGGCGGCCCGTAGAACCACCGCCCGGCCTTTTGCGAGTCGCCGAGGCAAGCGGCGCTCGCTGCTGCCGTGCATGGCGACCCAGCCATACCGGCAGCCGACGCGGGAGCCGGGACAGCCCGGCAGCAATTTTCCAATCTGCCACTGCCCCTGCCACTCCAACGCCGTGAATCGTTTATCTCTGCGTCAAGGCGCGGGCAAGCGCCTCGCGTTTCTCGTTGGCTTCCATCTTTAGCTGAGTCGGGTTATCGCTCACAAAAAGCAAAGGCAGCCAGCCAACTTGCTCCAATTCGCCGCGCGTCAGGTGTCGCACGGCTTCTTCAAAGAGCATGGGCGCTTCGCCTTTCTTTAACCCTGCTGCCGTCAAAGCCTTTTCCGCCGCCGCTTCTGCTTTGCGCAATTCTTCGGACTTTCTCGCGTGCCAGACCGACAAATCCTTGCGAGCAGCTTCCACCACGCCGATTTTTTGTTCGGCGAGTTCAGCTCCCCTTGCTGGCAGGCTGAAGCCTTGCTCCACCAGCCGCTTGCCGAATGCGGCAGCGTCAGCCGCGCTGACGTTTCCCTTCTTTGCGATTTCGAGGTTTGCGAAGTGGGCCGCGACTTCCTCGTTGTGTTTGCGGATTTCCTCACTCAATTTGCGATAAGCCTCCTGCGTTTCCTGCGAGCCGAATCCAGAAACGTCGCCGACAAACCGGCTGACCGGCCATAGTTTTTCCTCGGATGTCATCTTCTAGCGCCTCCGCGTCGGGTTTGTTGTGAGCGGCAAGCTGTTTCTTTGTTCCCACGTGGCTTGTCTGTCGGTGGAAGGCCCGTGTTCCAAAGCGAAAAGTCGGTCTTCTACTTGCCGCAGTTCGTTCTCCGCACGCGCTTTGTCAAGACGCTCTTTTTTCCGTGCTCTTTCGAGTTTCACTAACTTCAGGCTCATCTTGTGTCTCTCCTTGTTGCTTTGCCGCAATCGCGGCTTGTTAGTTTTTGTTTGCTCCTACTGCACCAACCCCAAATTTTTCAGGGCGGTGATTACTGAGTTGATCTGTGCAACAACGTTGGTCGTTTCGGCAGTCCCGGCGAGATTCGTAACCGCAGCAACCGTTTGCTGGCTGATAACGTTCGCGCCGTAGAACGATAGGTGACCGTTCTGCGTGCCATAGGTGTTGCCGTTGCCGTTCGGATAGTAAGCGATCTCCGATGTGGGATTTGTGGCGATAGTCATCGTGTTGGTGTAGATGTTCGTCACAATCGTCGAGCCGTTGTACCAGATGCTCGTTGTCCAGCTTGGCGCGTTCGTGAGGTAGAGCGTTCTCGACACCGACACCGCGTTGGTGAAGATATTAGTCACGCCGCCAAGCCAATTGCTGTAAACCACGTTGCCGATCTGGTAGACGTTCCACCCGGCCCCCACCACGTTCGTCCAGTAGCTATAAGTCGTAGCGGCCCTGGCCGGATAGACCGGCAAGAGCGTTGCGGCAATCAGCGCCACAGCCCCGGCGGTTGCGAGGATTTTCAAGACTCGTTTCATGTTTCTATTTCTCCTTTGCCGCTCATAGGCGGCTGCTTGTTGGTTTTTGTTTCGATCATGCTACGGATGCCAAAATCCTCCACGTTGCGGCTCCCACCCGGCGACGTATGCGGGCGCGCGCGGTCGCTGGGTTGCTGGCCGTGGTGTCGCGCTTGGTTGCGCGGGTTGCGCTGGTGCTCCCTGTGAAAGTTGCTGCTGGCCGCTCACGTTGAGCAAATACAGCGCACCAACACGAGCGCCGACAAGTGCGTCCAGAAAATCGTTCCGCTCGCCCGGCACTGGTCGCCACACGAAGTGATCGCACACGTCGCCTTTGACGTACTCGGCAAGGCGCTCGGCTGTGATCTGCCGAGCAAAGGCCATGTGCTGAGCCGGTGAATCTCCGAAGATGGTCAGCCCGCCCGGTGCGCCGTGGGGCAACAGCCATGCTTGGTGCATCATCATCCGGTGAAAATCGCTGTTGTGAATCAGGACGTTGCCGCCGGTCCACTCGTCCACCCTCCATGCGTCGCCACGCCGGACGGTCTTGGCATTCTGGCGCGTGTTGAACGTCCGCGCCGCTCGGCCACGGCTGGGAATTATCATCGTCGGCAAGGGCGCAGTCCGGTGAAACTGCAAAACGGTTTCGGACAGATACCCGCAGTCAATCATCAGGCAATTGAGCGGTGCGGGTTCGCCAGCCCGCATGAACGCGCCGCGCCGCGTGAGTATCGCACCGAGTTCCGACAGGCACCGGAAAAGCGCCTGCGCCTCGGTCTCGGTGCCGGGGTTCTTCGGGTCGAATACTGGCCGTCCTTCCGGGTGTATCCCGTAGCCGATGACGTAGCCGGTCATGTTGGACAGCCACGCGCACGCTGCCCAGGTCAGCCCGTAACGGTTCACGTCCACGAAAGCGGTAATCACTCGCGCCAGCGCCGGGGCTTCCCCGGCTGGCATCTTGTTCACGCGGCTGGCAACGATCTCAGGCTTGATCTCGTAAACGTGCGCGGTGTGCTGCAATGGTTCGTTCTGGCACTCAGCCATGAATGCGGCTTCGGAATCGTCAATTAGGATGTTATAGGCGTGCTGCAATGCACTGTGTTCGCCCTGGTCGGGGCTGTAGCGGTGCTCCCAGCCGACGGTTGCGCCTTCGTCCATCTCGGCCCGGTGCGCCAAGTAAAACGCGGTCGCTGTCGCACCTTTGTCGCCTTCGAGAATGCCGTTGCGTCGGTGTTCCGCGTATTGCTCCCACAAGTCTTTGCGCTTCGGCCATTGGTAAATCATTTTTTTGCGTATCCCGCGCCATTCCGGGTGCCGTTTGTGGTCGAGGAAACGGTCTGCAACGTCATTGTTTTTGATGACAGTCACGTTCAAGAATGCTGACACACGGCGACGCGGACCGGCCATTTTCAAAATATCGCCCTGAATCACGGCCTCAATCTTCGCAACCTGCTCCGGCGATGCCGCAACTTCAAAGGTTTGCGGGTCGTCAATCAGAGCCAGCGTCGGGCGCAACACCTCGCCGCTCGCGGTCGTATGCCTGAGTCCGCGCACGCCGAGAATCCCGGCGGCTTCGATGATGCTGCCTCCGGTCTTGGCCGGGTCGCCGCTCCATGTCGGCAACACCAGCTTGCACGTCCGGCATTCAAGCCGGATGGGTTCACCGTCCATCGTCAAAAACTTCGCCCGGTTCGGCTTGGCATAGGCGCGGCGGATAGGTTCGCACAGATACGGCCAGTCCAAAAGAAGCAGGTCGTTGTCAGCAAGTTCCTGCTCGATCTCGGTGACGATCTTCTTGGCCTTGTCCAGGTTCGCGCCGATGACGACAACGTAACGGTGATGGCCGTATAAAATCGCCCAGACGGTCGCCGCCAGCGTCCGCTCGGTCTTGCCGTCGCCTCTGGGACTTGCCACTGCCTGCCGTTCCCCTGCCTTGCCCAGCGCCACGGCCTGAATCCGGTCAAGGCACTCGATCTGATCTGGTGAGTTCGGCAACGTGAAGCGGTGGCCTAGATATTCGCGGATGAACGCCGACAAGCCATTGGCGCAAGCGGCACGGCGGTCGGAAATCTGCTTCCAATCCGGTTTGCTGGCGATGTCCATCCGCAATGCTGTCGAGCGCCGCATCCGTTCGGCCACGTCTGCGCCGCGCTGCTGGCGTTTGTACGCTTCCAGCCGGGTGCGCTCGTCGGCGGTCAACGGTTCCCTGCCGTCCTTCAGCTTCTTCACCAACACCGCAACCTGCTTCTGCTCGATTGTCAGCATGGCTACGCCGTCTCCTTCGCGTTGGCGAGTCGCTTGAATAAGTGCTCTATCCACTTGCGGTGAAAGTCGTACAGCTTGCGGTCGTGGCTGATTACAAGCTGCTCAAGGCTGATGCAGCTTCTCAGGTTGGCCGATGTCTCGACGGTGAAACGCCTGCCCGTGTCCAACGCCAGCAGCATGATCTTGCAATGGCACCGGGTATTGAGCAACCGCACGCCACGAGGGACAAGCTCCGTCTCTGCTTGCTTGTAAATTTTCTCTGAGGCTTTGGCGAAGTAGTAGCTGCACACAATCGTCAGCCGCTTGACCTGCCCGCTGTCCAGCATCGCGGCCAGTAGCTTCACGTTCCCTTCACTGAATCCAAGCGTGGTCGCATAACATTCGCGGGCGCATTTCGCACCGTCCAGTCGGATGATCGCGGGAATGATGTCCGTGCCGTTGAACGTGCCCGGCGCGATGATGTGCAGCGATTGGCCCGGTTTCGGCAGTTTCTTCAGGCAATCAATGGCGGCGTCTTGCCGCCCAGTCCAGTCAGCGAAAAGCCGCTGGTCAACCTGCTCCCGATGGGTGGTCGTCGTTTCCTGCATCCTCAGAAACTCGCCCGGCGGCTGCTTGGAGTGTGCTCCGCGAATCTGCTCTAGCGTGATTTCGCCAAGTTCGTCCAGCAACCCGGCGACCTCGGCGTCGCTGAGTTCGGGTTCGGTCTGTCGGCTTTCCTCAGTCATCGTGAATCACTCGGTTTTGGGGTGCGTAAGGCAATTGTTCTCCCTACCCTTGGCGGAAGCGCCTTTCGAGGCGAAGTCCGGGACAGAACCTTTTGGAAACGAGAGCCACTTTTTTCGGTGTCTCGTTTCCTGTTTTGGTCAAAAGCCCGTTTCCTGTCGGTTTCCACTTTTCCCGAAGAAACTGCGCTGGTTTTGGCGCTCGTTTCCATCCTGGTTTCCGTCTCGTTTCCTGTTTCCTCACCGCACACGCGAAACTGGAAACGAGAACCGTCCGCGCCGTGAATCGTTCGCGTCTTGTTCGGCGCGCTGACGCACTGACCGACACTGGAAACGAGAGTGGAAACGAGAGGCGTTTTTCGGGCTTTCTCGTTTCCTAGTAAGTTGTTGGTGGTGTTCAAGTTCTCTCTCTCGTTTCCCGTTTCCACGGTATAGCGCGGAAACGATGCGGTTTTCATGCGTCCCTCGTTGGCCGATAGTGGCGGTCTTCGATGACGATCTCGCCAAGTCGCTCAGCACGTTTCGCCAGCTTTGAGACTTGGCCTTTTGACAGTCCCATTTCCGATGCAATGTCGGTTGCGGAATCCAGTCCGGCGCGCACCCATGACACGAAAAGCTCGATGCCGCTGACGCGCTTGGTGGTGACCGTGGCTGCGCCGCCAGCCTCGCTTGTGATAGTCCACTCCAACGGCGGGCAATCATCTTCGAGGGCGTTGCGGTTTTTGGTGAATAGGCTTGTGAAGCGAAGGCCACGGAATTGCGGATCATCGCTGTCGTTGCGCTCCAGCTTCAGACACCAAAACGCTGCGTCTTCACGTCGGCTTGTGCCGCGCATAAGCCCGTTGCGTCCAGCGTGGGCGATGATGATGACGGCAATTTTCAGCCGTCGCAGTTGCAGCAACCAGGGCAGAACAAGCTCCCAAGAATCCGCGTCGTTTTCCTTCATGCCGCTGAAAAGGCAACTCAGGTTGTCCAGCACCAGCACGCGCACGCCGCGCGAAAGCAGAAGCGCCGTCAATTCGGCTTGCGTCTCGGCGTCGGCCAAGTTCAAGGTTTTGCCGGTCCGCTCGAAATAGATTTCGTGGTGAAGCCAGAACAGATTTTCGCCAGCGCCGCCCAGCGCCACAATCCGGCGCTTGCTTTCCTCGGCGGGCATTTCGCCGTCTATGTAGAGGACACACAACGGCCTTTCCGCCGTCCACGGTCCGGCGTTTGTCGCCGTGGCAATGGCCTTCGCAATCATCATTGCGAGCCAAGTTTTCCCGTCGCCGCGCTTGGCGTAAATGAAGCCCAAGTCACCGGCTTTGAGAAAAGGCCGCAGCGCAAACTCGCGCGGCGTCAATTCCATTCCCACCAGTTCAGACGTGGACACCAGCGCCGTTTCAATCTTTGGCGCTGGTTCACTGTCCTCGGTGAACGGCGCAACGGTCTTTTTCAGTTCTGAGGTCAGGTCGATGTCGGTGGTGTCAGTTGCTGCGTTCATTGGTGCGCTCCAAAAATAGGTTTTGAGTCGGCGCGGTCGGCGCTGAGATACAAGAGCCGCTGCCGTCCATCATCGCCCACGCCGATCTGCCGCATGGCACCGGGCAGGCGAGACAGGCGCGACGGGTTCTTGTTGGCCTGGTCAACGCCAAACGGTTTGAGCAGGGTGAGCAGTTCGCTAACCTTCTGCCGATAGGCTTCTATGGTCTTGCCGTTGACTCTTATCCATCCGTGAACCGATTTCCCGCCACTGGTTAGAATCGCGTTTATCGGTAACGGCAGGCGCGCCAAGAGAGACAACTGCAACTCCATCGGCACGGCGTCAAATTCGATGAGGGCAAACCGAAACGAGATGATGTTGGCATCGGCTACACCCTTGCCGTCCACGGGGTTCATTCGTAGCCACGCCCCGGCTGCGCCCTGGGGCGTGCCTTTGTCACGAATCAGCCGCATGGCCGCATCGCGCTCTAGGGTTTGTCCGTACCCGCTGGGGTTCGCCTTGCCCTTCGAGTCAACGGTGTACTCGGTCACGATGTTGACCAACTCCCCGCCGTGATACAAACCGGCCAAGAGCAGCAGAGAATCGAATCGCCAATCCTCCAGCGGACGCCACGGGCTTTCGTGCCGTAGGTCACATTCATTGCATCGGAAGTCACCGAGAAACTTTGTGATGTTGGCGACGGGATCCGGTGGCGGTGATGTTGGTCGCGTTGGTAACGGCAATCGCCCCGGCGTGAATCGGGCCGCGCATGGCTTGAAACTCTGCCGAGTTGCCCATTGAATCACACCGGCGATTTCCTTATCGGTGACGGTCGCATCGAACATCCCGCGCACCTGAGCAAATACAGCATCGGCACTCAGCCCTTGACCAACAAGTGATGCAACGACCTTGACGATCTGCGCGTGCCGCGAGCCTACAGGAGCAGGCGAAGCAATTTCCTGCCGGGTCTTAAAGGGAATGTATGGGGCGGGGTTCATCGGCCCGACGCCTCCACAAGTTCAAACGTCGGTTGCTGGTTGTCCGCGTGGCAGCGGGCGCACCAAACCAACAGGATTTCCCCGCGTGATGCCGCGCCGAAGTTTCGTTCAAACACCAAGGCCGCGCACTTGGCGCACCGCCCCAAGAATCGCCCCCGTTTTCGATCTCGCGGCGTGTTCATCGGAATGACTCAAGTTCTCGCCGGGCCACTTCCGCGAGAATCTTTTCCTTCTCGCCCTCTGAATACAACCTTCCGCCGTCGCTCAACCTTATCGCGTTCGGAAAAAGCTGGTCGCCAATCGCCGCGATGGTGCTTCGATGCCGGCCCGCAAGTTTTCCGATGTCGGCAGGCCGATAGAATCGCGGCCTTGACGTTGAGGTTTCGGACGCTTGGGTAGAAAAGTTCTGATCGTCTAAATTCATGGGGTTAGCTTTGGCCGTTCTTGGCCGCTTCGCGGGCGAGAAAATCCCGCACGCTCTGGCAGTTAATCAGACGGCATCCGGTGGCGCAGCCGGGCCTACGCAAATTCACGCCGGAAATTTCGCCGCTGGCAAGGTAGTTGTAGGTTTGAGTTCTGCTGATTCCGAAAAGCAAAGGCATCTGACCGGGGCGGCAGAATTCCGGTCGTGTGTCAATCGTGGCCGGTGCCGCCGGTGCGGCGATGGTTTGTTCCGCTGCTGCTGTCCGTTTGTTCACGCGCGCATATTCACAAATGCGCTGCGTTTATCGCTAGGACAGTGCGGAAATAAATCAGTCCGACTCTACTTTTTCAAGCCGTAAGCCGCTTCCAGAAGCACGGCCTCTGCCCAGCCGGGCGGCTGGTGGCCTCCGCGTTTCCAAACACGACGCCAGTGTTTGCCGGTTCGGGCGCTACTGGCCTTCGTTGGCTTTGACGGTTCAAGGCCAAGTTCTTTGCACCAGCGGCGGACTTCACGCTCCAAGTTCGCCTTGTGATCGTCGTCTAGCTCTGGATACAAGCCCCGCAAGACTTCAACCATTTCTTGCACAGTAGGCGCTCGGTTACACGCCTTCTCACACGATTCAAACATTATTACGATTTCAACTTGGTACTTTTGCAGAGGGTCGCCCTTCGTGCGGGCTAAGACAGCCACCGCGTCCGCCACTTCGCGGAAAAAGTTGGCGTTGCCTTGTATGATAGCCTCCAAACTCTCAACGCAAAAATTCAGCTTTGCGCGTTCGAGTTCCAACTCTCTCATATGCAGTTCCCGCTTCCAGTAGTCAACGGACTTCGGCGCGGCTGTGGTCAGTAGTGATCGGTCAAGCGCAAGACGGCGCTGGCAGTTGGCGAAGTCCACTACCACCTTGCCGCCCGCTGTGTCCGCGCCCTTGCCGTACAGCAGAAGCCACCGCTTTTCGTCGCGTGATCGCGCCGACTGCAATCGTTCCGCTGTTACTGCGCTTTTGATCTTCGCCATGATGCACCCCTAGACTTTCGCGGCCTTGGTTTTCGTCGCCTTCGTCACGTCCGTCATTTTGTCCACGGCGGCGCGCAGCGTGTGGGCGTCAAGGTGCGTGTAGTTTTGCGACACGGCTTTTGTTTCGTGGCCGGCCAACGCCATTGCGACGGCCTCGTTCGCGCCGGTGGATTTTAAGATGCTGACAAACGAATGGCGCAACGAGTGAAACGACAACTCTGCGACCGGCCTTGCCGCGTTGCGTCCCTTGCCGGTGGCATCGTGGCTTCGCGGGTCGGCCATGCCAGCGTCCACCAACACGCAACGGAAGCCATCCGACAGATGCGACACGGTTAGCTTTGCCAAGCGCGGAAACAGCGGCGTGCTGGGGTCGTCATTGGACGGCAAGGTCGCTAGGTGATCGGCCAACGGCTTCGCCAGCGGCACTAGCACGCGCTTCCCGGTTTTCTTCGCCACGAATGCGAGGGTGTTCTGTTGCAGGTCAACCGCGCGCCATGTCAACCGCGCCGTATCCGACAACCGCGCGCCGGTGTAGAGGCTGGTCAACGTCGCGCCGTACCAGTCCGAACCTTTGGCGGCGTCCAACACGCGCCGCAGTTCGTCCAGCGTGAACGCCCGGCGTTTGCTCTCGCCGCGTTGCTTCAACTGGTCAACCACCGTCGCCGGGTTGCCGGTCAACAGCCCTTGTTTAACCGCCGCGTTGAAACAGGCGCGCAAGACTTTGATTCCAAGATTCGCCGTCGCACGACTCAGCCGCGCTTGCTGGTCACGAAACCTTGTCACGTCAGCCGGGCGGATGGACGCAATATCGCGTTCGGCTTTCGTGCCTAGAAACTTGAGGAAATGGTCTATCGCGTAGCCGTACCGCGTCACCGTGGCCGGCTCGGCCTCGATCTCTTTTGCCTCCAGCCATTGCCGGCACCATGTCCGCACGCTGGCGCTCGGCATTGTCTCGGCGTTGACGGCGGTGAAAATGTCGGCCACGCCCCGCGCGACGATCTCCCGCGCCGTCTCTGGCGTTAGCTTGCCGGTGCCTCCGACTCTCGCCGTCTGCTCCCAGGCTCGGCAGATTTCCAACGCCGCCTTTTTGTTTGCCGTTTTTGTGGACTTAAAATGCCGCTGCCGGTCCAAGCCGGTGCCGGTCGCGTAGCTGCAAAACCAGTAAGGTCTTCCGGGTTGCTTGTGGACGCTTGCCATGTTATTCTGCCTCCGTGTTTGGGACTTGTACTGTTTTCCGCATAACCATAATGCATAACGTCCACCCGTGTCAATAGCGTTTTATGGTGCCAAGTTTCTTAGGAAAACCGCAAATCGTGCGTAAGGCAAGGACTCACAGGTTCAAGTCCTGTATCGTCCACCAGCCTTCGCTCGAAGCGCAGCGGGGGCGAAGGCTGCGCGCCATAGCCTGTCGTTTGGCGAAGGCGGGCCATGCGTTCGTGAGTCAGGGTTGCGCTTCGAGCTACGGCTGACACGCCAGCTACGGGACTGAAAGCCATGTACCACGTTTACATTCTCCGGAGTCAACCCGATCCCAGCCAGTACTACGCTGGCTTCACCGAGGACGTGAAGCAGCGCCTTGCGGATCACAACGCGGGACATTGCACGCACACCCGCAAGCATCGTCCCTGGGAACTGAGCACCGTCGTTTCCTTCGCCGGCCGTGAACAGGCCCTCGAATTCGAGCGGTACCTGAAAACCGGCTCCGGTCGCGCCTTCGCCGCCCGGCACTTCCGCTGACACTTGCGGAAACCACCGCTTTCTGCCATAGTGGGCGCACGGTCGCCTGAGTGGCGTTTCAGATCGACAGAATTCATTAACTCAAACGCAGGAGACTATCATGGCGTTAAAGGTTGGCGACAAGGCAACGGATTTTGAACTGACAACGAAGGCGGCCGAAGGACCGAAGAAGCTCAAGCTCAGCGGCAACTTCGGCAATAAGAACACGGTATTGCTGTTTTTCCCGATGGCGTTCACGGGCGTTTGCACCAAGGAAATGTGCGAGGTTAGCCAGGGCATGAACGTGTACACAGGTCTCAATGCCGAAGTCTGGGGCATCAGCGGCGACAATCCGTTCGCGCAGGCCGCATGGGCCGAGAAGGAAAAAATCACCGTGCCGCTTCTGGCCGACTACGAACACAAAGTCGCGCAAGCCTACGGCATCGCCTACGACAGTTTTCTGCCGCAGAAGAACCTCGGCATGAGCGGCGTCGCCAAACGTTCCGCGTTCGTCATCGACAAGCAAGGCGTCATCCGCTACGCCGAAGTCAACAACGATCCCGCGCAATTGCCGAGGTTCGACAAGATCAAAGAGACGCTGGCGCAATTGAAGTAGCATGCGCCCGCTTCGCGCGTTCTTCCGAAGGGGCGGACCTGCGTGTCCGCACCAGCCGGATTATGTGGAGTGCGGTGGCCTGACACCGCTCTGGATCGCCGAGGCTTGACTCGGCGGGAATCGCACGGGGCGTCCAGCCGCCCAACAGCAAGGCTGCGTCAAGCCGCAGCACTCCAGAGTAAGCGCAATGGAGTCTGATCCTACAGACGACCATATCTCCTTCCCTTGCTTGCGCAAATGTTGTGACCCGGTATAATGACCTTGAGATATGAGCGAGGCGCATAATTCTTTCAATACGCTGCAATCTTTCGATCTTGGTGGCGGACGCACGGGGCAGTTTTATTCCCTGCCTGCTCTCGAAGCGGCGGGAGTCGGCAAGATTTCGCGGCTGCCGGTCAGTATCCGCATCGTCCTCGAATCCGTCTTGCGCAACGTGGACGGCAAGAAGGTGACCGAGCGCGACGTGCACTCGCTGGCCAACTGGAACGCCAAATCGCCCGCGCAGGAGGAGATCCCGTTCATCGTCGCGCGCATCGTGTTGCAGGATTTTACCGGCGTGCCGCTGTTGGTTGACCTCGCCGCGATGCGATCCGCCGTCTCGCATTTACACAAAGACCCGAAGATTATCGAGCCGTTGGTGCCCGTTGACCTCGTCGTGGATCACTCCCTGCAAGTGGATTTCTTCGGCATACCCGAGGCGTTCAAACTTAATCTCGAAATGGAGTTCAAGCGCAACCGCGAGCGGTACCAGCTTTTGAAATGGGGACAGCAGGCGTTCAAGACGTTCAACGTTGTCCCGCCGGGCATCGGCATCGTGCATCAGGTCAACCTGGAGTATCTGGCGAAAGGCGTCCTTTCCGCTCCCCTGCCCGCCGAAGCCTCGGCGAAGGCGGGACGCTCCACGCTCGGCGCTCCACTTTTTTACCCCGACACCCTTGTCGGCACGGACTCGCACACCACGATGATCAACGGGCTTGGCATCGTCGGCTGGGGCGTCGGCGGCATCGAAGCCGAAGCCGGCATGCTCGGTCAGCCCGTCTATTTCCTCACGCCCGAAGTCGTCGGCGTCCACATGACCGGCGCATTGCGCGAAGGCGTGACCGCCACCGACCTCGCGTTGCACGTCACGCAAGCGCTGCGCAAGGCGAAGGTCGTCGGCAAGTTCGTCGAGTTCTTTGGCCCCGGCGCAGCGTCGTTGCCCGTTGCCGACCGCGCCACCATCGCCAACATGGCGCCCGAGTATGGCGCGACGATGGGCTTCTTCCCCGTTGACGACGAATCGCTCAATTATATGCGCGCCACGGGCCGCACGAATGAGCAGATTGTCGCATTTGGCAATTATTTCAAAGCGCAGGAGATGTTCGGCATCCCGCGCAAGGGTGAAGTCGATTACAGTATCGAGTTGGAACTCGATCTCGCAGACGTCCAGCCCAGCGTCGCCGGGCCAAAACATCCGCAGGACCGCATAGAACTGCCGCGACTCAAGCAGGAGTTTATCGAACTCCTCCAAAAACCGGTCTCCGAAGGCGGCTATGGCAAGCCAACGGCCGAACTGAACAAGGTGGTGAAGGTGGATCGTTCGCAGATCGGTCACGGCTCGGTTGTGATCGCGGCGATCACCAGTTGCACCAACACCTCGAACCCGTCCGTCATGCTCGGCGCCGGTCTGCTGGCCAGGAAGGCGGTCGAACGCGGATTGAAGACTCCGCCTTACGTAAAAACGTCGCTCGCGCCGGGCTCGCGCGTAGTGAGCGATTATCTTGAGAAAACCGGCCTGCAAAAATACCTCGATGCGCTCGGCTTCAACCTCGTCGGCTACGGTTGCACGACGTGTATCGGCAACTCCGGTCCGTTATCGGCGCCCATCGAGGAAGCGATCATCAAGAACGGCCTCGTCACGGCCAGCGTGCTGAGCGGCAACCGCAACTTCGAGGCGCGCGTTCACCCGGATGTGAGGGCCAACTTCCTTATGTCGCCGCCGCTGGTGGTCGCATTCGCTTTGGCGGGCCGGGCCGACGTCAACCTGACTACAGAACCGATTGGCAAAGGCAAGGATGGTAAGGACGTTTATCTGCGAGACATCTGGCCGACACCCGACGAAATCCGCGCGACGATGCAGAGCGCGTTGCGGCCGGATACATTCCGTGCACTGTACAAGGATTTTGAAGCCCAGAACCCGTCATGGAACGAAATCCCGTCGTCGGTCGGCAACGCTTACAAGTGGGATTCGGCAAGCACTTACATTCAGGAACCACCGTTTTTTGCGGGCTTCTCGATGCATCCGGGCAAGATTGCCGAGATCAAAGGCGCACAGGCACTGGGCATTTTCGGCGACAGCATAACCACCGACCACATCTCGCCGGCTGGCAGCATCAAGAAAGATTCACCCGCGGGCAAATACCTGATCGACCACGATGTGGAACCGGTTGATTTCAACAGTTACGGGGCGCGCCGCGGGAATCATGAGGTTATGATGCGCGGCACGTTCGCCAATGTGCGGATTAAAAACCTGATGGTGCCGGGCGTCGAAGGCGGGGTGACGAAGTTCCATGGTGGCGCAAGCTTCCAGCTTGCGAATCAAAACCAACAGACCGAAGGCAAGCTGGAAGCTTGCCCCACACTTCCCATTTACGATGCGGCCATGAAATACCAGCAGCACAATGTTCCCCTCGTCGTCTTCGCGGGCGCGGAATACGGCACGGGCAGTTCGCGCGACTGGGCGGCCAAAGGCACGCGATTGCTCGGGGTGCGGGCCGTGATCGCCGTGAGCTTCGAGCGCATCCATCGCTCCAACCTTGTCGGGATGGGCGTGTTGCCCTGCCAGTTCCAGGAAGGCACGACCGCTCAGACGCTTGGCCTCGACGGCACGGAGACGTACGACATTCTCGGTCTATCCGACGATCTCAGACCGCGCCGGCAACTCGCGCTGGTGGTTCACCATGCCGATGGTTGCGAGCAACAGGTGCCCGTCATCGCCCGCATTGACACGCCAATCGAAGTCGAATACTACCGCCATGGCGGGATTCTCCCCTTCGTACTGCGGCAGCTTATCGGCAAGACGTAATCGAACACCGGGTACGCGCGCTTGACAACATCCGTTGGGCTATTTATAGTGAATTCAGAATCGGACAAAAACTGTCTGATTCCTGAAACATCGGAGAAAAATGTCTGATCATGGCTGACAAATTCGAAATCGTAGACCTGCACGTAAAGATTGAGGAACGCGAGATCCTCAAGGGCGTGAACCTTGTTGTCTCGAAGGGGGAGGTTCATGCGTTGATGGGCCCGAACGGTTCCGGTAAGAGCACGCTTGCGAATGCCATCATGGGGCATCCGAAGTATACAGTGACGCAAGGCAAGATCCTGATGAAGGGTGAGAACATTCTGGAGATGGAACCTGACGAGCGGGCGCGCAAAGGCTTGTTTCTCGCCTTCCAATACCCCTGCGAAGTGCCCGGGGTGCGCACGAGTAATTTCCTGCGCCTCGCCTGCAACGCGCGCGCGGCACGCGAGTTGGATGTCGTGGAGTTTTACAGCAAGCTCGAAGAGAAAATGAAGTTCTTGGAGATCAACGAAGCGTTCATGAAGCGTTACCTGAACGAGGGCTTTTCAGGCGGCGAGAAGAAGCGGAACGAGATTCTGCAGATGATGATGCTTCAGCCGGAATTTGCAGTGATGGATGAGACTGACTCCGGCCTGGACATCGACGCCCTGAGGATCGTCTCGCGCGGCGTCAACGAACTGCGCGGACCTGATCTGGGCATTCTGATCATCACGCACTACGAACGGATTCTGCGTTATATCACGCCCGATGTCATCCACATTCTGGTCGACGGCAAGATCGTGAAGTCGGGTGGAGCCGATCTGGCGGCGCATCTGGAGGAGCACGGGTACGACTGGATCATCAAGGAAGATGAACCAACGCCCGTGAAGGCGTAAGGGAGAAATCATGAGCACACCGACAACAGAGCCAATTCTCCGCGGCACGTACAAGGAAGGCTTTCACGATGACCTCAAACCGGTGCACACAGTCCAGAAAGGCCCGAAGCATGAGGTCATTGATTACATGTGCGACGTGAAAGGCGAGCCGGACTGGATGCGTGAATTTCGACATCGCAGCCTGGACATCTTCCTGAAAAAGGATTTGCCGCAGTGGCTTCCCGGTTTACGGGATGAAATCCACTACGACGACATCACCTACTACGTCAGCGCCGTGGAGAAGTCGGCCAACCGTTGGGAAGACGTGCCGGTGGAAATCCGTCGGACCTACGACAAACTGGGCATTGCCAAGGAAGAACAGAAGCTGCTGGGTGGATTAGGCGCGCAGATCGACAGCGAGATGGCCTACCACAATATCCAGGAGTCGCTCTCGAAGAAAGGCATCATTTTCCTCAGTTGCGATGACGGTCTGAAGCAGTATCCGGAAATCTTCAAGGCGCACTTTGCCAGGGCGATCCCGCCCGAGGACAACAAGTTCGCCGCGTTGAACTCGGCGTTCTGGAGCGGCGGCTCGTTCGTGTACATCCCCAAGGGCGTGAAGTGCGACATCCCGCTGTCGGTTTACTTCCGGATCAACGCCGAACAGTTCGGCCAGTTCGAGCGAACGCTGATCATTTGCGAGGACGATTCCTTCTGCCATTACGTCGAAGGATGCTCCGCGCCGATTTACACCACCAACTCCTTGCACGCGGCTGTCGTCGAGATTTTCGTCAAGGAACGCGCCCGCTGCCGCTACACGACGATCCAGAACTGGAGCACCGACGTTTACAACCTGGTGACCAAGCGCGCCTTTGCGTACAAGAACGCGGTCATGGAATGGGTTGACGGCAATCTCGGCTCAGGGCGCACCGTCAAGTATCCGTCGGTCTATATGCTCGGCGAAGGCGCCCACGGTGAAATCCTCAGCCTCGCTTCCGCAGACAGGAACATGTGGCAGGACGCAGGCGCTAAGCTCGTGTTTTACGCGCCGAATTGCACGGGCCGCATCAACTCCAAATCCATCAGCGGTCACGGCGGGCGCGCCTCGTATCGTGGCCTGGTGCAGGTCAACCCGCAGGCGCAGAACTGCCGCGTCCAGGTCAACTGCGACGCGCTGATTCTCGATGAGAAGAGCCGGTCGGATACGTATCCCGTCATGGAAATCGACGGCGACCTCGTCACGGTCGAACACGAGGCCAGCGTCTCCAACGTTTCGGAAGAACAACTCTTCTATCTGATGAGCCGCGGCGTCAAGAAGGAAGACGCCATCTCGATGATCGTCAACGGTTTCATCGAACCCATCGTGAAAGAGCTTCCGATGGAGTTCGCAGTCGAGATCAATCGCCTGATCAATCTGCAAATGGAAGGCTCGGTCGGCTAAGCAATAAACGTTAAAGAGGTTAAAACCGATAAAGACGTTAAAAGAATAAAGACGCGCTCACACTGGCCTTTTAACCATTTCCCGGTTTTAACGATTTTAACTCCACCGATGACAACAGGATTCTCCCAACAAACGGTCGAAGCGATCTCATCGGGTGAACCTCCGTGGTTGAAGTCGCAGCGACTTTCCGCGTGGCAAACGTTCGAGAGGCTCCCCTTCCCCACTCGTCGCGATCTTGAGTGGCAGCGCTTCGACATGCGCGCACTCAACCTTGGCAAAGTCATGTTTCCGCTCGACGGCCAGTCGACGATTTCTGAGAGGCTGAGCGGTTTGCCCGCTGATCTGGCCGGCAAAGGCGTGATCTTCTGCGACCTGCAGACGGCGCTCGCGAAACATGGCAACCTCGTGAAGGAATATCTGGGCAAGAGCATCGCGCCCGATGAACCAATGAAGTTCTACGCGCTGCATGCGGCGTTGTGGACAACGGGAGCGTTCCTTTACGTGCCACGCGATCTGCGAGTCACGATCCCGCTGGAAATCGTCTATGAATTCAGCGGCCAAAACACAGCAGGTTTCCCCCACACACTCGTGGTGATCGAGCCCGGCGCCGAGGCAACGCTCGCGCAGAAGTTTGTCGGCGGTCCGACCGTGGGCAGCAACGGGGTGCCAAGCGTACACGCCAGCGGCACCGAAGTGTTCGTCAAGGAAGGCGGCCACCTGCATTACATCAGCCTGCAGAACTTCTCGCCCAACGTCTTCGATTTCACGCTGAAACGCGCCCACGTGGCCCGCGACGCTGAGATCGACTGGGTGCTGGGCATGTTTGGCAGCTCGTTCATGCGGTACGATGTTCAATGCGCGATGGAAGGCCCGGGCGGCACGAGCTTCATGTACGCGGTCGGCGTCGGCACGGACAAACAGCAGTTCGGTCAATTCACCAGGCAGCACCACAAGACGGGCGACACTGTCAGCGATCTGCTTTTCAAGAACGTCTATCGCGATGCCGCCGTTGGGAATTACGCTGGTCTCATCAAGGTGGAGAAGAACGCCAACGGCACGAACGCCTACCAGGCCAATCGCAACCTCGTCCTGAGCGATAAGGTCAAGTGTGATACACGGCCCATCTTGGAAATCGAGTCAAACCAGTTGCGGTGCACGCACGGCGCGACCGTCGGGCAGCTCGACGAAAACCAGGTTTTTTACCTGCGCAGTCGTGGCCTCACTGCAGAGCAGGCCCGGGACGTCCTGATCGAGGCGTTTCTTGAGCCTGTGCTCGCGCGCATCAAGGTCGAAAGCGTTTACAAAGAATTCAGTGGTCTGATTCACGGCAAACTCGTACGCTAGAGTTCCATGATCGAAGTGCTCGATGCGGTCGAACTCGAAGAAATCCGCGATGACTTTCCTGTCTTGCGGCAGAAAGTCCACGGCAAACCGCTGATCTATTTCGACAACGCGGCGACCTCGCAGAAACCGCGTGCCGTCATAGAGGCGCTCAACGACTACTACGTCCGCTACAACGCCAACGTCCATCGCGGCATCCATTCGCTGGCCGAGCGCGCCACGCGCGAGTACGAGCGCGCCCGCGAGAAAGTCGCCCGGTTCATCAACGCGCCTTCCGCCGAGTGCGTCATCTTCACGCGCGGCACGACCGAGGCGATCAACCTTGTCGCGTATTCCTGGGCGCGCCACAATTTGAAGAAAGGCGACGAGATTCTCACGACGTGGATGGAGCACCACAGCAACACCGTGCCGTGGTATCAGTGCTGCGAACAGACGGGCGCCGTCATCAAACGCATCGAACTGAATGCCGACGGCACGTTGCGGCTTGACGATCTCGACAGACTCATCACCGACCGCACGAAGCTCGTCGCCGTCACGCAATGCTCGAACGTCCTCGGCACAATCAATCCGGTCCGCCAGATTGCCGACGCGGCGCACAAGAGAGCAGCGGTCGTGCTCGTGGATGGCGCGCAAAGCGTGCCGCACTTCGCCGTGGACGTGCAGGCGCTCGATGCGGATTTCTTCATGTTCAGCGGCCACAAGATGTGCGGGCCGACCGCCAGCGGGGTTTTGTACGGCAAGAAGCATCTGCTCGAAGCGATGCCGCCGTTCATGGGCGGTGGCGAGATGATCCGCGAAGTGTGGTTTGATCACGCGGAATACAACGATCTGCCCTACAAATTCGAAGCGGGCACACCGAATATCGCCGAGTCCATCGGCCTCGGCGTCGCTGTCGACTATCTCTCGCGCATCGGCATGGACAAGATTCGCCAGCACGAGAAACAAATCACGCAGTACGCTCTCAATCGCCTCAAAGAATTCGTCGAAGTCAAAGTGTACGGGCCGCTCGATGTCGAGAAACGCGGCGGCCTCGTTTCCTTCACCTTCAGCGACATTCATCCGCATGATCTCGCGACGTTCTTCGATCAGGAAGGTGTGGCGATTCGCGCCGGCCATCACTGCGCGATGCCATTGCACAAGAAACTCGGCATCGCCGCCACGGCTCGCGCGAGTTTCTACCTCTACAACACCCGCGACGAAGTGGACGTGTTCATCGACGCCCTGCGCAAAGCGAAGAAGTTCTTCGGCGCCTGCCCGACCGGCCGCGCGCTGGGGTATTAGGCGCAGGAGCGAAGGAGTATTGGAGCGGTGGATGGCACTCGCGGTGCAAGACGGAGACCGGTCAGGGGGTTGGGAAGCGCGCCGATAAACAGAAACAGAGATTTTACCCTGTAGCCCTGACGTGTCATCTCACGGAGTAAGCCTCACCCCGCCTCACATTTGGTCAGACTCTTGGTGTGCTCTTAACCGTAACTGCACGGTCTTGATAAGTTGATTATTTATTCTTAAGCCGCTTTCTTCTTGCTTACGAATGGCCTCTTCCAGATCCCGAATTATCTCTTTGGCGGAAAGTAACTCAACTCCGTGCTCGTTAATAAGTGGTGCGCGGATTCTATCCCCTCGCCAACGGGTCGAGGCGAGCAAAGTCTCCCCCTCCTCGACAAGGCCGTCGGCACAGACTATGATACGCGCCGCGGATGAGCACGCGCCAGCAGAACGAGAGGAAGTTCGGCAATTGGCAGGAACTTTCCGGTGGTGGCCGGCGCTATTGGTATGAAGTGATCGGACGACAAGGTTGGACGGCTCGTTACGTGAAAGAGGTGGACGCCACCGAGAAGATCGTCAAGTTCTGGCAAGAGATTTACGACACGGGTGGACAATTGGTCGAAATTCATGAAAAGTATCCTGTTGATACGGGACATCGAAAGGTGCGGACGCCATGACCATCACACGCAAGCAAGTTGCTGGTAAGCTCGGCGCTTATCTGCACCACAGAATCTCGCTGGCCGAACTCGTGGATTGGGCTGAGCAGGCCATGATGGAAGGAGATTTCGGGACGCGAAATGTGGAGCGCATCCGCGATGTCGTCGCCCGACTGGGACTTGCGGATGTGCGCGCCTTTGGTCTGACGTGGGAGGACTGCGAGCAGTTCCTCGATCGGCTGGGCTATTCGACCCGCATCGAGATTGTCGCGGCGCAGTCGGCACATTCTGCCTCGGTTGTCCGCGAGAAGCCGCGCAAGAAATACGGAAGTTGAGAGGCGATGTGTACTGAGCACGCGTTTTCAGAGAGACGGCAACGAAACGACACCCACCCCTTGGTCCCCTCCATGGAGGGGATGATGGGTCTAGCCTGCGGCGCTGCCTCTCACAGACTCGGCCCCGTGGTGAAGCGGTTCGGTGCGCCACCCTGAAAGATTTTCAGGGCAGATCGCGAAAAAGCTGAAGCCTTTCCAAAGAGCGGTGCATCGAAATCACGGTGACCGATATGAAAACCCGTAGGCGAACAGAGATGCGGTTGTGGGATGTGGTAAGGATTGTAGCCCAGTTTTCCCGGAACGATCACGAGATGAGTCTCGTAGTGGCTGATCTGATCAATCGCGGCTACGTCAAGGCGCGAACTGGTGGTCGCAGTCAGAGGATCATCATCTTCTGATCACGGTTCGCACCCTTCCTTTTCTGCTTTCTTGGCGGGCTGGCTGTGTTAATTTTAACGCGTCATGCTTGAGGAACTGTATCAGGAGATCATCCTTGATCACTACCGCCGTCCGCGCAACAAGGGCAAGGCTGTGCCCGCCGACATAGCGGCGCGCGAATACAATCCGCTCTGCGGCGATGAGATCGAAGTCACCGTCAAGCTCGCCGACGGAAAGATCGCCGACATCAAGTTCGACGGACACGGCTGCTCGATCAGTCAGGCCTCGGCGTCGATCATGACCCAGAAACTCGTCGGCAAAACGCTCGACGAAGCCGAAGTCTTCATCAACGGGTTTCTCAGAATGATGCGCGGCGAGATTCCCTTCGGCGGAAAAGAGCTGGGCGATTTGAAGGCGCTGGAAGGCGTGTTGAAGTTTCCGGTGCGCGTCAAGTGTGCTACGCTTGCCTGGCACACGACGCTAAAGGGAATCGAAGAGCAGACTGCGAAGAAGCGCTGACCCTTCTCGCCGGCGCTTTCGGGAGGAGACGAGACCGGCGGTTCCTGCCTATTGTCTGTACCAATCGCGCAGACGGACTTCGACGCCCACGTCATCGCCCACCAGCTTTTTGAATTTCTCCAGGTCGCTGCCGCGGTAGTGGTACGGGTAAACGATTTTCGGACGAAACTCGCGAACGGCGCTGGCGGCCTGTTCCACCGTCATAGTGTAGGGCATGTTCATGCACAGGAAGGCGACGTCGATGTTCTTCAACGCCCGCATTTCCGGGATGTCTTCGGTGTCGCCGCTGATGTAAACGCGTTTGTCGCCGAAGGTGAGCACGTAGCCGTTGCCCCGGCCTTTGGTGTGATACTTCGCCCGATCCGCGGTCAGGTTATACATGGGCAGCGCTTCGATCGTGATGCCGAGGAGCGATTGGGCCTGGCCGTTGGCAAGGACGGTCGCGCGCTGGCGCAGTTCCGCGGGCAGTTGCTCGGCGACGGCGGCGGGCGCGACGAGCGCGGTCTTGCCGCCCGCTACGGCCTTGAGCGTATCGGCGCTCAGATGATCGCCGTGCTCGTGTGTGATGAGGATCAGGTCCGGTCGCGGCAGCTCGGCAAAACGCGCCGCCCCGCCGACCGGATCGACATAAACGGTGAGGTTCTTCCAACCGAGCGCCAGCGTGGCGTGGTTGATAGGATGAATGATCAAATAGCCCTCCTTCGTTGCGACGCGGTCGCCCGTCAGCGGAACCTCCGCAGCCAGGACTGGCCCGGACGCGACGAGCAAGGCTGCGAGGCAGCACAGTGGTTGTCGGACGATGCTCAGTAACAATGAGCGGTTGAATCGATGGAGGCGGTTCGGCTGGACGTATTTCATGGCGGAATTGTGTCCAGAAGCAGTCGCAATTTCAAATCGAAAGTTCCACCCAAATGTCTTTGGTCTTTGAGATCAATTCCACAGGGCGGCTATGCCGCAACCGAAGTAGCGCGGGCGTCTCGCCCGTTGCTGTTAGGGGATGCCGCACGACACGGGCGAGACGCCCGCGCTACTATGGGGCAGTGCGAAGATGCGCCTCCACGATGACAATCCATGCAAAACTGGCTGGCGGACTGCAACGGCTTCGGGTACAAACGCAGCCGCGCTTGAACGACATCCCAAACACGATTACCAGAGACGAACTCGTCCAATTGGCCGTGCGCCGTTACGACGGACCAGTGTGGTTGATCGCCACGACGCACGACTTGGAGCGGGCGCTGCACGACATCCGCCGCGAACATGTCGTCGGCTTGGACACAGAAACGCAGCCTGCGTTCCGCAAAGGGCAATTCCATCTGCCCAGCCTCGTGCAAGTCGCCACCGCCCGCGCGGTTTATCTCTTTCAGTTGAAACGACTGGAATTCTCTGGTGCGCTCGCTGAGGTGCTGGGAAATCCCGCGATCATCAAGGCGGGCATCGGTCTTGCCGACGATCTACTGAAGCTCAAGAAGGTTTTCCCGTTTCAAGAGGAAAACGTAGTCGACATCGGTGCAGTTGTACGACGGCACGGCGTCAAACAATCTGGAGTCCGCAATCTGGCGGGGCTGTTCCTCGGATTTCGCGTCACCAAAGGCTCCCGCACCTCTAATTGGGGGCGGCCTCATCTCTCTCGGAGCCAAATCATCTACGCCGCCACCGATGCCTGGGTGTGCCGGGAACTATACCTGCGTTTTCAGAAGCTCGGGCTTCGCGGATGAATTGGGGTCTCCCATTACTGGAGAAAAAGGCAGCGCATGCCCCGGACGAACACGGGTATGGCGTCTGAACAGTGCTCTTCATGGCTCTACGTCAGAGCGGCGCGGTCAGCGACCGCGCCCTACCGGTTACGATTCAGTAGCCTGCCCCGCAGTCGAGGCGCGAGCTGATCGCCCAAAATCCGAACCTCTGGAAGCTCCGGCATTGTTCGAGTGCGTTGCGGCGACCGTGCCGGCTGGCCCCGAAAGCTTTCGGGGCTGGTGCCCGAGGGGGGATTCGAACCCCCACGGAGGTCTAACCCTCCAGCGGATTTTAAGTCCGCTGCGTCTGCCGTTCCGCCACTCGGGCCGCGCAAGCGATGTGCGCATGATACGGCGGCGACAGTAACGGGTCAAATCAGGTTTTTTTGGGCAGCCGTCTACAGCCTGTGCGAGAACAAATCGTTGCCAGGCGTGAATTGGGAACTCCCGCTCACGTCGGGTCTTGACCGATTTTGTCAATCGCTACGAATTACCGGTCCACTTGTGAATTGATGTGTACGACCTGACTGGAATCACTGATAGCACCCAAGTGGTCGCCTACTTTCTCTCTGGCGGCGGCTCTGCCGCTGTATCCGAGTGTCAAGAAGGTCGACTTTGAAAAGAGGCACCGCCTCATCGAGGATCTGGATGAGACGATCCTTGGCGAAACCCCGACAGAAAACCCCCAATGAGGTGATTCCCCTGGTGCGCGATTTCGCTTCTCAGGCGTGATTGGACGGCGTCAGCAGTCTACTCAATGGACGGCTGGTTCTTCGGTCCGAATGGCCACCACCACCTCCTGGGCTTCGGGGGCGGCGCAGGCTTTGGCGGATTGATCTCTTCGTTGCTCATCACTCGTTCTGGCTTTGGATAAACCTGTTCGCCGCCGCGGACACTCGTGATCCCATCATTATTGGTGACCAGTCGCGGCTTTGACAGAAAGTCGGAATACGCCGCGCGCCCCACGACTTTCGCATAAGGATCGACGTGCACGTAGCCGAAGGAGCGCGGCCCATTCTGGTACAACACGTGCAGATGCCCCTGCTTGTCGATGAGCGCTTCCGGCTTCGTCAGCGTGAGAAAACCTCCCAGCGGAAGCAACCCGTAAATCAGTTGATGTGCCGCATCCTTGACGCAGATGTGCAGCAGATCCTGCCGCGGGCTGATCCTCGCCACCAACGAGTAAGTCCGATACTCATCCCCTCCCTTTTCCGAGGCGGGCAGGCCGACTGTCTGGCTCCACAGCTCGCGCCCATTCATGATGGTCAATTTGATCGGAGCCGAAATCGCCTGCATCCCGTTCACGTTGATCGCCGCCTGAACCCGGTAGGTACCGCGCGTCCGCAGGTCGTAAAACGGCAGTATATCAATCGTGCGACTCACCGTCTGTCCTGGCGGGATCAGCACCGACTCACCCACTTGGAGCTGACCGACGCTCCCGACGACGCTGTCCGAATCGTCCCTCACAAGAAAACTCAGCCACGGTTGTCCCCCACTCGTTTCCATCTCAACCGTTCGACCGTAGCCATTGCGGACGACGACGACCACGGGAATCGATTCGTAAAGCAAATAGGTGTCATTCTCTGCACGCAACTGAACCGAAAGCTGTCCGTGCGTATCGGCTGCGAGCGCACTACCGATCAGAAGGAAGAGAATCAATCGCCTCATTGCTTGCAGACTAACACGCGGCGAAAGAGTGCGACAAGGGGAAATGCGCCGTGGCGATAGTGGCGGCGTTCCTTCGCCGGATGGACCCACCTTTCGCTCCACAAAAAACCACGGGTATCCCCACACTTCACCGACTTGGCGTACTTTCCACGCGCGCGGCGGAAGCGCCTCAAGCCGCCGCACCAGCGAGTTATAATCTCGTACGCGTGCCTTCATTCACCGTTTGAGACTGCTGCGCGATGCCAACGCGGGCGATTTCCATGCCCACCAGGCAAACATCGTCGGCAAACGTATTGGTGTGAGAGAACCGCCGCATTTCCTGCAAGACTTCGTCGAACAATTCCGTGCACGGCAGATGGATTCGCTTGCGCAACGCGGCCAACAATCGTTCTTCCCCGTACTGCTGCCCGTTGACATCATACACTTCGTACAGGCCATCGGTGTAAAGCACCACCAGATCGTCCGCAGCAACCTTCCGTCGCACCGTCGGGTACACCGAATCCTCGAACAACCCGAGCGCAGATCCAGCTTGGTTGTTCGCGTAAAGCGATTCGACCACCAGCTCGGACCGCCGCACATGCAACGGGCTTGGATGCCCGGCGTTGGCAAAACAGACCTGGCCACTGGCCACATCGGCCACAAGATAAAACGCGGAGGCAAACATCGTCGTGTTAACCCTGCGCAACGTGGCCAACAACGCCCGGTTTATTTCGGACAGAAACAGGCTCGGGTCACGCGCCCTCGACGACAACTCTCCCACCAGCCCGCGCAGCGTCGCGGCCACCAGTGCCGCGCGTACTCCGTGACCCATCACGTCGCAGATGAACACTCCCGCTTCCGTATCGGACAACGGCATCACGTCAAAAAAATCGCCGCCGATGTCGTCCGTGGGCAGATAGCGGTGGCAGAAACGCAGCGCACTCTGCTCGGAGCCGACGTCTCTGGGAAAGCTTGGGTATTTCTGTGGCAGGAACGCGAGTTGAAGCTCCCGCGCCATCCTCAGATCGGATTGCATCTGTTCGTTCTTTTCGAGCAATTCCGAGGTGCGGGCAGCGACACGCTGCTCCAACTCCTCGTTCAGCTTTCGCAACGCCTCGACAGCGCGCTGACGCTCGGTCGCTCGCTGTTCCAGCGCGACCGCCATCTCGTCAAACGCGCGTCCCAGTTCCCCCAATTCCCCCTGCTCTTCCGACAGATTCGTGCGGGCGCCGAGGTCGCCCTTGGTCACGCGTCGGGTGGCACCGACCAACACCCTCACCCAGCGTACAATGAAGAAATTACCCACTACCCACGCCGCCGCCAACGCCAGCGCCGCCACCAGAGCCAACAAGATGAGATTGCGAATGATAATGCGGTTCACTTCGTCGTAGGCAAGCTTCTCAGGGAGACCAACGGCCACATGGACGTCGGTGGCGCGAGATCGACCCAAACGCATGAAGCCATACAGACGCTGCGCACCATCAAGCCCCTCCAACTCCGCCGTACCGACGTGTCGATCGAGAATCGCTTTAATCAACGGCGCTTCGCGGAGTTTTCGTCCCACCCATCTCTCGGGTTCCGGATAGCTAACGAGAACCGTGCCATTACCATCAATTGCGATCAAGCTGGCGCCGCGTGGCAAATTCGCTCTCCTGGCCAGGTTGTTCAGCCAACTGACATCAATGGCCGCAAACACAACTCCTTGCAGCTTCCCTTCATCGTCGAGAATCGGATACCCGAAATTGATGCCTGGCTTGCGCGTGATCCGTCCAATCTGGTAATCGCCCACTGCGAAGTCGCGGGTCTCAAGAGCGCGCTGGATGTAAGGGCGGTCGGCGAGATTCACGACGTTGCTCAAGGCGATCGCGCTGCCGTACACCGTCCCGTCGTCACGCACCGCGCCAATGTTGGCGTAGGCGGGGTATTGTTTGCGCAATTCGGCAAAGCGCTTGTTGCACGCCGCCGAATCGAATTTGCGCACCTCGGGGACTTGCGACAGCATCATGAGGAACTGGCGCGTGCTGGTGACGAGTTGTTCCTGCTCGACTCCGGCCAGCCGCGCCAATCGAAGCGCGTTATCCTGCATCATCGCCGCTGAATAACGGCGTTGCTCCAGTCCACTGCGTAAGACCAGACCCAACGACGGCAGTCCCGCGAGGAAGACAAGCAGAAGCAGGCGCGAACGCAGGCTTGCCAGAATCGGACGGTTCATCGCGAACAAATTACCACGTGCCGCCATGCGAGGGCAAGTGCACGAGTGGATCGGGGGCACCCTGTTTCGATTGTGATGCAACCGCAGTTGCCTATGCCACCGCCTTGAGAAATTCTTTGTTCGTTTTGAACTTCGACAGGCCCGTCAGCAGTTTTTGGATTGCATCGACAGGCTGCACCTCGCTCAACGCGCGGCGCAACCGCGCAATCGCCTCCAGGTCTTTCGGCGTCAGCAGCAGTTCCTCACGACGCGTGCCCGACGCATTGAGATCGACGGCAGGCCAGTACCGTTGCTCGGCGATCTTGCGGTCCAGCACCAGTTCCGAGTTGCCGGTGCCCTTGAACTCCTGAAAGATCAGTTCGTCCATGCGCGAGCCGGTATCAATCAGCGCGGTGGCGATGATTGTCAGCGAACCGCCTTCCTCGGCCTTGCGCGCCGAAGCGAAAATCCGGCGCGGTTGTTCCATCGCGCGCGCATCGAGGCCGCCCGTCATCGTGCGGCCCGTCGAGCCGATGTAGTTGTTGAACGCGCGCGCCAGCCGCGTGATCGAGTCGAGCACGATGAATACGTCCTTCCCGCACTCGACCAGGCGCTTGGCGCGTTCGATGGCCATCTTCGCCGTGCGGACGTGCTCATCAATGGTCTGGTCGTTCGTGGATGCGATCACCTCGCCGCCCTTGATCGAGCGTCGAAAATCCGTCGTCTCCTCGGGCCGCTCGTCCACCAGCAACACAATCACGTGGACGTCGGGATGATTGGTGAGGACCGCGTCGGCGATGTGATGCAGCAACGTCGTCTTGCCCGTGCGCGGCGCCGCAACTATCAGTCCGCGCGTGCCCTTGCCGACCGGCGCGATCAAGTCGATCACGCGCGTGGTGTAACGGTCGGGCACGGTTTCGAGAACGAACCGCTGATTGGGGTTGATGCTGGTGAGGTCGTCATACTTTTTCAGCGACAGCAGCTTCTCGGGCGGCTCGCCGTTGATCGTGTTGATCGCGACCAGTTGCGGGCTGCCCTTCCTCGGAGGCGCGGCACGGCCTTCGATTTCAACTCCCGCCCGCAACTTGAACTTGCGGATCAGGTCGGGCGAAACGTAAATGTCGTTCGGGCTGATCTGGAAGCTGCGTGCGGGATTGCGCAGGAAGCCGAATCCCTTTTCACCGACCTCCAGAACGCCGCGCGCGATCGTCTCGGCGGGTGGTTGTGATTGTGGTTGGGTTTGCGGTTGCGGCTGTTGTTGTTGGTTTTCGTTCACAGTCGGCTCTTTCACAATGTTTGTTCTCTCCAGGTCGAACGCCAGCAAATGGTGTTTACGGCCAAATCATGCACCGTCTCGTGCCCGATCCTCAGCGCGGAGAACCCCACTCAATTCTTCCTTGAACGTTTCTTTTACCAGTTTCTTTCGTTTCCAGTCGCCGCTCAGACATCGCACCGCCGCCGCTGCCAGCACCGAAACACATTCGGCAGCCGCTTGAAATACTGGGTCGTTCTGCCAACCGGATCGACCGTAATGTCCAGGGCGACCGCGCCCGGTGTCTACGCGCCAAGTTGTTCCCCCGGAAAAATCCGTAGAGCCTCGTTTTTCGCTCTTCACCAATCACGACTCGCCGCAGCACGGAATCGGATCGAACATCCCGCGAATCGCGTCACAGGCCGCCTGATCCATCGCATGCTTGTCGCCTTTGCCACGTTGAAGCGTTCAGTGCAGCAGCTTCCATTGCGCGCACCAAATCAAACTCAATGACGCGCTCCAGGTACGGTATCAACTTAGGCTTAAGCCTGACCACAATGACCGTTTATTCCACGCTCGCTAACGGGCTATTCCGCGCTCGGACTTGCGACAGAAGTCGACGAAGTGCGTGAGCTCTTTACTCTGCGGAAGTTCGCCGGACACCTTATCCAAAGCATTGCTGACTGTCAAGCCCGCCCGAAAAACAATTTTGAAGGCCTCGCGCAGCCCCCGCTGGGCTTCTTCGCTGACGCCGTTGCGTTCAAGCCCCACCTTATTGATGCCGCGAGCAACCGCTGGGTTTCCGTCCGCCATCATGTACGGCGGAACATCCTGCACGACTTTCGAGCAACCACCGATGATGGCCATCGTCCCAATCCGGCAAAACTGATGCACCGCTGCCAGCCCGCCCACGACGGCGTGGTCTTCGACAATCACGTGCCCCGCCAGTGTGCCGCAGTTGCTGAAGACCACGTGGTTTCCGACAACGCAATCGTGCGCGACGTGCGAATACGCCAGGAAATTATTGTGCGAACCGATCCGCGTGACACCGCCATCGCCCGTCGCCGTGTGCACCGTCACATGCTCGCGAAACACGTTGTCGGAGCCGATCTCCAAATAGCACGTGCCGCCCGCGTACTTCAGGTCCTGCGTCTTCAGCCCGATGCACGCAAACGGGAATAACTCGCACCGCGGCCCGATCGTGGTCAAACCGTCGAGGATCACGTGCGAATGCAAGCGGCTCCCCTCGCCCAGCTTCACGTTCGGTCCGACGATGCAGTATGGCCCGATCTCGCAGCCGTTTCCGATCTCGGCGCGCGAGTCGATAATCGCTGTCGGATGGATCACAGATTGCCCCATAGAATACGGTTTCTTCTTACCGAAACTTCGCCTTCCGGTCAATCACCGATGCCGCCGCTGCTTGATTCTGTCGTTCCACCCATCCAAGGCTGACGACGAGGCTGAAAACGGCGCAGGGTTGCGGTATGCTGGTGGCGTCATGAGTACCACTGAGATTCTGACTGAATTGCCGCGCCTAAGCACCAAGGAACTGGAGGAATTGGCGGCGGCCGTGGATCGGTTATTTCGAGAGCGCAAAGGCGCATTGATCTACGCCGACGCCTACGGCGTGGGCACGGAAGCGGACTTGGTGGTGGCCGCCGATCAAGCCTTTGTGCAGTACGACCGCGAAGAGGAACAGCGTGCCAAACGCCAAACGCGGTGAAGTCTGGTTGGCTGATCTCGGTCTGGCGGCCAAAGTGCGCCCCGCGTTGGTGATAGCTGAAAGCTGACCGCTGACAGCTTCCTTCTCCCGCTCACTTATCCACGATGCTGAACATCACTTCGGCTTCGCTGACGATCTCACCCGCAACCTTGCAGACGCCTTTGGCCTTGGCGATGTTGCTCCGGGCGCGTCCCATCTCGACTTCAATGATTAGCTGGTCGCCGGGACGGACGGGCTTGCGCCATTTGACGTTGTTGGCGCTCATGAAGTACGCCACTTTGCCTTCGTTCTGCCCCTGACGCAGCATGAGTATGCCCGCCACCTGCGCCATCGCCTCCAGTTGCAGCACGCCGGGCATGATCGGATGACCGGGGAAATGTCCTTGGAAGTACGGTTCGTTGATCGTGACGTTCTTCAACCCGACGATCTTCTGCTCGCCCTCGATCTTGAGGATCCGGTCAATCATCAGGAACGGATACCGGTGCGGCATGATGTTCAGCAATCGCGTGATGTCCATCGCTGAGTCGGTGGACGCGGCGGCGGGCAGCGGTGGCGCGAACGACATGGCGGCAGGCTCTTCCTTCTCCAGCTCACGCGCCAGCGACTTGGTCAGTTCCGCGTTCAACGCGTGCCCCGGTCGCACGACGACGATGTGCGCCGCCAGCGGCCGGCCCAGCAATGTGATGTCGCCGAGGACATCGAGAATCTTATGCCGCACAAATTCGTCACCGAACCGCAACGGCTCGGTAGCGAGGATGCTCTCGTTGCGGATGAGCACCGCGTTCTCCAGGCTGCCGCCTTTGATCAGTCCCTTGTCGATCAGAGATTGGATTTCCTCGTAGAACGCGAAGGTTCTGGCAGGTGAAATCTGCGTCTCGAACGTCTCCGGCTCGACAACCAGGCTCAGATACTGCGCGTCCAGCCCCGGCTTGCCGAAATGGATGGTGCAACTGATCCGCAGTTGATCGCTGGGCAACACGACGGCGAACGACTCCCCGACTTCCACGTGCACCACTTCACGCGGCTGGAAGATTTCGCGCTTGCCTTCTTGCGGCTGGATGCCCGCCTGCTTGACCATCTGGACGAACGGTCTCGAACTGCCGTCGCCGACGGGCGGTTCGTTGCCGTCCAACTCGATGATGACATTGTCGATGCCGTAACCGCTCAGCGTGGCCAGCACATGCTCGACGGTGTGGACGACTGCGCCGTTGTTGCCAATGGTCGTCCAGCGCATCGTGTCGCCGACGTTACGGATGAGCGGCTCGATGACGGGTTTGCTGTCGAGATCGGTGCGCACGAACTTGATTCCGTGATCGACGGGCGCGGGCTTCCAGGTCATGTTGACCTTGCCGCCCGTGTGAACGCCGATGCCCGATAACGAAACGGGACGCTTGATCGTCTGCTGCTGTTTGAGCATGCGCGAGGTTCTAGCATGCAGCTATCGTATAAGCAAGCCCTCGAAGGCGTTCGGGGCAAGCTGGCGATTTGCTGCTGCGGCTGTCCATTTACAGACCATCGGGTGATGGATGCCGGGGCGGCTGGGACATCTCACAACAACCGCCAAGTCAAGCGTAACGAGCTACCTGACTTCTCCCGCACCCATGATCGCCCGACAATGATACACGCCGCCCGGCGGCACGTTCACGGGCACGAACCGGAACTCCACATACTCGAACCACCCTTTGTAATGCCGCCTGTACCAGAACGGAATCTCAGTGATATTCGAGTACACCCCGTGCGGCGACATGTACTTCCTCACTCCCGCTAACATCGGCTTCCGCACTGCCGGCGGCAACAAAGGCGTCGGCAACCCCGATACAAAGTAGTCCACCTTCGTGATCCCGCGCGCATGCAAGATCGCTTCGATATCCCGCACGTCCGCGTGGACGATCTCAACGTTGGAGAAGTCCGAGAACCGTTCTCGCAGAATCCGGACAAAATCGGCGTCCCGTTCAATGGCCAGAAACTTCGTGTGCGGTTTGAGACGCGCAACAGCTTCCTCCGTGATCGCGCCCGTCCCAGCGCCGAGTTCCACAATCACCTTCGCCTTTTCCCAGTTCACTTCCTTGATCGTGGCCCGGGCCAGCGACTTGCTCGACGGCCACACCGACCCAATCCCCATTCCGTGGCGCAAAAACTTCCCCAGAAAAAGCAGGTTGCCTTTGATCTGACTATTCCGGCGACGGTTTTGCCGTCGAGATTGGCGCGCACAAATCAGATGACCTGGTCCACGGGCGCAGGTTTCCGAGTCATGTTGACCTTGCTGCTGGTGTGAATAGCGATGCCCGAGAACGAGACGGGACGCTTGATCGTCTGCATGCTGTTTCAGCATGTGGCAGATTTTACCACAGCGGCGATTGGATACGCAAGCCGCCTCTTTGAATGGCAGTGTCCTGATCTGGAGGGCCACGTTTACCCGCCTTTGGCGGCGCCGAAGGCGACCAGGGCTCTGTCGTGGCCGCGTTTCGCGAACGGACGCGCCTGCGCGACGAAGCGCTATGGCGCGCGAAGGCGCGACGGAGCGCGTCCCTCCAAACTGCAAATCAGGACACTACCCTTTAAACGGGCGTAACTCGAACTGCAATGGTCTTGATCTTCCGTTGCCGGACGTTTTACAGTCCGCTGTCGAACGCTCACGGGAGGAAACGCATGGCGATGAAGCTGGGCAAATCACTATTCTCAATTCTGCTGGCGACAACGCTCGCGTTGCCGGGTTGCGGCAGGCGTGAAGAGTCCGCCAAAGTTGCCGCATCCGAAATCAAGATGGCCGCCGTCGCGCCGCTGACCGGCTCGCAAGCCAAGATCGGCACAGACATGGTGCTCGGCACGGAAATCGCCATCGAAGAATGGAATGCGCGCGGCGGCGTGCTGGGCAGGAAAATCATTCTCCTCAAGGGCGATGATGAAGCCTCGCCCAAACAAGCGACTTCCGTGGCGCGCGACCTGGTGGACCAGGGCGTCGTGGGAGTGGTCGGCCACTTCAACAGCGGCTGCACGATTCCCGCTTCCACCATTTACAACGACGCCAAAGTTATCTGTATCACGCCGGCCGCGACCAATCCGTTGGTCACTGGTCGCGGGTTTCGCGGCATGTTCCGCGTCTGCGGCCGCGACGATCAACAAGGCAATGCCGCGGCCAGGTTCGCCATCGACAAACTTCACGTGAAACGCGTTGCCATCCTGCACGACAAAACGACGTACGGACAGGGCCTGGCGGACGAATTCAAGAAAACTTTGAAGGCAAACGGCATTCAGCCCGTGTACTACGCCGGTGTGCCGAAGGAAGAGACCGACTTCCGCGCCGTGGTCACCGCGATCAGGGACACCAATCCCGACATTTGGTACTTCGGCGGCATCTACGATCAGGGCGGCCCGTTGGTTAATCAGGCGCGACAGGTGGGATTGACCGCGCCGTTGATGAGCGGCGACGGACTCATCGACAAGGAATTCATCCGCACGACCGGAAAGAATGGCGAAGGCGCATACATGACGTTCGGGCCTGATCCGAACAAAGTGCCGACGGCCAGAGATTTTCTCGCCAAGTATCGCGCCAAATACGGCGAGCCCGGCCCCTACTCCATTTACGGCTACGATGCGATGAACATTCTGCTCACCGCGATCCAGAACACCGGCACGGCCGATTTCAACGCGCTGGCCGATTACATGCACACCCACCCATTCGACACCGCGATGGGCAAACTCGAATTCGACCCAAAAGGCGACATCAAAGGCTCCTATTACGTCATGTGGATCGTCACCAACGGCCAGTTCGCCGTGGTGGAATAGAAGCGCCACGACCGGGTCGGACGTGGAACCTCCAAAGTCCAGATCAGCCAAACAGAGAGGAGACAGTGGTTTCACGCCCCCTCCTCTGTTCCGTGATCGCAAGATACATCATTATTATAATAGCAATCCAGTTCGCCCCGGTTAAGGAAAACGGCGACGATGTAGAGCCGCTTCGCGGCTCCGCGACCGATTCAGCCCGCCAACCCCGCTTCTGACCCGGGCCGGCGCATCTTGATACTACCGCCACGACAAGGCCTGACACAGTAGCGCGGGCGTCCCGCCCGTTGCTGTTTGGGGATGCCGCACGACACGGGCGAGACGCCCGCGCTACTATGGGGCAGTGACAAGATACGCCTGACCCGGACCGGCATTGAAGAATGTGCTTGCCTCCGGCCTCGGCTTCTGATATGGATTCTCGCGTGAAAACAGCCCCAAAACGGGCCGAAATCGTGGCGGAACCGCAGCCTGAAAAAAACTCTAAAAATGTGAAAAAAGTATTTGACACTAATAGGCTGTTCTGCTACCTTGTGCACAGTCGGATTCACCTAGGCAGTGAGTCAGACGGGTATAGGTAAATTCAGAGGAAGTATAGGGTAACTTCAGTTCATCTAGTTGTGGATGCGGGTTTGAAAGGGCGGGGAGAAAAAATGCGAGCGACCAAACAGTATTCCAAGGGAATCCTAGCCATTGTTGTGCTTTCGAGCATGGCGATTCTAACCGCAATCAATTCAAACGCACAAACCATCACCACGGCCCCAGTCGGGTTCGTCAACATGGTCATCACCCAGATGGTGTCGGGGACAACCACCGCGATCGGGTTGCCGATGCAGCCGATGCGAAACGACCAGGGCTATATCTCCGCAGTATCCAGCAACGTGATCACTGTCAATTGCTCGACCTGCGCTACCAGCACTTACGCCAATCCCAACGCGCTGAATTACGTCGAGTTCATGACGGGCAACGGCGTTGGACGCTATTATGCCGTTACGAATAACAATGCCACCACGATCACACTTTCGGTTGGGACCGAGAACCTGACCACCTTGGGCGGCGGCGGCGTACTATCCAATGACATGTATGTCATCCGGCCGTTCTGGCGAATAAGTGATGTGTTCGGTCCCGCTGGAACCTCCGCGTTGCAAGCGGGCACTGCGTACACGACCGCAGATAACATCCTGATTTGGAATCCAAGTACTGCGGGTTATCTCACAATTTACGCCCGCGTCTTGGGTCTTGCAACCAACTGGACACAGTTTGGCGTCTCCGGCAACGTCAATAATATGCCGCTGCTGCCAGACGAAGGCATGTTCATCATGCGCCGATCAGCCGCTACGACGAACATTATTCTCGCCGGTGAGGTTAACACAACAAATCTTACGACTGTGCTAGAGCAAGGGGTCAACTTCGTCGGGAATGGGTTCCCGGCGGGCACGGTAATCTCCAACAGTATGTTGGTAGCTCCGGGCACAGGTTTTAATCCCGGTGCCACTTATACCGTTGCCGACAACGTGCTTGTTTGGTCTATTGCCAACCAAGGGTGGCAGACGGTGTACGACAGAACACTCGGGGCGACGACAAACTGGACGATGTTTGGCGTTTCGGGCACTACGAACGCTTTGGTGCTCGGCATGGGACAGGGGTATATGATTTACAACAAGACAACGGGCGGTTTGTGGAATCGTCCACTGCCTTATACACCTTAAAGCAAAACCAAAACTCAACAAACAATAATGGTTAGGGAGAAAACCAAGACTAGCACAAGCTAGCAAAACAAAGGGAAGGGAAGAAAAAAATGAAACGCGTAATAGGTTATATGGCAGTTGCCCTCTTGACAATGGGTCTGGCGGCGACTTCGTTTGGTCAATTCGGCGCTACCATCAACTGGGACAATGACTCAGGTGCGCAGTTGGCTCCGTTTTACTTGAACAACTCAGGGACGACGGTGCCAATGGGTGACTTGGTTCAGTTGGCTGTCCCATTGGGTGGCACTAACTTCGTGCTCGCATCAGGAGCGATGGGAGACGCTGATGCGGTGGATGGCTTGTTCGAAGAATCCACGGTGGTACCCGCTGCCCTGTTGAACATTGCGCACGGTCAGCAACTCGAGGTGCTTTTCTGGAATACCGTCAACACGAGCGGACACTACGGTACTGTGTATGATAGCATCACGTGCCCAGCGTCGCAGGCGACACCACCTAGTCCCTTGGGCTTCAACGTTGACCTGACCTTCACGCCAGGCCTCAACACGATCGCTTACTTGGGCCAGGGCGACGAGGAATTAGGCCCGGGCTTTGCCATTAATGTCCCTGAGCCGTCAACGCTGTTGCTTGTCGGTCTGGGATTGCTCGGTGCAGTCGGGATGCGCCGCCGCAGTCATCGTAGCTAATACAAGGATCCCTTCCTGTGTTGTGCACGAGGCCAGTCGCAAGACTGGCCTCTGCACTGCACAGCAGAGGACTAACCAGAACTCACAAAACTCAACCAACAAACGATCAGGGGGGAAGAACATAGACCAGCAGGAGGAGCAAAACAGAGGGAAGTTGAAGGGGAAGATGAAGTACATAATCAGTAAAGCTGTTGCAGTTGCTCTCTTGACAATGGGTCTTGTTGCCAGTTCGTTTGCTGGGCCGACTATTTACTGGCTCAACGACGGGAACTACTCAGCCGTTCCAGATCCGTTGTATTTAGGCTCGAATACACCGGTGGCGCTGAGTGCTGGAGTGAAGGGCACCGCTGGAGATGGGGACTTGATCCAGTTGGTGGCTTTATGGGGTGGCACGAATTTCGTGCTCGCATCAGCCACGGTCGGTGACGATCCCTCGGCAATATCGCCGGGTCCTGGTGGAGTCGCGGGTCCGTACAATGGATACTTCGAAGTGCAATCACTTGTAGACACCAACTTGCTGGCTGTGGTTTATGGTGACCACGTCACACCGCTGGGTGTGGTGTTCTATGCTGGCACGACCACGGCTTCGCCCTATGCGGAGGTGGTAAACCGGACCATCCACGTTCCGAGTCCGACCTCGCAAGGGACAGTCTATTTTGACATGAACTACAGCGATTTGAACTTCGTTGGACCCAGGACAGCGGCGGGAAGCCCTAAGGGTTGGTTCATCGACACTATTCCTGAGCCGTCAACCATGATGCTGGTTGGACTTGGCTTGCTCGGTGCAGCCGGGATGCGCCGCCGTCATCGTAGCTAAGACGAGGATCCCTTCCTTTATTGTGCAAGAGGCCAGTCGCAAGACTGGCCTCTTGTTTTTTGTCACCGCTGTAGAGCCGCCAATCGGCTTCCCTTGTCACGGCCTTTCCACGCTTCACGCTCCACGACCGAGGGGCGCATCCTGATACCACCACCGCAAGAACCTGATTCTGGTGTAGCGGCGCTTCGCGCCGTCGCCAAAGCGCTATCCAGCCGCCGCAGCCGTAGCTGCTTTGGCGGAGGAGGCTGGCGCGTCGGCGACTGTGAAGCGCCGAGTCGTTGATTTCTCGGGGATTTCGGCCCCGACATTGGATGTTGGGGCTACACCGGCCCAGTCACGACATCGGGGGAAGTGTCAAGTTACGCCCTTCCACGCTCCACGACCGAGTCCCCTCTTGCCTTTCGCCCCCTGGCCCCCTACAGTCGCGCCATGTCCACGGCCCTCGGCAAACTGTTTGTCGTCGCCACCCCGATTGGTAATCTGGAGGACATTACCCTGCGCGCCCTGCGCGTCCTGCGCGAGGCGGATTTGATCGCCGCCGAAGACACGCGGCACACCGCCCACTTGCTCGCCCGCTACGACATCAAGAAGCCACTGGTCAGCTACCACGAGTTCAACGAAGCCAAACGCACGCCGGAACTCCTGCAGAAGCTGCAGGAAGGCCGGAGAATCGCGCTCGTGTCCGATGCAGGCATGCCGACGATCTCCGACCCGGGTTTGCGCCTGATACGTGCTGTCTTGGAAACGCATGCGGCCCCTCACCTTGATCCTCTCCCCCCTCAATTGGGGGAGAGGAGATTCCCCTCTCCCCGCTTGCGGGGAGAGGGTCTGCCCGCCGAAGCCTCGGCGCAGGCGGGTCAGGGTGCGGGGTTGCCTCAGATCGCCATCGAAGTCGTCCCCGGGCCATCTGCCGTCACCGCCGCGTTGGCCGCCAGCGGCCTTGCCGCCGGCCCGTTCCTGTTTTACGGCTTTCTCCCGCACAAATCGGCGCAGCGCCGCAAGGCGCTTTCCGTCGTCGCTCCCCTGCCCTACACGCTGGTCTTCTTCGAGTCGCCGTATCGGCTCACCAAAACGCTGGCTGACATGCTCGACCTTCTCGGAGACCGCCAGGCGGTCATCGCCCGCGAACTGACGAAGAAATTCGAGGAGATCCTGCGGGGTGAGCTTGGCGTACTGCTGAAAAGTCTTGAGAACCGCACCGTCAAAGGAGAAATTACTCTGATTGTCGAGGGCCGCACGGAATGAAAATGGGAAGTTGCCCAGATGCTGTTTGTCGCTGTAGCTGCGCTTCTGTGAAGCGCAGAAGCATCGGCGCTGACACGGAAACGGCGCTTCGCAGAAGCGCCTCTACATCATCATCGACAAGCGCCAATTTATTCTTCGCCACACGCTCTTCCATCTTCGCTCTTCTCCCCGCCGCCGTTCTAGCCGTTGTCCTCTGCGGTTGCGCCACGACCCGCGCCCGTGTCGTGGAAGTCGCCGCCACCAGACACACCGAAACAGTTGGCCGCGCCGACAAGAACCTTTTCCTGACCGACGGCGCCTCGAAAATACTCTTTCAGCCCGAGCGGTTGCCTGTGGCCGAGCAGCGGGAGGAATTTTACGTCAGATGGACAGGCGCGCAGGTGGACTCGGTGAAGTTTGAATACCGTCAAGTCAATCTCCCAAACAAGCTCATGGAGCAGACCTGCGCTCCGAACGGTCGCCACTGGAACGTGTTCGCAGTGCGTGGCGACGATTTCGTGAACGGCGGCCCCGTATCCGCCTGGCGCGTGAGCTTGTGGAACGGCACTCAACCCCGCTCCGAGCGGGGTAAACTTCTTGCGGAACAGAAGTCTGCCCTGTGGTAATATCAGCAACACTATGTCAGCCGACACGCCTCACTCCGGCGATTTGCCCTCGCGCAGCAATACGATCCATCCAGCGCAGATTGGCAGGACTGGCGGCCCGGATGCCGCGCGCGTCGTGCGTTGGTTCCACCACCTGACTGAACAGACGGTCGTTTCCCAATTCGATCTTGTTGCCGCCGCCAACGCCCGAAAGACCGCCATACTCTGGGGGCGCGAAACCGTCACCTACGCGGAACTGCGCAAGCGCATCCATCGTTACGCTGCCAACCTTCAGACCGGCCCCGAACAAACGTTCGGGGCGGGCTGGAACATCCGCCCCGGCGACCGGGTCGGCATCCTGCTGGAAAACTCGCCGGAGTTCATTTACGTCCTGTACGCGGCGCTCAAGAGCGGCGCGGTGGTTGTGCCGATCAACAACTTTCTCAAGGCCCCGGAAATCCAGCACATCGTTGATGATTGCGGGCTCAGTTGCCTGGTGACCTCAAGCGACTTCCAGGAGACCGTCGCCAAACTGCATGGCGTGCGGGCCGCTCTGATAGACGACCTTGAGAACCGACCCCCAACCTCTGAACCTGCCTGGCCAACCGTGAACCGTTCTGATACCGCCTTGATCATTTATACATCGGGCACGACGGGCAAGCCGAAAGGCGCGATTCTCTCCCACGGCAACATCGCCTCCAACGTTCACAGTTGCATTCAAGCCCTCGAAGAGACCGACGACGATCGGCTGACGCTGTTGCTGCCGATGTTTCACAGTTTCATGCTGACGGTCTGCATCTTCACGCCGTTGTCGATGGGCGCCGGCATCGTGCTGATCAGGTCTCTCCATCCATTCAAGGCCGCGATGCGGGAAATGATTTTCAACCGCGCAACCATTTTCGTCGGCATCCCGCAGATTTTCCAGGCCCTGGCCCAGGCAAATATCCCGTTCTGGATGCACTGGGTCCTCAAACTGCGCATGGCCGTGTCCGGCGCCGCGCCGCTTCCCCGGGAGACGTTGGAAGCGTTCGAGCGAAAGATGCATATCCCTTTGCTCGAAGGCTACGGATTGAGCGAAGCATCGCCCGTGGTGTCGTTCAATCCCTATCACAGCGTGCGCAAGCCCGGCTCGGTCGGGCTGCCGCTGCCCGATATCGAAGTAAAGATTTTCGATGACCACGACCGTGAACTGCCCCCTGAGCAGGTCGGCGAAATCGTTGTGCGCGGACCAAATGTCATGCAGGGTTACTACAATCAACCCGAGGAGACGGCGGCGACACTGCGCGACGGCTGGCTGCATACAGGCGACGTGGGCAGGAAGGACGCGGACGGTTACATCTACATTGTGGATCGCCGCAAAGAGATGCTGCTGGTTCGCGGCATGAACGTCTATCCGCGCGAGATCGAGGAGGTCATCTACCAATTCCCGAATGTCCGCGAAGCCGCCGTCGTCGCCAGGGCAGACGAGAAACGAGGCGAGGTGCCCATCGCCTTCGTCATCCCGGTCGAAGGGGCCAAACTTCAGCCCGATGAACTCCTGCGCTTCTGCCGCGAACGGCTTGCGGATTACAAACTGCCCAGGGAAATCCGCATCGTCGAGTTGTTGCCGCACACCGCCACAGGCAAGATCGCCAAGCTGGCACTCAAGAAACAATTGTAGGGCAAGCTTCCAGCTTGCCTTGGAAGAAAACGTGTGACAGAGAGAGCAGTGCCACAATGAAGAATGCGTGGAGATCGCCCTGCCTGGGATCTGCTCTCATCGTGTTGCTGACGCTGGCGGCGTATATCCCGGCAATGCGCGGCGGGTTCATCTGGGATGATGAACAATACGTCACGCAGAACCAAACACTCCGATCTGTCGGCGGCCTGGGAAAGATCTGGACCAAACCAGGGGCCACCTTCCAGTATTATCCTTTGGTCTTTACCAGCTTCTGGGCGGAGTACCACCTGTGGAAGTTGCAGCCGTTCGGCTATCACTTTGTCAACGTCCTGCTCCATGCCTTGAACGCGGTCCTGCTTTGGCGGGTGCTGCGGCGGCTGGAGATCCAATGGGCATGGTGTGCCGCGGCCATCTTTGCGCTCCACCCGGTGCAGGTGGAGTCCGTGGCCTGGGTCACGGAACGCAAGAATGTTCTTTCGGGCATGTTCTATCTGTTGGCGATGCTGGCCTGGTTTCGCTCTCGGCCATGGATTGCCGGCCAGACGGCCGACTCACGGAATTGGCGGTTCTACCCGCTGGTGATGCTGCTGTTTCTCTGTGCCCTGTTGAGCAAGACCGTGACGTGTTCGCTGCCGGCAGCGATTGTGCTGCTGACGTGGTGGAAGCGGGGCCGTGTGGGGCGGCGGGATGTTCTGGCGTTGATCCCGCTGTTTGTCTTGGGGGCGGCATTGGGCCTCCTGACCGCGTGGCTGGAGAAGCATTACGTGGGTGCTGGGAGTGAATGGACGTTGTCGGCTGTTCAGCGATGTCTTCTGGCCGGGCGGGCGCTGTGGTTTTACGTCGGCAAACTGTTTTGGCCGCACCCACTCGCCTTCATCTACCCGCGCTGGACAATTGATGCGGGGGTCTGGTGGCAGTATTCGTTTCCCTTGGCGGCACTGGTTGTGCCGATCACCCTCTGGTTGTTGCGGCGACGGATCGGCAGGGGGCCATTGGTGGCTGTCTTGTGCTTCGGGGGCACGCTGCTGCCGGCACTGGGGTTTATTGATGTTTATCCCTTCGTCTATTCATTCGTTGCCGATCACTTCCAGTACCTGGCTTGTATTGGACCAATCGCCCTGGTGGCCAGCGCAGGCGCAGCGGTTTGCAGACGGGCTGG